>JAESFG010000007.1_pt1 | contig 117240 bp, 117 predicted proteins | sample 9269371 | NCBI WGS metagenome assembly JAESFG01 (sample SAMN14506227, study PRJNA617093) | algae metagenome | isolation source: Aetokthonos hydrillicola CCALA 1050 (B3-Florida) and co-occurring... | place: USA: South Carolina | collected 2013-01-01
CGGTTTTGCTTGTTCCAGGAACCTGCACCGCGAATTGCGCTGCAAAACTAGCCATTTGCAAGCCAATAGCTATCAATCGCAGGCCGCTCCCCAGCCGAGACCAAACCGGCATCATCTTTACATGGGTCGTCTCAGGCAGCGCGTACCTTTGCGCAGGTCAACCGCTGAAAGTCCCGGGACATCGGCACCGACTAAAGATTGCGCGATAGGGTCAGGGTGACGCGGGGTGGTTCCTGCGGGGTGTATTGTGGCATCGTGGCGAAGCGAAACGGGTTGCCGTACGAAAAGATGTTGCGGTTCTGGCCAAGCGGGTTGTCGACTGCGATGGCCAGCAGCCACGGGCCGCGCGCGACGGACAGGCTCAAGCGGCTGTCAAGCACGCCGACGGTCGGGCGGTCGACCGCAGGATCGAAGCTGAGATGCGATGGCCCGATGTAGCGTAGTTGCACGCCTGCCGACACTGCCGATCCGCCGATCTGCGTCGAATGGTCGAGCCCGGCGCGCAGCGTGAAGCGTGGCACGACCGGCAGACTGTTATCGTCGACGGCGAAAGGCAGGCTGGTGCGGACCAGCCGTGCATTGTTGAACGCGGCGCCCAGCCCGAGCCGCCAGCCGGCCGCAAGCGAGCCGTCGAGCGAGGCCTCCGCCCCCATGATCTGCCCCGTGCCGGCATTGATCGTCTCGATGAGGCCGTTGGCGAGCAAGATGTCAGACTGGATATGCGCCCATCGCGTCCACCATGCACCGGCAACCAGCCGCCATCCGCCGTCGAGACTCCGCCGCCATCCTGCTTCGAGCGATTGCAGTTCGTCGCTGTCGAGCACCTCCAGCCCGCCTGTCGGGCCGATGTCGGATCCGCCGGGACGCGAGGCGGAGGCATAACGCAGCCAGACCATCTGGCGCGGATCGGGTTGCCAGCTCAGCGCCAAGGTCGGCGTAAGGCCGACATGGTCGCGCTGACGCTCTATCAGCACACCCGCGATCACCCGACGCTCGCGGATGGTCGAGCGGAACAGGCGACCGCCGGCATCCAGCGTAAGATCGCTGCCGACCGGCAGCGAAAAATCGCCGAACAAGGAAATCTCTCCGGTCCGCCGGCGGTCATCGTCGACGGTCAGCGACTGGCCCGAGGCATCGGACACCATGGCCAGCCCCGACTGGTCCGCGACCAGCCATGACAAGCCCGCCTGCCAGGAGGCGCGACCGGCCCTGCCGGACACGCGTGCTTCGGAATCCCAGAGCCTGTATTGCCGCTTGTCCGCAAATTCCTGCGGGGCCGGCAAGCCGAAGCTGGTCGCGCCGATGGTCGCATCGAGCGTGTCGCCGACCTCGTGGGTGGTCAGCGCCGAACGCAGCACGACATCGCCCAGTCCGGCCGGCCCGGAAACACGCAGCGCGATATGCTGGATGTCATTGTCATGCCGTTCCGGCCGCTGTGCCGGTCGTGACAGCGATCCCGGCTGATACACATATTGGCTGTCGTCGCTTCCCAGCCACTGCGCCAGTGCACCGATGTCCGCGCTCCAGTTGCCATCGAGCCCGACGCGCAGGGTCGCCCGGCCGCCATAGACACGCGAGCGGTTGCTGGCATCGCGCGCGCCGGTATCGATCCAGCCCGGGGAGACAGTAGCATAGCCGGTCAGCCGTAGCGCAGCACGATCGGACAGAGGCAGGTTGCCCGTCGCGCTGGCGCCGCCGGTCGGCCGGCCCTCGCCATTATACTCCAGCGTCGCCGAGGTGGTCAGCGACAGTGCGCCGGTTTCCGGCGGCCGTGCGACGATATTGTAGATACCGCCCAATGCGCCACTGCCATAGAGCGCGCCTTGCGGGCCTTTGAGCAGTTCGACCCGCTCGACATCGACCAGGCAGATGTCCGGATCGGGTGCTGCAAAGGTCAACCGCGCGCCATTGAGCAGGATCGCGACCGTCGACTGGCTTTCACCATTGAGCGCGCTGTCCGCCACGCCGCGCAGGAACATGCGGTTGCGACCGCTGCCCAGTCCAGTCAGCGCCAACCCTTCGGTCAGGCTCGCGATCCTGGCCGAACCGGTGCGGCCGTCCAGGCCAGCGGCATCCCCCAGCGAGACGACAGAGGCGCTGATCGGCGTATAGTCGAGCAGCGTAGGACGCTTGAGCGCGGTCACGATGATCGGCTCTCCCTCTGCTTGCGAGGGCGCTGCCGTCTCGGCTGGAACCGGCTCCGGGCGAGCAACACGGACGGGCGGAGCGGGTGCCGCGCGTTCGATCCGCCAAGCGCGCGGACCGACCTGGTTGGCACGCCAGCCGGACCCCGCCAACAACCGGCGCAGCGCCTCGCCGATCGCCATCCGGCCATGCACCGGCGGCGTCAGGCGATAGGGCAGAATACCGTCCGCGCCGATCGAGGCTCCGGTCTCGCGGGACAGTTCGGCAATCGCATCGCCCAGCCTTGAGGCCGCAATATCGATCCGCTGTGCAGGGGCAGCGGGCGGGTCAGCGCGGGCCGGGCTCGATCCGATAGCCATCGCCGTCGCGAGCGACGCGCAGGCCCATGAGCTGCGACAGATCCTGAACCGCGGTACCGCCATTGCCGATTGCCAAAGTCCCTGAAAACAATTGATCACCGACTGTCGGCGCGACCGAGACAGTGACGCCCGCATACCGGGAAAGATCCTGTGCGACCAGCGACAACGGCGCAGCGCTGTATGTCAGTCGGCCCTGACGCCAGCTCCCGACATCGGAAATGCCGATCGGTTCAACAGCAGCCCGGCCAGCCGCCCGGTTCCAGTGCAAGGTTCTTCCGGCCCGCAGGCTGACCGGCGCGGCAAGCCGCGGCGACGCGACATGCACTTCGCCTTCCGCGACTGCGACACGCACGTCCCCGTCCGCGGTCTGCACATCGAAACGGGTACCGATATCGCTGATGGTCAGGCCGCCTGCGTCGATGCGCAAGGCGCGATCCGGATCGTGCCGAATGTCGAACAGCGCACCGCCCGACAGCGCAATCCGGTCCATTTCCCCGCCATCGAGTGTCAGCCTACTGTCCGGCGCCAATTGCACCGTCGATCCATCAGGCAGGGTTACGGTCCGGCTGCTCTGATCGGTCGCATAGACAAGATCCGCAGGCGCGCGGATGAGCGGAAGCGCTACGACTGCGGCAAGCGATGCAGCGATGGCGACGGATCCCCATGTGCGCCAGCCGCCCCGCCGCATCTTGCGGTCAGACGGCGTGCCCGGGTCGTTAGCCGGCATCGGCGGGGGGCTTGCCTGCGTCATGACCGGTGGATCGGCAGGGATGTCTGCATGATCGACGGAGCTGTCGCCGAAAATGGCGGCACCATGCCCGGCGAGCACCGCGTCGCCGAGCGCCACCTCGTCATAGGCGGCGCGGTGGCGCGGATCGGCCTCCAGCCAGGCGGTAAAGCCGTCCCAATCCATGTCATCCCCGGCGCTGGCGATGTGCCAGGCCACAGCCTGATCGATGATCGTGTCGTCCCCGGTCATGATGATTGTCCCGATATGGTCCGGTTCCCCTGCGGACCTGTAACCGATGGCGCCGGCGGCAAGGCGTAATTCTGGGTCGGCAACAGCGCCTCTCGCAACTGCCGCATGGCCAGCGCCAGGTGCTTTTCGACCCCGCTGCGGCTGATGCCCATGCGCTCAGCCACCTCCGGCTGGCTCAACCCATCGAACCGGTACAGCCGGATCGCGGTCTGCGCACCGGCGGGCAGTTGCGCCACGGCAAGCTTCAACCGGGCGATCTCCTGCTGCTCGATGATCAGCTCTTCGGCGGTCGGTAGCGGGTCGGGGGCGTCGACGAGGCCGGACGGCTGGCCGTCCTGCTCGATCCACGCCCTGTCGCGGGCCATGGCCCGTTGTGCGCCGCGCCGGTGATCGAGCACCATATTGTTGGCCATGCGAAACAGATAGGCGCGCCCATTGTCCAATGGTCCCGGGTCGCGGTCGACCAGCCGCAGCCACATGTCCTGCAGCAGATCCTGCGCCAGCCCGCCTTCTCCGCAGCGGGCAGCGAGGAAGCGCAGCAGGTCCGGCCTCATGGCGTCGAACAGCGTGGCGAGCGGGCCTTCTGTCCTCGCTGATCCTGTCGCCTTTGCAGGCTGATCCATCCGGAACTCCTCAGGCGTGCCATCACCGTATGGCCCGAACGAGCAGGCCGTCTATCCGGCGCGTGATAGCGACGTGATGAACCGAAACAGCATGGCGCGCAAATCCTGCGTCGCCGAGCGCGGACTGCAGCGACGACGCGTCCCACAGGCGATGCAGCCCGGCCCCGACCAGACCCCAGTCGCGCATGGACGCAGCATCGGTGACGTAAGCGACGAGACGGCCACCGGGTCTCAACAGCGCGTGAAGGCCGCGCAGCATGCTGCCCCCCGGATCGCAGAAATAAAGGATGTTGAGCGCCAGCACTGCATCAAACCCGACGCCCTGAAACGGCCTGTCCGCTGCACCGGCGATTGTCACCTCAGCCCGGGGCCCCAGTCGCCGACTGGCCGTTTGCACCATCGCTGGCGAGGGATCGAAACCGGCCAGCATCAGATCGGGCGAGCGCCGGTTGAGCATCGCCAGCGCCGCCCCTGTCCCGCAGCCTGCATCGACAATCCGTTCCCCGGGCCGGGCGTCGAGCAGGTCGAGCGCCAGCCGGGTAGGCTTGCTGTTGGCCAGATCCATGGCGCGTCCCAGCCATCGCCCGGCAAGCCCGTGCGGGCGGGCGAGCTGGCGGGCCAAGGCGTGGGAGAGCGACATGAAAGTACTTTCCGTCAGTGCGCGTGGGCCAGCAGCGCCTGCACTTCACGGCGGCGGCCGGCGTCCCATACCGGCCGGCTCGTGTCATGCGCGGCCCGCAGCGCGCGTTGCAGATAGACACGGGCGTTGGCGGCATCCCCCTGATCGAGCAGGAAGTCGCCGTAGAAATAATTCGCATCGAGGCCGTCAGGATCGAGCGCCAGCGCCTCCCGCAGCAGGCGGCGGGCACGATCCGTGTCACCGAAGCCGATCGGCGAGCCGGGCACCTTGTAATAGAGGACGCCCAGGCTCAGCGCCGCGCCGCCATTGGCGACGCGCGGGTTAAGGGCGTAAGCGCGAGCCAGGATGTCACGGGCCCGGGTGGCAAGGCCTAGCTGGTGGAAGATATTGGCACGATTGGCCTGTTCGGACACGATGATGCCTTGCCACAGCAGCAGTTCCGCCTGGTTGGGGTGGCGGGCCAGCGCCGCGCTGGCGGTCTGCGCCAGCCGACCGAGCTGCACCGTCTGCGTGCTCGATCCACGCACCTCATAGGCGATATGCTCCCAGCCGTTGCGCAGCGTGCTGACATCTTCGGACAGCGATTGCGCAGCGGCGACGCCGGGCACTGCAAGCGCGAGGCCTGCGGCGGCGACGGCAAGGGGAAAGCGGAATTTGTACATGGCAGTCACTCCTGTTGGTAAGTATCCATGAAGGTCAGCAAAATTCGGCGCGCGCCTTGCGCACCTGGCCGGCCAGGCCGGAATCGATGATCCGCGGGGCAAGCGCGTTGATGGCGGCATAGAGGCGCTCCATCGCCCCGATGCTTACGGTGTGGCGTCGGGACAGGATCGCGTTTGCAATCCTGTCTGCTACCCAGCCGGGCTCGTCCGCCTTCATGCCGGTCAGGTCGAGGAAACGATTGACCTGCGCCGAATTGAAAGGCGTGCGCGCGGCGCGCGGGTTGATGTGAGTCACGACGACGCCCGAACCTGCCAGTTCGCGCCGCAGCGCCTGGCTCAGCGCGGCGAGGCCCGCCTTGCTGCTCGAATAGGCGGCAAACCAGGGATAGGGGATGGCGCCGAGCACCGAACCGATGTTGACGATCTGCCCGCTGCCGCGCGCCCGCATCGGCCCCGCGACGGCGGCGGACAGCACGGCCGGCACCTGCAGATTGACGCGGTAGCACAGTCCGATGGCGGTCTGCGGCTGCCCTTCGTGCAGGCCGAAGCGCATCACTCCGGCGATGTTGACCAGCACGTCTGGCGGGTTGTCGGCAAGGTCGCGTGCCAGCGCTTGCAGCGCGTCATCGTCCGACAGATCGGTGACGATGCTGCGATCGCAGGCCGGCGTCTCGACACGGTCAATACCCCAGACACACGCGCCTGCGGCTTGCAGCAGCGCAGCAACCGGGGCACCGAGCCCGCCGGCCGCGCCGGTAATGGCGATGGTCTGCCCGTCAAGCTGCGGCACGAGTGTCATCCAGTTCGATCGAACGGAACACCCCGCCGAACAGGCGGAACATGTCGCGCGCCATAGAGAGGATCGCCTGTCTGTCCTCCGCCCGTTCCAGACGGTTCACCAGCCGGGCGTAAAAATGCATGTGGCTCTGATCGAGCGCGCCATGCGACGTCAGATAGGTGAAGGCCTCCGGCGGCAGGCCGAGGTTCCGGGCGACCGCGCTCGCCCCGCGCTGCGCCAGCGCGACGCTGACGCTCTCGAGCACATAGACCATGCCGAAAAAGGCCACAGGATTGCCGTTGGCGATCCGCTCATAGGCATGCGCCACCATCGCCCGGGTGGCGGGGGCAGGCTGGCTGGCCCGCACCGCCTCGGCATCGCCACCGGCAGCGGCGATATCGCTCAATATCCACTCCTCATGCCCGGTTTCCTCCTCGATATAGGCGTCGAGAGCCGCAATCAGCTCGGGCCGGTCGGAAAGCCGCGCCCGTGCAGCCTGCATCAGCGGGACCGTATGGCTGACATGGTGGAAGGCCTGCGCGAGATAATCGACATAGGCGCGGCGGCTGATGGTGCCGTTCAGCCCCGCCTGCAGCTGCGGGATGGTCAGGAACATCAGCCGCTCGCGCACGGTCGCGGCTTCGAGCTGGTCGAACCAGTCGGGCTCTCCCTGTAGCCACATGGCGGCGATGACATCTCGGCGCAGACGGCCGTTGCCGGTGAGCTGGCCGTTGAATGGCGTGAAATGCGGCACCTCCCGCCAGTTTTCGATCTGCGCATAGGCCGGCAGCGCCGCATTGGCGGCCGCGACCGCGGCGCCAAGGTCCGCATCGGCGCTGGCAGGAGTCAGCAGCGCCTGCGGCAGGGGCAGCCCATCGCCATGGACCATCGCCTGCATGATCGCCGGCTGGGCGAGCAATATCTCCTCGATCCATTCGGGCGAGAGGTTGCGGCCATGGCTGGTGATGATCAGGCAGGACTTGCGTCCGGTGACGTGCAGGCGCCCAGCGGAGTCGAAGCGCCCGATATCGCCGGTGCGCAGCGGCCCGACATTGCGCGGCGAGCCGATGGTGCCAAGGTAGAGCGGACCATCGACCAGTATCTCGCCATCTTCGGCGAGGGACAGGTGAAGATGCGGCAGCGCGACGCCGACCGACCCGCTGTCGTCACGCGTGTCTGCCTCAAGCGCGACAACCGACGCGCATTCGGTGAGGCCATAGCCCTGCCGGACCGGCAGGCCGAGCGCGCGGGCGCGGGCGATCAGCGCCGTCGGCACGCGCGCGCCGCCCACCGCGACCAGCGTCAGCTTCGGCAGTCGCAGACCGGTTGCTTCCATCTGGGCGACCAGCCCGGCCAGATATTCGGGCACCAGAATGAGAGAGGTGACGTCCCATTGTGCGATCGCCTCTGCCATGCGCCGGAAATCGGGCCGGAACGGATCGGCCATGCCCGTCTGTTCGGCAGGCGGGCACAGATAGGTGCCGCCGGCCAGCAGGGTCGGCAGGAATCCTCCGACAAATTCGAGAAGGATGCCGGACGGCAACAGGGGAAGATGCCGTCCGGCATGCGCGGACCCGACGGAATCGACGATCGATGCCGCGACGGTCAGCATATGGTCGGCAGACAGGCACACCCCCTTGGGTGTACCGGTCGAGCCGGAAGTGAAGGTGATGCGCGCCGTGCCTGCCAGCAGGTCGACCGGCGCGTTGGCCAAGGGTTCGGCGGCCGTATCGCCATCGCCGACAAGCGCCAATGCGCCGCTGGCACGCGCTGCATAGGTCGTTTGATCGGGCGTGAAAAATCGCGGCAAGGAGAGAATGGGAATGCCCGCCTGCAGCGCGGCCAGCTCGATCAGTGCGGTTGCGATACCATGGTCGCGCTGGATGGCGAGGGGGTTGCCACCAGGCTTGTGCGCCGCTCCGATTTGCGTAGCGCTGACCCGCCCTTGCAGGTCGCCATAGCGGATCTGCTCCCCCGAGAGGGTATCGAGGGCAATGCGATCAGGGTCGGTTGCAGCGATGTGATCGAAAAGGGAAAGAGGCATGTCAGGCGGTCTCCTGCTGTGCTGCTTGCGGTCGTTGAAGGAAGCGGTTGAGCGCACGTTCCCCGTCGGCAATCGCCCCGGCGCAGATGTGCGGGTCCTGGCCGTAATAGCTGCCCCAATGCCGGGCCTCCGGGCCGAGGCGCGCAGGGTCGGCGCTGGCCAGCCGCGTCAGCGGCATGCCGATGCGTGTGAACATGCGGCGCAGCGGTGCTGTCAGTGTCGCAACGGCGATGGCACCTTCGCTCGAAAGCGATCGGGCTGTCTCTGCCCACAGCTGAACCATCGCCATGCAGTTGTCGGCGGCGAAATTGCCGATTTCGACTATCTGGTCACGCCGTACCGGCCGTTGCCAGGCCGCGCTGATCAGCTGATCGACGGGCCGGTCGAGATAGGCTTCGAGAAACAAGGGGCCGTCCGCAGCCGACCGCCAGCCGAGCAGGGCGCCATGCACATCGGACAAGGCGCGCGCCCGCCAATGGTCAAAGGCCGGGGAAACCTCTGCCTTGTAGCATTGGCGATACTGGCGGCGGGCAAGGTCGAAAAACTGCGGGTCGGCCATGAAGCACTCCATGCGTTCATGGACAAGACGCCGCCACCAGCGATGCACCCCAGTCAGCGTACAGGATTTTTTTCACATGCGTGTGATGGAAGGCAGTAAGACCGAGCTGCTGAGCGCGCTGCGTACGCTGAATCTCGACGTCGTGCTATCGACCTGCCCACGCTCGACGATAGTTCGCCGCCCTTCGTAGTGCACGGAATCGCCGAACAGCCCTGATCGGCCGGAGCGCATTTTGCCAAGAGTACCAAGACCTTGGCAGAACGGCTGACGTCCGAGCCGGTGGCCCTGCTCGCACGCGGCACATTAGACCGCGCGGTGTTCGACAGCTTGACGGCCCGCCTCGACGTGCACCCCGGGGTTGCTGCGGAAGTGGACGACATGGCGATAATGCGCCTGCTGGCGCGCGAAGACGCAGGGCTCGCCGTATTGGCGCTGATCGTCGTCGCCACCGAGCTGGCAGCGGGCAGCCGCGCGAGCAAACCGTCAAGCATGTGCCTGTGAATGAAGGCGGCAGGCCGTAGTTGCCGATCATTTCCACCAGCATAGGGGGACCGGGAAATTGAAAAATCAGTCAAACAATCCGATGCAACCGGCCCGGCTGGCACAATCGCCGCGCTGCCTAGCCCGAACCCGCTCGGGAACGGAGTGCCAGTCCCCGACAGTGAAGGGGAAGCGACGTTGCAGAATGCACCGCGGGACGAATCCCGGCGCACCTAGAGGCAACCGCAACGCCCGCAAACTTGGCGGCTATTCCGCGAAGGCCAAGGCAGCGGCTCGATACGTGAGGGAGATTGCGCGGCTGATTGCAGACGAAACGGGCTAAACCCTTTGCCTCAGCTCTCAACCTCATTGCGAAATTTGCCTATTGAATGGCTGAATGCTTGCGCTGCGCAGGACCTACTGAAAAAAGCCGATGATGATTGAGATTGAGACGATAGCCGACACTGTGCCTCTCCCGACTACGCCAGTGGGATGGTTCGATTACGGTTACACTGCACTGGCCGATGGACGTTTGGCGCTTATTCGGACGCGCAAGGATATTCATGGCGAGCAAATGCGGTGGTGGGAGGCTGCAAAGGGCGGCTGGCGGTCGTCTGAATACCCTAAGATCTGGGACGATCAAATGCGCCTGTCGATCTTCGATGGAAGCACCGAGTCGGATGTTTCGATCATGCCATCCGGCGCGCACCCCATCGTGGACCAGATGGCAGATGGCAGATGGCTTGTCGCCGGATCACGCGCGCAAGAGGACGAGAAGAACGGACGCATCCATGCCGTCGACGGGCGGCTTGAACACACGATGATTCTCGGGGATGGAATTGAAAACCTAATGTGCTCGGCGGATGGCACGGTGTGGGTGGGCTACTTCGACGAGGGCGTTTTTGGAGGACAGAAAAAGGATGGAAGCTGGCCGGTGTCGTCCGGCGGAATCGTGCAGTTTGATGCTGTTGGAAGGCCGCTATGGTCGTTCAACGAACAGGTCCGCGAGCAATACTCAATTGCTGACGCGTATGCGATGACGCTTTCCGGTACCGATTTATGGGCTTGCTTCTACACGGATTTTCCAATCGCCCGAATCAGCGGCGGAAAGCCGGTATTCTGGTCGAACAGAGTCAGCGGAGCGAAGGCCATCGCTGTTAGGGATGACATTGTGATGCTGGGCGGTGGCTACGGAGAGGATGCCAACCGCATCACGCTCGTGAAGCTTGACGGCACGTCCAGTCGCGAAGTTGGTAGCTTCCGGTATGAAAAAGAGAAGCGCGGCGCGGCCGGTCTGCTTCAGGGCCGGGGAAGCGTCATCCACATCGTAGGCGACGGAGTTTGGTCCAAGGTACCGGTCCACAAAGCTACGGAAGCCGTCAGCGGAATGCGCAACCGATGACCCGTCCGAATGCTACCTTGTTCAAAAGGGACAATGTTCATTGCACGCTCTCCACTCTTAAACTAGACGACGGGCCGCTGGCACCCGTAAGCTAAATTTGCGTAAGTCGATATTGCTTAGCCGCAGTGCCGCAAAAAGCGGCGCTTTCTATCAAATCCAAGTTGCAAGTCATTTTTGACTGAGTAGCTGCCATAGCCGTTCAGGCCCGGCTTTCCGGCAATTCAAGCCGTGATCTGTCGCGTAGGGTGTGTATCGAACTGCATCCGCACCAGCCGGAAAAGTCGCCCGATCTGCAATCTCATTCCGGCGGCATAGTGAGGCTAAGCGCCTAGCGCTTGATCTATCGGGGAGCTGTTATGGGATCATGGCCGATTGACGGCAAAAAATACAATCAAATCAAAGGCCGTTGGCGGAGACGGAGGGATTCGAACCCTCGGTGCCGGATTCCCAGCACGACGGTTTAGCAAACCGTTGGTTTCAGCCACTCACCCACGTCTCCGCGCGCCGAAGTCCCTAGACATGGGCCGGATGGCTGTCAACGCGCCGTTCGCATGGGCAGTCAGCTTTGGCCGGGCCCGGTTGACAGGCGCGTCCCACCACCCGACTGTCGGTGCGTGAGCCGCCCCGTTCCCGAACGCCATCAGGTCCTTCGCCGCAAGTCGCAGACGCCCGAATGGCAGCAACTGCTGTGGCGGATCCTGGCCGTCATCCTGCTGATCGGGCTGGCCATCGCCGTCCACTGGTTCGACCGCGCCGGGCTGAAGGACAATCACGACGGGCATGTCAGCTTTCTCGACATCGTCTATTTCACCTCCATCTCGATTTCGACCACCGGCTATGGCGATATCGTGCCCGTCACCACCGAAGCGCGGATGTTCGATGCGGCGATCGTGACGCCGATCCGCATCTTCGTGGTGCTGATCTTCCTCGGCACCGCCTATGATTTCGTCTTCAAACGCACATGGGAGCGCTGGCAGATGCGCCGTATCCAGCAACAACTGACCGGTCACACCATCGTCTGCGGCTATGGCGTCTCCAACCGCCAGGCGGTGCAGGAACTGATGCTGCGCGGCTGCGAGTGCAGCGCCATCGTCGTCATAGACTGCGACGGCGAGGCGCTGGCAGAGGCGGAGGCCATCGGCTGCAACGTCATGCTGGGCGACGCGACCCGCGACCAGATATTGCTCGATGCGCGCATCGATTCCGCGCGCGCGGTGCTGGTGTCGGCGGGGCGCGACGACAGCTCGATCCTGATGGTGCTGACGGCGCGCGCCTTGAGCAAAAGCGTGCCGATCAGTGTTGTCATCCGCAATTCGGACAATGAATCGATCGCCCATGCTGCCGGGGCCAGTACCGTCATCAACCCGGTCAGCTTCACCGGCCTGCTGCTCGCGGGGTCGACCCACGGCGCGCATGTCGCCGACTATATCGCCGATCTGGCGTCGGTCGACGGGCGGGTTTCGTTGCAGGAGCGCGAGGCGAGCCCCGCCGACATCGGCAAACCGCTCAAGGACATCGCCACCGGCATCGGCGTCCGCCTCTATCGCGGCGGCCAGCCCCACGGCGTATGGGATGCGGCCAGCGCGGCGATCGAAGCAGGCGACATGATCGTCGAGATCGTGCGGGGAGCCGGGCGGTAGGGCGTCGCGGCTAGCGCGCCCGATCCCGCCGCAATCGGTCCAGAAACGGCACCAGCCGGTCGCGCCACACGCGATAACCAGCCTCGCTGGGATGCAGCCCGTCGTTGAACAGCTCGCTGCGCTGTAAGCCGCCCGAGTCGACGAAGGCCGGATAGAGGTCGAGGTGACGGACGTAGGTCGAGAACTCCGGGTCAGCCGCCAGCGTCGCAATGCGCGCATTGACCGGCCGGACGACACCGCGATCGCGATCGGCCTCCTGCGTCGGCAACAGCGATTGCAGCACGATCACCGCATCGGGTTTGCGCGCATGCACGCTGCGCACGACCTCGCGGATGCCGGCAAAGATGCTGTCGGTAGCGGGCGCTTCCGCGTCCCAACTGTTGTTGATGCCGATCATCAGCACCACGAATTCGGGCAAGAGATCGGCGCGGTCGAGCTGGCCGAGCCCGCCTTCGGCGCGCGGCCGCAGCCTGAACAGCACATGCTCCAGCCGGTCTCCCGAAATGCCGAGGTTGATCGCGCGGTTGGCAGGCGTTGCCGCACCGAAACTCTCATCCCACACCGCGCGGCCACAGCGCTTGCCCGGCATCCAGGGATTGTCGCCCAGCATCCAGAAATCGGTGATCGAATCGCCGAGGAACAGCAACCGGACCGGAGACAGGTCGGCAGGGTCGGCCAGTTGCGCCTCGATATCTGCCTGACGCTGCTGCCAGTAATCGATGCGCTGTGTCGGCACGGTCGAGCGGAATGGCGTCTGCGCGCTGGCGACCGACGGCCCAAGCAGCGCAAAGGCCATCGTCAGGGCTAACCCTATTCCATTTCGCATCGCTTTATCCCCCGCCTGTGCTGTGTCGCCAGCATGCAGGACGCACCCCAAGGTGACAAGCGCGGCACTTGGCGACTTGCGCTTACGCAATGATTGCCAACGCATTTGGCGTCGTAGTCCGCCCCCATCGCGTCGGACGATCGCACTGCGTGTCAGATGCGGAGAACGGGACGATCATGGTGGGGGATATAGATGTAGAGAACGTGTCGAGAGAGTGTCGTATACCTAATGATTAATCTCGACCGATAAGTGGAGGATAGCCCAGCATCCTAGACAAGCGGAAATGGCGTTGATTCTCCCAGCGGAGCACACCATCGTTATCCGGCTGCGCAATTTTGTGCACCTCAACGTCAATTCCATTTATACCTAAAATCAGACACCCATCTCTATCAATCATGGGGGCTATATTGCCATAAAAACTATCGATATGGACATATAATTCATCGAATTTTAGCGGACAAAATGCGAAGTTATAGCCTACATAGCCGTGCTGCACGCTTGGATACATCAGGCCTTCGCAGCCAACCATCCGCTCGAAAATTTCTCCAATTTTGCGAGTCAACGGATAAAATGTCGCATCTGCATCTTCTTCTGACATAGTTACATATTCATTGATAAAATCATCAATCAATAGCCACTTTTTGTGATTATGCCCCTGTGTGAGAAAATCCATAAATACCCTGTTCCGACGGTCAACGGAGCGCTCAGAATACGGCGCATCGGTTGATCGCAAGTCCCCCAAGCGGGCAACCTTGATTGTTGAATCACCTCGCCTTGGCACGAAACGAGATACGCAGACCGGACTTCCAAAGTTTGGTCGTATCTCGGATATAGCTGTCGAAATCGTCGTTGAAGCATATAGTTTAGACTGACCTGATTGATTGAATCGTCCAGCGCTAGCATGCACTGCTGGTGGATAAGATATATCTGACGTTTTTTCCAGAGGCCTATTGGCTCTTGTTGACCTAAATAGAATTCCCGGTTGAACCACTTTTAGATTGAACATATAATAGTGAAATAGTTCATCTATACGCTGCTCCATCGCGACAGTGTCGCGATCTTCATTCCATTTATGTTTTATATTTGCTAAAAATTCTTTCAGATTTTGATAGCTAATTTCATTGATTTGATGCTGTGGCGGAAATTCACCATCGACCTGCTTGTGCCAAGGCAAAAGATGAACTCCCTGCATCGTGATTGTTGACCTGATTAGAACTGCGCCGACCCTTTGCAACACACCCGTGACTCTAGTCACACATTCCGCTAAGCGCCCGCGCATCCATGAGCGATACCATCACCCTCCCCGAGCCGCGCAAGGTCGGCATGGTCAGCCTTGGCTGTCCCAAGGCGCTGGTCGACAGCGAACGCATCCTCACCCGGCTGCGCGCCGATGGCTATGCCATGTCGGCGGACTATGCCGGCGCGGACGTGGTGCTGGTCAACACCTGCGGCTTCCTCGACAGCGCCAAGGAAGAAAGCCTTGAGGCGATCGGTGAGGCCATCGCCGAAAACGGCCGGGTGATCGTCACCGGCTGCATGGGCAATGAGGCGGACGTCATTCGCGCGCGCTTCCCGGATGTGCTCGCAGTGACCGGCGCGCATCAATATGAGGATGTGGTCAATGCGGTGCATGCGGCCGCACCGCCCGGCCAGAGCCCCTATCTCGATCTGATCCCGCAGGCCTATGACGACGCCGGCCTGAAGCTGACCCCGCGCCACTACAGCTATCTCAAGATTTCCGAAGGCTGCAACCACGCCTGCGCCTTCTGCATCATCCCCAGCTTGCGCGGAAAGCTGGCCAGCCGGCGCATCGACGCGGTGCTGCGCGAAGCGGAGAAACTGGTCGCGGCGGGCACGCAGGAGCTGCTGGTGATCAGCCAGGACACCTCGGCCTATGGCGTCGATGTGCACCACGAACCGAGGAGCTGGAAGGAGCGTACGGTCCGCACGCACATGACCGATCTGGCGCGCGAACTCGGCGGCCTCAGGACCGCGCAGGGCCGCGCGCCGTGGGTGCGGCTGCACTATGTCTACCCCTATCCGCATGTCAGCGACGTCATCCCGCTGATGGCCGAGGGGCTGCTGACGCCCTATCTCGACATCCCGTTCCAGCATGCCGCACCCAGCGTGCTGAAACGCATGCGCCGCCCCGCCAATGAGGCGAAAGTGCTGGAGCGCCTGCGCGAATGGCGCGCCATCTGCCCTGACATCGCCATCCGCTCGAGCTTCGTCGTCGGCTTCCCGGGGGAGACCGAGGCCGATTTCCAATATCTGCTCGACTGGCTCGACGAAGCCCAGCTCGACCGCGTCGGCGCCTTCCGTTTCGAGCCGGTCGAAGGCGCTGCCGCCAACGCCCTGCCCGATCCTGTGCCGGAGGCGGTCAAGGAAGAACGCTTCCAGCGCATCATGGAAAAGACCGCCGCGATCAGCGCCGCCAAGCTTGCCGCCAAAGTCGGCCGCACGCTGCCGGTGATCATCGACGAGGTCGGCGAGCCGGACGAGGATGACGGCAGCATCGGCGCGACCGGCCGGTCACAGGCCGATGCGCCGGAAATCGACGGCCATGTCTATCTGCGCGATGTTTCAGCGACTCTGAAGGCGGGGGATATCGTCGACGTTACAATCGAAGATGCCGACGAGCATGACCTGTTCGGGGTGGTTGGGTAAATCTGACCCAAGATTCTGGGAGCAAATCCGCCCATGCGGGTCGGCGCGCAGCCTGACAATGTGGCCAATGCTGCGAGCCGACCAACGCATGGCCGGACCATTATCCTGACGCAGTCGATCAGGCGGCGAAGCTCGCCTTTATCTCGGCAGCGACGGTCGCGGCATTTTCGTCGAGGACGAAGTGGCCGGCATCGAGCCAGACCAGCTTGGCCTGCGGCAGGTCCGCTAAAAACGCCTCGGCCCCCGCTGGCACGAAGAAGGGATCATGCTTGCCCCAGGTGATCAGTGTCTTGGGCTGATACTGGCGGAAGGCGGCATGCCAGCTGTCATAGGCGGCGACGTTGGTCTTGTAGTTTTCCAGCAGGTTGAGATGCGCTGCATCATGGCCGGAGCGATCGAGCAGTGCCTGATCGTGCGTCCAGTTATCAGGGCTGATCGCTTCGACGTTCCGGGCACCGACCTGATACTGGAACTTGGTGGTTTCAGCAGCGAGGAAGGCACGGGCACCGGCTTCGCTGGCCTCGTCACGCTTGTCCCACAACGGCAGGAATATCTGCGCGGGCATCTCACCGACACCGGCCATATAGGCGTTGGCGTTCTGGATGACGAAACCGGTCACCGCCTGCGGATTGCGGGTGAACAGGCGGAAGCCGACCGGACCACCGAAATCCTGCATGTAGAGGATGTAGGAACGCAGCCCGAGCTGATCGATCAGGCCTGCGACATGGTCGGTCAGGGTATCGAAGCTATAGTCGAAATCCTCGACCGACGGCGCATCCGACTGGCCGAAGCCGACATAGTCGGGCGCAATCACATGGAAGCGATCGGCGAGCAGCGGGATCAGGCCGCGGAACATGAAGCTGCTGGAGGGGAATCCGTGCAGCAGGATGATGGTCGGGTTCGAAGTGTCGCCCGCTTCGCGATAGAAGATCTGGCGGCCGTTGACGGTGGCGAATTTGTGGAGGGTCATTGGGAATTTCCTTGAGTTTGGGAAGAGGAGGAAGGGGCGGGCGCCGCCAAAGGGGGGGCCGCGCCCGCCGTTTCTATCGTCTGCGCCTAGGGGTCAGGCGGCCTTGCGAGCCTCGACGACAGGGAAGTCGATGGTGGTCTGGAACACCGAATTGAAAAAGTTGGTCCAGCTGTTGAGCGCGACATGCTGGACAATCTCGATCACCTGCGCATCACTGTAGCCCGCCAGCTTCACCGCAGCGAAATCGGCATCGCTGACATGGCCGCGATCCTTGGCGACCTTGGCCGCGAAGCGGACGGCTGCGTCTGCCTTGAGGTCGTTCGACGCACCATTGCGATTGGCGGTGATTTCCGCATCGTCGAGCTTGGCGAGATTGCGGCCGAGATAGGTGTGCGCCGACAGGCAATAATCGCAGCCGTTGATTTCCGCGACAGCGAGCGCGATCCGCTCGCGGGTGGCGGCGGGCAGGCTGCCCTTGCCGAGTGCGCCGGACAGGCCGAGATAGCCTTCGAGCGCCTGCGGGCTGGTGGCGATGGCGCGGAACATGTTGGGCGCGCTGCCAAGCTGCTTGACGACAGCGTCGAGCAGCGGACGCGATGCTTCAGGCGCATCGGCGATGGTGGCGGGGATGGTGAGACGAGTCATGATGGGGGCCTTTCTGATGCGGCCGTGCTTGGCCGTGCAGAGCAGATAGGCGCTTCCATTTTTGTCCAGCAGACGCTATTTTCGATAATCAACCTTCCATAAAATGGAATAACGCATGGACCGGTTCGAGGCGATGCGAACATTGCTGGCGGCGGTCGATGGCGGCAGCCTGTCGGCGGCATCGCGGGCGCTGACCATGCCCTTGCCCACAGTCAGCCGCCGGATTTCCGATCTGGAGGCGCATCTTGGCGCGCAACTGCTGGTGCGGACCAGCCGCAAGCTGGTGCTGACCGAAGTGGGTGAGGCCTATGTCACTATCGCTCGGCGTCTGATCGACGATCTGCACGATGCCGAACGCGCCGCCAGCGGCGAATATCGCGAACCGCGCGGCGAACTGATCGTCACGGCACCGATCATGTTCGGCAAGCTGCATGTCGCGCCGATCGTCCACGCCTTCCTCGCGGCTTACCCAAAGGTCTCGGTGCGACTGGTGCTCTCCGACGGGGTGATCGATCTGGTCGAGGCGCATGTCGATGTCGCGGTCAGGATCGGGCGGCTGCCCGACAGCCAGCTGCTTGCGCGTCAGGTCGGCACGGTGCGATGGCTGATCTGCGCCAGCCCCGATTATCTGAGCCAGCGTGGCGTGCCGACGGGACCTGCTGCGGTCCTCGATCATGACTGTATCGCTTTCGAAGGCCTGCAACACTATCGCAGTTGGCCCATCGGCAGCGGTGCCAACAGCCGGAGCATCACGATCCACCCTCGCTTTTCGGTCAATACCGCCGACGCCGTAGTGGAAGCAGCAGCGGCTGGCCTGGGGCTGGCGCGGCTGATGTCCTATCAGGCCGCAGGCGCCATCGCCGACTGCAGGTTGACGCCGGTGCTACGCGATTGGGACGCCGAGCCCGTCGCCGTCACGATGGTCCACCTGCCGCAGGCGATCCAGCCACTCAAACGCCGCGCGTTCCTCGATTTCGTCGCACCAAGGCTGGCGCTGACGCTCGCGCACATCGAAACGACCCTTGGCGCGCAGTGAGCCGGCACAATGGTCCATCTGTGGATAGGCGGCTGTCCGACTGTAACCGCCTTCCCCTCCCCACCGAACCCCCGCATGCAAGGTCGGTCAGGTGGCCGCATGCAAACAGCGCCGCCGCGACAGCAATGCAGACCGAGATTTCCCATGGCCTCCGCCCCGAAGCGCGCCGCCTGTCTGGAGGACAGCAGCAATTTCGCTACCGCGCACATCGGCTGCGCGCGCTGGCGCATCGGCTTCACCTATGCGCTGACTGCGGCCGAGAATATCCTCGAGCTGCTCTACCCGCTCGCCATCGGCTTTGGCATCAATGGCCTGCTCGCGGATCGTCCGGCCGATCTGTTGGCGCTGGCCGCGTTGTGGTTCGGCCACATCCTGCTCGCGGCGGCCCGCCAGCTCTATGACACGCGGCTGTTTGCGCCCCTCTATGCCGGGCTCGCGATCGACATGGCGCATGCGCAGCGCGGGGCCGGGCAACCGACGGGGGAAGTCGCGGCGCGGGTGGAGATGGCGCGCGACTATGTGCAATTCTTCGAAAGCGATGTGCCCCGGCTTGGTGCGGTTGCCATCAGCCTGATCGGCGGCGTTGCGCTGATTGCACATTTCGATCCCGTCTCGGGCGGCATCGTTGCCGCGCTGCTGCTGCCGGTGGCGGCGATCAACCTGTGGCTGGCGCGGCGGTCGCTCCGGCTCAACCGCGCGATCAACGACCAGCAGGAACAGCAGGTCGATGTCATCGCGCAAGCCGCCCCACGCCCGCTCAAGCGCCATTTCGGCCGCATCGCGCGCTGGCGCATCCGCCTGTCCAATGCCGACGCCGCGAGCTGGTCGCTGGCCGAGACAATCACGCTGGGCGCGGTGCTGCTGGTGCTGTGGCGGCTCGCCGGCCTGCCAGATGCGAGCGCCGGCGGCATCTTCGCCGGGGTCGCCTATCTGCTGCAGGTCATCGACGCGCTCGATCATGCGCCGGAAGCAGTGCAGCAGATCGGGCGCCTGATCGATATCCGCCGACGGATGCAGGCGCGCTTCCTCGCGGGGTAAAGGTTGCAATTTACAACGCTGTCATTAGGCTTTCTCCCTACGGATCAAGGGAGAGCAAGCGCATGAATGCCGTCAGTCAGATAGCGCGGCCCGACGCAAGCCATGCAGACGTCGACGTGCTCATCGTGGGCGCGGGCATCTCCGGCATCGGCATGGCGGTGCACCTGCAGCAGCAATGCCCGGACCGCAGCTTTGCGCTGGTCGAACGGCGCGCCAATCTGGGCGGCACATGGGATCTTTTCCGCTATCCCGGCATCCGCTCGGACAGCGACATGCACACGCTCGGTTTCGTCTTCGAACCGTGGAAGCATGAGAAATCGATCGCCGACGGGCCCTCGATCCTCGAATATCTCAACCGCATCGTCGATGAGCGCGGCATCCGCGACCGCATCCGCTTCGACAACAAGGTGGTGAGCGCCGACTGGGACAGCGCGACCGCGCTGTGGACAGTGACCACCGAAGCCGCCGACGGCAGCCGCGGCACGATGCGCGCGCGCTTCCTCTATCAGGGCTCGGGCTATTATGATTATGACCAGCCTTATGATGCTCAGTTCCCGGGGCGCGAGACGTTCAAGGGCCAGATCGTCCACCCGCAATTCTGGCCGGAGAAATTCGACTTCGCGGGCAAGCGCGTCGTCGTGGTCGGCTCCGGTGCCACCGCCGTCACCATCACCCCGTCGATGGTCAGGCCGGGGGACCCAGACGCCGCCGCGCATGTCACCATGCTGCAGCGCACGCCAACCTGGTATTTCATCCGGCCCGCCAAGGATGGCTTTGCCAACACCCTGCGCAAGCTGCTGCCGGAAAACTGGGCCTATGCCATCACCCGCTTCAAAAATGTCCGGCTGCAGAATTTCGCGTTCAAGATGGCGCGCAACAAGCCCGAGAAGGTCAAGGAAGCGCTGACCACCAAGATCCAGGAGGCGCTGGGCGACCGCTATGACGCGGCCGCCTTCACGCCCCCCTATGACCCGTGGGACCAGCGGCTGTGCCTGGTGCCTGACGGCGATTTCTTCAACGCGATCGTCGCCGGCAAGGCCGATGTGGTCACCGACCATATCGAGCGGTTCGACGAGACCGGCATCCTGCTCAAGTCCGGCAAGCATCTCGATGCCGACATCATCGTCACGGCGACCGGCCTCAATCTCGCCCTCGCCGGCAAGGTCGCGGTCAGCGTCGACGGCGCGCCCGTGCAGTGGAGCGAACATTTCTATTACAAGGCATGCATGTTCTCGAACGTGCCAAATTATGCGGCGGTGTTCGGCTATCTCAACGCGAGCTGGACGCTGCGCGCCGACATCGTCTCCGACTATGTCTGCCGAGTCCTCAACCACATGGCCGCGACCGGCAGCGACATCGCCGTGCCGGTGCTCGACGATCCGGCGAGCCTCGAAGAAGACAATGTCTTCGATTTCTCCTCGGGCTATATCCAGCGTGCGCTGCACATGATGCCCCGCAACGCCAAGACGATGCCGTGGCGGCTCAACCAGGATTATCTCGCCGATCGCAAGGACATGCGCGATGGCCCGATCGCCGATGGCGTGCTGGCTTTCCGCAGCAAGGGCGCCGGGACGAGCAGGCTGGAACCGCTGCTCGACGCGGCGGAGTGAGCGTCAGCCGTTGACGATGGTCCCGCCATTGGGGTGGAGCACCTGGCCCGACATATAGCTTGAATCCTCGCAGGCGAGGAACAGGAAGGCGGGCGCAACCTCATTCGGTTCGCCCGGCCGCTTCATCGGTGTCGATTCACCGAAGCTGCGCAGCTTGTCCGGGTCCGCACCTCCCAGCGGGTTGAGCGGGGTCCAGATCGGGCCGGGCGCGACACCGTTCACCCTGATGCCCTTTTCGACCAGGCTTTCGCTGAGGCTGCGGGTGAAGGCGGTGATCGCCCCCTTGGTCGCGCTGTAATCGAGCAACTGCCCGGCGCCCTGATACATGGTGACGCTGGTGCAATTGACGATTGCCGATCCGGCGCTGAGGTGCGGCAACGCAGCCTGCACCATGTAGAACATGCCGAAGATGTTGGTCTGGAAGGTGCGCTGCAGCTGCTCCTCGCTGATGTCGGCGATATCCTCGGCCGGGTGTTGCTCCCCAGCGTTGTTGATGACAATGTCGACCCCGCCGAGCTCTTCGACGATCTGCGTTATGCAGTCGTCGCAGTCGGCCTTGACGCCGACGTCGCCCTTGATCGCCATAGCGTTTCGCCCTTCCGCCTCGACGATGCGCACTGTTTCGTGCGCGTCATCGTCGGAACTGTTGTAGAAAATGGCGACATCGGCGCCCTCGCGGGCGAACAGCGCGGCGACGGCGCGGCCGATGCCGCTGTCGCCGCCAGTCACCAGCGCCACCTTGCCTGCCAGGCGGCCCGATCCGGGATAGCGCGGCTGCCAGCGCGGAGCGCGGTCGAGCGCGCTTTCAGGACCGCGGCCGCTGCCAAGTCCGCTGGTTTCGCCATCGGCTTCGAGCTGGTCGGCGGCACGCTGCTTGCCCTGACGCTCGGCCTCGCTTTCGCCGACCTTGCCGGCAACGGGGTCGATGGTGCGGCTATCATGATCATGGGGAGGCATGGCGTCATCCTGTCGCGGGTCGATGAGTTTCCAGGCTTCAAGCGCACAATCGTCCAGCGGGTTCCGCCGTTACGCTGGCGATTTCGGGCGGGCGTGCCTACATCGGGCGAATGACCGACTTCTCCTCGATGCTGCATCCCGACAAGGGCCAGCCCGCGCACACCATCCACATTGTCGACAAGGCCGGGTTCGACGCATGGCTGAATGCCCAGCCAGAGCGCGCCCGCACCGCGGTGGCGGCGCAGCGGCTCAAGCCGGAAGGCTATGCCCATGCCATCCTGCCCGGCGATGCGGCGGACGAATGGTCGGTAGTGACCGTGGTCGCGAATGTCGCCAGCCTGTCGAGCTGGTGCCTTGCCAAGCTGGCCACGACCCTGCCGCCGGGTACCTATCGGCTGGCCGAAGGCGAGCCCGGCCCGGCTATGGTCGGCTGGCTGACCGCGCAACACAGCTTCACCCGCTACAAGCAGAAGCCCGATGCGGACGCCCCGCGGGTGCTGCTATCGGGCGAGCCCGGCCGGATGGCGGCGGCAGTTGCGGAGGCAACGGCGGTGTGCATGGTCCGCGATCTGGTCAACACCCCGGCCAGCGACATGGGACCGGCGGAACTCGAGGCCGCCGCTGCCGCGCTGGCCAAGGCGCACAAGGCGACCCTCACCGTCACGCGCGGCGACGCGCTCGAACAGGGTTATCCGATGATCGCCGCGGTCGGCCGGGCGGCCAGCCGCGAGCGTGAGCCGCGCCTGATCGAACTGGTCTGGGGCCATGCCGATCATCCGCGCATCGCCATCATCGGCAAGGGCGTGACCTTCGATTCGGGGGGGCTCGACATCAAGCCGGCGAGCGGCATGGCGCTGATGAAGAAGGACATGGGCGGCGCAGCCCATGCGCTGGCGCTGGCAAGGCTGGTGATGGAGGACGCCCTGCCGGTGCGGCTGCACCTTCTTATCCCTGCGGTGGAAAACAGCATTTCGGGCAGCGCGATGCGCCCCGGCGACATATTGACCAGCCGCAAGGGGCTGAGCGTGGAGGTCGACAATACCGACGCGGAAGGCCGGCTGATCCTGGCCGACGCGCTGACCCGCGCTGCCGAGGAACGGCCCGAACTGATGCTCGATTTCGCGACCCTGACCGGAGCGGCCCGGGTTGCGCTGGGCCCGGACCTGCCCGCGCTGTTCGCCAATGACGATGCGCTGGCCGACGCGCTGCTGGCGCATGGCCGCGAGCGCGACGATCCGTTGTGGCGGCTGCCGCTTTGGGATGGCTATGACGAGATGCTGAAGGGCGACAGCGCCGACATCACCAATTCGCCAGCCGGCGGTTTTGCGGGGTCGATCACCGCAGCGCTGTTCCTGCGCCGGTTCGTTGCCGCAGACCTGCCCTGGGCGCATCTCGACACCTTCGCCTGGCGCCCCGCCGCCAAGCCCGGCCGCGCCAAAGGCGGGGCTGCGCTCGGCCTGCGCGCCGCCTGGGGCATGCTACGGGAGCGCTATCGCGGCTGAGCCTGCGCGCGCCCGGGTGCGGGTCCAGGAAAATTTCTGTAATATGACAGTTGTCGTGCAACCCGTTTCGCCTGCGTGCGTTGACGCTCACGGTTGGAGGATTGCCTCCACCGCGCCCAACCATGTCTGCGACGGAAAGAAGCATAATGAACAGCGCCGCCTGGATGACTTGCCTCATCGACATCATCCGCTCTGACATGCCGGACCTGACCAACCGCCAGATGGGCATCATGCTCACCGTGGCGCTGGCCCCGGGTCCCCACACAGTCCGCGGTTTGGCCGAACGACTGGACGTGTCCAAGCCGGTCGTGACACGCGCCCTTAACAAACTCACCGCGCTCGGCTATCTGGCGCGAAAGCGCGACCGGAACGACGGTCGCAACATCTTTATCGAAATGACGGGCGCAGGGGCTAATTTTCTTGAACGGTTCAACAAGCTCCTCAGCGAGGCAGGCAGCACCAGCAAGACCGGATGACACTGCACCGGTCCGTTTCACACTGACAGGGCCCTCGCGGCCCTATGACGAGCGGCATCAGGCGATCCGTGCTGACCTCGCCGATATTGCCGAAGCCGCGCATCATTTCGCGCCGCATTATGCGGCTCCTGTCGCCTGTATAGCCAACCGCACCGTCGCGGTTCGTGAGGGCGCAGACGATGCTTTCGCCGCGCTGGTCGAACTGCAGCCGGGTGCCGGCTATGCGCTGCTCGATCTCAGCGGTGGCTGGGCGTGGGGCTATGCCGAGGCTGGACATGTGGTCGGATATGTCCGCCGTGAGTGTCTCGATCTCGCCTGATGCCGACGCATGTGTTCATCGACGGCGGGGTCGGCACCACCGGCCTCGACATCGCCGAGCGGCTCTCCGTGCGCGCTGACGTCGCGCTGCTGACCCTGCCCGAGGACCGCCGCAAGGATGCGGCCGCGCGCGCCGAAGCATTGCACGACGCCGATATTGCCATTCTCTGCCTGCCCGATGACGCTGCCAGGGAAGCAGTCGCACTCGCTGCGGACAGCAAGGTGCGCATCATCGACGCCTCGACCGCGCACCGCACGGCACCGGGCTGGACCTACGGCTTTGCCGAACTGGCGCAAGGCCAGCGCGGGGCAATTGCTGCGGCCCGGCTGGTTAGCAATCCCGGCTGCTACCCCACCGGCTTTCTGGCGCTGGTCGCCCCGCTGATCGCCGCCGGCCTGCTGCCGCGCGACCATGGCTATGTCGTCCATGCCGTCTCCGGCTATTCGGGTGGCGGCAAGGCGCTCATCGCCCGTTTCGAGGAAGACCGCAGCATAGCGTGGCGCGGCTATGGCCTGTCTCTGGGGCACAAACATGTGCCCGAGATGCAGGCCCATGCCGGCCTTGCGCACGCGCCGCTGTTTTCCCCGGCCGTCGTGCCCGCCTATCGCGGCATGGTGGTGGAAGTGCCGCTGCAGCGCGCCACCGACGCGCGAATCGCCCCGGCTGACGAGTTGCGTGCGGCATGGCAGGCCCATTTTGCCGGCTCGCCGCTGGTCACGGTCGGCGGGCTCGAGCAGGATGGCGAGCTGCTGCTGCGCGACGGCGCGGCGGCCAGCGACCGGCTGACCCTCGATCTCTTCGCCTCCGCCGATGGCAGCCAGCTGCGACTCGTCGCGGCGCTCGACAATCTCGGCAAGGGCGCAGGCGGCGCCTGCGTGCAGAATCTGAACATCATGGCCGGGCTGCCTGAAACCGCAGGCCTCAGGATTTAGGCGCTTTTCGGGCCCCGGTGCAGCATTGCGCTGCACCAAAGCTTTCAACACCATTCACCCTGCACTCAGCTTGGCTGTCATAATTCTGCGACAAAGCCCGGGACCGCTGGCAGTGCCGCCAGATGCCCGGTGCGGAGGAAGCTGACCATGACCCGAACCTGGATCGGCGCGCTGTTGATAGCCGCCACCGCCCTCACCCCGATCGCCGCATCCGCCCAGGACGGCGGCTTCGGCAGCCGCATAATCCGTGACGCGCAGCGCGGCGGTGATGCCCGCCAGTCGGATGCTCCGGCACCGCAACGTGCGCAATATCAGCGCGGCGAAGGCCGTCGTGGCGGCGATGGCGGCCAGCGGCGCGGCGGGGGCGATGGCGCCCGTCAGCGCGGCGACGGTAGCGGCGGCGGCTGGCAGAGTCGTCGCGGCGGCGGCCAGACTGCCGCGCCCGCTCCGGCCCCCGCCCCGGTCGAAGGCCGGCGCGGCGGCGGCGACGGCACCCGCTGGCAGGGCCGCGGCGACGGCGATCAGCGTTGGCAGGGCCGCGGCGATGGCCAGCAGCGCTGGCAGGGCGACGAGCGCACGCGCGGCGGCGAACGCGGCCAATGGCAGGCGCGACGCGGCGGCGGTGTTGCCAGCGAACAGATCCGCGAAGCCCAGCGCGCGGCCGAACGGCGCGGCGAAGGTCGCGGCGGCTGGCAGGGCCGGGCCGACGACCGCACGGCAGGCGATTTCGACCGGAATGGCGATGGCCGCGTCGACCGGCGCTGGGATCGCAATGGCAACGGCCGGACCGATCGCCAATGGGACCGGAACCGCGACGGCGACCTCGACCGGCGCTGGGATCGCGACGACGATGGCCGGCTCGACCGGCGTTGGGACGGAAATCGCGATGGCCGGCTCGATCGGCGGTACGACCGGGATCGGGACGGACGCTATGATCGGTACGACCGCTACGACAATCGCTACGGCCATCGGCGCTGGGACCAGCGCTGGCGGGACGACCGGCGTTATGACTGGCGCGGTCACCGGGCGCGCTATGGCAGCCACTACCGGCTGGGGCGCTATTATTCGCCCTACCGCAACTGGAATTACCGTCGCCTGAGCATCGGCTTCTCGCTGTGGCCGCTGTTCTACTCCAACCAATATTGGATAAACGATCCGTGGAGCTATCGCCTGCCCGACGTCTATGGGCCCTATCGCTGGGTCCGCTATTATGACGACGCGCTGCTGGTCGATGTCGAGACGGGCGAAGTGGTCGACGTGATCTACGACGTCTTCTGGTGACAACAGGGCAATAATCAGGGTTGCGAAAGGGCGGGTTCGGGGGGACCCGCCCTTTTTAATGCGCCGTCCAACATAGACTTGCACGCCGGTCACGCTCGGCGCACCATCGCTCCGGTCCAATCGGGGAGAGAAAATTCATGCGTCCAGTCGTTCGCTCGCTTGTCCTTGCCGCAGCCATCGCGCTGACTCCTGCAGCCGGATCGGCGCATGACGACATGTTCGGCATGGCCGCGGCACAGCAACCTGTCGCCCCTGCAACCCCGGTCGTGCAGGTGATCCACGCGGGGCGGCTGATCACCCAGGCATCGGACGGCATCGGCGGTCCTGCCACCATCACCGTGACCGACGGCCGCATCACGGCCATTGCGCAAGGCCTGCAGCCTGCGCCAGAGGGCGCGACGCTGATCGATCTGTCGACCCGCACGGTGATGCCCGGCCTGATCGACATGCACGTCCACCTGACCAGCGACCCCGGCGGGGATTTCTGGCGCGAAGCCGTCGATCCCGAAGAATGGGGTGTGATCATCGGCGTCAGAAACGCCGAAACGACGGTGCGCGCCGGCTTCACCACGGTGCGCGAGGCCGGATCGGCGCGGCAGACGGCGTTCGTGCTGCGGCGTGGCACCGACGAGGGCATCATCCAGGGTCCGCGGATCATTGCTGCCGGCCCGGCGCTGTCGATCGTCGGCGGGCATGGCGACATCACCGGCTTCCGCCGCGAGGTGATCGACGCGTTGCCGACCGGCTTCACCTGTACCGGCCCGGTCGAATGCGCCCTGCGGGTGCGTCAGGCATCGGCCGCGGGCAGCAATGTCATCAAGATTACTGCAACCGGCGGCGTGCTGTCCCAGCAGGGGCGCGGGTTGGAAGCACATTTCACGGCCGAGGAGATGACCAGCATCGCCAACACCGCGCACAGCCTGGGCCTCGAGGTCATGGCGCATGCGCATGGCGCGCGCGGCATCGAGGCGGCGGCGCGCGCAGGTATCGACACCATCGACCATGGCACCTTCATGGATGAGGCAGCCGCACGTGTGATGGCCGAGCGCGGCACCTATCTGGTCCCCACGCTGCGAGCGCTTACCGGCGTGCGCGACGGGCTGGGGCGCGGCATCTACACGCCGGTGGTCGAAGCCAAGATCCGCGAAACGCTGAACGTGCTGGGCAACAATGTCCGGCTGGCGCGCCGCTTCAACATTCCTGTGGCCTTCGGTACCGATGCCGGCGTGTTCGCCCACGGGCGCAATGCCGAGGAGTTCCAGCTGCTGATCGACGCCGGCATGTCCCCGCGCGATGCGGTGGCCAGCGCCACCACCATCGCGGCGCGGGCACTGGGCATGGACAATGAGATCGGCCGCATCGCGGTCGGCTATTCGGCAGACATTATCGCTGTCGATGGCGATCCGCTGAGCGACGTGCGCACGCTGGAGGCGGTCCGCTGGGTCATGGCGCGCGGCCGCGTGGTCGAGTGGCCGGTCATCGCGCGGTTACCTGGCGCATGACGCTGGCATAGCCGTCCGCCAGCGTCATGCGCGGGCCAAAGCCGCGCGCGATCAACAAGCGGTGCACCGTTCCGAGCCGGTAGCAGGGCACGCCCATGAACAGATGATGTTCGGCGTGATAATTGACCCAGTAAGGCGCCAGCAGCGCACGCTCGATCAGGCTGGCGCTGGTGGTGCGGGCGTGGCTGAACGGATCGCCGGGCCCCGTCGCGGTGCAGGCATGTTCAGCGATGTTGCGGATGCGCAGCGCCAGTTGGAACGATGTCGCGAGCGCGACCAGCCAGAGCAGGAACGGCGTCCAGCCATAGAGCAGCAGAGATAGCGCGAGCAGGATGGCCTGCACCGCCAGGAACCTGCCGACCGTCCGGGCCACTGCGATCTCGCCAGCGTCACCGCCGGCAGCCGGGCCGTTGATCCCAGCCGCCCCCTGCCGGTTGAACGGGGTACCGGCGTCGCTGGCTGACCGGGAGTCGGCGTCACCGGCCCGCCCCGCCAGCAAGGCCCTCACGCCGCGCCGCGCCAGCGTGAATTGCGACAGACGCTGCTTGAAGAATGTCTGGCCGGTCATGTCCCGCACCATCTTGCGCATCAGGCTCGCGCGGCTAGTCGGAAAAGGTTTGGAAAGGCCAAGGTCAGGGTCTTCGAGCTGCTGGGTGAAGCGGTGGTGGGTCAAATGGTAGGTGCGATAGCCCTTGAGGTCGCTGCCCACCGCCGCGCCGGTTGGCCATTCCCCCAGCCAGTTGTTGAGCCGCCGGTTGGGATGGAGCAGACCGTGCGCCGCATCGTGCATCAGGATGGCGAGACCGAGCTGACGGCCGCCGAGCAGCATCACGGCCGGTATCCACGCCAGCCAATGATCGATCCACAACGCGCCGGCAATGATCAGGCCGACCATCGCCCATGCATGCATGACCAGCGCGATGCCGCGCCAGCGCGACACACCGGTCAGCCGCTGCCATTCATCGGGCGCGAATACATCGGACGGGCGCAAGGCGGCTACGGCGGGCACGCGCCAAGGCTAGCAGGCTGAGGCACCGGTGCAAGGCGCGTCGAATGCATGCTTTTGCGAATGCTCCGACTGTGGCATCGATGGGCGAAAGCCGGTGTCCCCCGACACAGCACCGGCACCAGGGCGGGCGCATGACCAACGATACCGATCCGGCACCGGATGCTGTGCATGGAGCAGCAGCCCGTCGCTACACGGCCTTCCTGAGCTATTCGCATGTCGATGAAGCAACGGCCGGCAAGCTGCACCGGAGATTGGAAAGCTATCGCCTGCCGGCCCATGTCCGGCAGGGAACGGCCGGTGCGCGGCTGGGCACGATCTTCCGTGACCGCGCCGAGCTGGCGGCCGCATCGAGCCTCTCCGACGCAATCCGCTCCGCTTTGGAGCAGTCTGCTGCGCTGCTGGTGCTATGCTCGCCGGAATCGCGCGCATCGCACTGGGTCGATCAGGAAATCCGGCTGTTCCAGTCGCTGCACCCTGATGCGCCGATCCTGCCCATCATCTTGCGCGGCGACCCGGCGGAGGTCATGCCGGCGGCGCTTATCGAGGACGGCCGCGAGCCACTGGCCGCGGATTTCCGCAAGGCAGGCGATGGCGGGAAGCTCGGTTTCCTCAAGATCGTCGCCGCGCTGGCGGAGGTCCCGCTCGACTCGCTGATCCAGCGCGACGCGCAACGGCGGTTGTGGCGCGTGACAGCGATCACGGCCTTCGCTTTTATGCTGGTGATAGCCATGGCGGCGATGACCGCCTTTGCCTTTTCAGCGCAGCGCGAAGCCGAACGCCAGCGGGCGGAAGCCGAGGGTTTGATCGAATATATGCTGACCGATCTGCGCGACGGCTTGCGCGGGGTTGGGCGGATCGATTTGATGAGCGCGGTCAACGACCGGGCCTATGCCTATTACGAGAATCAGGGGAGCGTCGCCGACCTGCCGGATGAAAGTCTGGAACAAAGGGCGCGCGTGCTGCTGGCGATGGGCGAGGACGAATTCAGGCGCGCCAATGCCGAACAGGCGGCGCGGCTGTTTGCCAGCGCATACGCCAGCACCAATGCCGCCCTGCAACGGCAACCCGAAAACCCCGACCGGATTTTTGCCCATGCCCAGAGCGAGTTCTGGTTGGCCGAAGCCGCACGCGCGCGCGACGATGATGCAGCGCACGAGCGCGGCATGCGCGCCTATGCCGCACTTGCCGCACGCTTGTCCGCAGTGGAGCCCGGCCTGCGGGCGCTGCGCGAAACAGGCTATGCCGAGGGTAATTTGTGCAGCCTGACATTGAGCGACAATTCCCGTCTCGATGAGGCGGTGCGCCATTGCCAGCTGGCGCTCGCCGCCCAGCGCCGCGTCATGGCGATGCTGCCCGGCGACCGCAATGCCAATGTCGATGTCGCCAACCGCCTGAGCTGGTTGGCCGACGCCATAGCGCGCGCTGGCGATGTCCGGACTGCGCTGCGGCATTCTTCCGAAGCCGAGGCGATTGTGCGGGCGCTGCTGCAACGCGACAGCGCCAACAAGGACACGCAGGATTTGCTGTTTGCTATTCTCTACGGTCGCGGCAAGTTTCTGGTCCGTGCGGGATTGCGCGCCGAGGCGGAGCCGCCGTTGATCGAGGCCGCGTCGATCGTTGCCGATCTGCAGGCGGTGGATCCGACAAACGATCGCTGGCGCCGGATGGCGCAGCAGCTGAGCGATATCCGGTCGCAATAGGCCCGGTACAACAGAGGGGTTGGTACAATGAGTGAGAGCAGATTTCCCATCGGCGGCGACTGGCCGGCTGCGCCGCCCGAGTTGGCCTGGGTCTTCAAGATCGGGGAAACGGCAGGCAAGGCGCTGAATGTCCGTTATGTCGCTGCTGCGACCTACACCGGCAAAATCGACATGCCGGCATTGCTGGCCATCAATCCGGGCGGAAAAAGCAATTTTCGCAAGGCACCCAACTCGAATCCGACGCCGACTGCGCTGAGCCTGAGGGTCGATCAAGACCTGTATCTGGGTTTCATCCTGGCCAGAAGCATGGACGTCATATTCGCCGATGCCCCTTTCAGTGGGGGAAGCGCAGAGGCAAGCAGTGCCTATTTCGCAATGACACGGGTGGATGACCGGCGCGCCTACATGATGGTGCGCGGTTCGCAGTTTCCCAGGGGCGGCTGCTGCTACCCGTTCAACATCCATCTTGTGGCGACGGGCACTTTCGCGGATGGTGTAAGCTATGTCACCCCGATCATCCTCGATCCAGATACGCGCATTCCGGATGGCGGCGAACCTTGAGACCATGACGGGAGCCAACGCACCAGCACGATGACTGAGCGTGCCATCATCAGGCGCCTGGCCCGATCCGGGTCGGCCCAGCGGGCATGGGAGGCCTTTTGCGCCGCGGGCTACGATTCGGCCAGTGCCGACGCCGGGCTGCTGACGCTCAAGGGACGATTGCTCAAGGATCTGGCGATGCGCGCGTCGGGAGACGAGCGCATCGCTCTGTTGCGCCGTGCCGCCGAAGCCTATTCGGCTGCGTCGGTCCTGACCGAGGACAGCTATCCGCGGATCAATGCGGCGACGCTGGTCTATTTGCGTGGCGACCGCCCGACCGCAGCGCGGCTGGCGGCCGACCTGCTCGAACTGCTCGATCAGGGACGGCATGGGGCCGAGACGCCCTATTGGCGCGGCGCTACACGCGCGGAGGCACTACTGCTGATGGGGCGCATTGCCGACGCGCGCGAGGCCTTGGCGCAGGCGGTAGCGCTGGCTCCCAAGGCGCGGGAGGACCGCGCGGCGACGTTGCGCCAGTTCCGCCGCATCCTCAGCCACGACGATGCCGATAGCAGCTGGCTGGCCGATTTCGCGCTACCGCCGGTCATGCATTTCCGCGGCCCGATGGGCATCGTCGGCGACGAGGCCGAACGAGCGATCGTCGAGGCTGTACGCGGGATCGGGCCGGCAATGGCCTATGGCGCGCTGGCGGCCGGGACCGACATCGTTGCAGCAGAGGCAGCGGTGGCGGGCGGCGCAGAACTGCATGTGGTATTGCCGAGCGACACCGAGCGCTTTCGCGCCGGCTCCGTCGAGCCGCTGGGTGGCGACTGGGCAACCCGGTTCGACCGGTTGCTGGAGCGAGCCGACGGGCTCGAGATACTCGAGGAAGAAGGGGGGCTGACTCCTGCCTCGGTCCGCCTTGCCGATGACATGGCGATGGGCCTCGCGGTCGCCGAGGCCATCGCCTGCGACAGCGAACCGGTCATGCTGCGGGCGCGCTGGTCGGGCGCGGATGACGTTCCGCTGCTCGCCGCACCGCACCGGCTGCTGACCGTGACGCTGGACCAGCGCAGCGATGCCCGGGCCGTGCCGCTCTCCGGACCGGACACACCCTGGTGCACCGTCGACCATTGCGGCGAATCGGACCATGAACAAATTGCGTTGTCGGCGATCTCCGGCTTGCCGGGCCGGGTGAGCCCCGGGGACGTGGTCGACATCCACGTCGCGACCGAACCCGACAGCATCAGCCCGCGCCTGACCGGGCTGCGGCAGGTGGCCGATCCTGAGCATATCCTGCTGTCCCGCCCTGCCGCCCTGCTGGTGATTGCCCAGTGCGAAGGCGCGCGACCGACTCTGGCCGGGGTCATCGACGGGCCAGCAGGGCCGCTGGAAGTCTATGATCTCGACGGGCGCTGAGCCCGCCCGTCACACGATCATATCCTCGAGCATGCGCGGCGACTGGATGACCAGCCGCTTCTCATCACGGGCGATGATGCCGCGCCTCTCCAGCGCGGAAATGGTGCGCGACGTCGTCTCGCGCGTGGTCTGGACGCTGACAGCCAGCGCCGACACCACTGGCGGCGGGGCGATGACATTGTCCGGGCCGGCGAGTTCGAGAAGGCGTGCATAGATTCGGCCCGCTGCGGTCAGGCTGATTCGCGTGGCCAGCCGCTGGGTCATCGTGCCCGCCTGCCGGGCATAGGCGCGCGCGAGCGCGAGGGCAAATCCCGGGCGCGCCAGCGCCAGCCGTTCGATCGCCTGCGCGGTGCAGGCCAGCAGGCTCACCCGTCCCACCGTCACCAGCGCCCCTGCCATGGGCGCGCCGCCCATGCCGAATTCGCCGACAATGTCGCCGGGCGGGTGGGTCGCCGCCACCGTCATCCGGCCGTCGCTGGACAGGACTTCGCACCGCAAGGTCCCGTCCAGCACCAGCCAGGTGAGGGGCGCCGACTCGCTCTGATGGACCAGATAGGTGCCGCTGGGCAGGTCGGTCAGGCGACTCGAGGCAAGCAACTCCATCGCGGCCTCGGCATCGCAGCCCAGCGCCGCAGCAATTGCCGCGATGTCCTCCTGATGATCCACTGGTGCAGCCCTGTTCAGCGTGCCACCATGCTATCGGGCATCGGCGGCAAGTTGCAAGCCTGCACTATCAATCAAGCGTTTACCCTGCTTTCACCCGGGCGATCCACGCGTCGATCTTCTGTTCGAGGATCGGCAATGGCAACGCGCCGGTCATCAGGATCTGCGCGTGGAAATCGCGGATGTCGAAGCGATCGCCCAGCTCGCTCTGCGCCTTGGCGCGCAGCCGCTGGATGGTCAGCGCACCGATCTTGTAGGCCAGCGCCTGGCTCGGGATGGCGATATAGCGTTCGACCTCGGCGGTGGCGTCGGTGCGGCCCATGTCGCTGTTGGCGAGCATGTAGTCGATCGCCTGATCGCGGGTCCAACCTTTGGCATGGATCCCGGTATCGACCACCAGGCGCATCGCGCGCAGCATCTCGTCCGATAGCGTGCCGAAGCGCTGATACGGATCGTCGTATAGCCCCATTTCGGTGCCCAGCGTCTCCGCATAGAGCGCCCAGCCCTCGACATAGGCGGTGTTGCCGCCAAACCGCATGAACGGAGGCAGCGCATCATTTTCCTGCGCGAGGCTGATCTGGAAATGGTGCCCCGGCGCGCCCTCATGCAGATAGAGGGTGGTGATGCCCGGCGTCGTGCGGCTCGGCAGATCATAGGCGTTGAAATAGAAGATGCCGGGGCGCGAGCCGTCCGGCGTGCCCTGCTGGTAGCTGCCGCCCGCTTCGAACCGCTCGCGGAACTCCTCATAGGGGCGGATTTCGAGCGGGGCGCGCGGGATGGTGGAGAAGAAGCGCCCGATGACCTGGTCGACCTGACGGCCGACCGCATAATAACGCTGGGTGAGCGATTCCCGCGTCGCTTCCTTGAACTGCGGGTCGGTGCGGATGAAGTTGAAGAAATCGGTCAGGCTGCCGGTAAAGCCGACCTGCGTCTTGATCGCTTCCATCTCGCCACGGATGCGCGCCACTTCGGACAGGCCGAGATTGTGGATCTCTTCCGGATCGAGCGGCAGGGTGGTGGTCTGCTCGACCAGCTGGCGATAGAGTTCGGGGCCACCGCGCATGTGCAGCAGGCCGACGCCTTCGCGCGCCACCGGCAGATATTCATCGCGCAGGAAGTCGCGCAGCCGGGTCAGGGCCGGGAACACCTCTCCGGTCAGCGATGCGCGCAGCTTGGCGGTCTGTTCGGCCTTCTGTGCATCGGTGAAGCCTTCCGGGAAACGCGTCGCCGGCCCGTAGTAGGGCGATTCCTCGAGCGGCTGGGCCAATTGGGTGTCGAGCTGGGCGATGACATTGCGGATCGTCAGCTGCGTTTCGACAACGCCCGACGCCATGCCCTCGCGGAAGCGCCCGATCGACCGGTCGATCAGCGTCGCGAACTGGGTGTGGCGCTTCAGATTATTCTCATAATCCTCGATCGTGCGGAACGGCGCACCGCCCTGCCCGCTGGCGAAATTGGGATAGAAAGTGTGCACGCCGAAGAAGTGGTTGATCGGCCGCACCGTGGTCAGCGCCAGAATCTCCGGCGTCAGCCCGCGCAGATTGTCCCGCAGCTGATAGGCAAAGACGTCATAGGCGAGCTGGTCGGTCGGGTTGAGCGCCGCCCGGTCGATAGCGGTCAATCGTGCCAGCTCGGATTCATTGGCCGCCCGCTCGGCCGCGAAATAGGCATCGGTGATCCCATCGCCGAGCTGGTCGGCATAGCGATTGTCGCCACGGAACAGCGCGAACAGGGGGTTGCGCCGCAACTGATCTTCATCGCTGTCGCGGAACAGCTGCCACAGCGCCTCATGCGCCGCGCTCTGTGCGCTGCTGGCGCCCTCCACCTGCACGGTGGCGGCCGCCGCGGCCGAGGCGGCAACCGTTTCCGGCGCGCTTTCGGCGGCCATGGCAACGGTGGCGAATGGCAGGGACAGGCTGGCGAGCAAGGCAATGCGGAGGCGGGACATCGAACGATCCTCTGACTATGTGTGTTGCCGCATCAATACAGGATGGGCAGGCGCTGGCAAGCGGCGAGGTGCATATCCTGAGCGAAGCCGGCGCGCGCCGTCAGGCCGTCAATGGGGCGATGCATCGCCGGAGCCGGTCAGCCCCGCAGACAGACCCGACAGCGCAGCCCGGCCTGCAGCGGCATCCGGGCCGACCAGCGCATCGAGTGCGGCCAGCACCGCCGGGCCTGCACCGGCGTCGCGTGCTGCCGCGAACCATGTCGCTTGCGACCACGGCGCCCCATCCCGCACGCGGGCGAAGAACATTCGGTTGAAACTGTCCAGATCGCTGCCTTGCGCCCGCAACGCGGTATCGAGCGCGATGTGGGCAATCAGGCCGCAGGCATAATGCGCGTCGAACGCCCCGCGCGCTGTCGCGCTGGTCAATGGTCCGGCGGAAAGCGCCTCGTCACAGCTCGAGACGGCGCTCGCGACGCGCCTGCGGACATAGGCCGCGCCGCCGCGGTCGGTCATCACCAAGGCCGCCATGGCATCGGCGCCGCCCTCGTGCATCCATGCCTGCGCATCATCGCCTGAGCGGTTGCCGGTGCGATCGCGCTGCACCATGTGCGCCACTTCATGCGCGAAGAACCAGTCAAGCCACTCGGTGCCTTCCGCAAACCGGCGGCCCTCGTCCGCGCCATCGAAATGCATGAAGATCTGGCCGGGCAAGGTACCGCCCTGGGTGGAGACCGTGCCGTCGGGCTGGCGTCGTGGGTCGACCGAGACAAACAGGGTGGGCGTGAACGAAAGCGGCCCGTACTGCCGGGCGAAATAGCCGGTAGCAGCCGGCAACGAGCTGGCAAGGCCCGCGCGGACCGCATCGGGCAAGGCCGGATCGAGGATCGCATCCGCAAATCCGCCGACCGATAGCGGCGCGCGGTTGCCGATGTAGATGTTGGTGCCCTCCCGCGCGCTGGCGAACAGCGCGCCGCCCGGCGCAGTGTGGCCATCCGCGCGGACCTGCCGGTCCGGTGCTTCGACGCCTATGGTGATCGGCCCGGCGCCGGAGCAGGGAAAGGCGGTGCAGGCGTGGAGATGGCCGCTGTAGATCAGCAAGCCGCCGTCGCTGAAGGGCGAGAAGGGGGCATAGTTTTTGGGCAGGCTGCGATAGCGGGGGTCGACCGTGAAGCTTACCCGCGCAAAGGACGCGCCATCGATCCGCTCGATCCGCTCACCCTGGATGGTGCCGAGCGCAGGGTCCGCCGGCTCGACAACCCAGCGGAAGCCAGGCTCGACCGGCATCCATTCACGGCGTCGATAGCCGCCCAGGTCATCGGCAAAATGGAGCGCTGCAACCGGTCGCGCGGTACGGAAAGCGAAAGTGATCGGCCCGCCGACGGGGCTGGCGATATCGACGGCCAGCTCGGGCGCCCCGGGCACGGCGGGAATCGCGCGCGGTGTCGCGCAGCCGGCAAGCGGTACCGCAAGAGCGGCGAGCAGCGCGATACCGAAGTGGCGCATCGGCAGCATCATCCTTTGAGCCAGAGTGTGTTATTTACATAATACACAAACCCGCTCCGACAGGCAAGCGCCCGCGCTGCGCCACATCACACGGCGTCGCAGCGATCCGCCACCGGCGCCGCGGTCGTGCCATCCGGCGCGGCGAAGGGCCGGGCGAAGGTAAAGGCTTCAGCGGTCGGGCCGTGCTCGGCGAGATGTGCGATTTTGGCGAGGCCTTCGGCAACGCGGGGGATATACCCGGCGGGCACCCACCACAGCGCCTGATAAACCGCGATATGCTCCAGCCACTCGCGCCGCCGCCGCATGATGGCGAGGTGGCTGGCGTTGCGATAGACGAAGTCGGCAAGCGCATCGATGCCGGTCCACACCGACATGTTGACCGCCAGCCGCGGATCGTCGGGCACGGCGTCGATGTCGATTGCGTCATTGCCCTCCCCCACCAGCCGCCAGACAAAGCCAGGCGCCCCATCCGCTTCAGCGTTGACCGGGTCCAGCGCGGTCATGAAGGGCGCGTTGGCCGGATCGTCCTTGGGCAGCGCAAAGCGCGCGATGTTGATCTGGGCAATGTGGAAGTGACACATGACTGCGCTCCGTCTGCCAGCTTACCGAAGTTCGGCATCGCCATAGACCCGTCTGAGCAAGGCAAACAGCAGCCGGTCATGATCGGCCAGCTCGACCCGGGTGTTGACGTGATTATGCACGCCGTCCCCGCCGGGAACACCCTCCCGATTGACGTCGAAATAGGTCTGCACGCCTTCAGCCCAATATTCGTTCAGGCTGCTGCCGGCATAGCTGTTGTTCCATAAACCTGCTGCCTGCGCCGCCGCATAAGCCTGCTGCAGTTGCTCGACGAACATCGGGTCGATGCTGGCCAGGCCAAGCTCGCCAATGGTGTGCGCAAACTCATGGACGAATATGTTTTCCTGATTGCTGTTACGCAGCAGGTTGGCCTCCGTGCCCGAAGTGATCGGCAGAGTAAGCGTGGCGCCGAACCCGGCCCAGAAGCGCTGGTCGATCGACCGGTCAGGGAAGGCGGCGGCGAATTCCGGGATGTCGCCCACGCCCTCATCCGCGGCCAGAATGACAATGCGGTTGCGCTGGCTTCTCAGCTGTGCCGCGACCGATCGTGGCATGGTGCGCATCAGCAGCATCGCCTGGCGTTGCGCCTTGTACAGCGCGGCATCCGATACCCCGGCCGAGCCCAGAACCGGAATGCCGTCGGCGTCCAGATATTTGGCATACCAGCGACTGGTGATGCCGAATTCGGCCCGGACTGCGTCGGGGACCGGGCCGATGCCGTTTGCCGGCGGCGGAGCCGTGCCGACCAGCAGCAACGCCGCGACCGCAGCGACACCTGCCATCCGGCACCGGCGCCCGTCGCGCGCCATTCAGGCCAGCGCCTCCGCAATCAGTGCGCGGGTGTTGGCGACGCCATAGAGCGCGATGAAGCTGCCCATGCGCGGACCTTGCTCGCTGCCGAGCAGGATTTCGTAGAGCGCCTTGAACCAGTCGCGCAAGCCGGCGAAGCCGTGGGCCTCATCCTTGCCGATCTCGTAAACCGCCGTCTGGATATCCTCCGCGCTGGCGCTTTCGCCCAGCGTCACAAGCGCCGCATCGAGCGCGGCGAGCGCGCCCGCCTCGTTCGCCACCGGCTTGCGCCGCGCCAGCGTCGGCGCGACAAAATCGCGGTTGTAGGCCAGCGCATGGCCGATCAGCGCGTCGAGTTGCGGATGCGTTTCTGCACTCGCGCCCGAGACATAGTTGCCCAGATATGCCCACACCTGCTCCGCGGTCGCATCGCCGCCGAGCACGCCTACGAGGTTTAGCAGCAGGCCGAAGGTCACCGGCGGGCCGTCGGCGGGCACATGTCCGTTGTGAATATGGTGCACCGGATTGCCCAGCCGCTTGTCGACATCCTGCGCGGCATAGCTGGCGCGAAACTGCTCATATTCATCCACCGCGCGCGGGATGACGCCGGGGTGCAGCGACTTGGCGGACTTGGGCTCGCGATAGAGATAGAAGGCCAGACTCTCCTCGGTGCCATAGGTCAGCCACTGTTCGATGGTCAGGCCATTGCCCTTGGACTTGGAAATCTTCTCGCCATTCTCGTCGAGGAACAGCTCGTAGATCATGCCCTCGGGCTTCCGCCCGCCGAGGATCTGCGCGATCTTGCCGCCCAGCGTCACGCTATCCGTCAGGTCCTTGCCGCACATCTCGTAATCGACACCCAGTGCCGCCCAGCGCATGCCCCAGTCGGGCTTCCACTGCAGCTTGGAGCCGCCGGACAGGATGCAGTGCTCGATGGTGCGGCCGTCTTCCTCGAAACGCACCAGCCCGGCTTCCGCATCGACGACGGTGATCGGGACCTGCAGCACATGGCCGGTGGTGGGGCTGACCGGCAGCACTGGGGAATAGGTCGCGGCGCGCTCGGCGCGCAGCGTGGGCAGCATCACACCCATGATCGCATCATAGTTGCGCAGCACGCTGCGCAGCGCCTCGTCGAACGCGCCCGAACGATATTGCTCGGTCGAGCTGACGAACTCGTACTCGAATCCGAAGCGATCGAGGAAGGCGCGCAGCATGGCATTGTTGTGCGCGGCAAAACTGTCATGCTCGGTACCGAAGGGATTGGGCACCACCGTCAGCGGCTTGCCCAGATGCTCGCGCAGCATTTCCGCGTTGGGGACATTGTCCGGCACCTTGCGCAGGCCGTCCATATCGTCGCTGAACGCCACCAGCCGCGTCGCCGCGCCGGGCACCAGCGCCTCATAGGCACGCCGCACCATCGTCGTGCGCAGCACTTCCTGAAAGGTGCCGATATGCGGCAGCCCGGACGGACCATAGCCGGTCTCGAACAGCACCGGCCCCAGTTCGGCCGGCTTGCCCTCAGGCCAGCGCTTGGCGATCCGCCGCGCCTCCTCGAACGGCCAGGCCTTGGAACGGGTCGCTGCCTCCTGCAGCATGTCAGCGGTGAGTTCGGTCATAGCCTGCGCCCATTGCGGCTTTGTGCGACGAGAGGCAAGCGGGGGATGGGGGGATTGAAGAGGGGCGGTCGAAAGAGAAAACTTGCCCGTCGGCTAACGACCCCGTTGCGGACATTGATAAATCGAACCGGGCAGGCATAACGGCTTAATGACGACCCCGTTGGCGATTTTCTGCGTAGACCCAATTGACAACCGATCGGTTGAACCAGACTTTCTGTGCGAAGTTGCGCCTGCGATATCCGCAGGCTTTATTCCGGCGAGGATCGATCACGACAATCTCGATCGGCAGATTGATGCGAAAGCCGCGCTACGTAGGACCCGTTTCGATGGGGCTGGTAAAGCCGTGTATCGTGGTTGGATGCTGAGCGCCGAGGCTTATGCAGCGCTGTTCACCGAACTGGCAGAACGCAAAATCAATCTGCTGACGACACCAGCTGAGTATGTCGCCTGTCACCATGCTCCTGCGTCTTACGACATATTTGCGGAGTGGATGCCGAAGACTGCTTGGATCGGCCAAGCCGATCTGGACGACGCTGATCGTCGGGCGGAGGCGCTTGCCCCATTCGGCAAGTCACCGCTCATCATCAAGGACTGGGTGAAGTCGCAAGCGGCAGGCTACTGGAGCGAGGCTTGCTACATCGGTGACGCTTCGGACACCGAAGAGGTAGATCGCGTGATCGCTCGCTTTCGCGAGCTACAAGGTGAAAGCCTCGTAGGCGGGGTGGTATTCAAAGCCTATGTTCCCCTGTTACCGCAGAATGGCCCCGCTTATGAATGGCGATCCTTCATCGTGGACCGAAAGGTGGTTGATTGCAGACCGCGCTCCGAAGCGGCAAACTCGCTAGGGTCACCACCAGCGGACATCATTGAGCGGGTTGCGGCCAGCGTGCCTAGCAGATTCGCATCGGCTGATTTTGGATGCGATGCCGATGGTCGTTGGTGGTTGCTTGAGGTTGGCGATGGGCAGGTGTCAGGACTGCCTAGCGTTGAAGCCGCACAGCCGATCTTTCGCGCGCTTGCCGCAATCGCACGTTGAGCTAACGCTTAGCTAATGTCCGCTTTCCACCTCTTTCCAGCCGTCTCGCGCTTCCCCCCTACCGCCCCCGCAACACCGGCTCCGCCACCCGCGTCGCCGGCAAATCCGGGGCGACATCTCCCGTGATCAGCCGCGCGCTGCGGTCGAAGGTGATGTAGCTCCACACCCAGCTAAGCGCGACGACCACGCGGTTGCGGTAGCTGCTGAGGAACAGGATGTGGGCGATGCTCCAGGTCAGCCAGGCGCTGAAGCCCGACAATCGCACCCGCCCGAAATCGGCAACCGCGCGGCTGCGGCCGATGGTCGCGAGATTGCCATAGTCGCGGTAGCGGAACGGCTCGACCGTCCGCCCGTGCAGCGCCGCCCGGATGGCGCGCGCCACATATTTGCCCTGCTGCTTGGCGACCGGCGCGACGCCGGGCAGCATCCGCCCGCTCGCGTCGGTGCAAGCTGCGGTATCGCCGATGACATAGACGGATGCGTCGCCGCAGGCGTTGAGCATCGCGTCGACTTTCACCCGGCCCGAACTGTCGCGATCGCACTCGAGCCATTCGGCAGCGCGCGAGGCGGTGACGCCGGCGGCCCAGATGACCGTGTGCGCGGGGATGAACATGCCGCCGGCGTGCACGCCTGTCGCATCGACCGCGTCGACACCGGTACCGCACAGCACCTCAACCCCCAGCGACTCGATCGCGGCTTTTGCCTTGGCCGACAGCTCCTCGGGAAAAGCAGGGAGCAGTCGGTTGGGCCGCTGCACCAGATAGATTTTGGAGCAGTGCGGGGTAATGTGGCGGAAATCCATCGACACCGACTGGCGCGACAGCTCGGCAATCGCGCCGGCCATCTCGACGCCGGTCGGCCCGCCGCCGATGACCACGAAGGTCAGCAGCGCCTTGCGCCGCTCCTCATCCGTCTCGGTCTCGGCGCGTTCGAGCGCGAGCAGGATGTTGCGGCGCACCGCGGTCGCATCCTCGATGGTCTTGATGCCCGGCGCAAATGGTTCCCACTCGTCCCGGCCGAAATAGCTGTGGCGCGCGCCGGTGGCGATGACCAGATAGTCATAGGGAATCGGCGCATTCTCCCCGCAGATGACAAGGCGACGCGCGCGATCGATGCCATAGACCCGGTCGAGGATCACCCGGCAATTGGCCTGGCGGGCGAAGATCGAGCGGATAGAGCCGGAGATGTCGGCGGGCGAGAGCCCGGCGGTTGCCACCTGATAGAGCAGGGGCTGGAACAAATGGTGGTTGCGCTTGTCGATCAAGGTGACATCGACCGCAGCATGGGCCAGCCCGCGCGCGGCGGCCAATCCGCCAAATCCGCCGCCGATGACGACCACCTTGGGCCGGTTGCTTTCCGTCATGCGATCCCCTCCGAACGCGCCTTGATAGCCTTGTTTCGCACATGCAGCAAAACCGGTTACGCGAAAGCGCGATCGGCTTTTGTGTTTCACTTCTGTTCTGCACTCTCTAATGCAAAGGGATGCCGCCCCTGCCCTTCCCCGCGCTCCATGCCAGCCACGCCGGTATCTGGCTGGCCGCACCGACAGGCGAGACGCGGGCGCTGGGGCGCGGGGAGGCGGTGCGGATTGCAGCGGACACGCCGGTCATCCTGCTCGGCGCGCCGATTGTGGGGCAGCGGCTGGGCTATCCTGACCTGTCGGGGCTCGACCTGCTCGAGCTGTTCGCCTTCGTCCATCCGGCGCGCTTTGCGGTGCCGACGCCCAAGGGCCTGGCGAGTGCGCTGGGCATCGGCGGCGCGGATGCGGCGGACCCCGACGTACCGCGCCTGCTGCTCGCCTGCGCTGGCAAGCTGCTCGCCACGCTGGAGGCCGAGGACTGGGCCGAGCGCGAGGGGGCGTGGGACATGGCCCAAGGCCTCGCCAGAGCGCGCTGGCCGTGGGCCCCGGCGGTCAACCCGCGGCTCAAGACCCCTGCCAAGGGCGAACCCAGCCTGTTCGCGCGCCTGCCCGAATGGGAAGAGAGCAACCCGCGCCCGCAGCCGCGCCCCGTTTCCGTCCCGCCCGAGGCCGCCGCGCTCAGGCTGGCCGAACTGACCGGTCATGGCGCCGAGCAACGCGTCGGCCAGCGCGCCATGGCCGAGGCGACGGCGGGGATGTTTGCGCCGCGAGACCGCAAGGGTGGGCCGGTGATGCTGCTGGCGGAAGCCGGCACCGGCATCGGCAAGACGCTCGCCTATCTCGCGCCGGCCAGCGAATGGAGCGCTGCGTCGGGCGGCACCGTCCATATCTCGACCTTCACCAAGAACCTGCAACGGCAATTGGCGCGCGAAACGCGGCGGCTCTACCCCGACGAGGCCGCCCACCGCGCCAAGGTGGCGGTACGCAAAGGCAGAGAAAACTATCTCTGCCTGCTCAATCTGGAAGATGCATTGCAGGGCGGCTTTTCCGGGCGGGCGGCGATCTTTGCGCAACTGGCGGCGCGCTGGGCGGCCTATACCCGCGATGGCGACATGGTCGGCGGCGATCTGCCCGGCTGGCTGCCGACCTTTTTCCGCCGCGCTGGCGCCACCGCGCTGACCGACCGGCGCGGCGAGTGCATCTATGCCGGCTGCCCGCACTGGCGCAAATGCTTCATCGAACGTTCGGCACGCGCGGCGCGGGACGCGGACATCGTCATCGCCAACCATGCGCTGATGATGGTCAACGTCGCGCGCGGGCGCGAAGGGGAAAGCCCGCCGACACGGATGATCTTCGACGAAGGCCATCATCTGTTCGATGCGGCGGACTCGATTTTCGCCGCCGCACTGACCGGGCAGGAAGCCATAGAATTGCGTCGGTGGGTGATCGGCCCAGAAGGCAAGAGCCGGGGGCGCCGTCGCGGTCTCGCCGCGCGCCTCGCCGATGTCGCCAGCTATGACGACGCCGGCGGAGAAGCGATCGAAGCCGCGCGCCTTGCCGCGCTGGCGCTGCCCGGCGACGGCTGGCTGGCGCGCATCAACGAAGGCTTTCCCGATGGCCCGATCGAGCGGCTGCTCGCGGCGGTTCGCGCGCTGGTTTATGCCCGCGATGCGCAGGGCGAACGGCGCGAAGGCGATGCTGGCTATGGGCTCGAGGCCGAACTGGCCGAGCCCGATGGCACCACCGTGGCGATGGCCGGAGAGGCGATGCTGGCGCTCGACGCGCTGCTGCGCCCGCTCACCCTGCTCGGCCAGCGGCTGGAGGCGCTGCTGGAGGAACCACCCAACTGGATGGACGGGCAGGCGCGTGCGCGCATCGATGGGGCGCTGTCGGCACTGGGCTGGCGGCGCGATACCCTGCGGGCCTGGGCCGGGCTGGTGGCGCGGATCGGCGGCCCGGCCGATCCGGGTTTCGTCGACTGGCTGGCGGTCGACCGCATCGACGGTCGGGAGACCGACATCGGGCTGCACCGCCGCTGGCTCGACCCGACCAGACCGCTCGCAGAAACGGTGCTGGCGCCCGCGCACGGTGTACTCGTCACCTCGGCGACACTGGCGCTCGGCGACTGGGATCGTGCCGACCGCCGCTCCGGCGCGCTGCATCTGGCCAGACCGCCGCTCCATTTTGCCGCCGAAAGCCCGTTCGATTATGGGCAGGCCAGCGAGGTGCTGATCGTCACCGACATCAAGCGCGGCGACTTGCCGGCGCTGGCCAATGCCTATGCCCGGCTGATCGCAGCGGCGGGCGGCGGCACGCTCGGCCTGTTCACCGCCATCCGCCGGTTGCGCAGCGTGCATGCGCGCATTGCCGACCATCTCGCGCGCAGCGGCCTCCCAGTCTATGCCCAGCATGTCGACCCGATCGACACCGGCACGCTGATCGACATCTTTCGCGATGACCCGCGCGCCTCGCTGCTCGGCACCGATGCGCTGCGCGACGGCGTCGATGTGCCCGGCGAGTCGCTGAGGCTGGTGGTGATGGAGGGGGTGCCATGGGTCAAGCCGTCGGTGCTGCACGCCGCACGACGGATGGCGAATGGTGGCAGCGCCTATGACGACGAGATCATCCGCACCCGGCTGGCGCAGGCATTCGGTCGGCTGATCCGCCGCGCCGGCGACCGTGGCCAGTTCGTGCTGCTGTCGGGCGCAGTGCCGTCCCGCCTGCTCAGTGCCTTTCCCGCGGCGACGCCGGTGCGGCGGGTCAGCCTGGAGGAGGCGATCATGCGCGTGGCAGCGGCAGGAGCACCGCATCTGCACTCGCGGCATCCCGGCCAAGGCGGGGATCCAACCGATGCCCTGTCAGCCGGATCGCCGCCTTCGCGGGGATGACGAAAGGCTTTACCTGTGGTCGGCTCCGACTAGGGTGCCGAGCACGAGAATCGCCATCGCGACGGGGAGAGTGCGGGCATGAAGAAACTGAGCATGTTGCGCCATGCCAAGTCGGGCTGGGATGATCCGGTCGCCCGCGATTTCGACCGGCCGCTCAATCCGCGCGGGCGCAGCGGGGCGGAGGCCATCGGCAGCTATGTCCGCCGCGAAGGGTTGCTCGACATCGACTATATCATCGCCTCTCCGGCGGTGCGGGTGACCGAAACGCTAGACCTGTTCCTGCCCGCCGCCGGGCTCGACGATATCGAACCGCATTGGGACCGGCGCATCTACCTCGCCTCCTCGGCGACCCTGTTCGACTGTCTGCGCGATCTGCCCGACGATGTGCAGCATGTGCTGATGTCCGGCCATAATCCCGGCATGGAGGATCTGATCCTCGAACTGGTGCCCGACGACGGCAGCTCGCCGCTGCGCGACCAGATCGAGGAAAAATATCCGACCGCGGCGCTGGCGATGCTCGAGCTGGCGATCGAAAGCTGGGCGGACGCCGACGTGCGCACCGCCGCACTGACCCATTTCAAACGGCCGCGCGACCTCGATGCGTCGCTCGGTCCGGACGACGATTGACCGCAACGACGGTCGAAGCGGGAAATGGTCAGCGGTCCAGCGCGGCCTGCAGCCGGTTTCGTAACAGGGTCAGACGGGCCAGCGAGATGCCGCCACCCCGGTCGTCGGGCGCGGGTGCGGCGGGTGCCGCAATCGAAAGCTGTTGCGCCGACCCGCCAGTGCTGACCGCACGTGCCGCACCTTCCAGCGTATAGCCTTGCTCGGTGACCAGCCGGTGCAACTGGCGCACCATGGCGATATCGGCGGGACGATAATAGCGACGCCCGCCGGCCCGGCGCAGCGGCTTCAGCGCCGCGACATTGCGCTCCCAATAGCGCAGGATGTGCGCGGCAATCCCGGTTTCGGCAGTAACTTCACCGATGGTTTTCAGCGCATCGTCAGCCTTGTGCATGGAGTGTCGAACCAGTCCTGTTCAATATGAGCCGTGGTTCCGAACTTGTCGCAGCACGCTTCCGGCATCGGCGCCTTTCAAACCGGTTCGGGGGCTGCGCTCTTGATTCAATATTGTTGGCACAGGCGCTAATCGCCGTGCGAAACCCGCGCCCGCAGCGCCTGGCTGGGCCTGAAGCCGACGACACGACGCGGGGTAATGCGGGCTTCGATGCCAGTTTTCGGATTCCGCCCGATCCGCTCCCGCTTGTCGGACAGGGTGAAGGTGCCGAATCCGCTCAGCTTGACTTCTTCGCCCTGCTCGAGACTGGCAACGATGCGCGCGATCACGGCTTCCACCATCCGCGCGCTTTCCGCGCGCGATAGGCCGACTTTACGATAGACTGCTTCGGCGATGTCCGCCCTGGTCAAGGTAGAGGTTGAAACAGTCATACGCCGCCGGCTCCCCATCCGTATGTATCGCGCGAAGCAAAGCCTAGCGGCACGACTTGTCCGGTGCAAGGCGATTACAGAAGCGTGACGATATCGACAGCAAGGTCACTATATGCGCAGCAAGCTGGCACCCCAAGTAAAGCCGCCACCCATGGCTTCGAGCACAACCAGCTGACCTTTGCAGATGCGCCCGTCGCGCACCGCTTCGTCGAGCGCCAGCGGCACTGAGGCGGCAGACGTGTTGGCGTGACGATCGACGGTGCGCACCACCCGTTCCGGATCGAGGCCAAGCTTCTTCGCCGTCGCGTCGATGATCCGGGCATTGGCCTGGTGCGGCACCACCCAGTCGACGTCCTCGGGCCGATGCCCGCCAGCCGCCAGCACCTCGCCCAGCACTGCTGCGAGGTTGGTCACCGCATGGCGGAACACCTCGCGCCCCTGCATCCTAAGGTGCCCGACGGTCTGCGTCGTCGATGGCCCGCCATCGACATAGAGCATCGGGCCATGCCGCCCGTCAGCATGCAACCGGCTCGCCAGAATCCCGCGATCCCCGCCATCGTCGCTGCGGCTCAACACGACCGCCCCGGCCCCGTCCCCGAACAGCACGCAGGTGGCGCGGTCCTCCCAGTCGAGGATGCGGCTCATCGTCTCGGCGCCGATCACCAGCGCATGCTCGGCAGCTCCGGATTGCAGCATCGCGTCGGCCACGCTGAGCGCATAGAGGAACCCCGAGCAGACCGCCTGCACGTCGAAGGCGATGCAATCGTCGATTCCCAGGCTCGCTTGCACCTTGGTGGCGGTCGCCGGAAAAGTGCTGTCAGGAGTCGTCGTCGCCAATACGATCAGACCGATGGCGCTGGCGGGCAATCCCGCGGCGGCCAGCGCCTGCCGCGCCGCGGCGGTTGCCAGCGTCGCGGTGGTCTCACCCTGCCCGGCGATATGGCGTTGGCGGATGCCGGTGCGCTCGACGATCCATGCGTCGGTGGTATCGACCTTCTCGGCCAGTTCGGCATTGGTAACGCAGCGAACCGGCAGGGCGCTGCCCGTTCCGGCAATGAGGCTGCGCCGGATCATTGCGCCGCTGTGGCTTGGGCGGTGTGCCCCGACGCCTTCAGTCCGGCAAGGTCGGTCTGGACCTGCCCGACGATATCCTTGGCGAGCAGTTCGGCGCAAACATGGATGGCGTTGGCCACGCCCTTGTCGTTGGCGCTGCCATGGCTTTTCAGCACCACCCCGTTGAGGCCGAGGAAAACCGCACCATTATGATTGTTGGGGTCGAGATGGTGCCGCAACAGTTCGGTCGCCGGGCGTGAAATGAGGAAGCCGAGCTTGGAGCGCAGCGAACTGGTGAAGGCCCGGCGCAAAAGATCGGTGACGAACCGCGCCGTTCCCTCGATCGTCTTGAGCGCGATGTTGCCGGAAAATCCGTCGTGCACCACCACATCGACATCGCCGCGCGACAGCTTGTCGCCTTCGACATAGCCGCAGAATTCGAAACCCAGGCCTTCGGCCGCGCGCAAGGTCGCCGCTGCCTCACGCACCGAATCGATGCCTTTGAGTTCTTCGGTGCCGATGTTGAGCAGCGCCACGCGCGGCCGATCGACACCGAGCGCAGTGCGCGAATAGGCGGCGCCCATCAGCGCAAATTCGACGAGATTATTGGCCTCGCACTCGGTGTTGGCGCCCAGATCGAGCATCACCACGTCATTGTCGCCGAGCGTCGGCAGCAGCGCGGCAAGCGCGGGCCGGTCGATGCCCGGCATGGTCCGCAGCGCGACCTTGGCCATTGCCATCAGCGCGCCGGTATTGCCGGCCGAAACCGCGCCGCCGGCCGTGCCCTGCTTCACCGCATCGATGGCGAGCCCCATCGAGGAGCCGCGCGCCTTGCGCAGCGCCTGGCCGGGCTTGTCATCGCCCGACACGACCTGATCGGTATGGACGACCGTGGAGCAAGCGCGCAGCGACGGGTGGGCGACCAGCGTCGCCTCTATCCGCGCTGCGTCGCCGACCAGCAGGAAGCTGAGATCGGGATGGCGCTCCAGCGCAAGGGCAGCGCCGGCAAGCATGACCTCGGGACCGGTATCGCCGCCCATCGCATCGATCGCGATCCGCGGCTTTAGTCCCACCAGGCTCATCCTCTCGCCGACCAGCTTGCGGCTCAGGCGCCGACCGCCACCACTTCGCGGCCGTTGTAATGGCCGCAGGCATTGCAGATGTGATGCGGGCGCTTCAGCTCACCGCAGTTCGAGCATTCCTGGAATGCTTCGACGCTCAGCGCGTCATGGCTGCGGCGCATGCCGCGCTTCGACGGAGAGGTCTTTCGCTTAGGGACGGCCATGTGACTACCTGTTCGATTCTGATGTCATTGTCTGTTCGGGCGGCCCTTACGCTTTCCCCCTGCCATTGGCAAATCGCCTCTGCACCGCCACGCAGACAAGCATGCGGCACCAAGGCAACGGGCGCAGAGAGAGGGAATCGCACTAGCCGATCGTCGGCGGGCCATAGCGAAATGCCGTCAAAAGGCAAGCATTGCCGGTTGAATGTCTTGCATGACTGCCCCACTAGTCCCTGTAACGGAGCAATATCGGGGGAAAATTCATGACACCGGCAGTGACGCTGATCTTCGCCGCAGCCGCCGCACTGGTCAATCTGTGGCTGTCCATCCGCTGCGGGCGGGTACGCGCGAGCGCCAAGATCAGCCATGGCGACGGCGGCAATCCCCTGCTCGCGCGGCGGATGCGCGCGCAGCTCAACTTCGCCGAAAACACGCCGGTAATCCTGGTGCTGTTCCTCGCGCTCGAGCTCGGCGGTATCGACCGGCTGTGGCTGGCGATCATCGCCCCCGTCTATATTGTCGCGCGGATTGCCCATGCCGTGGGCATGGACGCGGAAAGCGACAGCAAGGCCCGGATGGCCGGCGTGATGCTGACCATGTTGGTGACATTGACGATGGCCGGCCTCGCCGTGTGGTGGGGTTATTCGGCGCTGTCGATGCCGCCGGTGCCGTCCAGCATCGGCGCCGACGCCTGACGGCGCGGCTCAGCTCAGGATATAGTCGCTGACATAGGCGTTGGTCTTGCGCTCATGCGCAAAACTGCTGGTCGGGCCGTGGCCGGGGACAAAGATGGTCTCCCCACCCAGTGGCCACAGCCGGGTGGTAATCGCCTCGATCAGATCGGCATGATTGCCCATCGGGAAATCGGTGCGGCCGATCGAGCCCTTGAACAACACGTCGCCGACAATCGCGATCTTCGACGGCGCATGATGGAAGACCACATGGCCCGGCGTATGCCCGGGGCAGTGAATGACGTCGAGCGTGCAATCGCCGACCGTCACGGTATCGCCATGCACCAGCCAGCGATCGGGCTCGAACACGGCGCCGTTGACGCCATATTTGCGGCCATCCTCGTCGAGCCGGCTGATCCAGAACCGGTCGTCCTCGTGCGGGCCTTCGATCGGCACGCCCAGTTCCTTGGCAAATGTGCCCGCCTCTCCGCAATGGTCGATATGGCCGTGGGTGATCAGTATCTTCTCGAGCGTCAGCCCGGTCTGCGCCAGCGCCGCGCGCAGCTTGGGCAGGTCGCCACCCGGATCGACGAACGCTGCCTTGTTGGTGGCAGTGCACCACAGCAGCGTGCAATTCTGCTGCAACGGGGTGACGGGAATGATGGCGGCGCGCAGCGGTGGCAGGGTCTGATCGGTCATGCCGTCCAAGATGGCGCGGGGAGCACGGCGTTGCAACCTGGGGCATCGCCGTCACTTCAGCTTCATCGTGTCGCCGCTGATCGTCACCTCGGACAGGGTGCCAAGGAAGGACTGGCCGAGCAGCGGGGTGGACAATGCGCTGCCGCGCATCACCCCGGCGGGAATGTCGACGCGCTCGACATCGCCGATCCGCACGCTCGCCAGCCGCACCGGCGCGAATTCGACCTCACCGTTCGCGGTCAATGCCCGGCCGGTATAAGCGCTGTCCGGCGGCGCGATGCCCAGTTGCTGCGCCAGCGCCTCGTCGATGACGATGAAACTCGCGCCCGAATCGACCAGCATCCGCACCCGCCGGCCGTTGAGCAGCACGTCCGCACGGAAATGGCCGTCCATGTCCCGCTGCAATTCCACCGTCGCGCCATAGCGTGGCGGCGGCAGCGCTTCCGGGCCGGTCCGCGTCGATTCGACCGCCGTCGCACGCGGCGCATCGTCGCCGGCGATCCGGTCGAACTGCAGCGTGGCCAACGCCAGCGCGAAGGCGACCAGAAACACGACGGACAGGGTGCGCCATTGCATGGGGACAGGGCTTAGCAGCGGCAGGTTTAAACGCGGTGAATGCTCAGCGCGCCGGTTCGGCAACGCCGGTGCGCGCTTGCAAGGTGTCGAACTGCGCAGGGGCATCGACGCCCTGCCCGGTCAGGCGGATGCGGGTGCAGGCATAGGGGCGCTGCGCCAGATTGTCCGCATCCTTGCTGTCGATCGGCCATAGCTGTGCCGCAGCGTCCGCCTCGCCCGCAAAGCAGGCGATCGCTTCTTCCGCGCCGCTCGCCCGCGCGTTGCGTTGCCAGGCTTCATCGGCCCACAGTGGCGGCTTCCAGCCGAAGATTTCAATGCTGACGGGCGCGCCGCTGCGCAAACGGGCAAAGGGCGTGGTCGCGGCATCGCCGGTCAACAGCGCCAGCACCTCGTCGATTTCGCGCGGGCTGCGCCGGGCACCCGGGCCGCCGCCGTGCATCGCGGCCAGCACCGTCCGATCGCCGGCGCGCACCGCATCGGCAAAGCGTGCCGCCGCTGCCAGCATGCGGGTGCGGGTGTCCCCCGCCGCTAGCGGCGCAAGATTGCCGAGGTCGGGCCCGGCCTCGGCACGGGTCAGGCGGGTCGGCACCGCCTCGCCCAACACATCGACATGCACCGCGCGCATCACCCGGCCGGAGAAATAGTGGCAGAAGCCGGTCATCATCACGATCGCGTCCTGGCCATTGTCCTCGCGGGCCGCGGCCTCGGCATCGTTCCGCAGCGCGGTACAATCGCTGAGCCGCCCGATTACCCGGACACGGGTCGGCCGGTCGAACGTCTCGCTCACGTAGAACCCCAGCACCGCACCGCTGCTCGAGGGATCGTTTTCGCGCTGCTCCTGCCGATAGCGCGCGCGCTCGTCCTCGACGAACAGCCGCCCGACGACAATGCCGGTCATCGACACGCAGGGCAGGCTCGGCCGCCCGCTGGTCGCCTCGGCAAAGTCGATGTCGGGCGCACGCGAGCGCTGGCATTCCTGCGCGGCAGCGGGCGCGGCGGTCGCTGCGAAAGCGAGGGCGGCAAGGGCGAATCGCACGATCATATGCGCCAGCCTAGGCGCGAGACGCTGGCGCGTCGATGAACGAGCCGGCTCGAGCGCCTGCTCGTCAGCCGCGCTCCCCCATCCAGTCGCGCCAGCCCTGTCCCGCCATGTCCTCGACCCGGCGATGCTCGACCGACAGGCCCAGCGCGGGATAGGCGATGCGCTGGCGCCTGGCATCGGCATCGGCCAGCGGCACCACCGCCATCCGCCGGTTGACCGTCGACCGCCAGTTCATCCGTGCGGTGTTTTCCTGGCCGACATAGCAGCCCTTGGTGAAGCTGACGCCATTGAGCTCTGCCGCATTGCATTCGAGCCAGAGCGTCTCGCCATTGCCCAGTTCGGCCACCCCTTCGGTCACGCCCAGCGACAGGCGATGCGCGCGCCACGCATCGTCCGCCGCCGCGCTGCTCGCCGGGGCAAGCCAGCGATGGCCGAGGGCCGGCAGGCGGGGGTCAAACATGCTGTTCCCCAGCAAAGGCAGGGCTCCATCACCGATGGTAGCGTTTTCCTCCGACGCAGGTGTGTCCAGCGCGTCCTGGGGACGGGCCCCTGCCTCCGCAGGGGGACACCAATGCACGCACAGCTCGGCTTCGCGTTCGATGCTGATCTTGCGGCGCAGGCGATACAGCGTCAGCCGCTTGGCAAGATCGCCCGCCGCAGCACGCTCGCAATCGATCAGCAGATCGTCGCCATCGGCCCACACCAGGAAATCGAACAGGCACTTGCCCTGCGGCGTCAGCAGCGCCGCCCACACCGGCAGCGTGCCGGTGACGTCGTTGGTCACCAGCCCTTGCAGGAATCCGCGCACATCCTCTCCCGAAAGACGGATCAGGGCACGGTCGGTGAGGGTTGTTGCGGGCATGGGGCTTAGGTAGGAGCGGGCCATGCAAATGTCACCCGACCGCATCACCATCCGCCGCCCCGACGACTGGCATGTCCATCTGCGCGACGGTGCCATGCTCGCGAGCGTCGCGCCCTACACCGCGCGCCAGTTCGCCCGCGCCATCGTGATGCCGAACCTCTCGCCGCCGGTGACCACGGTCGAGAGCGGAGCCGCCTACAGGGACCGCATCCTTGCCGCCACGGCAGGGCATGATTTCACCCCGCTGATCACCTGTTACCTGACCGACGGGCTCGACCCCGACGAGATCGCGCGCGGCCATGCCGAGGGTGTCTTCACCGCCGCCAAGCTCTACCCGGCCCATGCCACCACCGGCAGCGCGCATGGCGTTACCGATGTGCGGCACATCCATGGCGTGCTCGAGCGGATGCAGGCGATCGACATGCCGCTGCTGATCCATGGCGAAGTGACTGACGCGCACGTCGACATCTTCGACCGGGAGGCTGTGTTCATCGAGCGTACCCTGTCGGGCATCGTCCGCGATTTCCCGGGACTGCGCATCGTCTTCGAACATATCACCACCGCCGAAGCGGTCGATTTCGTCGATGCGAGCGGGCCACAGATCGCGGCGACCATCACCCCGCAGCATCTGCACATCAACCGCAACGCCATGTTCGCCGGCGGCATCCGCCCACATGCCTATTGCCTGCCGGTTGCCAAGCGTGAGAAGCATCGGCTGGCGCTGCGCCGCGCGGCCACGTCAGGCTCCGCCAAATATTTTCTGGGGACAGACAGCGCACCGCACGCCATCGGCGCCAAGGAAGCGGCCTGTGGCTGCGCCGGCATCTTCAACGCCCCCTTCGCCATCGAAAGCTATGCCGCCGTGTTCGAGGAAGAGGGCGCGCTCGACCGGCTGGAGGCCTTTGCCTCGGAAAATGGCCCCGCCTTCTACCGCCTGCCGCTCAACCAGACCATGGTGACGCTCGAACGCACCGCCCACGCCGTGCCGCAGGCACTCGATGCGGCCGGGACACAGGTGGTTCCGTTCCACGCCGGCGAGACGCTGGCGTGGCGCCTGGTTGAAGAGGTTGCGACCTAGCCGAGCCCGAACGGGTCGTCGGCGCACTCATAGCGGCCTGCCCTGCCAAGCTGCGCGCGCAGGGCGTCCGCTTCGCGCATCGCACGCCACGCCACCCAGATGCTGACGGTGGCGAGGAAATAGCCCGCCCAGGCGATGACCCAGCGTCCGCCATCGGCAAGCTCGGTCGCGCCGTAATTGCCGAACTGGTGTGCAACGAACAGGCGCACTGCATACATCGCCGTGCATGCCGCGCCGATGGCCAGCGCCGCCATCCGCAGCCGAACCATCAGGTCGAGCGCCCCGGTCCATTCCCAGAACAGCAGCACGCCGAGCAGCAGGGCCGTGCCCGCCGCTGTCGCGATCAGCCGCGCCTCGCTGAACAATCGCCCGCTGCTGGTGGGGTCCAAAGTCGCGTTCACGGTCAGCACGGCATAGGCGAACAGCCAGAATAGCGCGGCTGCAACCAGGAAGGCATGCATCCGCTGTCCGCGCATGCCAAAGGGAATCGCTACCGCTTCGTGCCTGCCTGCCATGTCATTCTCCCGCTCGCTGGACGTCAGCCAACCGCCCTCAACGCGCGACTTGGGAAAAGGTTCTCCACGCCGACCAACTATACAGCGCAAGCCCGGTCCAGATCAGCGGGAAGGCGATGAGGTGCGCCATGGTCAGCGGTTCGCGGAACAGGAAGACCGCCAGCACGAACTGGATCGAGGGGGCGACATATTGAATGAGCCCGATGGTCGCGAAACTGATCTTCTTCACCGCCAGATTGAACAGCAGCAGCGGCAGGGCGGTGACCGCGCCTGCACCGACCAGCAGCACATCCGTCCAGCCATCGCTGCCCAGGCCATGCGCCTGCCCCTGCGCCGCCTGCCAGGCGATCCAGCCAAGCGCCACCGGCAGCAGCAGCCCCGTCTCTATGGCAAGCCCGGGGATGGCGTCGACCACCGCGACCCGCCGGGCAAGGCTGTACAGCGCCCACAGCCCGGCCAGCGCGAGGCTGATCCACAATGTCTGCCATGCCCCGGCGCCGAGCACCGCAACGCCCGCCGCCGCGACGGCAACGGCAATCCATTGCAGGCGTTGCAGCCGTTCCCCCAGCACCAGCGCGCCGAGCATCACTGTCAGCAGCGGGCTGATGAAGTAGCCGAGGCTGGCGGCCAGCACATGCCCGCCATTGACCGCCAGCACATAGACGATCCAGTTGCCAGCGATGAACAGGCTGGTGAGAAACAGCAGCAGCCGGGTGCGCGGCACCGCCAGCGCGGCACGGATGGCGGGCAGCTCGCTGCGCCACCACAGGATCGCCAGCAGCAGCGGCAGCGACCAGAGAATGCGGTGCGCGACCACCTCCCCCGCGTCGACCGACGCCAGCGCCTTGAAGTAGAGCGGAATGATGCCCCAGACGAAGGCCGCGCCGAGCGCCTGCAGCAGCCCGGTGCGGGCGGTGGATGCGGGAGAGGTCACAGCGGCGCGCTACGCGCCACGCACGACCGCCGCAAGCCTCAGATGATGCCGCCACCCAGAGACAGGCGCACGATGCCGATGACGATCACCACCAGGTTGAGGTTGCGCCCGCTGCGGCTGCTCGACAGCTGCCCGAACGCCAGACCGACCAGCGCCAGCGGCACGATCAGCCAGTTCGCCCAGCCAAGGAAGGGCAAGAAGGCGAAGATCACCAGAAACAGGGCCACGACGCCAATGAGCAGGGAAAGGATATTGAGCATGGACGATAGATAGGCCCCGCACGCCCGCACGCAAGTGTGCCATCAAAATAATACAGTTGGCGTCGGGTCGTCCCATATGCGCACAGCCGCGGCACGGCTTAACCTTGTTGCTAACTTGCGATTAACCGCCATCGCCCGCATGGTGCTGCCATAGAAAGTGCGGGCAGCCGCACCTGTCGTCGATGGAGAATGCCGCCATGTCCGCCCGCAGCCTGATGCTCGCCGGAGCCGCCGTCTGCATGAGCCTGTCGCTTGCCGCCTGTCAGGGGCGCCAGGCCGAAGTGGCTGCCGAAGGGGACGCCGCTACCGGCAGCGACCCCGCTGTCAACGGCGCGCTCGGCACGCCGATCATGGTCGATCGCGATCTTGCCGGCCAATCCAATGCCAATGCCGCGACCAGCGGCGCGCGCCCGGTCGAAGGCGGGGTGCCCACGGTACAGGGCGGCGGCACGGTCACCGAGGCGACGGGCGATGCCCGCCGCATTGCCGGCGGCACTCTGATGCGCGCACCCGAGGCCGTGGCGTGGTCCGATACCTGCGATTCCAATTGCGAAGCCACCCGCCCGGCGACGCTGGGCGGCCTTGCCCGCCAGCAGGGCGGAGAAGCCTGTGCTGCCGATATCCAATATGGTGCGGGCTGGGCGCAGCGCCTGCCGGCCGCCTTCCCGGTCTATCCCCGCGCCGAGCTGGTCGAGGCTGCCGGGGTGATGAACGGGCGGTGCAACGTCCGCGTCGTCAACTTCCGCAGCCGCGCCGGCATGCAGGCGGTGCTCGACTTCTATTACACGCAGGCCCGCCGTGCCGGATATGATGCCGAACATGTGGTGCGCGGCGAAGAACATCTGCTCGGCGGCACGCGCGGCGACCTTGCCTATGTGGTGATGCTGCGCCCGATGGCCGGCGGCCTCGTCGACGTCGACCTGATCGCCAGCGGCGGGCGCTGAGCCCGATCCAGCTCCCGACCGGCCACTGTTTCAGCTCAAAAGCCAATCCGGGCGCTTATCCGCACCTGTCGTGGTTCGACCGGGTGGATATGCCGATCCTCGACACCATCGGCAGGCTCGCCAGGCAGGCGCGAGGGATAGAAATAGCTGATATCCGCGTCGCGTGCGTTGAACAGGTTGAGCAGCTCCACGCCGACGCGCCAGCGGCCCGGCTGCCAGTAGAGTCCGGCGTTGACCAGCGTGGTCGCCTCTGACCGCGCCGAGCCGTCCTCGATCAGCGGCGCTGAACCGAAATGGCGTAAGCGCAATGTGGCGGTGATGTCGTCAGTAACCTGACCGGTGACACCGCCACCCAGCACGAAGGGCACGGCGCCAGGAATGCGCGTCACCCCAGGGCCCACGCCCCGGAATCGTGCGCGGGTCCAGGCGGCGGAGGCATCGAGCGTCACGCCGGGGACGGGGCGCCAGAACAGCGAGGATTCGAAGCCGAAACGCCGCGTCGCATCATTGGGCTCGGTGGTTCCGGCATCGCCGACGTACACCAGTTCGGACTGGAGATTGAGCCAGAAGGCGGCGGCCGTCAGGTTGAACCGGCCGCGCTCCACCCGCAGTCCCAGTTCAGCACCCCGGCTGCGGGCGAACACCGGCACCCGGTCCGCAGGGTCGCCGGTGCCCGGATCGATGGCAATGGCCGCGCCGCGCACATCGTTGGAGTGGAAGCCCTCGCCATAGCTGACATAGAGTTCGACGCCTTCCGTCGCCGCCCAAGCCAGCGACGCCTTTGGGGTGACGATAGCGTCGCTGCCATCACCCGAATTGGCCGGTAGGTCGGACGCGACATCATAGCCGAAGGCGTCGCCGCGCAGGCCGAGGATCAGGCGGAGCGCAGGCGTCAGCGCCGCCTCCGCCTCGACGAACAGCCCGCCGGAATATTGATCGATGCTGTCTTCGCGGACCACCGAGGCAATCGCGCCATCGACGCTGCGATAGAGCCCGACCCGGCCGATATCGTCGTAGCGTGCGTCGAGCCCGGCACGCAGGGTGAGCGGGGTCGCGCCGAGCGTGGTGCCATGATTGTAGCGCAGCGACCCGCCATAGATTTGGCGGCTGTCGCGCTGGCGGAACTCGTCACCATCGATCGGATTGTCGAGGAAGTACGTGAAGTTGGAAGTCAGCGTCAGCCGCGAACGCACCGCATAGAGCGTTGCGCCGACATCGCCGAAGCGCGCTTGGCCGGTGAGCGCATAGCGGCTGGCTTGCCCGCCGAGGTCGTCGAGAAAGCCGCGACGGGGGATCAAACCGCTTTCAATGGCGCGTTCAGGCACCTGATCGGTCGACGTCCATTCCGCGTCATAGGCCGAGCCGCTGAGCGACCATGTCGGCCCCGACAGCTTGGCGAAACCGTTGATCTTGGTCAGATCCTCATCGAGCACCCACGGTCCGTTCGATGTCGTGATATCGATGGCGGCCAGCAAATTGGTATCGGCGCCAACGCCAGCGCTGCCCGCTGCGAGCCCGCGATAATAGTCGAACGATCCACCGACCAGTTCGACGAACGGACGGATGGTGTCGCGGGTGACGAAGCTCAATGACCCTGCCGAGGCGAAATCGCCCTGATCGGCATGATAGGGGCCCTTGGTATAGTCTATCCGCTCGACCAGTTCGGGAATCAGGAAATTGAGATCGAGATAGCCCTGGCCATGCCCATGGCTGCGTGCGTTGACCGGCACCCCATCGACCGAGGCGGCCAGATCAGTACCATGATCGAGGTTGAAGCCGCGCAGGAAATATTGGTTGGCCTTGCCCGTGCCCGAATGCTGGGTGGCGATGAGGCCCGGGACATTTTCCGCCAGCTCGCCAACGCGCGAAATCGGTCGGTTCTCGAAATCGGCATAGCCGACCGTGCCCTCGGTTGCCGTCGACGCCACCCCGATCTGCTCTATGGCACGGCCGTAGACGAGGATGTCGTCGCGGCGCGGTGCATCCGTGGACGCATCGCCAGGGGATTGCTGGGCATAGACTGGTGCCGCCAGAAAAAGCACGCCGATAGCCGGAAAGGAACGCACGGGTCACCCTTGTCGTTGACAGGCTGAATCGAATTTACCGGCACGACGGATTGTCCCGCTGCTACCGGTCCGGTGCGAACCCCGTCACGCCTCTACCATCGCAAACCAAACTACGACAAGCCACTGACACGCCTCTACGCGCTTCGAGGTCGAGCCTAATGCAGCAATCCGCACGTCCCGCCCGTCTGCATCCAGCCGATCAGCCGTTCCACTTCGCGCCAGCGGCAGAAATGGGCGGCATTGTCCCGTGCCCGCGCCGAAGCGGCGCGCAGTTGCGCTGCCAGCGCGGCTTCGCTGCCGAATTCGCTGACCAGCGCCAACGCATCGTCCACCGCGCCATTTCCGGCAAGAAAGGGCGGCTCTGCTGCGGTTGGTGCAGCAGCGGGAATCATGGGATCGGAGAACATGCTGTGCGGGATAGCAGACGCAGTTGAGCGAACCCGCACCGGATTGGGTCAACAGCCGGTTTACCCTGTTGGCTGCCAGTACCGGCATCGCTTGCGCCGGCCAGCGCTCCCGCGTAATTTGGAGGCATGCTGAAGAAAATCCTGCTTGGCCTGCTGGCCCTGATCGTCATCGGTGCCGCTGCCTTGTGGTTCGCCATGCAGCCGGACCCGGCCCGCCTGTCCAACGCGGAACTCACCGGGCGCGTGCCTGTATTGTCTGCCGTGCGCGAGCAGAGCATTCCGACGGTGCGGGTCGCCGATGCCGTGGGCTGGAGCGATGGCGCCGCCCCCACCGCCGCGCCGGGGCTGGCGGTCAACCGTTTTGCCGAGGGGCTGGACCATCCCCGCCAGATGCTGGTGCTGCCCAATGGCGATGTGCTGGTGGCAGAGAGCAATTCGCCGCCGCGCGAAGGCGGCGGGATCGAAGGCTGGGCGGCCCGCCAGATCATGGGGCGCGCTGGCGCGGGCGTTCCCAGCGCCAACCGCATCACCCTGCTGCGCGACGCCAATGGCGACGGGGTGGCGGAAGTGAAGACGCCTTACATAACCGGGCTCAACTCGCCCTACGGCATGGCGCTGATCGGCTCGACCCTCTACGTCGCCAACACCGACGCGCTGCTCGCCTTCGACTATGATCCCGCCGCGACACGGATCACCGCCGCCGGTCGCAAGATCGTCGATCTGCCCGCCTATGGCAGCAATTCGCACTGGACCAAGAGCCTTGTCGCCGGGCCCAACGGCTTTCTCTATGTCGGCGTCGGCTCCAACAGCAATATTGCCGATGGTGGCCTCGAATGGGAGCGCGGCCGGGCGCTGATCCTCGAAGTGCGTCCGGACAGCGGCTACAAGCGCTCCTTCGCCAACGGCCTGCGCAACCCGGCAGGGCTGGCCATCCATCCGGTCACCGGCGAACTGTGGGCCACGGTAAACGAGCGCGACATGCTCGGCTCGGACATGGTGCCCGACTATCTGACCCAGGTGTCGGCAGGCAGCTTCTATGGCTGGCCCTGGTATTATTGGGGCGGCTTCGTCGACACGCGCGTGCCGCCGGAGGAACTCAACCGCGCGCAATATGTCCGCCGCCCGGACTATGCACTGGGCGTGCATGTCGCCCCGCTCGGCTTCAGCTTCGTCACCGATCCGGCGCTCGGATCGCCGTGGGGCGCTGGCGCCTTCATTGCGCTGCATGGTTCATGGAACCGCTCGCCCGCCGCCGGCTACAAGGTCGTGTTCGTCGCCTTCGATGCCGATGGCAAGCCGACCGACACGCTGCCGCTCGACGTCCTCTCCAACTTCGTCAGCCCCGATGGCAAGGCGTGGGGCCGTCCGGCCGACGCTCGGCAGGGCCGCGACGGCGCGCTGCTGGTGGCGGACGATGTCGGCAACATCATCTGGCGGGTATCGCGTGCCGCCCCGACCGGTGCGCCTGCTCCGGTGGTGCGCTGACCGGGGTACACCCCGGCCGGAACGTCACTACCCCGCCAGCGCTGCCAGATCGACCGGCTGTCCGGCGCGACGCAGCTCCACCCCGACGCGCGGCGATGCCGGGCCCACGCGCCCGAGCGGGCTGCCCTGTTCGACCCGGTCACCCGGCCGCACCGACACGGTGATCAGGCCGGTGATCAGGCTGGTCCAGCCGCCGCCATGGTCGATGATGACGATGCGGCCATAGCTGCGGAAGGTTGCGGCATAGGCAATCCGACCGGCCGCAGGTGCCAGCACCTGCGCGCCCCCTGGCGCCGCGATGGTCAGGCCGCGCGAGCGGATGCCATCGGGCGCCGCTTCGCCGAAGCCGGTAACGACCCGGCCGACCACGGGCAGGCGATAGGCCGGCTGGCGGCCGCCCAGATCCCGCCACAGGCTGCGCACGCCATCGTTGCCGACGCTGCCCGGCCGCGCCACCGGCCCGGCCAGACGAGCCAGCCGGTCGCGCCGCACCCCGTCATCCTCCAGCCGCTCGATCAGCCCGCCGATGCTGTCGGCATCCTCGGCAAGCACCGCCGCCCGGTCATTCTCCAGCGCCGCGCCGCTGGCGATGCGGGTGGCCTCGGCGCGGCGTGCGGCCTCGCTGCGCGCCAGTTCGGCACGCCGGTTGGCAAGCCGCTCGGCACCTGCGCGTGCGGCCCGCTGTGCCGCAGCCTGCGCTGCCGCCAGCCGCTCATTGCGATCGAGCTCGCTGCGCAACGCTGCCGTGCGCTGGCGGATGACCGGCAATACGGCCTCGATCATCGCGCGGTTATGGACCATGCGCCGGGCCGACCCCGGCTCGAACAACATCGCCACCGCTGGGCGACGGGACAGCATCTGCAGGGAGGCGAGCAGTTCGGCGACCGGCTGTTGCTGCGCCGCCAGCCGTGCCCGCTGCCGCGCCTGCGCGGTACCGATCAACGCCGATTGGGCCTGCAACGCCGCCAGTTCGGCTTCTGCCGCCTGCACCGCTAGCCCCAGCGCGGCGCGCTCGGCGCGATCCCGGTCGGCGCGGTCGGTCAGCGTGGCCGCCTGCGCGCGCATCGCGCGGGACCGCTGCGCTGCCTCCTGCGCCGCACGCCGCGCCTCGACCAGCGCTGCGCGTTCCTCGCGTGCCTCCATCGCCAGCGCATCGCTGACGGGGGCGCGCGACGGCGCAGCGGAAAGGCTGGCGGTCGTCGCCGCAGCGAGCGCCACCGAACCGAACAGCAAGGCGAGGCGAGACGGCGTCATCCGGCGCGATGATAGGGATGGCCGCTCAAAATGCTATGCGCCCGCCACAATTGCTCGGCGAGCATCGCCCGCGCCAGCATGTGCGGCCAGGTCATGCGGCCAAAGCAGATCAACAAATCGGCGGCAGCGCGATCGGCATCGTCAAAGCCGTCGGCGGCACCGATGCAGAAACGCAGTTCGCGCACGCCATCGTCGCGCCAGCTGCCGATGCGTGCGGCAAAGGCGGCGCTGTCCAGGTCCTTGCCGCGTTCGTCGAGCAAAATGGTACGGGTAGCGCCATCCGCAGGCGGCAGGCCGGGCCCGCCCCGGTCCGGCCATTCGACGATGTCGACATCCCACGGCACCCGCTTGAGATAGCGCTGGACGATCTCGCCCTCATGGTCGCGCCCGATGCGCCCGCGCGCGAAAATGCGGATGCGCATGATGGCAGGCGAAATTCAGTGCTGCGCGGGCGTCGCGGTCGACAGCGTATCTCCGCCCCACATCCGCTCGAGATTGTAGAAGCTGCGTACTTCGGGGCGGAACAGGTGGACGATGACGTCGCCGGCATCGATCAGCACCCAGTCAGCGGTCGGCAGGCCTTCGATGCGCACGGTGCGATGCAGCTCGGTCTTGACCCGCTGGGCGATCTTGTCCGCCATCGCCGCCACGTGGCGCGACGAGCGGCCCGAGGCGATGACCATATGATCGGCAATGCTCGACACGCCGGCAAGCGGGATCGAGACCGTCTCTGCGGCCTGATCCTCATCGAGCTGGTGCATGATCAAGGCGTGGATCGCGTCGCTTTCGGGCGCGGTCGGCGCGGCGACATGATCGGTGGGACGGGCCGGAGTGGCGGTAGATTGGGGGGTCAAGCGATATCCTCTGGCAAAAGCTGACGGGTAATCGGATCGCGCAATCCACGCGTGCCGATCGAACGGAACCAGTCGGGGTCTGCTGCGCGCAGGCGGGTCGCGGATCGCGGATCTGGCGGAAAGCGCAAGAACACGAGGGCCGGCGGACTCCAGCTCGTCCACTGCAATCTCTGGCTCGGCGGTCGGACGAAAGCCCGCAGCCAGCCCATCGCGGGAGCGCTCCGGGCCTTGTCATCATAGCCGGGTCTGGCGATGACCGCAATCGGCATCAGAAGCGCGATCCTCCGCCACTCGCGCCAGCGATGCAGCTCGGCAAGATTGTCGGCCCCCATCAGCCAGATGAAGCGCCGGTCGGGGTAGCGGCGGACAATCTTGGTCAGCGTGTCGATGGTGTAGCGCGTACCCAGCTCGCGCTCGATCGCCGTCGCACGGATGCGCGTGCCGCGCGCCTGCTTGCGTGCAGAGGCCAGCCGCGCCGTCAATGGTGCCATCCCCTCGCGGGGCTTCAAGGGATTGCCCGGAGAAACCAGCCACCACAGCTCCTCCAGCCCCAATGTCTGCATCGCCAGCAGGCTGATCGAGCGATGCCCGCCATGGGCCGGGTTGAAGCTGCCGCCGAGGAGACCGGTGGTGGTCAGGGTCGCACCTGCCCGGCGCCACGCCCGACCCATTTATATGTCGTCAGCCCTTCGAGCGCGACCGGTCCGCGCGCGTGCAGCCGGCCGGTGGAGATGCCGATTTCGGCGCCGAGGCCGAATTCACCGCCATCGGCGAACTGGGTTGAGGCGTTCCACAGGGTGATGGCGCTGTCGCAGGCTGACAGGAAATGCTCGGCGGTGGCAGCGTCCTCTGTGATGATCGCCTCGGTATGACCGCTGCCGTGGGTGGCGATATGGTCGAGCGCGGCATCGACGCCGTCGACCCCGGCGATGGAGACGATGGCGTCGAGATATTCGGTGCCCCAGTCGACGGCGCTGGCAGCTGCCACACGCGGGTCGAGCGCGGCGATGGCCGCGTCGCCGCGCACCTCGCAGCCGGCGTCGAGCAGTGCGCCGACGATGCGCGCCGGCTCGGCAAAGCCGCAATCGATCAGGATCGTCTCCGCCGCGCCGCAGATGCCGGTGCGGCGCAGCTTGGCGTTGACCGCAATCGCCTCGGCCATCGCGGGATCGGCGGCGCGATCGACATAGACATGGACGATACCATCGAGATGCGCGAGCACGGGCACGCGGGCGTCGTTCTGGACGCGCTCGACCAGGCTCTTGCCGCCGCGCGGGATGATGATGTCGATCAGCCCCTGCGCGGCGAGCATGGCGCCGACGGCAGCGCGATCCTGTGTCGGCACCAATTGCACCGCATCGACCGGCAGCCCGGCGGCGGAGATGCCGGCGACCAGCGCGGCGTGAATCGCGCGATTGCTGTTCACCGCCTCGCTGCCGCCGCGCAGGATGACGGCGTTCCCCGCCATCAGCGCCAACGCCGCGGCATCGGCCGTCACATTGGGGCGGCTTTCATAGACGATGCCGATGACGCCGAGCGGCACGCGGACCCGGCTCAGCGCCAGCCCGTTGGGCGGCCTGATGGTGTCGATGACGGCGCCGACCGGATCCGGCAGACGCGCCACCGCCTCGACCGCCGCGGCCACGCCCTCCAGCCGCGCCTCGTCCAGCCGCAGCCGGTCGAGCATCGCCGACGACAGGCCACGCTCGGCGCCCGCCGCCATGTCGAGCGCGTTGGCGGCGAGGATGGCCGGTGCGGCGGCGCGCAGTTGCGCAGCCGCAGTGTCGAGCGCAGCGGCCTTGGCCGCGGTCGAGGTGCGCGCCAGCGTTCGCGCGGCTGAACGGGCGGCCTGCGCCATGCCAGTGATCAGGGCGATAGTGTCGGTCATTGCGGTTCCGCCGTTAGCATCGCAACGCATCTGCCGCAAAGCGCTTGCCGCGCTTGGCCGCGCTGGTATCACTGGGCGCGATCACAGGGGGGATTTTGTGAGCGGCGAAATCGAAGCCATCGGCGATTTGATGACCGGCGGTCTTGCGGCCCGGGCGCTTGAGCCGGACCATGGAGAGGGCCATGGCGCGGCGCATGGCCGCTGCCTCAATTGCGGGCATTTCCTGACAGGCCCCTATTGCGACCGCTGCGGCCAGACGGCGCATGTCCACCGCTCGATCGGTGCCTTCGGCCACGACATATTGCACAGCGTGCTGCATTTCGAAGGCAAGGCGTGGCGCACGCTGCCGATGCTGTTCACCCGCCCCGGCGAACTGACCCGGCGCTACATCAATGGTGAGCGCGCGCGCTTCTTCTCGCCGCTTGCGCTGTTCCTGTTCGCCGTGTTCCTGACCTTTGGCGTGTTCAGCGCGATGGGCACGGGGCTCGCTCCCGGCAATTTCAACCCGGCCGAGGCCGCCGACCGGCAGACTGCGGCGTTCCAGATCGACCAGCAATTCGGTGCCGCCATCGCCCAGACCGAACGCCGCATTGCCGCGGCGCGCGCCAGCGGGGCGCCGGTGGCCGAGCTCGAACGCGAGCTTGCAGCACAGCGCAGCACCCGCGATGCGGCCGAGCGGATCATCGGCATCGAGCGGACCGAGACGGGCGAGATCGCCCGCAACATCAGCTTTTTCGGCTTCAAGACCGGCAACGCGGCGATCGACCATCTGATCGACAAGGCCAACCACAACCCGGCGCTGATGCTCTACAAGATCCAGGGCAATGCCTATAAATACGCCTGGGCGCTGATCCCGCTTTCCGCCCCTTTCCTGTGGCTGCTCTATCCGTTCAGCCGCCGCTTCGCGATCTACGACCATCTGGTGTTCGTGACTTACTCGATCAGCTTCATGCTGCTGCTCGCCATCCTGCTGCGGCTGGCGGTAGCGGCGGGGATCGGGGGTGGCTGGATCGGCTTCATCTTCGTCTTCTATCCGCCGCTGCACATGTACAAGCAGCTTCGCGGTACCTATCGCGGATCGCGCCTGGGCGCGCTGCTGCGCACCTTCCTGTTGATCAATTTCACGCTGGTCGTCCTCACCCTGTTCCTGGCCGGATTGCTGGCGCTGGGCGCGCTTGGCTGAGCCGACACCGGCCTGTCATCGACGGCTGGCATGGGTGGAGCGAAACTGGAGGGACGATCCGATGAGCATGACCACCGCCTGGTGCCCCGACCGCCGCCTGTTGCTGCGCCTTGGCACGCTCGGGGTCGGCGCCTTGTCGCTGCCCGGCGCTGCACAGACGATCGGCGCGCGCGGTTTCACCCATGGCGTCGCCAGCGGCGAACCATCGGCGAGCAGCGTCCTGCTTTGGACGCGCTACGTCGGCAGCGGCGAGGAGACGCGGTTGACGGTGGAGGTATCGGACGGCGCGGACTTTGCCCGGATCGTCGCCGGTGGCACGGCGACGGCGAGCGCGGAACGGGACGGTACCGCCAAATACACGGTCAACGGCCTCGCGGCGGGGCGCTGGTACTTCTACCGCTTTATCGCACCCGATGGCGCGCGCAGTTGCACCGGCCGCACCCGCACCCTGCCTGAAGGGCCGACGCCTCAGTTCAAGCTCGCGGTCTTTTCCTGCTCCAACATGGGCTTCGGCTGGTTCAATGCCTATGCCGATGCGGCCGAGCGGGGCGACGTCGACCTCGCGGTCCACCTCGGCGACTATATCTACGAATATGCACCGGGCGAATATCCGGCCCGCACTGCGACCATCGCCGGGCGCGACTTCCTGCCGACGCGGGAGATATTGACGCTCGCCGACTATCGCCTGCGCTACGCCAGCTACCGCGCCGATGCGGCGTTGCAGCGGCTGCATCAGGTGGTGCCGATGATTTCCCAGTGGGACGATCATGAGCTGGCCAACGATGCCTGGATGGACGGCGCGCAGAATCACCAGCCGGACAGCGAAGGCGACTGGGCGATGCGCAAGGCGATTGCGCTGCGCGTCTATCGCGAATGGATGCCGGTCAGCGATGCCAACTGGCGCAGCTATGAGATCGGCGATCTTGCAACCATCGCCCTGCCCGAGACGCGCATCTCGGGCCGGATGAAACAGTTCGACTATGCCGAAATCGTCGGCAACGCTGCCGGCGGCGCCGATATCCCCGCCCGTCTCGCCGCTTTTCGGGACGGCGCCTGGCAGGACAGCACGCGGACATTGATGGGTGCAGAGCAGGAGGCATGGCTGTCCGCGCTGCTCGGCCAATCGGTCCGGCGCGGCACGACATGGCAGGTGCTGGCGCAGCAGCTGGTGATGGGCAGCATCCGCACACCGGCCGAATCGGCACGCTGGATCCCTGCCAACGCACCCGACTATGTCCGTGCGCGCTTCGCGGTCGGTCAGGCAGCAGCAGCAGCTGGGCTTCCGCTCAACCTCGACGCATGGGACGGCTATCCGGCGGCGCGCGCCCGCCTGCTCGGCGCGGCGCAATCGGCCGGGGCCAATCTGGTGGTGCTGTCGGGTGACAGCCACAATGGCTGGGCGTTCGATCACGATCATGACGGTCGGCCGGCCGGAGTCGAATTCGGCGGGATGAGTGTCACCTCCGCAGGGTTCGAAGCCTATGTTCCCGCACCCCCGGCGGATGTCGCCACCGCGCTGCTCCGCGCCAACCCCGGCCTGCGGTGGGCTGACACCGCGCGGCGCGGCTACATGGCCGTCGAACTGACGCCGGAGCGCGCCACCTCGACCTGGCGGATGTGGGATTCGGTGCGTACCGTAGGCACGCCACATCAGCTGGACGCCACCCTGTCGGTCCCCCGGGGCACCAACCGGCTCATTTCGTGACATTCAGGTTTCAGAAAAACGACAAAAATATTACATTTGTGTTGCAGTAGCGTCATATTAGTGTCACGTTGCTCTCTCCAACCCACTCAGGAGAGAGAGAATGACCCGTATCCACCTTGTTCTTGCCCTGTCGGCGGGCCTCCTCGGCAGCGCGGCTGTCGCCCAGGATCGTACGGCAGGCGAAATCGGTTATGCGCCGGGGACGCTCGGCTATGATGCGCTGCGGGCAGGCGACCTGCGCACTGCCGAAATCCAGATCGAATCAGCGCAAGGCATCGACGCGGCAGACCCTGCCCGACTTATCAATCTGGGTTATATCCATATGCGCACCGGCCGCATCCAGACCGCGCAACGCCTGTTCGAGGCAGCACGCGACAGCCGGCAGCCGGTCATGCTCGAACTGGCCAATGGCGAGACCATGTCCTCGCGCGACGTGGCCCGGCGGGCCCTGGCCCGCCTCGCGCCGATTGTCGCCGGCCGCTGAGCCGGACTTCAGCAATTATTCGATACCCATGCCGGGCCGCCGACCTGTCGGCGGCCCCGCGCCTCACCCGCGCTAAGCGGCGACCTGCGCAGGTGTCGCCCTGCCTTTCGGCAGCACCCGGCGCGTCATGTAACATTATCGTCACTGATAAGCCTTTTATAGGTCACTAATTGGCAATCTAAACGTCATCGAACTGGCATCATCGAGTCATGAACGCGGCCTAGTGACCCCCTCGGCGGTCGCCCGGGGAACGGTCGCATTCAGCAGTCTCCGGGGCGTGCGCGCAGCATTTGTCCTTAAACCCGGAGCATCGATTCCATGGCACCTTCCGCCCACCTCCGCACGGCCCTGCTCGCCGGTGTGGCTTCGCTGACCCTGGCCGCTTGCGGCGCTGACGACATTGCTTCGCCCGGCGAAGGCGTGATCGTCCTGCCGGCACCGACGCCGGCGCCGACCCCGACTCCGACGCCGACCCCGGCACCGACCGGCGTTACCCCGGCTGCCGCCTGCCCGACCATTGCGGGTCCGAACCAGCTGTCCGATCTCGGCACCATCTCCGGCCCGCAGGGCACCTGGCGCAACTGCGGCTTCCCGGCCCGTTTCACCGCCACCACCGCCATCCCGCGCGTCACCGGCGTCATCTACTCGCTGCCCGGCCGCGTCGATGTCGGCACCGATCAGGGCCCGACCAGCACCAACAATGACGTGACGCTGACCATCGACCCGGGCGTGACGATTTTCGGCGCCACCGGCGTCTCCTTTCTCGCCGTCAATCGCGGCAACCGCATCGACGCGGTCGGCACCCGCACCCAGCCGATCGTCTTCACCGGTCGCGGCAATGTCGTCGGCTCGGCCGATGACCAGACCAGCCAGCTGTGGGGCGGCGTCGTCCTGCTCGGCCGCGCGCCGATCACCGATTGCCTTGCTACCGCCGCCACGCCCGGTACTGCGGCGTGCGAACGCGACACCGAAGGCACCTCGAACGCCCTCTACGGCGGCGCACAGACCGGCGACAATTCGGGCCGGATGAGCTTCGTCCAGATCCGCTATTCGGGCTTCATCCTGTCGGCGAACAGCGAACTGCAGGGCCTGACCCCGTCGGGCGTCGGTTCGAACACCCAGATCGACAACATCCAGGTGCACAACAGCTCGGACGACGGCATCGAAGTGTTCGGCGGCCGCGTCAACATGCGCAACCTGGTGCTGACCGGTAACGAAGATGACAATCTCGACACCGACGTCGGCTACAAGGGCTTCATCCAGCGCGTGATCGCAGTCCAGCGCGCCGGCGGTGCGGTGGGCGATTCGATGATCGAAGCCGACTCGGACAATGCCAACGACGGTCAGACCCCGCGTCAGAACACCCGTCTCGCCAACTTCACCTTCGTGCAGCGCACCACCGCCGGCGGCAACGCCGTCGCCATGTTGCTGCGCGGTGGCACCGACTACACCATGGTCAATGGCGTCGTCGTCAGCCCCAACCTGCCTTGCTTGCGCATCAGCCGTGCGCAGACCGCATCGACCACCGCCGATGCCACGATCGACGAAGCCGGCGCGCCGGTGTTCCGTTCGGTGGTGATGCAGTGTGGCACCCCGGCCTTCCAGGGCGCGAACAGCGTAACCGAGGCGGCGGTCGCTTCGATCTTCGGATCGGGCACCAATAACAACAACTCGGCCTACACCCCGACGCTCACCAGCCTGTTCATCAACGGTGCCAATGAAACCGCAGTGACGGCCTTCAACGCGACCACGCTGAGCAGCTTCTTCGAGAATCTGAACTTCGTCGGCGCGGTGCGCGATGCGGCGGACACCTGGTATGCCGGCTGGACCTGCAACTCGGCGACGGCGAGCTTCGGTTCGACCAGCGGCGCCTGCACGGCCATTCCGACGACCTGAGCCAACCAGTGAGTAAGTGACGGGGCGGAGCGTCGGCAAGTCCGCGCTCCGCCCCATTTGCCTAATGCTTCAAGGGCCTAAGCCTTCAAGGGGACGAATGATGAAGCCGCAATCTGTGCTGCGCCTGCTTCTGTTGTCGACGGCGCTGGTATCGCCAGCCGCCTATGCGCAAACCGCACCGAGCCAGGACGCGGCCGAACCGCCCGTCGCTGCCGAGACCGCCGACGCCGGCAACCAGCCGGCTGAGGAAGAGGTCGATATCTCCATCCCCGGTGGCGGTGGCGATACGGGCGAGGACATCATCGTCCGCGGCCGCTTCACTCCCAACCCGATCCGGGCCACGCCCGAAGTGGTTTCGGTGCTGTCGGCGGCCGACATCGCCCGTACCGGTGAAGGCGACATCGCCGGCGCGCTGACCCGCGTCACCGGCCTCAGCGTCGTCGGCAACGGCTTCGTCTATGTTCGCGGCCTTGGCGACCGCTATTCGCTCGCCCTGCTCAACGGCTCGCCGCTGCCCAGCCCGGAACCGCTGCGCCGCGTCGTCCCGCTCGACCTGTTCCCCACCAACGTCATTTCCTCGACGCTGGTGCAGAAGAGCTTCTCGGTCAATTTCCCTGGCGAATTCGGCGGCGGCGTGGTCAACCTCACCACCCGCGCGATCCCCAGCGAAACCTTTTTCGAAATCGGCGGCAGCATCTCCGGCGATACCGAATCGACCTTCCAGCTGGGCTATACCTATTTCGGCAGCCCGACCGATTTCACCGGCTTCGACAATGGCGAGCGCGACATCCCCGGCCCGCTCGCGGCAGCGCTCGCCAGCGGCAACCCGATCCTCGAAGGCGCGGACTATAGCCGCCGCGACCTCGGCCTGATCGCCAGCTCGCTCAGCAACGCGCGCACCACGGTGCTGCAGCGCAATGACGATATTCCGATCAACTGGTCGGCCAATTTCGTCGGCGGCACCGCCATCGACGTCGGTTCGGACCGGCTCGGCATCATCGCCACCGCCGGCATCAGCAACTCGTGGCGCGTGCGCGACGTGCTGCAGCAGACCCCCGGCACCGCCGACCTGTCGCAGGCGCAGACCGATTTCCAGCGGGTGATCACCGACAACCGCATCGTCGTCAACGGCCTGCTCGGCCTCGGCTACGAGTTCGGCGAGCATCAGCTGCGCTGGACCAACCTCTACATCCGCGACTCGCTCAAGCAGGCGCGGCTCGGCCTCGGTACCGATACCAACCAGCAGGGCCGCGACATCATGGAGCAGGACACCGCCTGGTATGAACGGCAGTTGTTCGACACCCATCTGGTCGGCGAGTTCGATTTCGACACCATCGATCTCGATTTCCGCGTCGGCTACTCCAATTCGCAGCGCGAGGCGCCCTATGAGCGCAGCTTCACCTACATCCGGTCGAACCTGCCGCTGACGCAGGATCCGGTCGGCAACGAGTTCGTCAACGATCTCGGCGGCAACCGCGGTGAGGCCTCGATCGCTTTCTCGGACCTCAATGAGGATCTCTATTCGGGCGGCGCCGACCTCTCCTACGAAGTCACCTCCGACATCGATCTGACCGTCGGCTACGCCTATAGCGATACCGAGCGCACCTCGGTAAGGCGCGCCTTCGTCTATCGCGCCAACAATTTGCCGCTCGCCGTGCAGCAGTTGCGCCCCGACTTCCTGGTGTCGGATGCGACCATCCAGCTCTACGACATCATCCTGCAGGAAACCTCCGCGCAGGACGGCACCGCCGCCTTCGATGCCGCGCTCGAAACCCACGCCGGCTATGCCCAGGTCAAGGCAAACATCATCGAAGGCGTCAGCGTCAACGCCGGCGTGCGTTATGAAGACGCCACCCAGACGGTGGTGCCGGTCGACCTGTTCAACACCGGGTCGAGCGCGATCGTGCAGACCGATCTCGAGAACAGTTACTGGCTGCCAGCGATCACCGTGACCTGGGAACCCGCTGCCGACATGCAGGTGCGGGCCAACCTGTCACGCACCATCGCCCGCCCGCAGTTCCGCGAACTGGTCGCGCAGATCTATCTCGATCCCGAAACCAACCGCAACTATCGCGGCAACCCGTCGCTGGTCGACAGCCAGCTGACCAACGCCGAACTGCGCTACGAATGGTATTTCGCGCGCGAGCAGCGGGCCACGGCCGCGGTCTTCTACAAGAAGATCGATAATCCGATCGAGGCCTACACCGCCTTTTCGGACAATGACATCAACACCCGCTTCGCCAACGCCCCGTCGGCGACGCTGTGGGGCATCGAGCTCGAGCTGCAGAAATATTTCTACACCGACACCTGGGATGGCGCCTTCTGGGCCAACCGTCGCTTTGTCGTCATCGCCAACTACACCTACACCAATTCCGAAATCTCGGTAGGTGCGAACGATACGACGCTGGTCGACGGGGTTTCGACCCCGGCGTCCGACCTGTTCTTCGACGGCGTGCCGCTGACCGGACAGTCGGACCATCTTGCCAACCTGCAGCTTGGCCTTGAAGACACCGACTCGCTGTCGCAGCAGACCTTCCTGCTCAACTATGCGAGCCCGCGCGTTACCCAGCGCGGCCCGTCCGGTCTGCCCGACCTCGAGGAGCGCCCCGGCTTCACGCTCGACTTCGTCGCGCGTCAGGGCGTGCAGGTCTTCGGTCAGACGCTGGAAGTGAAGTTCGAGGCGCGCAACATCACCAACCGCCGCTACACCGAAGTCGAATCGAACGGCCAGAACCGCATCTTCTTCAACCGCTACGACGTCGGAACGACCTTCTCGCTGGGTGCCAGCCTGAAGTTCTGATCCAGGCAAGTGTGCCACAATGCGGACCCCTCCCCGCCCTTACAGCGGGGAGGGGTTTCGTTTTGATACTGCCCCAATGGCCGCTGTCACAAACTCGTCGCTTGACTGTCACTTCAGAGTCATGCGCAGTGACTAGCGCCGCCTTCGGACATCGGGGACTCCGCCACTCGCCATGAACCTGACCATCGATCCGCGCCTGCGCCGACGCTTCAAGGCCCTGCCGGTCGATTGGCCGCGTCGGCTGCTGCTCGGCGCGCTGGTGTTGATCCTGATCGTGCAGCTCGTGCGCCTCCTGTTCGCGCTGATCAGCCCGGCCACGCCGCTCGGCGACTGGCAGCCGAAGATGCCGCAGGACATGGCGCCGACCGCCCGCGCCGAACTGTTCGGCCGCGTCGATCCCTTCTATCGCAGCATGCAGACTGCCTCGGAATCGACCAGCCAGGTCACCGGCCTGCAGATCCAGCTGTTCGGCATCCGCATGAATTATGGCACCGACCTCGGCTCGGCGATCATCGCCGGGGCCGACGGCATCCAGAACAGCATCGGCGTGGGCGAGGACATCCAGCCCGGCGTCAAACTGGTCGCGGTGCGGTTCGACCATGTCGAGATCGACAATGCCGGCAAGCGCGAGCTGCTCTATCTCGATCAGGCGCAGGGCGCAGCGGTCGCCGCCGGCACCGCGCCGGGCCCGACGCTGAGCGCGCCGATGCAGCCAAATGCAGAGATCAGCGGCACCATTCCGATCAGCCCGATGTCGATCCGCGCCGGCATCTCCTTCTCGCCGCGCAGCGAAGGCGGGCGGGTCACCGGCATCGCTGTCGGCCAGCAGGGCGACGGCAGCGCCTTTCAGGCCGCCGGCTTTCGCAACGGCGATGTCATTCGCAGCATCAATGGCCGCCCGGTGAACGCCGCCGGCGATGCCGCCAGCCTGCTCAGCCAGGTCCAGCCGGGCGCGCGCCTCTCACTCGAAGTCGAACGCGGTGCCGGCACCGTGCCCATCGCCATCATCATCCCGAACGGAAACCCATGAACGCTCGCTTCGCCTCGCTCCTCATCGCGCCCGCCGCGTTGGTCGCCTATGCCCAGCCGGTGCTGGCACAGCATGTGCTGAACGTGCGCGACGCCGACATCCGGGCCTTCATCGCCGATGCCGCGCGGGTGACGGGCCGCACCTTCGTTGTCGACGGGCGCGTGCAGGGCAAGGTCACCGTGGTCACCGAACGGCCGCTCAACCGCGCCGAATATTTCGAGATTTTCCTGTCGACGCTGCGCGCCAACGGGCTGATCGCCATTCCGCTGCCCAACGGCAGCTATCGCATCCAGCCGACCGACAATGCCGCCAGCCAGCCCAGCCGCCTGGGCACCGGCGGGGCCAGCGCCAACCAATATGTCACCGAGGTGATCCGGCTGCGCTATGTCGACGCCACCCAGGCGATCGAGACGCTGCGCCCGCTGGTCAGCCCGCAGGGATCGGTCACCGCCAACCGCAACGCCAACAGCCTGGTGGTCGTCGATTTTGCCGACAATGTCCGCCGCGTGCGCGCGCTGATCCAGTCGATCGACCGGGACGCCAGCGCCACCCGCCTCGTCCACCTCCGCAACGCCGGCGCGCGAGAGATTGCCGCGTCGCTGCAGCAGCTCGGCGCCGGCCAGGGCGGTGCCAACGGCGCGCCTGCCACCGGCGGGGTGACCGTTGCGGCGTTCGATTCGTCGAACAGCATCGCCATCCGCGGTGACGCCGCGCAGGTCGAGCGTTTTGCCGCGCTCGCCAACGAGCTCGACGAACGCGCTGCCTCGGCCGCCGAAATCCGGGTCTACACGCTGCAGCACGCCGATGCGGCGCGGCTGCTGCCGACACTGCAGCAACTGGTCGGCGGCGGCAGCGACCCGACCCTGCCCAGCGCGACGCCGCGCACCGATGGCGGCGGCAACGGCAACGGGAGCAGCGGCGGCGGCAATGGGGGGAGCGCGGCCCCTGCTCCGGCCGCCGCGCCGACCTCGGTTTCGGGCAACGGCAACAGCATCGCCACCCGCGGCCCGGCGATCATCACCCGCTACGAGGGCGTCAACGCGATCATCGTGGCCGCCAACCCCGATGTGCAGCGCATGATCGGTGAGCTCATCCGCCAGCTCGATTCGCGCCGCCAGCAGGTGCTGGTTGAAGCGATCATCGTCGAGATCGGTGACAATGCGGCGCGCCAGCTCGGCGTGCAGTTTCTGCTCGGCGGAGAGAATGTCCCCTTCCTCGCCACCAACTATTCCAACGCCAATCCCAATATCCTGACGCTGGGCGCGGCCTATGCCGGCTATGAGCTGTCGCGCGAGACGACGACGATCGACGGCAATGTCGTCACCACCAGCTCGACCAACCCGCTCGGCTCGTCGGTGACCGAAGCCGCCGCCGCGCAACTGCTCGGCGCGACCGGGGGCTTTGCTGGTTTCGCGGGCGACATCGGCCGCAACACCGTGTTCGGCGCGATCATCAATGCGGTGCAGTCCGACACCGAATCCAACCTGCTCGCCACCCCGCACATCGTCACGCTCGACAACAGCGAGGCGCGCTTCCTGGTCGGCCAGGAAGTGCCGATCACCACTGGCGAGGCGCTGTCCGACAATTTCGACAATGCCTTCCGCACCGTCCAGCGCGAGGAAGTCGGCATCAAGCTGACCGTCACGCCCCAGATCAACGCCTCGGGAGAGGTCAAGCTCTACATCGCGCAGGAAGTGTCGAGTGTGGCCGGACCCGTCTCCAGCCGCTCGAGCGATCTCATCCTCAACAAACGACTGTTCGAGACCGTGCTGACTGTCGATGACGGCGAAATCCTCGCCATCGGCGGCCTGCTCAACGATGACGAGCGCCGCACCATCGAACGCATCCCGCTGCTGTCGGACATTCCCCTGATCGGCGAGCTGTTTCGCAGCCGCAGCCGCTCTCGCTCCAAGACCAATCTGATGGTGTTCATCCGCCCCACCATCCTGCGCGACCGCGCCGACAATGCCGAGTTGACCGCGCGCCGCTTCGGCTACCTGCGCGCCGAACAACTGGCCCGCAATCCCGAGGCCGAGCCGGAAATCGACCTGCTGGTTCGCGACTATCTCGGCGCCACCCCGCCCGGCATCGCCCCACGCGGCGACGATGTCATCATTTCCGCGGCGCCGATCAGCGATCTGCGCGCGCCTGACGCGCCGGTGGAAGGTGCCGACATTCCTCCCAGCAGCGCCGCCCCGCCCCCTCCCCCGCAAGGCTGACCGCCATGGACATCGACCGCCTCCCTGTCGACATCCCCTATGCCTTCGCACGCAAGCATGGCGTGGTGCTGGAACAGCTCGCCGATGCCGCGCCCAAGGTCAGCTTGCGCGAAGGCGCAGACCCGCGCATCCTCATCGAAGTGCGCCGCCATCTGGCGCGCGGCTTCGACGTCGAGTTCGTCTCGTCAAGCCGCTTCGACGAACTCCTCTCCGATCATTACGCCATGGATTCGCAGGCCGCGATGGCCGGCGCGATTGCGGTCGGGCAGGACAGTCTCGACATTCTCGCGACCGATCTGCCCACCGCCGACGACCTGCTCGACAGCGCGGACGATGCCCCCGCCATCCGCCTGATCAACGGAATCATCGCCGATGCGGTGCGGCAGGGGGTCAGCGACATCCATATCGAGCCCTATGAGAGCGGCCTCGTCGTGCGCATGCGCATCGACGGCGTGCTGCGCGAAGTGCTGAAGATGCCGCCGCACGTCGCGCCGGTGGTCGTCAGCCGCATCAAGGTGATGGCGCGGCTCGACATCGCCGAGCGGCGCGTGCCGCAGGACGGGCGCATCGGCCTCACGCTGGGCGGCAAGAGCCTAGACGTGCGCGTCTCCACCCTGCCCAGCCGCGCCGGGGAGCGGGTGGTGCTGCGTCTGCTCGACAAGGACAATGCCGGGATCGACTTCGACCTGCTCGGCCTGTCGGGCGAGGCCGACCGCATCCTGCGCGCGGCGCTCGCCGAACCCAATGGCATCATCCTCGTCACCGGTCCCACCGGATCGGGAAAGACGACCACCCTCTATGCGGCGCTGCGCCAGCTCAACGATGGCAGCCGCAATATCCTGACCGTCGAGGACCCTGTCGAATATGCGGTCGACGGTGTCGGCCAGACTCAGGTCAATCCGAAGGTCGGGCTGACCTTTGCCGCCGGCCTGCGCGCCATATTGCGCCAGGACCCCGACGTGGTGATGGTCGGCGAAATCCGTGACCGGGAAACGGCCGACATCGCCGTCCAGGCTTCGCTGACCGGGCATCTCGTGCTCTCGACCGTCCACACCAATGACGCCATCGGCGCGATCACGCGTTTGCGCGACATGAAGATCGAGCCGTTCCTGATCGCATCCTCGCTGCGCGCGGTCGTCGCACAGCGGCTGGTTCGGCGGCTGTGCCCGGACTGTCGGACGCCGGTACAAGCCGAAGGCAGTGTCGCCGCGCTGCTCGGCTTCGATCCCGGCACGGTCGTCTATCGCTCCACCGGCTGCCCGAGCTGCAACGGCAGCGGCTACAAGGGCCGCATCGGCGTGTTCGAGGCGCTGGCGGTCGATGACAGCATCCGCCGCCTGATCAACGACGGCGGCGACGAGGCGATCATTGCCCGCCACGCCTTCCTCCACGCACCGACACTCGGCTCCGCCGCCCGGGCGCTGGTCCGCGCCGGCGAAACCACGCCCGAGGAAGCGATCCGCATTTCGCGGCGCGAGGCCGAGCCGGAGCCCGTCAGCTTGGTGAATGAGGCGTGATGCGGGCGCGATCAGGTCCTCCCCGGCACGGGGAGGGGGACCAGCGAAGCTGGTGGAGGGGCAGGCGCTGCTGGGCGCTGCGCTCCACCGGCCGCACAACCCGCTCGTGCCCCTCCCCCATCCTTCGGATGGTCCCCCTCCCCGTGCCGGGGAGGACCGAGGGTGGCTGACTTCCGCTACCTCGCCATCGACCCCGCCGGGCGGGAAAAGCGGGGGCATGTCGCGGCGCCCGACCCGGAGGCCGCGCGCGCGACGCTGGCCAGCCGCAAGCTCTACGTCATCGAATGCACGCCCGGGCCACCGCCAGAGGCGCGTGCGCCGCTGCTCAAGCTTGATCGCGGCAAGCTCAGCCAGCGCGAGCTCTCGCTGTTCACCCGCCAGGTGGCAACGCTGACCCAGGTCAGCCCGCTCGAGGAAGCGCTGCGCACCGCCGCGCGGCAATCGGAGGCGGAGCATGTCCGCCGCATCGTCGGCACCGTACATGCCGGCATCACCGAAGGCCGCCGCCTTGCCGACGCCATGGCGCGCGAGCCCAAGAGCTTCCCGCCGCTCTATCGCGCGATGGTCTCCGCCGGCGAATCCTCGGGCTCGCTGCCGACCATCCTCGACCGGCTCTCGGTCCTGCTCGAACGGCAGGCGGAGGTGCGCGGCAAACTGATGGCGACGCTCGCCTATCCCATCGTCCTGACCATCGTCGCGCTGTGCGTCATCGCTGCCTTGATGATCTGGGTGGTGCCGCGCGTGGTCGAACAATTCGATACCGTCGGCCAGCAGTTGCCGCTGCTGACCCGCATCGTCATCGGCGTGTCCGATGCAATGGCGGGCTGGTGGTGGGCGATCCTGCTCGTCATCGGCGTGCTTGTCGCCGGCGCCGCATCGATCCTGCGCCAGCCCGGACCGCGGCTGGCCTTCGATGGCTGGCTGCTGCGCCTGCCCTTGCTCGGCCGGCTGCTGCGCGATCTGCATGCGGCCCGCTTTGCCCGCACGCTCGGCACGATGGTCTCAAGCCGCCTGCCGCTGGTCGAGGGGCTGCGCCTGACCATTCCCACCATCCGCAACCGCGTGCTGCGCGCCGCGACCGAGAGCATCGTCGAGGCGGTGCGCGGCGGCGGATCGCTATCCGCCGCGATGCGCAGCGCCGCGGTCTTCCCGCCGCTGCTGGTCTATCTTGCCGCAAGCGGCGAGGCGTCAGGCCGGCTCGAGGTGATGCTGGAGAAAGCCGCCGACTATCTCGAAAAGGAGTTCGACCGCTTCACCTCCACCGCGATGGCGCTGCTCGAACCGCTGATCATCGTCGTCATGGGCGTCATCGTCGCGCTCATCATCCTTTCCATCCTGCTGCCCATCCTGCAGCTCCAGCAACTGACGGGTCCCTAAAGTCATGCGCCTGCTCTTCCTCGCCCTGTTCGCCGACTTCAGCCGCAATCGCGACACGCCCGCGCGCCGCAAGCGCGACGAGCGCGGCTTCACGCTCACCGAGCTGATGGTCGTGATTTTCATCATCGGGCTGCTCGCCACCGTCGTGCTGATCAACGTGCTGCCCAGCCAGGATCGAGCGATGGTGACCAAGGCGCGCGCAGACATCAGCACGCTCGAAAATGCCATGGAGCAGTATCGGCTGGACAATCTGACCTATCCGTCGGCGGGCGACGGCCTCAACGCGCTGCGCGCCGCGCCGGCCAGCCTTGCCGACCCGAGCCGTTATCGGCCGGGCGGTTACATCCGTAACCTGCCCAGCGATCCGTGGGGCCGGCCCTATCAGTTGGCCGTGCCCGGCCGGAATGGTGCCTCGTTCGACATCTACTCGCTCGGCGCCGACGGCGCGCCGGGGGGCACCGAGGAGAATGCCGACATCTATGGTGGCGAGGGGTAGGCTCGAATGCTTTTCCCTAAGCTCGTCATTGCGAGCGCAGCGAAGCAATCCAGAGCGGCTCCACGCAACACTGGATTGCTTCGCTGCGCTCGCAAAGACGGGAAAGAGGCTGGCTTCACTTTGGTCGAACTGATGGTCGTCCTCGCCCTGATCGGCCTCGCCGCCGCTGCGGTCATCCTCACCTTGCCGCCCCCCGGCGGTAACGCGCGCGATGAGGCGACGCGCTTTGCCGCGCGCGTTGCCGCGCTGCGCGACCGCTCGGTGATCGAAGGGCGCACACACGGGCTGTGGGTGACGGCCTCGGGCTATGGCTTCGAGCGCCGCACGGCCGATGCGTGGCAGCCGCTCGACGACGGTCGCCTGTCCCGCGCCGACTGGCGCAGCGGCACCGCCATCTCCGTTGACGGCAGCGCGCAGGGCCGGTTGAGTTTCAGCCGCGTCGGCCTGCCCGACCGCCCGATGCGGGTCGATTTCCGCAGCGGAGAAACGGCGGCGGCCGTGGTCATCGACGCCGCCGGAGAGGTCGCGGTGCGATGAGATTTGCACGCCTCCCTATCCCCAAGTCCGAGTATCCTGAGGGAAAGAGAGGGTGGCCCGACATCGGGAACCAATCCGGCTTCACCCTGCTCGAAATGCTCGTCGCCATCTCGGTGCTCAGCATCGCGGCACTCGCGCTGGTGCGGCTCGATGCCTTCACACTGCGCTCCACCGCCGATCTTTCCGCCAGCACCACCGCACAAATCGTCGCGAGCAACAAGGCGGTCGATTTAGCGACCGATCCCGCCGCACCGACCATCGGCGTCGCGCAGGACGTGGTCAGCAACGGCGGGCAGAGTTGGCGCGTCACCAGCCGCATCGCCGCCACCGCCGACCCCAGCCTGCTGCGCATCGACATCGCGGTCACCGGCAACGGCGGCCGCGCCAACCTGACCATCATCAGGCCCGCAGGATGAGGCAGGCGCTTGCCTTTCCGGCCCGCTCATGTCGAGCGAAGTCGAGACACCATCGCTCGCCCGACGGTGTCTCGACGTCGCTCGACATGGGCGGATCGGGGATGCAGTTCTGGAAACAGCGCGGCTTCACCCTTGTCGAACTGCTCGTCGCGCTGACCATCTTCGCGATGGTGTCCGCCGCCGGCGTGATGCTGCTGCGCTCGAGCATCGATACGCAGATGGCGGTCTCCAAGCGCCTGTCCGAAGGCGGCGGCGTCAACCGGTTGCGCGCCATCATCGGCAGCGAGCTGGCCAGCGCGCAGCCACGCCCGGTGCGCGACCAGAGCGGCAACCCGCTGCCAGCCTTTGTCGGCGAAAGCGGCAGCATCGCCTTCGTCCACGCGGCGGACAGCGGCGGTGTGGAGGGTGCGCTCGGGCGGTCGCGCTATGCGCTCGAAGGCGGCGCGCTGATCCGTCAGGCAAGCCCGCAAGTCGATGGTGCCAACCCCGGCGACCCGGCACCGCTGGTCCGCGAGGTCACCGCCGCACGCTGGCGGTTCCGCAGCCTCGACGGCGGCTGGAGCGAGGCCTGGCAGCCCGACGACCCCGCCCGCTTGCCCCGCGCTGTCGAACTGACGCTTGAGCGCCGGGGAGCTGCACCACTGGTGCTGCGCTTCCTGGTCGGCCCGGACGGGCTGCCCCCGCCGGGCCAGGAACCGCAAGGGGATGCGCCGTGAGGGCTCGCCGGCTTCTCCCCCGTCATTGCAAGCGCAGCGCAGCAATCCAGGGTAGCGCGCGCAACACTGGATTGCCGCGCTTCGCTCGCAATGACGCGGAAAAGAACGAGCAGGGCGCCGCGCTCCTCACCGTGTTGCTCCTCGTCGCGGTGATGGCCGTCATTTCCGCAGCGGCGGTCGAACGCCTCACCCTCGCCACCCGGCTGGCCGGCAGCGCCGCCGCGGTCGAGCAGGCGCGCCATTTCACGCTTGCCGCCGAAGCGCTGGCGCTGCGCCGCATCGAAAGCCAGCTCGCCCGCGCCAATGGGCAAGTGACGGCGGACGGCGGCTGGATCGACAAGCCCTTCACCCTGCCCTTGCCCGGCGGCAGCGCGACAATGACGGTCAGCGACGGCGCCAACTGCTTCAATCTCAACAGCCTGGTGGCCGAGGCGACGGTGGGCGGCAACACCATCCGGCCGCTGGCCGTCGAGCAATATGTCGCGCTGATGCAGGCGCTCGGCATCGAGCGCGGCACGGCAGACCGGATCGCCGCCGCCAGCGGCGACTGGATCGACGCCGATGACATCGAATCCCCGCTTGGGGCGGAAGATTCGACCTATGCGCGCGGGCCCACCGCCTATCGCAGCGCCAACCGCGCGATGGTCGATGCCAGCGAGCTTGCCGCGGTCGCCGGCGTCACGCCCGCGCTGGCGCAGCGGCTGAAGCCCTGGGTGTGCGCGCTGCCGGTCAATGATCTGTCGCCGATCAACGTCAACACGCTGCTGCCCGAACAGGCGCCGCTGCTGCAGATGCTGGTCCCTGCCCAACTCTCGCCCGCACAGGCGCGCGCGCATCTGGCCGCGCGTCCGGCGGGCGGCTATGGCAGCGTCAATCGCTTCTGGAGCGCGCCCACGCTCGGCGGGCTGGTCCCGTCCGGCGATGCCGCGAGCCAGGTCAAGCTGACGACGCGCTGGTTTCGGTTGCGCACCACGGTAAGGCTGGGCGACGTCACGCTGGCGAGCGAATCGCTGATCGATGCCGGAGAGCCGCCGGCCCGGGTGGTGCGGCGCAAATGGGGACCGGAGTTTTGAGTTTCGATACGTTGCCTAGGCCTCACACCCGTAGCCCTGAGCTTGTCGAAGGGCGTTTCTCAGTGACGAGAAACGCCCTTCGACAAGCTCAGGGCTACGGAATCCTGTGCGTTCCATTGGGGCACGCCGCATGAGCAGCCGCGACGCCCTGATCATCGCCCTGCCGGCTGGCGGCGCGGATGCGGACCGTGCCCCATGGTGGCGCGTGATCGATGGCCAGATCACCCAGGAGGGGGATGCGCTCGACTGGCTGCACCCGTCCGCCGAGGGCCCGCTCGCCGCAGAGACCCATGTGCTTGGCATCGCCCCGGCCGCCGATGTCGTGCTGCACCGCGCCAGCTTCACGGGCCTCACCAGCAAGCAGGCAGAGGCCGCCGCCAAACTGCTGGTTGCCGAACAAAGCCTGACTGGTGCGGATGGCCTGCACGTCGCCATCGGCGCGCCCGATGGCGATGGCGCGCGGGACATTGCGGCGGTGGACGCCGGAACCATGGCGCGCTGGCTGGCCTTCGGGCAGGTACACGGACTCGACCTGAGCGCGGTCGTCCCCGCCGGCCTGCTGGTTGCGCCCTCGTCCGATCCCGAGACGCTGGTCCGCGCCCGAATCGGTGGGGAGGAGCTGCTGCGCACGGAGGCGAGCGCCTTCATCGCCGATCCGGTGCTGGTCACCCATATCGCCGGCGGAGAGGCGCGCATCGTCGACGCCGCACCCGAGACGGTGGAGGCAGGGCTGATCGCCGCCTGCGATGCCGCCGCGGTCGATCTGCGCAGCGGGCGGTTCGCGCGCAAGCCGGCCGGCTGGTTCGACAGGGCGCTGGCCAGGCGCGTCGCGATGCTGGTCGGCGCTATCCTGATCGTCAGCCTGTCGATCGCGGTCGCCCGTATCGGGCGGCTCTATGCGGAGATCGCCAGCATCGATGCCGCCGCAGAGGCGCGCGTTGCCGAGGCGCTGGCCTCCCCGCCGCCGCTCGACCAGGCGGTGGCGCAGCTCGACGCCCGGCTCGGCGCGCTGGGCGGTGGTCCGGCGCGTGTGACGACACCGATGGCCGCGCTGGTCGCGGCGATGGAACCAGCGACCACCGTCGGCCTCGACAGTGTGGCGTGGAGCGGCGACGGGCTGCTGCGGGTCACGCTGGGCGCGCCCAGCAATGAAGCGATCAATCCGGTGCTGCTGACACTGCAGACGCAGGGCTATACCATCACCGCCCAGCCGCGCGCCGGAACCGACGGGCGGGCGCTGGCGGATATCACCTTGAGGGCGGGACGATGATGACGGCGATCCGCAACTGGTGGGCAGGGCTGTCCAATCGCGAGCGCGTGTTGGTCGGTATCGCCGCCGCACTGGCCGCCGGGGTGCTGCTGTGGCTGGCCACCTTCGGCGTGTGGGCGGCGCTCAGCGACGCGCGCACCGCACATGGCGCGGCGGTGGACCGCGCGGCGGCAATCGATGCACGCGTCGATGCGATCAAGGCGCTGGAAGCGGCAGGCAACCGCGACGCCGCCGGGGCCACCGCCAGCGCGGCCACGCTCGACCTCTATGTCGCGCAATCGGCTGCCGAGCGGGGCCTCACGCTGGCGCGCAACGACCCGCAAGGGGCTGCGTCGACCAATATTGCCATCTCCAATGTCCGCGCGCCGGACGCGCTCGCCTGGCTCACCGCGCTCGAGGAAGCGCATGTGCTCGCCGCCGACCTGTCGCTGCGGCCCAACGCCGACGGCACCGTCGCGCTCACCGCCACGCTGCGCAGACCGTCATGACCATGCTCTCGACCACGCGCGCGCGAATCCTCGTCGGCTTTGCCCTGCTGGCAGCGCTGGTCTTGTTCCTGCCCTTGCGCCTCGCCGCCGGACTGATCGGGTTCGGCGATCTCGGCCTGACCGCGCGCAGCGCCGGGGGCACGGTGTGGAGCGGCCGGCTTGAGCAGGCACGGCTTGGCGGCTTCGACCTCGGCACGCTCGACGTCGGCCTGAAGCCGCTGCCGTTGCTGCTCGGGCGCGCCAGCATGGCTATCGAACGGCCGGTTGCCGATGGTGCGCCGCCACTCGCCGGCACCGTCTCGGTCGGCATCGGCCGCCGCGCGGTGGAGGGGCTGAGCGGCACGATCAGCGGCGGTGATATCGGCAGCCTGCCGATCGAGAGCATAGCGTTCGATTCCGCGACCATCGTTTTTGCCGACGGCCGCTGCGTCGAAGCATCGGGGCGGGTGACGCTGACCGTCGGCCTCTCCATCGCCGGGTTGCAATTGCGCAACGGCATGACCGGCGGCCTCAATTGCGAAGGGCGCGATCTGGTGACGACGCTGGTCGGCCAATCCGGGCTCGAGCGGCTGCGCCTGACCATCGATCCGCAGGGCAATTATGTCGCGCGGCTGCTGGTCCAGTCGACCGATCCGGTGCTGGGTGCAGCGCTGACCACCGCCGGCTTCGGCCCGACCGCAGAAGGCTATGTGCGCACGGCCCGGGGACGGTTATAGCCCTTGGCCGAGCCGGCCTCGCCATGAGCGGTGAATGGCAGGGTAGCGTGAACCTGGAGTTCTGGTCATGGATCGCGGTTGGCGCCCTCACCGGCCTGATCCTCGGCAGCTTTCTCGCCACGCTGATCCTGCGCTGGCCGAAGGGGCGGAGCATCGCCAGCGGACGCTCGGCCTGCGATGCTTGCCACACCCCGCTCGGGCCGCTGGAGCTGGTGCCTTTGCTGAGCTGGCTGATGCTGCGCGGTAAATGCCGCCACTGCGGCGCGCGCATCGGCCTGCTGCACCCGGCGGTTGAGGCTGGCTGCGCGGCTATCGGCGGCGTGGCACTGGCGATCGCGCCCGCTCCGGCCGGTTTCGCGCTGGCGCTGCTCGGCTGGCAGTTGCTGACGCTCGGCCTGCTCGATGCGCGCCACTACTGGCTGCCGCATATCCTCAGCCTGATCCTCGGCGCGACCGGCCTGATGCTCGGCGGCATCGCGATGGCGGCGCTGGGGCTCGATGTCCCGCTCACCGATCGGCTGATCGGCGGCCTCGCGGGCGGGGGCGGGCTATGGCTGGTCGGCGCGGCCTATCGCCTGCTTCGCCAGCGCGACGGGCTGGGCGGCGGCGATGCGCCGATGCTCGCAGGCATCGGCCTGTGGACCGGCTGGATGGCGCTGCCCTTCATCCTGCTGCCCGCCAGCCTCGCCGGACTCGCCGTCGCTGCGGTGCGGCTGGCGGGGCGGCGCGACACCGCCGGGCCGCTGCGCCTGCCGCTCGGCACCCTGCTCGCGCTGGCCGTGCCGACGGCCTTGTGGATGCTCAGCGCGGCCAGTTGACCGTGCCATCCTCCGCCACGGTGGTGCCGGTATCGGCCATGTCGCGCGCGGTCAGCATCGCGATCTGCCGCGCCGCGCCACCCGCCGGGTCGAGATAGGGTCCGCCCGGCCGGTCCTGCCGCGCCGAGACGATGCGCGCCGAAACCAGCGAGCCGTCGCGCGCCACCTGCAGATCGGCGATCGGCGAGAGGCCCGCCGCATCGCTGAGGTTGAAGCGGCCATAGGTCCAGAAATTGCCGAGGCTGTAGGCAATGAAGCGCCCCTGATAGACCTCCACGGCGCGCGGGATGTGCGGCCCGTGGCAGAACACCACATCCGCCCCGGCATCGACCGCGGTGCGGGCGAAGGCATAGGGATTGCCCCGGTTTTCGCCCAGGAACATCTCGGTATCGCGGGTGATGCGGTCGGCCGCGCGCCCTTCCGCGCCGATGTGGCAGGAGACGATAACCATGTCCGCCTGCCCCTGCGCCTCGCGCACCAGCTCGGCGACGCGCGGCAGATTCTGCACCGACATCAGCCCCGGATTGTGGCCGAAGGCGACCAGCGCCACGCGCGTGCCATCCGCCAGCGTCTGGATGCCGAAGCGCCGTCCGTCCTGATCGCTGGCAGAGAGCACGAAGCCGGCGGCGGTCAGCGCCTCGATGGTGCGGCTCCGCCCCGGCTCGCCGAAATCGCGGGCGTGGTTGTTGGCGTTGGACAGCATGGTGAAGCCGGCGCTGCGCAGATAGGCGGCGTGCCACGGCGGGCTGCGGAAGACGAAGCAGACCGCCGGATTGGCGCATTGCTTGGCCCCTTCGCTGCTTTCGTGGATCGTCCCCTCGAAATTGGCGAACACCACGTCGCCTTGCGCAAACAGCGCCTTCATGTCGGCGCCGATCACCGCCGCCGGGTCTCCGTCCGGGGTGACGCGCGGGTCCATGATCGGCGTCGGCCAGTCGCTGCCCATCATCGTGTCGCCGACGCCGATGATGCGATAGGTGGCGGGTGCCGGCTGGGTCGGCGTGGCGCTGCTTTCCGTCTGGGCATTGCTTGCCTCCGCTGCCACCCGCTCGGTGCAGCCCACCGAGACGATGGCGGCAAGCATCGCGAACAGCGGTCCGGAGGAAAGAAGGGTCGAGGATCGCACTGGCATTCTCCCGTCGACGCGCCGAATCGGCCAGATCCGCATGGCAGAAGGGCGGATCGTCTTTGCGGCTATAGCGGCCAGACATCCTTGCCCGCAATCATCGTCGGACAGGCGGGAAAGGCGCATTTTTCGTCCCTTGAACAGGCCTTGTGCCGCATTTTCGGCCCGGAATTTACTACCGATCCAGTTGCATTTCATCGTGCCAGTCGAACCGTTGGTCCCATCCTGCTTGCATCGCGGGGGTCAGGCTGTACCGGCAGCGTCACGACTGTGCCGATGGAGATATGTGCACGTTTCGCGCCGCATTTGGCGCATTCGGGAGAGCCCCACGAGAGCGGCCCCCGACGCAGGACACTGGAGTTTTCATGTCTGTTTCACCCGTGGCAATTGCCAGGATGGTCGCCGTAGCCGGCGCCGTCTGTCTGGTTGTCATGCAGCCGCGCCCGGACGCGGCGTTCGCTGCGCTGACCGGCACCGATGCGCCGGCCGCCGAAACGGTCACCGCCGCTGCCCCGGTCGCAGCGGTATCCGCACCCGTCATCGCCGAAGCCGTCGAGGCCGAAAGCCCGGAAGCCACGGAAGCCGCAGCAGCACCCGAAATGCGCTACGGCATGGACGAGGAAACAATCTGCCTCGCCAAGATCGTGCATCATGAATCGGCCAACCAGCCGCGTGAAGGCCAGCTCGCTGTCGCGCAGGTGGTAATGAACCGCCTCGCCTCGCCGCGCTTCCCGCGCTCGATCTGCGCGATTGCGATGCAGCCCGGCCAGTTCTTCAACGTCCATGCCTATAATCCGCGGCAGGACAGCCGCTGGGACCGCGCCGTCGAAGTCGCGCTCGATGCGCGCAATGGCGTCAGCCCGCCGGTGGTGGGCGAGGCGCTGTTCTTCCACGCCGCACACGCCAGCCCGGGCTTCCACCGCTCGCGCACGCGCGTCACGCAGATCGGACACCACGTCTTCTATCGCTGAGACTGCCGGCACCAAAGTCGGTCGTCATCGCGAGCGCAGCGGAGCAATCCAGAGTCGGCGTTGACCGCCCCTGGATTGCTCCGCTGCGCTCGCAATAACAGGCTTTGGTCAGCGGTCGTCCTGCTCGCCCTTCAGCCGCTTCCACCCGGCGCGCCCGGCGTCGACCGGTGCGGCAAAGCCGATGCGCTGCATCGTCGCGTGCCACTGGGTGGCGGCATCGATCACCGGTCCGGTCCAGCCGTTGACCGGCAGTTGCCGCGCCCAATTGTCGATGGCGTGCGAATTGAACAGCAGCAGCAGCGGTGAGGCGATGGCAAGGATACCGCTCGCCCAGCGCAGCCCGCTGCCCTCGTCACGCGCCGCGCCCGGCAGGTCGACCGGCGATTCCCCGAACGCCAGGCCATCGGCGTGCGCCGCGTGGCGCGCAGCGTCGGCGGCGGGCGGCGCAGGCGTCGGCGCAACGGGCGGCTCCACGGGGCTCGCTACGGGCTGAACCGCCTCGGCCAGCGGCTCGGCCGTTGCCGGATCGGGTGGGGCGACCGCCGGGGTTGCGGGCTTGGCCCGCGTCCGGCGCGGCTTGGTGCCATCCGCTGGCGCAGCCGCCGCTGTCACCGGCTTGGACGTGACCGCCCGCTTGGGTGCCGCCGCCTTGGACTTGGGAGCGGCAGCCTTGCGCCGCCGTGTCGCGGGCGCGGCGGCGGCCTGCGCCGGTGACGTCGCTTCGGTAGCGGCGCTGGTGGTGTCGCCATCGACCGGCTTGCGCGTGCGGCCCCGCTTGGGTGCAGCCGCGGCCTTGGCGGGCGTGGTGCGCCGGCGCGGCGCCCGCTTGGGCGGTGCGGGCTTGGGCGGTTCGGCCGGCGTGTCGTCGCTCATCCTCGCCCCCTAGAACTGATAGTAGATGAAGGGTGCGACGCCGTCCGGCCGCACGATTTCGAGCAGCAGCAGCGCCACCACGCCCAGCCCCGCCACCTTCCATGCGCTGAGATCGCGCACCGCCACCGCCACCCGCTGCACCCCGTCCCGCGGGAAGGCATGCAGCGACAGGCCGATGGCGATCAGCACCAGCGCCAGCGGCGTCGCGGTCAGCGCGGTGCCGGTGAAGGAGAAGATGCCGCCGAGATAGGCGATCGAATCGTCGAAGCTGGCGCTGCGGAAGAAGATCCACGCGGCGGTGACGATGTGGAAGGTGATCAGCACCCCCGCCCAGGCGGGCAGGGTCGGCGTGCCCGCGGGACGATATTCGCGCCACAGCCGCTCGGCCGCCAGCACGACGCCATGGATCGCGCCCCAGATCACGAAGTTCCAGCTCGCCCCGTGCCACAGGCCGCCGAGCAGCATGGTCGTCATCAGCGCGAAGCACAGCCGCACGATGCCGTGGCGCGAGCCGCCGAGCGAAATGTAGAGATAATCGCGCAGCCAGCTCGACAGGCTGATGTGCCAGCGCCGCCAGAAATCCTGCAACGAGGCGGCGCGATAGGGCTGGTTGAAATTCCACGGAAAGCGATAGCCGAGCAGTGCGGCAAGCCCCACCGCCATGTCGCTGTAGGCGGAAAAATCGCAATAGATCTGCACGCCATAGGCATAGGCACCGATCAGCAGATCGAGGCTGGAATGGGCACCCGGATCGAGGAAGATCGGATCGACATAGGTGATCGCCAGTTCGGAGGCGATCAGCGTCTTCTTGACCAGCCCCCACAGGATCAGCGCGATGCCGCCTGCCACCATCGACCGGGTCAGCGACGGTATCTTCTGGAACTGCGGCACCAGATGGCTGGCGCGCACGATCGGGCCCGCCACCAGATGCGGGAAGAAGCTCATCAGCAACGTCAGGTCGAGCAGCGATGCCCGGTCGGTCTCGCGCCGGTAGATGTCGATGAGATAGCTCATCCCCTGGAAGGTGAAGAAGGACACGCCGACCGGCAGGATGATCTCGAGGATCGTCATGTCCCGGCCCCAGCCGAGCGAATTCAGCAGCGTCGCCAACTGCTCGGCAAAAAATCCGAAATATTTGAAGAAGGCGAGGATGGAAAGGTTGGCGATCACGCCGACCCACAGCCAGCCCTTGCGCGCGCGATCATTGCCTTCGCTGCGCAGGATGAGCTGCGCTGCGCCCCAGTTGAGGAAACCGGACGCGATCAGCAGCGCGACGAAGCGCCAGTCCCACCAGCCGTAGAAGAACCAGCTGGCGACGAGGATGATGAGCTTGCGCCACTCATTGTCGCGGCGCACCGCCCACACGCCGGTGAAGACGAGCAGGAAGAAGAGGTGAAACGTAAAGGTCGGAAACAGCATCGCGCAGCGGCGTCAGCGACGGGCGGTGCGGGCTGCCGTCGTCAGGTCGTCGGCGAGACGTCCTCCGATTTGCGCGCCCCCTGCGCGGGTGAAATGGACACGGTCGCCGCGCGCCAGGCCGTTCTGCTGCCATGTGCCGATGGTGCACGCCCCGCCCATCGCCGCATTCCAGTCCCAGAAGCCCAGCCCGAGCTGGAACGCCAGCCGCCGCTGCTGTTCGCGCACGTCGGCCAGCAGCCCCGGCGTCGCCCAGCCGCCATCGCACGGCACCGGCGGCGACAGCCCGTTGCTGGCGACCGCCATCGAGCGGGTCGCGGCATCGGGCGCGCCGATCAGCAGGATCGGCACATTCCACCCGGCCAGCCGGCGGATGCGCTCCACCTGGTTGCGCGCATTGCGTTCATGGAACTGCAGGTCGAACGACGGAGAAAAGCCTTCGTTGGTGCCGAAGGCGATCACCACCAGATCGGGCCGATAGGCGCGCAGTTCCGCCTCGATCACCGCATCGCTGCTGCGCAATTGATGCTGCCACTGCGAGCCCGACACGCCGAGGTTGGAAATGGAGATGCCGCCCGCCTTGCGGAAGGTGCCGAGCGACGTGATGCTGACCGGCTGGTCGGTCAGCGTCGTCACACTCGCCGATGCCACCAGCGACGGGCTCTCCAGCGTTTCGCAGCGCGCGCCGGTGCGGTCCGACGCGAAGGTAACGGTGGCGGTGGAATAGCCGAGGTCGATGCGCACCGCGCCCTGATCGGGCCCGGTCAGCCCGCAGACGATGACCATGTCGAAATTCTGGCTCTCGCTGTCCGCGGTCACGCCGACGCTGGCGCCGGACATCCGCGCCGTCTGGGTGAAGCCGGCGAGGCCCACCGCCGGGCCGTTGGCGTTCCACACGCGACCGAAAATGCCGTTGACCGTCCAGCCGCTGCTTTGGGCATTGGTCACGCCCCAGCTCAGAAACCCGTTATAGGGCCGACCCGCCGGCAGCACGCCGCGGCCGCCATAGCGGTAGCGGCCCTGCCACGCCTCACGCCAGCCCTGGGTGATGGCATCGCCGGCGGTGTGGCTGTCGCCGATCTGCAGCACGCGCACCGGTTCCCGGTCGGCGCGCTCCAGCTTGTCGAAAAAGCTCTCCATCGCCTGCGCATTGCACAGCCGGTCGCCGCACTCGGCGCGGACCATCGTCCCCTGCATGGAAAGCGCGGCGGCGAGCAGCAGGCTCATCGTGCTGCCCCGCCAGACGTCGCGGCGGCTGCAGTGGCGGCAGGCGCCGGCTCAGGCTCTGGCGCGAGCGCCACGATATCGTCGAGCAGATCGTCGATCAGCACGCCATAGCCCTGCATGGTCATGTGCACCCCGTCACCGGCGCGGAACCGCACCGGCTCGCTGCTACCCGCCCGGGTGATGTGCGATGTATATTTGCCATCGGCATCGACACTGAGTGGCACGGTGTCGATGAACGGGACATTGAGGCTGCACATCAGATGCGCGTTGAACGCGTTCATCTGTTCGATTTCCGCCTGGAAATAGGGCTCTCGCATCACCGGCAGGCCGACCCAGACGATGGTTGCGCCGCGATCCCGCAGCAGTTCGACCACCGCGTCGATCTTTTCGCTGGTCCGGCCCTTCCACGGATCCGACATGTAGGAGACCGCCCGGCCATTTTCCCACAGACCCTGCGTGTCGTTCGCCCCGAACGAGATGATGGCGATATCGATCGGCTGGCTGTCGAGCTTGGCGCGGATATCGTCATAGATGTTGAGGCTGCGGTAACGGGTGAAGCCGGTCGAATTTTTCGCAAAACGGTGGTCGGCAAAGCGGACGTTGCCGCGCAACCGCTGGTGCACCGCCGCCCACAGCCCGTCGCCGAAACTGTCGCCGAACACGCCGACATCGATGGTGTCGCCACGGCGGATGGCGGCGGCCAGTTCAGGGGTGATCGCCAGCCGCTTGGGGCAATCGCGCGGCACCTCCGCAATCGGCGGCAGCGGTGCAGAGGCCGCCGCGACATTCTGAGTCGCACCGAACACCGGCCCGCCATTGGCAAAGGCCTGGCTGATCGCGGCGCCGACGGCGATACCGATGAACAGGACGGCCGTACGGTCGGCCAGTTTGGCGAGCTTCATGGGGCGAGGTCTGGTCTCGATGGGTGGGAAATCGTTTCAGTCGCATTGCCACAGCCACACCGGCTGTCAATCCGGCGTTCTGGGGCGCCACGCCCGCGCGTGCGCGATGATGGATGGACCGCACGCACGCTTCGCGGCATAGCGGCAGGCATGACGTTCGCGCTGATCGCCATCCTCCTCGCCGGGTCGGGCAATTTCGCCATGCATCGCTGGATGCTGGAAAGCGGACACCCGCTTGTCGAGGCCGCGACCGGCCCGATGCGGCGGACGCTGGGGCGCCATTCCACCTATGTGCTGGAATTCGCCCTGCTGCTGGGCGCGCTGTGGCTTGCCGACAGCAGCTGGTTCATCGCCATGTGCCTGTATGGCGTCTATACGATGATGAACGCCGCCACGGTCGGCTGGCTGATGGGCCACAATATGGAGTGACGGTTGCCCGCGTGGCCGCCCGACGGAGGCCTGGGGTCAGCGCTGGCCCTGGCCCATGCCCGCCGCGTCGATCAACGCCTCCTCCGCTGCGGTGAAATCGGACCGGCTGCCGCGCGGCGCGTTGAACTCCGGGCTTTCGGTGACGAACCAGACCACCCCGGTGCCGCGCTCGCGATCGACGAACAGGCCCGAGCGCAGCGAATAGGCATCGCCCGAATGGCCGATGCGCGGACGACCGTCGCCGAAGGGATCGTCCCGGCATCCTGCGCGCCGGGTGGCGAGCTGGTGCATCGCCAGGCCATAGCGGCAGAAGAAACTGCCCTCGCCACCTTCGCCGACCGACGCGGTGGGCAAGGCATCGACGGACTGCACCTGCATCAGGCGACGGAAGCTGCGCTGGCTCAGGAAACGCTCGCCGTCGCGCAGCAGCATCTCGCCGATGGTGGCAAGGCCGCGTGCCGATATGCGCAATCCTCCCTGCGGGCTGAACGCAGCGCCATGGCGGGCGAGCCGGTAGGTCGAAAGATCGCAACTGCCATCGCGCGCCGGCACCACCGGACAGGCCGGGCGCTGGCCGCCGAGATCGTCACGCGCGACATCGCCGTTGGGGCGATAGAGGGTGACGGCATTGGCCACCGCCGTATCGCTGCACATTGTCCAGTTGTAGCAGGCGTCGATCCTCAGCGGCTCGAACACCAGCCGCCGCATCAGCCGGTCGAACCGCTCGCCGGTCGCACCTTCCATTGCCGCTGCGATCACCGGGAAGTTGATGTTGGCATAGGCAAAGCCGCCGCCGGGCCGCCGGGACCGGTCCCATGCCGCCGGATCGGCCAGCGCGCTTTCCAGATCGGCATCGAGCGGCAGCACATAGTCGATACCGTCGGCCAGGCCCGAGCGGTGCGACAGCAGCATCGCCAGCGTGATCGGGCGGCCGGGATAGGCGGGATGCCGCAGCCGCCAGCCCAGATAGCGTGTGACATCGGCATCGAGATCGATCCGGCGCTGGTCGACGAGGCGCATCACCCCCAGTGCCACCACCAGCTTGGAAATCGAGGCGACCCTTACCGGATCGTCGGCGGTCAACGGCCGCCGCGTGGCGCGGTTGGCGACGCCGCGCACCACCCGCGTCTGCTGGGCACCGGTGCGATCGAAGGTCATCAGCACGGCGGCAGGCTGCAACGGCGATGCGGTGACGACGATGTCGGATGGATCGACCGGCGCGGTTTGCGCGGCGGCGGACAGGAGCAGGGCGGCAAACATGCCCCGATGGTAGGGGGTGGGCACGGCAAAGCAATTGCCGCACCGGCCAACCCAAAAAAATTTCATGATGCCCCTTGAAGGGGGTTTTCGCGCTTCCTATTCTGGCTGTGCGAGCCGGGCCCCTCTGGCGCGTATGGCACCATCCCCCCCTCCAAAGCCATGCGCGTGATGTCGGATCGTATCGGGTGACACCGGTACTTGCGGGCCGCGCGCCACTGGCGAACTCCGCAGTCTAGAGGTCTCAGCAGCCGGCAGGTCCGGTGCACCCGATGAACATTGTCTTGTTCTAGAGGAGTGCATCGATGAGCCCCCGTCTGTACCGCATGATCGAAACGCACGCCCGCGTCGATGAGGCTCTGCGCCGCGAACAATCGCGCCGTGCCGCCGACTGGCAGCGTGTAGTCGAACTCAAGAAATTGAAGCTGCGCATCAAGGACCTGATCCACCGGCTCACCGCCGGCCGCATTGGAGCCCTGCAGCACGGCTGACGCCCCCCGCTCTCCCCCAACCCACCCGACACCGCCCGGTACAGGTCCACTGAAGGCCTGGCCGGGCGGACCATATTCCAGGGAATGACAAAGTGGATTTTCTGTTCATCGACTGGCTGGGAACGCCGATCTGGTTCTGGCTCAGCTTTCTCGGTCTCGTCGTCGCTCTGACGGCCTTCGATCTCGGTATCCTCCACAAGGAAGACCGGGAAATGGGCATCGGTGAATCGCTCAAGCTTTCCGCCTTCTACATCTCGATCGCGCTGCTGTTCGGGGTGTTCGTCTATTTCGAGAAGACCGCCTCTTATGGCGCCGTCGCCGGCCTCGACCTGACGATGAAATATTACACCGGCTTCTTCATCGAGAAGGCGCTGTCGATCGACAACATATTCGTCATCGGCCTCATCTTCACCACTTTCTCGATCCCGCCGAAATACCAGTATCGCGCGCTGCTGTGGGGCATCATCGGCGTCATCGTGCTGCGCGGCATCATGATCGCGCTGGGCGCGGCGCTGGTCGAGCAGTTCTACTGGATCCTCTACTTCTTCGCGCTGTTCCTGATCGCGACCGGCGTAAAGATGCTGTTCGCCAGCGAAAAGCCGATGGATGTCGCCAACAACCCGGCGGTCAAGATCATCAGCCGCATCATGCGCGTCACGCCCGACCTGCATGACCAGCGCTTCTTCGTGAAGGTCCCGGACAGCAAGACCGGCAAGCTGGTGCTGGCGGCGACCCCGCTGTTCCTGGCGCTGGTCGTCATCAACGTCGTCGACCTGGTGTTCGCGGTCGATTCGGTGCCGGCGATCTTTGCGATCACCACCGACACCTTCATCGTCTACACCTCCAACATCATGGCGATCCTGGGCCTGCGCGCGCTCTATTTCGCGCTCGCGGCGATGGTCCACCGCTTCCACTATCTCAAATATGCGCTGGCGCTGGTGCTGGTGTTCATCGGCTCGAAGATCTTCGTCTCCGACTTCCTGCTGGATGGCGGCAAGTTCCCGCCGGTGCTCAGCCTTGCCGTCACCTTCGGCCTGATCCTGGGCGGTATCGGCTGGTCGCTGTGGAAGACACGCGGCCAGCAATCCCATGATCCCGTCCTTCCGGCGACCACCCCCACACCTTGACCCCCCATCCACTTGACCAATGGAGAAGAGAGAAATGACCAAGACGACCTTTTCGCTATTTTCGGCTGTAGCAGCCGTCAGCCTCGTTGCCGGTGCTACCACCCCGGCCGAGGCGCGCAGCGCCCACCGCGAGCGCTGCGTCGCGGTGACCGAGGATCAGGTCAACGGCCTGTTCGCCGCCTTCAACGCCGGCTTCCAGACCCGCAACCCCGACGCGATGCTGCCGCTGTTCAGCGAAAAGGCGACGCTGCTGCCGACCGTGTCGGGTACGATGCGCACCGATGCCGCCGGCATCCGCGCCTATTTCGTCGACTTTCTGCCCAATGCGCCGTTCGGCACCATCACCGAATCGCAAACCGTGCTGGGCTGCAACACCGCGACCCGCGTCGGCAACTGGACGGTGCGTCTGACCAATCCGACCACCGGCGTCACCAGCGACGTCTCTGCCCGGTTCACTTTCATCTACACCTATGAGGATGGCGCGTGGAAGATCGCCCATCTGCACAGCTCGGCACGTCCGGCTGGCTAACCGCTTCGGGTCGCACCGGAAGGAAGGGGGTCGCAGCGATGCGGCCCCCTTTTCGCGTTTCAGAAGCGTGCGCCGCGCACCACGTCGACATCGCTGAGCAGCAGCACCAGGCCATGGCTGTCGAGCAGCGGCGCGATCGCGTCGGTAAAGGCATCGGCCTTCTCCGCGGAGGTGACGCTGAGGAACAGGCGCTTGGCCTGCGCGCCGCTGAGCTGGTCGTCGCTCCAGTGGCCGCCGCGCCCCTCGCCCTCGAGGGTCGGCAGCATCGTCCAGCCGGCGATGTCCGCAGCACGTGCCGCCTCCACCACGCGACGGGCGAGCGGGGCATCGACCAGCACCTCGATGCGGCGGCGGCGGATCGTCTCGGTCATGGTACCAGCCTCTGCGCAAGCGCGGCATAGATGGAGATGCCGGCGAGGATGTTGAAGGGGAAGGTCACCGCGAGCGACATGCCAAGGTACAGGCCCGGATCCGCCTGCGGCAGCGCCATGCGGATCACCGCCGGTGCCGCGATGTAGGAAGCGCTGCCGGCAAGGATGCCGAGCGCCGCCGCTGTCCCGACATCGAGGCCGAGCGCTGCGCCGAGCAGCACGCCAAGCGTGCCATTGGCCAGCGGCAGGGCAATCGCCAGCGCGGCGACCGGCAGCGTCAGCGCCCGCGCCTCGCGGAACCGCCGCGCCGCGATCAGCCCCATGTCGAGCAGGAACAGGCACAGCACGCCGCGGAACAGCGTGTCGAAGAAGGGCGTCACCTGCGCCAACGCCTCCTTGGGCGCGATCAGGCCGATGCAGAAACTGCCGACCAGCAGCACCACCGATCCGTTGAGCAGCGTCTCATGCCACAGATTGCCGGCATTGCCGGACGTGGACGCACCGCTGCGGCGCGCGAGAAACAGGCCGGTCAGGATGCCGGGGGTTTCCATCAGCGCCAGCACCGCGACCATATAGCCGGCCGGGGGCATGCCCGACTGGGTCAGCACTTCCACCCCGGTGACGAAGGTGACGACGCTGACCGATCCATAATGGGCGGCCGCCGCGGCAGCATCGGTCGGCGAGAGCCTGCCGATCCGGCGCAGCAGCCAGAAGGCCGGGACCGGCAGCAGGAAACTCAACGCCACCCCCGCTGCGGCCGCGCTGGCCATATCCGCCGTGAAGCCGGCAGCGGCGACTTCCTTGCCGCCCTTCAGGCCGATCGCCGCCATCAGGTAGAGCGACATGCCCTTGGCGATCGCCTCCGGCACCGCCAGGTCGGAGCGGGCCAGTGCAGCCAGCGCCCCCAACAGAAAGAAGAGGATTACCGGCGACAGCAGCGTGTCCATGGCTCAGCCTTGCGGCGAGAGGCAGTAGGCGGCGAACTTGTGCCCGTCCGGATCGCGGAAATAGGCGGCATAAAAGCCCATCGCCGGGCTGCCGCGATAGCCGGGTGCGCCTTCGTCGCTGCCGCCGAGCGCCAGCGCGCTGGCGTGCAGCGCATCGACCTTGTCCTTGGCGTCGAGCACCAGCGCGACCATGTTGCCGTTGCCGCAATGGGCTGCGCTCTTGTCATAGGGCCGGGTCACCGCGATGCCGGGCTTGTCGAAGCCCATGCCCCACAGGGTGAAGCCGCCATCCTCCTCGCCCATCTGCATCAGCCGCTTAGCGCCGAGCGGCGCCAGCAGTGCATCGAAAAAGCCGCGGGCGCGCTCCAGATCATCGCTGCCCAAAGTGACGTAGCCGATCATGCCGATATGCTCCCCAGTCCGGCCGGCGCATCCCATGACGCCGGCGCTATCGCCCGGCTACTAGGCCGTAAACGCGAGGGTGCAAGAGGCTTGAATCGCGGTCGGAACGGTCAGGCGCAGTCGCCGGTGCGCGTCCAGGTCTGGGCGATTCGCAGCGACAGCGATTCGGTCGCGCCGGTCGGCTTGACTTCGCTCTGACGCACCGAAAAATTGGCCTGTCCCGACTGGTCGCCCATCGTGCCGTCGACGGTCATCGCCACCGTCTGGCCGCCCCGTTCGCAGGTCAGGGTGGCATGGCGGCTGGCGGCGTCGCCGCTGCTGTCGACGACCGCGCAGTCCCCGAACCAGTCTTCAGCGCTGTCGATGACATCGGAATCGCGCTTGATCGCCGGTTCGAAGCAGGCCTTGACCTCGCTCGATTCGATCGTCCTCAGCATGCTCTCCCCGCCATTGGCGACGAAGCCGGCGCGGCTGAAGTTCATGTTGTTGACCCCGATCGACGTCACCCGCGTTTCGACCGTCCAGCTGCCGAGCAGCGCGGGATTGCCCGGATCGTCGACCTTCGGCCCGCAGCCTGCCAGCACCGCCGCCACCGGCATCAGCAGAAATGCCGTGACGCGCTTGAGTCCAATCTGCATGCCTATTCTCCCCCTCGAAAGATGCGAGGAAGTTATGCGGCAATTTTTACTGCAAGATTAATACCGATCCGGCTTATTCGGCGGCGCTTTTGTTTGCCGCTTCTGCAGCCGCACGCGATTCGGCCGTGCAATCGCCGGTGCGGCGACTGGCAACCCGCATTTCCATCTGTGCCCGGCCCTGCGGCAGGCTGCTGTCGGTAATGTCGGTGGTCAGCGTCAGATCGGTGCGGGTGCTGGCCATGGTGCCAGACATGCGCATGACCGCGCGGCCGCTGCCCTGCGGGGTGCAGGACAACACGCCCGATACGCTGGTGCCGTCCACCTCGAAGCTGTCGAACCGGCAATCGCCGCTGCCCTTGGCCATTTCGCGGAACATGTCTTCGCCGCCGCGCCGGGCCTGTTCGTCGGTCAGGCAATAGCTGTTCTGCACCTGGGCAGCGCCTGCCATCATCTCGCGGATCATGCTCTGCTGGTCGGCGGGCATGCCCGGCACGTCGAAGCGCACGATCTCGAAGTTGGCCGCATATTGGCCGGGGTTGAGCTGGGTTGCGCTGGCGAGTTCGCTGCGCACATCGTCCTCGCTCACGCCCTTGCTGCCGGCATCGCCGCCCGAGCAGGCGGCAAGCGCGAAGGCGCCGATGGCGACGGCTGAAATGGCAAAACGCATCGTCGAACCTCCCTGATGACCGAGCCTCTGCATCGGCGCTTGCGGGCGCGCAATCAAGCACAAAGCACTGACCGTGAACCCACATGGGTCATTGCCTGCCCCCGTTTTGTTCCCCATATTGCCGGCATGGCCATCCAGATCCGCACCACGCTCGACGAACCCGAAACCGGCGAGACCTTCATTCCGCATCGCCCGGCCCGGCCGGACAAGGTGGAGGGCGGCAAGACGTTCGTGCTTGCGTCCGATTACGCGCCGGCGGGCGATCAGCCGACCGCCATTGCCGAGCTGGTTGCCGCTGCGCAGGCGGGCGAGCGGGACCAGGTGCTGCTCGGCGTCACCGGATCGGGCAAGACCTTCACCATGGCCAAGGTGATCGAGACGATGCAGCGCCCGGCGCTGATCCTCGCGCCCAACAAGATCCTCGCCGCCCAGCTCTATGGCGAGTTCAAGAGCTTCTTCCCCGACAATGCGGTCGAATATTTCGTCAGCTATTACGACTATTACCAGCCCGAGGCCTATGTGCCGCGCAGCGACACCTACATCGAAAAAGAGTCGAGCGTGAACGAGGCGATCGACCGGATGCGGCACAGCGCCACCCGCTCGCTGCTCGAGCGCGACGATGTGATCATCGTCGCCTCGGTCTCCTGCCTCTACGGCATCGGCTCGGTCGAGACCTATTCGGCGATGATCTTCGACCTCAAGAAGGGCCAGACCGCCGACCGGCAGGAGATCGTCCGCAAGCTCGTCGCGCTGCAATACAAGCGCAACGATGCCGCCTTTGCGCGCGGCAATTTCCGCGTGCGCGGCGACAGCCTAGAAATCTTCCCCTCGCACTATGAGGACAGCGCCTGGCGCATCGCCTTCTTCGGCGACGAGGTGGAGGAGATCACCGAGTTCGACCCGCTGACCGGCAAGAAGTCCGCCAACCTCAACAGCGTGCGCGTCTATGCCAATTCGCACTATGTGACACCGGGGCCGACGCTGAAGCAGGCGGGCGAGGCGATCCGCCACGAGCTGGCCGAGCGGCTGAAGGAGTTGCAGGCCGAGGGCAAGCTGCTGGAGGCGCAGCGGCTGGAACAGCGCACCAATTTCGATCTGGAGATGATCGCGGCGACCGGCTCCTGCGCGGGCATCGAGAATTACAGCCGCTTCCTCACCGGCCGTCTGCCCGGTGAGCCGCCGCCGACATTGTTCGAATATCTGCCGGAGAATGCGCTGCTGTTCGTCGATGAAAGCCACCAGACGGTGCCGCAGATCGGCGCGATGGCCAAGGGCGACCACCGCCGCAAGATCACGCTCGCCGAATATGGCTTCCGCCTGCCGAGCTGCATCGACAATCGCCCGTTGCGCTTCAACGAGTGGGACGCGATGCGCCCGCAAACCACCTTCGTCTCCGCCACGCCCGGCACTTGGGAGATGGAAGCGACGCAGGGCGTGTTCGCCGAACAGGTCATCCGTCCGACCGGCCTCATTGACCCGCCGGTGATCATCCGCCCGATCGAGGAACAGGTCGACGATCTGATCGCCGAGGCCAAGGCGACGGCGGCGGCGGGCTATCGCACGCTCGTTACCACGCTGACCAAGCGCATGGCCGAAGACCTTACCGAATATCTGCACGAGGCCGGCCTCAAGGTGCGCTACATGCACTCGGACGTCGAGACGCTGGAGCGCATCGAGCTGATCCGCGACCTCAGGATGGGCGTCTATGACGTGCTCGTCGGCATCAACCTGCTGCGCGAAGGGCTCGACATTCCCGAATGCGGGCTGGTGGCGATTCTCGACGCCGACAAGGAAGGATTTCTGCGCTCGGAAACCTCGCTGATCCAGACCATCGGCCGTGCAGCGCGCAATGTCGACGGCCGCGTCATCCTCTATGCCGACCGCATCACCGGCAGCATGGAACGCGCCATCGCCGAGACCGACCGGAGGCGGGCCAAGCAGGTCGCCTACAATGAGGCACACGGCATCACGCCCACCACCATCAAACGCCAGATCAGCGACGTGATGGCGCATGTCAGCCAGAAGGACGGCGTGCAGGTCGATCTCGACCTGGAGGGCGGCCGCGCCAATATGGTCGGCCACAATCTGCGTGCCTACATCCAGGAGCTGGAGGCCAAGATGCGCAAGGCGGCAGGCGACCTCGAATTCGAGGAAGCCGGGCGCCTGCGCGACGAAATCCGCCGTCTCGAAGCCGACGAACTCGGCATCGGCTCCGCCCCCAGCGCCGCCCCGCGGGTGGGCCGCAGCAACGAAGGCAAACCGGGCACGCGCAAAGGACGGTTCGGCAAGGCGAGCAAGACGAAGTGGGGGCGGTGAAGCCAAAAATGCCGATTGACATCGATAGTTACTAAATTAGTGTAGTTGCGTCTTTTAAGGGCGCGGCAATGCAAATTGAAATAGATTTTGAGGTTTTTAAGGCGCTTACAGCAATGCGCGAGAGCGAGGCAGATTCGTACAATTCGGTGGTTAGACGCCTCCTGAAACTTCCTGACCAAGGCACGGACGCAGTCCAGCCTGCCCTCGGCATTGGTGCTGCCTATGCCAATCGTCCTATCGGTGCTGTCGCTTCGGCGATCTTTGGAGCGTGGTTTGAGAACGTAAACTTCCCTTCCGGCACGAAATTTCGAGCAACCTACAAGGGGCGGACATATTTTGCGGAGATACGGGACCGCCAATGGGTTGGCGAGGATGGGGTCGTTCGTAGCAGCCCATCAGCTGCAGCCAGTGCAATCACCGGTACAAATGTAAACGGCTGGAGATTCTGGTACGTGCAGCTGCCTAACGAAGCACGATGGCGGCGGATGGATGAGTTGAAGAAGTGATCCGCTCCTTCGCCAAAACCCCCGTCAAGACCGAGCGGGTTTGGAACGGCCAGCGCAGCCCGCGACTGCCGGAAGATTTGCAGCGGCGGGCGTTGGCCAAGCTCAGGCTGCTCAACCGAGCAAGAAGCCTCGACGATTTGAGGAATCCACCGAGCAATCATCTGCATGAGTTGAAGCGCGAGCGCGCCGGGCAACATGCCATTTCCATTAACAGCCAATGGCGTATATGCTTCCGCTGGGAAGACGGAAACGCCTACGATGTCGAGATCACAGATTACCACTGATCCGGACTGGATACACAACAGCCATGCTGGTGAAATCCTGCGTTCGGAATTCATGGAGCCGCTGGGCCTAAGCGAAGCCGCGCTGGCCGATGCATTGGCCGTGGACGTGGGCCGCATTCAGGCGGTGGTCGCAGGCGACGCGCGGATGGATGGCGAACTCGATCTCAGGCTCGCCCGCTATTTCCGCATGTCCGAAGGCTTTTTCCTGGGGCTTCAGATTGATTATGAGCTGCTCGAAGCCAAGCGCGCGCTGAATGGCGAGCTCGACCGTATTCTGCCACGCGCCGCATAGACCGCACGCTATGTGGGAAGCTGCGTGATGGCGCAGCACCCGATTACCCCTGCTGCACCGGCCCGTCCCAATAGCCCGCCATGATCTCCGCCGCCCACGCCGGCTCGCGCAACTCGCCGCGCGGCAGGAAGCCGGCCATCACCGGCTTGATGTCGATCACCGGCGTGCCCGCGATCGCGTCCAGCCCCTCGACCTCGAGCCTCAGGCCATCGACCGCAACGATCCGCACCACCGTCACCCCCAGCCGGTTGGGGCGATTCTTGCCGCGCTGGGCGAAGATGCCGATCCTGGGCCAGTCGGTCCGCCCGCGCGGGTGCCGGCTGCCACGCTCGATCTGGTCCTCACCCACCCGGTCGAACAGGAAGATGATCTCGGCATGGCTGAATCCGTCGAGTCCCGCCAGCGCCTCTGGCCCGAACGCAGCGCCATCGAGCAGCACCGCTGCCCGCTCCGCGCCCCAGCCATCATCGTCCGACGCCGCACGCCCGCCGACGACATGACCGATCGGTTCAATCGCATAGCTCATGCCAGCCCGCTCCTGATCTGCTCCTCGCCCGCTGCGAAGCCTTCCTCTTCGTCCACCCAGCTCCACGCCAGATCGGAGCGCGCGCCCAGCTTGAGCTCGGCGTTGAGCGCCGCCACCGCGCCATCGGCGAGCACGCTCAGCCACACCCCCTGATCGGCCACCCACAGCGCCGCCAGCCGCTTGCCGCTGCCGCCATCGCGCAACCGCACCGCCAGCGCATGGTGAATGTGGGTTGAGAGATATTTGCTGTGCCCGACATAGCCCAGCGTCACCGCCGCGCCGTTCACGGTCATGCCGATATCGACCTGCCGGATGCGCGGATGGCCCGCCACCGCGCTGTAGCGCACCGCGATATCGCGCACGTCGAGTGCACCGCCCGCCAGCCGCACGATGTCGGCGATCTGCGCCTCCTCGTCCTGCTCCGCCTTGCTGTCATGCATCGCCAGATTGCCCAGCCAGCGGCGCGCATCCGCACCGGGGTGATAATAGTCCACCTCGCCGATAGCATCGAGGATGACGTCCGGCTTCACCGGCGCGTCGCGCTCCGCCACTCCGGCAAACAGCAGCGCCGCATCCGGCACCTCGGGCACGAACAGGCCCTGCGCCGCCATCACCCGCACCTGCCGCCGCAGCTCGCGCTGCCGGTGTGCGGAAAGTTCGGGCAGCGGGCCCTGATGCTGAACGCTCGACCTCGCTCGCGGCTTGCCCCGTCCCCGCACCAACCCGACCAGATCGCGGACAAGCGCGGGAATGCCAGCAAAGCTCCACGCGCCGAAAGCAGCAAACCCGCCCAGCACGACCGAGAAGAACAGCTTCGCACCCGTCCCCGTGCCGTCCGAAAACGGCATAAACAGGAACACCGCCAGCGCCGTCAGCACGCCTATGGCACAGACGGCCGCGCCGGTTCGTGATCGCATGAAATCCATGTTTCGCCTCGAAAACTGCGTCATCGGGCCAAGCTTGGCGATCGGTTCGCCCGATTATCCCGCGACCACTATCTGCCCCACACGCGGGAAGTGCACATTCAGCGCCCCTGCGCGCGCACTCTCCCGCCGCACCACGATACCCTCCGGCCCGCAGCGAAGCAGCGCGCCCGTGACCGGATCGTCGCCCGATGTCTCGGTGCGGATCGCGACCGGCTGCCCGACGCTCAGCCCCGGCTCGACCGGCCCCGATATGTCCGCCGGCGTGGCCGCAGCGGCAATCGCTATCGCCTCGTCCGCACTCGACTCCAGCTTGTCGCCATGACCGATCGCCTGCACGCGCGCGAACCACGCCGCCAGATGCGGGCGGGCAAAGACGCTATCGGCAAAGCCCTTGGCAAAGGGCAGGATCGTCAGGAACCACAGGTTGGAATAAAGCGCGAGGTCGCCGTGCCCCGCCGCATCGCCGCCGATGAAGGCGCGCCCGTCCGCCAGCGCCGCGTCCAGCCATGCGGCATTGGCCGCCACCTGCGTCTCCAGATGCGGCGCAACCAGCGGCATCTGATCGAAGTCGAAGCCGACGAAGCGCCGCTTGCGATCCTCGACAAAGCCCGGCCCCAGCAGCTCGGCGGGCACGTTGCGCATCGCCGCGCCGACATGAGCGCCGAACTGCGCGCCGCCAGCCCAGCCCGCCACCATCCGGTGCAGCGGACCCAGCGGAGCGGGATAAAGGCTTGGCGTGGGCTGCAGCGCCTCCAGCGCGTCGAGAATGGCGGCGGTATCGCAGATAATCTCCGCATCGATCTGCAGCACCGGGGTGCGCCCGTAGCCGCCAGTCAATTCGGTCAGATCGGGCTTGGGCATCATGTTGGGGATGATCACCGAATGCCAGCGCAACGCCTTCAGCCCCAGCGCCACCCGCACCAGCTCGGCAAAGGGTGACATGTCATAATGGTGCAAAACGATGGTCGGCATCGCCTTTTTCCTCCCCCACATGGCCGGCAGCCGGCAGGCTGCGGCTCAAATCACCGGGCTACATCGCCGCGCAGCAACGCCTCGACATCGCCGCCATTGGCCGCAAGCGCCGCTTCCACCCGGCGGCGCGCCTCGAAATAGAAGATCGCCGGATGGTCGCGCCCGGCCGCGCGCAATGCCGCCACCTTTGACGCATCGAGCGTGCTCTCGCCTGCGACATGATCGGCATAGCCCTCGGCGATCCAGCTTGGCAGCGCGATACCGGCCAGTGGCCCCAGATGGCGGCGCACCATGATGTGGGTGCGCTCGTGCGCGATCACGCCCGAAAGGCTGCGGCCGCCGAACGGCGTCGCGATCCAGTCCCGCGCCACATCGCTGCGGTTGAGCACCACCGCGTCGCTGACCAGATCGGACAGCGGCCGCGTGAAGCCCAGCGACGTGCCACTGGTCAGCGCCACCAGCCGCCAGCGCCAGCCGCCTTCGGTCAGGAACAGTCGGGTCCCAACCGGCTGGCGATACAGCGGAGAGGTCGACAGCCGCGCATCGGCGCGCGCCAGCACCTGCGCCACTGCCGCACGATCGATCGGCGCCTCGGCATAGACCCGCGTCGACCCGACGGTGGCGACGTGCGGAAAGGCGAGCAGCTGCGGCGCGGCGACCACGCTGCCGAGCAGCAGGCCGATCAGCCCGAACGTCCAGTTGGCGATGCGCAGCAGACGCCGGCGCCGCGTCCTTTCGGGCGGCGGCGCGGCGCTCATACCAGCAACCCCTCCTCGGCGATCTTCTTCTGCCAGACCAGCGGCGCAAGCTGGTGGACATTGGCGCCGCTGGAATCCACCGCCACCGTCACCGGAAAATCGCTGACCTCGAACTCGTAGATCGCTTCCATGCCCAGATCGGCAAAACCCACCACCTGCGATCCCTTGATCGCCCGCGCCACCAGATAGGCGGCACCGCCCACCGCCATCAGATAGGCCGACCGGTGCTTGGCGATCGCCTGTGTCGCCGCCGGCCCACGCTCGGCCTTGCCGACGCAGGCCAGCAAGCCTTGCTCGAGCATCATGTCCATGAACTTGTCCATGCGCGTTGCCGTCGTCGGCCCGGCAGGTCCGACAATCTCCTCGCCCACCGGATCGACCGGCCCGACATAATAGATCACGCGATTGCGGAAGCTGACCGGCAATTCCTTGCCCTTGGCCAGCATGTCGGCGATGCGCTTGTGCGCGGCGTCGCGCCCGGTCAGCATCTTGCCATTCAGCAGCAGCCGGTCGCCCTGCTTCCAGCCGCGCACATCTTCAGGCGTCAGCGCATCGAGATCGACGCGGATCGCGGCCTTGTCCGGCGTCCAGTTGACTTGCGGCCATTCATCCAGCTTCGGCGCCTCGAGGAAGCTCGGCCCGCTGCCGTCGAGCGTGAAATGCGCATGGCGTGTCGCCGCGCAATTGGGAATCATCGCCACCGGCTTGGAGGCCGCATGCGTCGGCCAGTCGATGATCTTGACGTCGAGGATGGTCGAGAGGCCGCCAAGTCCCTGCGCGCCGATGCCCAGCGCATTGACCTTGTCGAAAATCTCGATGCGCAGCTCTTCCATCGGCGTGTTCGGCCCGCGCGCCTTCAGTTCGGCCATGTCGATGCTGCCCATCAGGCTCTGCTTGGCGAGCAGCATCGCCTTTTCCGCGGTGCCGCCGATGCCGATGCCCAGCATGCCGGGCGGACACCAGCCCGCCCCCATCTGCGGCACCATTTCCAGCACCCAGTCGACGATGGAATCGCTCGGGTTCATCATCTTGAACTTGGACTTGTTCTCGGACCCACCGCCCTTGGCCGCGACATCGATATGCACCTTGGCGCCCGGCACCATCTCGACATGCAGCACCGACGGCGTGTTGTCGCGCGTGTTGACCCGGGAAAACGCGGGGTCCGCCAGGATCGAGGCGCGCAGCTTGTTTTCAGGGTGCAGATAGGCTCGCCGCACCCCCTCATCGATCACCTGCTGCATCGAACGGGGCGAATCCAACCGGCAGTCCTGCCCCCACTGCACGAACACGGTGACAATCCCGGTATCCTGGCAAATCGGCCGATGTCCCTCCGCGCACATGCGGCTGTTGGTCAGTATCTGCGCAATCGCGTCCTTGGCCGCCGGTCCTTGCTCCTGTTCATAGGCTCTGCCCAGCGCGCGGATATAATCCATCGGGTGGAAGTAGGAGATGAACTGGAGAGCATCCGCGACACTCTCGATCAGATCGTCCTCACGGATGGTCACGGTCATGGCTCGGCGGTCCCCTCAGCGGCGTGGATTTGCGCAAGGGGGTAGCGCAGCGGGGGTGAGTCGCCAACTCCCTCCCATCGATGATGGAGCGTGGCCCCGAATGCGTCGGCGGGACCGAAACAAGGCCCAAACCCAGCCCACGCTCTCCGCCCAAACCGATAGGGCGGAAATAGGTCACGCAGAGGCGCAGAGGCGCGGAGGGGAGAGGGTTCACGGGGAGACGCGGAGGAGAGGAAGAACAGGGTTCGCGCAGAGGCGCAGAGATCGCAGAGAAGCCATGCGGCGAAGCCGCTCCAATCCCTCAACCGCCGCAGCCACACCCGAGCCAGCGACAACAAACCGCTTCGCGGATCAGCGCAAATCCTCTGCGCCCTCTGCGCCTCTGCGCGAACCCTTTTTTCTTCCTTCCTCCGCGCCTCCGCGTCTCCGCGTGAACCGGAAAATCTCGAACAAAGGCACAAAGCCACAAAGTTTCAGCGCAGTACGCCAACGCTGCCCTCCGCCCCTCCGTCATTGCGAGCGAAGCGCGGTAATCCAGAGCGGCGCTGCACAACCCTGGATTACCGCGCTGCGCCCGCAATGACGCCATGACCCAGTCGTGCTGCGGCCACCGGCGGAACACAAGGCGGTTCCGCACGACGCCGAAAAACAGAAAGGCAGGCGGATCGCTCCGCCTGCCCTTCCATTTCATCCCGGCAAACCAGCCTTACTGGTTCAGCCCCTTCGCGCGCGGCAGATCGAACCGGTCGGCATTCATCACCTTCACCCACGCCTTGACGAAATCGGCGACGAACTTCGCCTCATTGCCCTTCTCGGCATAGACTTCCGCGGTCGCGCGCAGGATCGAGTTGGAGCCGAACACGAGGTCGGTGCGCGTCGCCTGCCACAGCTGGGTGCGGCCTTCGCGCTTCAGGCCGACGAACTCCTCGTCGCTTTCCGGGTCGACCAGCGACCAGAAGGTGTCGTTGTCGAACAAATGCACGAAGAAGTCGTTGGTCAGTTGGCCCTTGCGATGGGTGAACGCGCCGTGCGGCCGGTCGCCATGATTGGCGCCGAGCACGCGTAAGCCCCCGACCAGCACCGTCATCTCCGGCGCGGACAGGCCGAGCAGCGCGGCGCGGTCGAGCAGCAGCTCCTCGGTCTTCACCGTCTGGCGGGTGGCCAGATAGTTGCGGAACCCGTCGGCGCGCGGCTCGAGCGGCTCGAAGCTCTCGATGTCGGTCCAGTCCTGCGTCGCATCGCCGCGACCGCCGGTGAACGGCACCGCCACGTCGAAGCCGGCGTCCTTGGCGGCCTTCTCGACTGCGGCGGAGCCCGCCAGCACGATCGCGTCGGCGAGGCTCATCGATCCGCGCAGGCCGTTGAGCACGTCCAGCACCTTGGCGAGCTCGGCCGGCTCGTTGACGTCCCAGTCCTTCTGCGGCGCCAGCGCGATGCGCGCGCCATTGGCGCCGCCGCGATGGTCCGACTTGCGATAGGTGGAAGCCGACGCCCAAGCGGTCTTGACCAGCTGGCTGACGCTGAGGCCCGAGGAGAGCACCGCCGCCTTGAACGCTGCGACATCGGCATCGGACGGTGCGCTCCCGGCGGGGATCGGGTCCTGCCAGATCAGGTCTTCGGCGGGGACGTCCGGCCCGAGGTAGCGGATCTTCGGCCCCATGTCGCGGTGGGTCAGCTTGAACCAGGCGCGGGCAAAGGCATCGTCGAGCGCGGCCTGATCGTCGCGGAAGCGTTCGGATATCTCGCGATAGGCCGGGTCCATCTTTAGCGCCATGTCCGCCGTGGTCATCATCGTCGGCACGCGCTTGTTCGGGTCGCGCGCGTCGGGGGCCAGGTCTTCCGGATCGGGGTTGATCGGCGTCCACTGCTGCGCACCCGCCGGGCTGCGCACCAGTTCATAATCATACTTGAACAATAGGCGGAAATAGTCCCCGCCCCACTGCGTCGGGTTGTTCGACCAGCTGCCCTCGATGCCGGAGGTGGTGATATGGCCCTTGCCGATCTCCTCCTCGTCGGTCAGCCAGCCCAGGCCCTGCATGTGGATCGCCTCGGATTCCGGGCTCTTGCCGAAGCTGGCCGACGGCTTGGCGCCATGCGCCTTGCCGAAAGCATGGCCACCGGCGGTCAGCGCCACGGTTTCCTCGTCGTTCATCGCCATCCGCTTGAAGGTTTCGCGCATGTCGCGCGCCGACTGCAGCGGATCGGGATTGCCCCCCGGCCCTTCGGGATTGACGTAGATCAGCCCCATCTGGATCGCCGCCAGCGGGTTCTCCAGGGTCGCTTCCTCATCGGGGCGGATGCGGGTCAGCGCGCCTTCGTCGACCCACTTTTCCTCTTCGCCCCAATAGATGTCACGCTCGGGCTCGAACACGTCCTTGCGGCCGCCGCCGAAGCCGAACACCGGCCCGCCCATCGATTCGATGGCGACATTGCCGGCGAGGATGAACAGGTCGGCCCAGCTGATGTGCTTGCCGTACTTCTGCTTGATCGGCCACAGCAGGCGGCGCGCCTTGTCGAGATTGCCGTTATCCGGCCACGAGTTGAGCGGGGCAAAGCGCTGCTGGCCCGAATTGGCGCCGCCGCGGCCGTCCGCGGTGCGATAGGTGCCGGCCGCGTGCCAGGCCATGCGGATCATGAACGGGCCATAATGGCCGTAGTCCGCCGGCCACCAGCTCTTGCTGTCGGTCATCAGCGCGGTCAGATCGGCCTTCAGCGCGGCATAATCGAGCGTGTTGAACGCTTCGGCATAGTCATAATCGGCGCCCATCGGATCGGGCGACAGGCCGCCCTGATGCAGGATGTCGACCGGCAGCGCCTCAGGCCACCAGTCCTTGTTCTGGCGGCCGAGCAGCGACCGGGCCCTGAGATCGCTCTTGCCGCTCATCGGGCATTGGGATTCTGCGTTCATGTCACTCGCTCCTGTCTGTTTGTGGCCGTCTGGGGGTACGGCTTATATTCGGCGTATGACATATGCGCGTCCCCGGACAATCGGTCCAATCGCTTAATCCTGTCATACTTATCGCTTCATCCGCTTTTGCGCAGGATCGTGCAATGCGATCCGGAAAAGTGTCTGGGCGCCAGGGCGCAACTCGGTCGGTCGGACAGGTCGCTACCCTTTGGCTCGGCTTGCAGAAGGTGCCGCACCTGCCGCACATTAACCGGGATGACGCCCTCTTCGCCCCGCCCCCGCCGCGCCGACGGGCCGCCAAGCGACCCGGAACTCGCCCGCTTCTTGCGCGACGATCTGGGCCTCGCCGACACGGCGGACAGCGCCGGCGCAGCCGCCTGGACCGCAACCGGCACTGTCTGGGTCTGGCGCGGCGGCGGCACGGCAGACAGCAATGCCGCGCCGCCCAAGGCCGTCTGGTACTTCCTGACCATCGACGGAGACGTCGCCGCATCGATCCGCGCCGTCACGCAAGCGACGCGCCGCGGCTTCGGCTCGGTCCGCGTCACCGCCCGGATCGGCACGACCAGCTGGCAGACCTCGCTGTTCCCGAGCAAGGACCATGGCGGCTACCTGCTCCCCCTGAAGGCCAGCGTGCGCAAAGCGGCAGGGCTGGAGGAGGGGCAGGCGACGGTCTCGATCGCGCTCGCATGAGCGGCGCGCAGCCCGATGTCCATGACATGCTGAGCACGCTGCATTTCGACGCGGCGGTGACACATCCCATCGCGGCGGCCGTCAGAAGTTTTTGAGAAATTTTTGCACCCCCCGTTCGTTCTCTTGCCATCCGCAAAAACCATGGACGCTCCACGCGTCGCTGCGCCGCAACATCAGCGGGCGTGCGACGAGACGACTCAAATCAGCGACGAATTGAGTCGCTAATTTGTCATTAAGCATCTTGCCTCTCCGCAGCGCTGTGGCACTATCACTGGTGGGTCGGCCGGTGAGGGCACCCTACAGATTGTGTTTGATGCCGTGGCCGGCTATAAGGATCGGCCAAGGGAGTCGCGTTTCAGACAGCGCTTCTCCCGGCGGTAAGGCGCGTCCCTCACCATCGCTGAAACGGCGAATTCAGGGGGGATTCCTGATTCGAACAAAAATGGAACAAAGGGGGTGGCGAATCGGCGCCGCACCCGGCAGACTGGTGTGGCCATGCGGCATGGCCAGCAAGGACATGGGGCGTGGTAATGGATTTTCGCGATACTCGGGCGCAGGAGAATGATCAGGTGGCAACGCAGCTGGATGACCGGCCAATGACCGAAGCAGGCGCCACCGCGCCCGCCGCCGCCAAGGACGCTGCGGCAAAAGCTACGCCCGAATCCAAAGCCGTCCCCGATTCGAAAGCAATCGACGTGCGCGCCTTCGACATCGTCACCGATTCGTCGCGCGATGCCCTGCTGACCGCCTTCGGCAAGGACACGCTCAAGGACCGCTATCTTCTGCCCGGCGAATCCTACCAGGATCTCTTCGCCCGTGTCGCCTCCGCCTATGCCGACGACCAGGAGCATGCGCAGCGCGTCTACGACTATATCTCTCGCCTCTGGTTCATGCCGGCGACGCCCGTATTGTCTAACGGTGGCACCGGGCGCGGTCTTCCTATTTCCTGCTATCTGAACTCGGTCGACGACAGCCTGGAGGGCATCGTCGGCACCTGGAACGAGAATGTCTGGCTCGCCTCGCGCGGCGGCGGCATCGGCACTTACTGGGGCGCGGTGCGCGGCATCGGTGAGCCGGTCGGCCTCAACGGCAAGACCAGCGGCATCATCCCCTTCGTGCGCGTCATGGATTCGCTGACGCTGGCCATCAGCCAGGGCAGCCTGCGCCGCGGCTCGGCCGCCTGTTATCTCGACATCAGCCACCCGGAGATCGAGGAGTTCCTCGAAATCCGCAAGCCATCGGGCGATTTCAACCGCAAGGCGCTGAACCTGCACCATGGCGTGCTCGTCACCGACGAGTTCATGGAGGCGGTGCGCGACGGCAAGGAATTCAACCTGCGCTCTCCCAAGGACCAGAGCGTGCGCGGCACCGTCGATGCGCGCAGCCTGTTCCAGAAGCTCGTTGAAAACCGCCTGGCGACCGGTGAGCCCTACATCATCTTCATCGACCAGGTGAACCGGATGATGCCCAAGCATCACCGCGACCTCGGGCTCAAGGTGTCGACCTCCAACCTCTGCTCTGAAATCACTTTGCCCACCGGCAAGGATCATCTGGGCAATGACCGCACCGCCGTCTGCTGCCTCTCCAGCCTCAACATGGAGACATGGGACGAGTGGAATGGCGACAAGCGCTTCATCGAGGATGTCATGCGCTTCCTCGACAATGTGCTGCAGGATTATATCGACCGCGCGCCGGACGAGATGGCGCGTGCCAAATACAGCGCCGCACGCGAACGCTCGGTCGGCCTCGGCGTCATGGGCTTCCACAGCTTCCTGCAGGCGCGCGGGCTGCCGTTCGAAGGCGCGATGGCCAAGGCGTGGAACCTCAAGATCTTCCGCCACATCCGCGAGCAGGTCGATCAGGCCTCGATGATGCTGGCGCAGGAGCGTGGGCCCTGCCCCGACGCCGCCGATCAGGGCGTGATGGAGCGCTTCAGCTGCAAGATGGCGATCGCGCCGACCGCGTCGATCTCGATCATCGCCGGCGGCACCAGCGCCTGCATCGAGCCGATCCCGGCCAACATCTACACCCACAAGACGCTGTCGGGCAGCTTCTCGATCCGCAACCCGCACCTTGAGGCGCTGCTGATCGACAAGGCCAAGAACAGCGACAGCGTGTGGAACTCGATCCTCGAGCGCGGCGGCAGCGTCCAGCACCTCGACTTCCTGACCCAGGAGGAAAAGGACGTGTTCAAGACCAGCTTCGAGATCGACCAGCGCTGGCTGCTCGAGCTCGCCGCGGACCGCACGCCCTATATCGATCAGGCGCAGTCGCTGAACCTGTTCATCCCGGCCGATGTCGAAAAGTGGGATCTGATGATGCTCCACTATCGCGCGTGGGAACTGGGCATCAAATCGCTCTACTATCTCCGCTCGAAGAGCATCCAGCGCGCCGGTTTCGCCGGCGGGGTGGAGGCGGACAACACCGCCGAGGCGCCCAAGTTCGAGATCGGCGAAAGCACCGATTACGACGAATGCCTGGCCTGCCAGTGACATGTCGTCCCCGTCGTTGCGGAGACAGAGCATAACCGTGCCCTACAAGCTGCCGCCCTTGCTTTCGCTGGAGTATATCAGGCCCGTTGGTACTAGCGTCGCAGGGCTTGCCCTTCTGCTTGCTTGCATTCTGGGGGTCGGTGCGGCGGTATCTTGGCTGCTTCCGGGGTTCCATATGCCGGTTTGGGCTAACATCGCCCTATTCGCTGGCTTGGTGGTCCTCGATCATGCCAAGACCGCGCGCAAGGCGTGGTCGGCTACGCCCGGCGAGTTGCAATTCGAAGCAGCGCAGAAGCTGACCCGCGATCGCGTGTCGTCCATCTTTTTCCTCGCTCTTGCGGCACTGCTCGCCGTCTTGGCGATAGATATCTACCCGGAGTAACCCATGTCCCTCACCGAAGCCCGCGCCCAGTACAAGCCGTTCCAATATCCCTGGGCCTATGAGTTCTGGAAGCGCCAGCAGCAGATCCATTGGCTGCCGGAGGAAGTGCCGCTGGGCGAGGATTGCCGGGATTGGGCGCAGAAGCTGTCGGATCATGAGCGCAACCTGCTGACGCAGATCTTCCGCTTCTTCACCCAGGCGGATGTCGAGGTGCAGAATTGCTATCACGAACATTATGGCCGCGTGTTCAAGCCGACCGAGATCAAGATGATGCTCACCGCCTTCTCCAACATGGAGACGGTGCACATCGCCGCCTACAGCCACCTGCTCGACACCATCGGCATGCCCGAGAGCGAATATGGCATGTTCCTCCAGTATAAGGAGATGAAGGACAAGCACGATTATCTCTCGACCTTCGGCGTCGACAGCGATGAGGATATCGCCCGCACGCTCGCCATGTTCGGCGGCTTTACCGAAGGGCTGCAGCTGTTCGCCAGCTTTGCGATGCTGATGAACTTCCCGCGCTTCAACAAGATGAAGGGCATGGGCCAGATCGTCAGCTGGTCGGTGCGCGACGAGAGCCTGCATTGCGAGGGCATCACCCGCCTGTTCCACACCTTCGTCAAGGAGCGCGACTGCCTGACCAAGGCGGTCAAGGACGACATCCTCGATTGCTGCCAGAAGACGGTGCGGCTGGAAGACGCCTTCATCGATCTGGCGTTCGAGCAGGGCCCCGTCCCCGGCATGACGCCCAAGGAGATCAAGCGCTACATCCGCTACATCGCCGACTGGCGGCTGGGCCAACTCGGCTTCCAGCCGATGTACATGATCGAGGAACACCCCCTCCCCTGGCTCGCCCCGCTGCTCAACGGCGTCGAGCACGCCAACTTCTTCGAAACCCGCGCCACCGAATACGCCAAGGCAGCGACCCGCGGCGACTGGAACCAGGTGTGGGGCAGCTTCGACCAGCGCCAGAAGGCCAAGATGGGCGATGTTGCTGTGGCGGTGAACGATGGGGAAGAGGATATGTTCAAGGCAGCGGGGATCGCGGCGGAGTGATTTAACTTTCGCCCCTCCCGCCACCGCTAGCGCCTGCGCTAGGGGAAGGCAGCGAAAGCACGGGAGGGGTTGCGGTGGGGCGGGGAGAGTCGACATGCCGATCATCTCGATTTTCTTCGGCATCGTCATCCGCATGTATTTCGACGATCACCCGCCGCCGCATTTCCACGCCAGCTATCAGGGCTTCGAAGCCTTCGTCCGCATTGACGATGGCGAAGTCATCCACGGCAGCCTGCCGAAGAAAGCGGCACGCATCGTCAAACAATGGGCACTGGACCATCGCAACGAATTGATGGCAAACTGGTCCCGCGGTGAAAGCCTGTTGCCGATGGAACTGATTCCGGGAGCCGACCTCGATGATTAAGCTGATCGAAATCCGGGTGGCCGGTGAGGCTCTACTGGACCTCACTTTCTCGGACGGCAGCACCGCCCGCTGGGATGGCGCAGCCATCATCGCCCGCAACACGGTGATGACACAGCCTCTGAACGACCCCGCCTATTTTGGCCGCGCCTTTATTGAGGCAGGTGCGCTTGCATGGCCAAATGGTCTGGAATTTTCTGCTGAAGCGCTACACCGGCGACTGTCTGCGGAAGGCACGTTGGTGCGAAGGGCAGCCTGATGGGCTGTGCCGGCCCTCACCCCAGCCCATGATACTCCCGATGCCAAGCGAGAAACCGCTGGTGTGGACGCACAATTTCGGCGTCAGGCAGCCACGCTCGTCGGTCGGGGTGGATCAGTCGGTTGATCGCCGCAGCATCTCCAAGCTTTTCGGCAATCAGTATGTCTCCGCTATCGCTGAGCGAGAGCAGTCCTCGATCAAACATCCAGTGCACCGTGCCGGACAGCGCAATCCCGTTCGCCACCCGGTCCGGCCCGCCCGCGCTCACGCTCATGATGTGGGCCGCTTGCGCCTCCGCACGACCGCCGCCATTGATTAGCTGCATGCCGGTGAAGGCGCAGCGCCGGTCATAGGCATCGAGTACCCGTTTACGGAACTGCGGATCACGCACCTTGCGTGAGGTCAGCGCCACCGACCGTTCCACCGGAGCGAAGCTAAAATCACGCGCCTCCTGCCGCAGCAAGGGAGATTGCACCGCCTCCTCACGCGGCAAAAGGCTTGTCTCATCGACCAGCGCCGCTGCAATGATCGTATCGAACTCGCCATCGGTCACCAGCGTGATTGTTCCGGCGCCTGTCACGACAAGCGGCACGGGCACATCGACCCCGAATTCCAGAAAGCTGCCGGGTTCTACCAGTGCAAGCACCGCGCCGGTATGGGCCGGATCGCGAACGATCTGCTCGACCCGCGCCACCGCAAAACAGCCTCGCAACCCGTCAGCAAATATGATCCACTGCCCAATAATAGACGCCGCCTCAGCCAGTTGCTCGGCGGGCACCGACCAATAGCGGTCGAAGGCATCGTCCAGCACTTGCGGCATTGTGAGGCAGACGATGGCCTTGCCTTTTGGCGTGGCTGGCAGCGCCAATGCCTCATCGAGCAGTCGATATTGCCCACGTCCCAAAAACTCGACCTCGCCATTGTCGCGCATTTCCTGCAACAGTCGGCTAAGCGTCATGTCCGGGGTTGCGCCGCGCGACCCTGTTTCATCGATTATTCGCGGAAGTTCTGCGTCCAGCAGTTGCCTGCGGCTGAACTCGGCAGAGCCGTTACGCGCCGCCAGCCGGCGAACAGCAAATGCAACCGATTCGGACCAGCTAATCCCCGCCAAGCACCCTCTCCTCGCTCGGTCCTGTTATGGCAGCGTCTGCAGGAAAGGAAATGCGATGGCAGCGAGGCCAGCCAGGATGGTTTGCGAAAAATGTCATTCTGAGCGGGTCACACGCGATGCATGGGCTGAGTGGGAAATCGCCACGCAAAGTTGGACGCTCGCATCGGTCTATGACTACGCCTACTGTCACACATGTGACGAGGAGACTAAAATCTCCCGATGTGGGCTGGAATGAAGCCAGGAGGCTAGCAATACGCTATGGCATCTGGTGATACGTCACCATGCATGCCGCTTTCGGAAAACTCCGGGTCACTATACTTATCCTACCCCCATTACCCTCTCACCCCAGCCACCACAGGAATTCCGGAGACACAATACTAAACTCGGCGCAACGCCACGCTTTGCGTTGGTTCACGCAGAGGCACAGAGGAAGAAAGCCGCGGAGAGCGCAGAGAGTTGCACCCACAAACCAGCGCATCATCGCACCCTCGCGCATGACGCATGGCGATCAAGACAAAGCGGCGTTGCCGCAAGCGCCACATCCTCTGCGATCCCTGCGCCTCTGCGCGAAACCCTCACCAACCCATCCGCCAGCGCATTTGCCGCGGCAAGGCAATCACCCGAGCCCCCACAGCACCGCGCCGGATCGCTAACGCTGGCTGAAAGGCAATAAAGGGTGCGCGCCAAGTCGCCAAGCCGCCAAGATGTCGGTCGATGCGACCGGCCGGCCCCTGTCCCCAAATGCCGCGCCGCACCGCCAGACAGCATATAGCGGCTTCGCCGTGCGACACGCCCCTCTTGGCGGCTTGGTGGCTTGGCGCGATCCCCGCTCGTCTCCCTTTCGTGCGACACCCCCCACGCAACCATCCCGCCGCGCCGCGATTGTAACTGGCATAGGATGGGAGAATCGCGATGCCACGTGGAGACAAGGACGCCTATACCGACAAGCAGAAGCGCAAGGCGGCGCATATCGAGCAAGGCTATGAGCAGCGCGGCGTGCCCGAGGATGAGGCGGAGCGCCGCGCCTGGGCGACGGTCAACAAGGAGTCGGGCGGTGGCAACACGTCCGGCTCGGGTCGCGGCAAGCCGGACAGCACCGCCTCTGCCAGCAAGGGCGAGCGCAAGGGCGGTGCCGCTAGCGCCGCCCGCTCCGATGCGGACCGCAGCGCTGCTGCCAAGAAGGGCTGGGAAACCCGCCGCCGCCGCGCAAGCTGAGCACGTCACAGCGGCTGACTGCGGACAATCGCGGCTCTGGTGTGCCCGAGAGGATTCGAACCTCCGGCCCCCGGATTAGGAATCCGATGCTCTATCCTGCTGAGCTACGGGCAC
>JAESFG010000264.1_pt1 | contig 117124 bp, 92 predicted proteins | sample 9269371 | NCBI WGS metagenome assembly JAESFG01 (sample SAMN14506227, study PRJNA617093) | algae metagenome | isolation source: Aetokthonos hydrillicola CCALA 1050 (B3-Florida) and co-occurring... | place: USA: South Carolina | collected 2013-01-01
TCGGTGACATTTCCCTGATTCTTGTAGATTCCAGCTAGTTGGTGCAAACTTGCTGCTTTTCCTTGAACATCCCCAATGCGTTCTAATAAATCCAAAGATTGCCGATAAAGTGCGATCGCCTCGGTGACATTTCCCTGATTGGCGTAGATTCCAGCTAGTTGGTGCAAACTCGCAGCTTTGTATTGTGGGCTTTTTATGTTTAATAAGAGCGTAGCGAGTAGGTTGGGTAAAACAAAGTGAAACCCAACTATATTAACGCCACAAAAGTATCGAAGATTGAACTATAAAACATTCGTTTCCATTCCTCTTATAGAGGAATTTAGCTCTTAGACAGGGATTTATAATCCCTGGCTGATTTAAATGCAGTCACACAATCAGTATCGTCGCGGTAGCATTTATATTTATCATTTTATTGGTGCAAGATATGAATCTACCCAACCTACAGATGGTAACGTGATGATAAACTCGCTTCCTTGACCAAGGGTAGAATTTACGGTGAGAGTTCCGTTGTGTTTTTCGGTGATAATTTGTCGCGCGATAGCGAAGCGCTGCGGCGAAGCGCCGATCGCCAGCCCTAAACCTGTTCCTTTTCCTACGGGTTTAGTAGTGAATAAATGGTCAAATATTTTTTGTTGGACAGATTCTGTCATCCCAATTCCATTGTCAGCGATCGCAACTTGAACTTGGTTATCCATGACTGAAGTGGTGATGGTAATTTTGTTAGGCTTTGCTTCAAGCTCTTTAAAACTACGTCCAATATTTGATTCTTCTAATGCATCAATAGCATTTGCCAGGATATTCATAAAGACTTGATTTAACTGCCCTGGAAAGCATTCTATTTCAGGTAAATCACCGTAGTTTGTATTGACTTGTATTTCTGGGCGTTCTTCATTAGCTTTCAAACGATGTTTGAGAATGAGAATTGTGCTATCAATACCGGAGTGGATGTTAAATGGTACTTTGTGATCTTTGTCATCACGAGAGAAGGTGCGGAGACTATCGCTGATATTTGTTAGGCGATCTGCTCTTAGCAGCAGCGCTTCGCTATCGCACGCCACCCTCATCGAATCAATCATTTCGGGTAAATCTTCTAAGCTATAATCTAAGTCAATCTCTTTGGCATGGTTAATAATTTCATTACTTAGATTTGGTAGAATTTTTTGATATAGTTTCAAGTGTTCAAGAATCTCTGTGATGATGGGCTTGGTTTGTTCAAGAGTGGCAGAAATAAAGCCCAAAGGGTTGTTCATTTCATGGGCTACCCCTGAAACTAAATTACCTAAAGCAGACATTTTCTCACTTTGAATTAACTAAAGTGGAGATAACAACTAATACTCTAGATTCAATCTTTTTATCTTTGAATTTATTTAATAAATTTAAAGCCAATTGACTAAATTCATAACCCTGCTCAATATCACCAGCAACACCACAAAGAAATAATCCATAGCAAGAGTATCCTAATGCAGAAATAGGACCATTTCCATAATTTATTGATAAATTGATTTCCATCATCGTTATTAATGAATAGAGATGTGGTTTTGCGAAATAAGCAGGGATAGCTATTTCTTGAAGAATCTCCATGACTGCCAAAATTTGGGGGTTCGTCATTTCTGGCAGATGTAGTAAATCAGCAGGTTTCTTGCTACCTAGAAAAGTTTGTGTTTCTTGCCCCACCCGTGCAATATCTTCTAAAGAAGGTGATGCAGGGAGATTTATTTCAAATTGCTTTAATATCGTCAATCCAGCGTTGATAGCTTCCAGTAAATGTCCTTGTGAAGTGTACGCATTAATTCTCACTCCATACACTTTGACGGTATCCAATGGTGTTTTTGCGTGTTGCAATACTGTTTCTGCAAGACTTTCCATCTCAATGTTATCAGTATTGAGATAGGCGGCTTCCGTTGCTTCTGCATACAACTCCAGCGCCAGATTATACTGACTTTCCCAGCAATCTCTTGCTAATAGATTGCGCCCAACAGCAAAGTATTTAACTGCCGCATTATACGCAGTTGCATTTTTAGCTTTACGCCCAGCTATTAAATTTAACGCAGCTAATTCTTCTCGTTCTTTTAGTTGTTCAACGAGTTCTACAGCAACATTGATTTGATTAACAATTTCAAAAATTCGTTCTTCTCGTTCACTATCATTTGTGTTTTTAAGTAACTGTTGACCAATTTGATAATGAGTTATTTTCTTTTGCTCATCTGGAATCAAAGAATATGCAGCTTGTTGAACGCGATCATGTAAAAACTTGTATGTGATACTCTGAGAAATTTCTTCCTTAGCTGGTTGAATTTCTTGTCCAACATAAAATTTATAAACATCATCAATAGGAAAAATTAACCCTTCTTGTAAAGCTTTCCACAAACAATCTGCCGCTTCAGCTTCTGCTTTTTCAGAAATAATGGACAAAGTTGCTAAATCAAACTGATTGCCAATACAAGCAGCTAACTGTAATATATTTTGAGTTAATACTGGCAATCTTTGTAATTGAAATGCCATAAAAGACACAACATCATTTTTAATTGCTTGCTGAGTCAATTCTGTAATAGCACATTCCCACCAACCTAACCTATAGTTGAATTGAAGCAATTCATCTTGATGTAATGCTTTAAGAAACTGTGTAGCAAAAAATGGATTTCCTTGGGTTTTTTGAAATACCAATTGAGAAAGAGACCATGCTATATCTTCTCTACATTTAAGTGTATCAGCAACTAATTGATTTAATTGCACTTGACTTAGTGGGTTTACAGTAATTGTATTAATCGTTGCTTGCGTTTTTTGAATTTCACTTAAAGTCAACATTAATGGATGTGCTGGGGTGACTTCGTTATCACGATAGGCACCAATTAACAAAAGATGCCCTGTCTCAGCCATAAATAACTGTATCAACTTCAATGATGCTGAATCAGCCCACTGCAAATCATCTAAAAACATTACTAATGGATGTTTTGCACTTGTAAAGACTTGCGTAAATTTTTGAAATAATAAATTAAATCTATTTTGGGCAGAGATTCCTGATAGTTGTGGTGCTGGTGGCTGTTCACCAATAATTCTCTCTAACTCTGGGATAACGTTAATAATAACCTGTCCATTTCTCCCAACAGCTTCTAAGATTTGGCTTTTCCACTCCTGGATTTGTGCATCATTTTCTGTAAGTAATTGCCCAATTAAATCTCGAAATGCTTGCACGAATCCACTCAGGGGAACATTCTTTTGAAATTGGTCAAATTTGCCTTTAATAAAATAACCCCGTTGCCTTACTATTGGTTTATGCACTTCGTTGACAACTGCTGTTTTTCCCACACCAGAAAAACCAGCGACAAGCATCATTTCAGTAGCACCCTTGCTGACTCTTTCAAATGCTTGTAGTAGGGTTTCTACTTCGGTTTCTCTTCCATACAGTTTTTCGGGGATGATGAAGCGATGGCTGATGACAAACCGCTCTGCGTCTAAGCACGCGTCCCTTCTCGCAATCTCAAACCGCTCTATTCTACCCGTTTCGTTTAGCTGAGTCCTACAATTTTCTAAATCAAATTTTAATCCTAATACGCTTTGATAGCGGTCTTCTGCATTTTTCGCCATCAATTTGTTAACAATCTCTGAGAGTACAGACGGGATTTGTGGGTTGATTTCATGTACTAAGGGCGCTGCTTTCGCAATATGACAATGTAGTAACTCCATTGCATCGCTTGACTCAAAGGGTAACTTCCCTGTAAGTAACTCATAGAAAGTTACACCTAGCGAATAGAAGTCAGTTCGGTAATCAATTCCACGATTCATTCTCCCTGTCTGTTCTGGGGAGATGTATTTTAATGTATCATGTGATACATTTCTAATGGTGAGTGTTTGTGTTTCTCGTGGGAGTAAAGACGCAATACTAAAGTCAATTAATTTAACTTGCTTTGTTTGGGGGTTAATTAAAATATTGCTGGGTTTAATATCTTTGTGAATAATCTGATTACGGTAGAGTGTTTCTAAAGCGTTGCATAGAGCCAGCCCTATCAAGAAAAATTCTTGTAGAGAGTTTGCGTGTAATGTTTTTGGACAGGAGAAATAATCCTTCAAAGAAATGCCCCCGAAATCTTCCATTACCAATGCGTAACCATTCTGGTAGGGTTCCAGGCTATAGGTTTGGATAATTAGCGGTGAGTGAAGATTTTTGGCAATAGTATACTGATTGCGAAATTGCACCAGTTCGCTGAAACTAGGATAAGGATTTTTCAGAAGTTTAATTACTACAGGTAATGAGTCAGTTTGTCTAACCCCGCGATAAACTAAAGTTCTAGAACCAGAGTAGAGTTCTTCGCTGAGGTGATATCCGGCAATACTTACTTGGGGTATCATCCTATCACTCAACCTTAAACATTTGTTGATTTAGTTTTCCCAAACTGCGCGTACAATATCAAGCTTTGTACATTTTTGTTTATACTTAGCACTACCACTTGGGGAACCAATTGCTTCGTTCAATTAGAAAGACTACTGAAATGGTAAAGAAATCACAAATTCAGTACCTTTACCAAGGGTAGAATTCACTGTCATAGTTCCATGGTGTTTTTCCACAACAATCTGCCTTGCGATCGCCAGCCCTAAACCTGTTCCTTTCCCTACCAGTTTAGTAGTGAATAAATGGTCAAATATTTTTTGTTTGACTTGTTCATTCATCCCAATTCCGTTATCAGCGATCGCAATTTTAACTTGGTTATCCATGACTGAAGTGGTGATGGTAATTTTGTTAGGATTAGCTTTAATTTCTTCAAGACTACGTCCAATATTCGATTCTTCTAATGCATCAATAGCATTTGCTAGGATATTCATAAAGACTTGATTTAATTGCCCAGAAAAACATTCTATTTCAGGCAAATCACCGTAGTTTGTATTCACTTCAATTGTAGGGCGTTGTTCATTAGCTTTAAGGCGATGTTTGAGAATGAGAATTGTGCTATCAATTCCCGAGTGGATATTAAATGGCACTTTGTGATCTTTGTCATCACGGGAGAAAGTGCGCAGACTATTACTGATATTTGTTAGGCGATCGCACGCCACCCTCATCGAATCAATCATCTTTGGCAAATCTTCTAGGCTATAATCCAAGTCGATTTCTTCAGCGTGTTCAATAATTTCATCGCTTGGCGACTGTAGAGTTGTTTGATAGAGCTTCAAATGTTCAAAAATATCTGCGAGTATCGGTTTAGCTTGTACAATGCTGGCAGAAATAAAACCCAAAGGGTTATTCATTTCATGGGCTACCCCTGCAACTAAATTACCTAAAGCGGACATTTTCTCACTTTGAACTAACTGAAGTTGAGTTTGCTGGAGATGTTGAAGAGTTTGTTCAAGTTGGGTTGTTTTTTGATATAGCTGCTGTGCTTTGTCTTGAGATTCTTGGTAAAGGCGAGCATTTTCCAGAGATATTGCTGCTTGGGAAGAAAGGAGATGAATCACGCTGAGGCGAGCACTTGTGAAAACTCCGGCGGTTAGTTGATTTTCTAAGTAAATAATACCTACCAAATTTCTTTGATTAATAATCGGGGCACATAATACGCTCTGGGGTTGATGTTCCAACATATATTTGTCAATCACCCCGGGAATATCCGTTTTACAATTGTCGATAACTACTGTTTTTTGAGTATTTTTGACATAGTTGATAATTTGAGTAGGAATATCTTGACAATCTTCTAAAGATTGTGGAGTCAGGATAGTCTCCATTTCCTCATTTTTAAGCAAGGTTATTGCCTTTACTTCCCAAGTATGATCGGAGATTTCCCTGAACGGATCCGCCGTCTGCTGGGCTTGAGGAAGAATCAGTATAGATTTTTTGGCACCAGAGTTTTCAAGGATAATATGAGTGAGACTAGTGATAAGTTGATCTATTTGTAAGGAACTGGAAATAGCTTGAGAGGCTTTGAGTACGCTTGTAAAATCTAGAAGATCGGCAATACTGCTGCTACTATTGCTAGAAGTACGAGTAGATAAGAGAGTCTGATCAAACGCAATAGTTTCTAAGGGGTTAAGATTAATTTGTTGTTGTTGCAAGATATGTTGCAACAGTTGAGGGTAGTGTTTTAGTAGCGCATCAATTTTGGCTTTAGCTCCCCAACGAGCGTAGCAGTAATAGGCTTCTTGCATATATGTTTGGGCAATTTTTTCTTTACCCCAATCAAGATAGAATTTAGCACAGAGCTCGTTGCTCAATCCTTCTTCTTGGATGTAACCGTTTTCTTTAGCCAGAAAAATTGCCAAGTCATAATTTTTCATAGCTTCTAAATATTGCCCTAGAACTCGAGAACGTTCTGCCTCTACTAGATAAAATTTATGTAGATGATTGTACGGGTTATGACTTGTCCATTCCTGCAAGTTTTTCTGATTAGCTGTAACTTGTCGCAGGATATTTTCTTGCTCAGATTTAGGATATTTAGGCAAAACAGCTAACCAAGTTAAAGAAGCATAAAAGTTGAACGCAGCAATATTAAACATTCCTTTTCCGCAAGAGGAATAATGTTTTGCTCGTTCGATAAACTCAAGAGCTAGCTCAAATTCTTGAAACCAATAACATAGGATTAGCTTGTTCACAAAGAAATGCCATAATCCTGTTTTGTCATTTGTCTGCTGAAATCTTGCTAAAAATTCCTGTTCTTTGTCTGGTTCACCAAACAAGATATATGGACAGGCTGTTTGATCAAGCAAGTTCAAAACTATCTGTCGATATACTTCATTGTAGTTGAACTGGGTTTGTTGATGAAGTTTTTCCAGTACTTTGCTATATGCTGTGATTTCTTGCTCTAGCTTAGGTAACTCATAACCTATAAAATATGCGTGATATCCGTAACCATAGGCTGCGTAGCTCAATTCCATTAAACTTCCGGTTTCCCAACCAGTAGAGTAGGCATTTTGCAATAGCTTTAAAGTTTCTCTCGCATGAACCTTCCAATGAACAATAAAAACAGAAGTTATAAACAATATTCTGGATTCAATTTTTTTGTCTTTAAATTTAGATAATAAATTCAGCGCCAATTCACCAAATTCATAACCTTGCTCAATATCACCAGCAACAGCACCAAGAAATAATCCATAGGTAGAGTAGCCTAATGCAGAAATAGATATGTTTCCATGATTCATTGACAAATTCATCAGCACCATGATTATCAATGAATTGAGATTTGGTTGTGTCAAATAAGTAGGTATACCTATTTCTTGGAGAATGTGCATCACCGCTAAGATTTGCGGATTCGTCATTTCTGGCAGATTTAGTAAATCAGCCGGTTTCCTGCCACTTAGAAGAGTTTGTGTTTCTTGTCGCACCCGTGCAACATCTTCTAGTGAAGGTGAGGCAGGGAGATCTATTTCAAATTCCTTTAATATCGTCAATCCAGTACTAATGGCTTTGAGTAACTCCCCCTGTGATGTATAAGCCCTAGTTCGCAGTGCGTATACTTTGACTGTATCCAATGGTGTTTTTGCATGTTGCAGTACTGTTTCTGCAAGGCGTTCCATCTCGATGATATCAGTATTGAGATAGGCGGCTTCCGTTGCTTCTACATACAACTCCAGCGCTAGGTTATACTGACTTTCCCAGCGATCGCTTGCTAAGAGATTGCGCCCAACAGCAAAGTATTTAACCGCAGCACTATACGCTGTTGAATTTTTAGCTTTACGCCCAGCTATTAAATTTAACGCAGCTAATTCCTCTCGTTCTTGTGCTTGTTCGACTAATTCAACAGCAACATTGATTTGATTAACAATTTCAAAAATCCGCTTTTCTTTTTCACTATCAGTTGTATTTTTAAGTAACTGTTGCCCAATGCGATAATGTGTTATTTTCTTTTGCTCATCTGGAATCAGAGAATATGCAGCTTGTTGGACGCGATCATGTAAAAACTTGTATGTGATACTCTGAGAAATTTTTTCCTTAGCTGGTTGAATTGCTTGTCCAACATAAAATTTATAAACATCATCAATGGGCAAAATTAACCCTTCTTGTAAGGCTTGCCATAAACAAGTTGCTGTTTCTAACTCTGTGTTTTTTGAAACAATAGCTAAAGTTGCTAAATCAAACTGATTGCCTATACAAGCAGCTAACTGTAATATATTTTGACTTTTTTCTGGCAATCTTTGCAATTGAAATGCCATAAAAGCCACAACATCATTTGTAACTGCTTGCTGCGTTACTTCTGTAATATCACATTCCCAACATCCTAACTCAAAGTTAAATTGGATCAGTTCATCTTGGTATAATGCTTTGAGAAACTGTGTCGCAAAAAATGGATTTCCTTCAGTTTTTTGATATACAAGTTCAGAAAGAGTCCAAGCTAAATTCTCTGTGCATTTTAAAGTATCAGCAACTAATTGATTTAATTGTACGTGATTTAGTGGCTTTAAAGTAATTGTATTAATCGTTGCTTGCTTTTTTCGAATTTCGTTTAAGGTCAAAATTAATGGATGCGCTGGAGTGACTTCGTTATCACGATAAGCACCGATTAATAAAAGATGACCTGTATTAGCCATGAATAACTGTATCAAATTCAGTGATGCTGAATCAGCCCATTGCAAATCATCTAAAAATATCACTAATGGATGTTTTGCACTCGTAAAGACTTGCGTGAATTTTTGAAATAATAAATTAAATCTATTTTGTGCCTCAGTTCCAAATAATTTTTGTGCTGATAACTGTTGACCAATAATTTTTTCTAATTCTGGGATAACTTCAATAATGACTTGTCCATTCTCGCCAACAGCTTGTAATATCTTGCTTTTCCATTCTTGGATTTGCGAGTCATTTTCTGTTAGCAATTGCCCCATCAAATCTCGAAATGCTTGCACGAATCCGCTCAAGGGAACATTTCTTTGAAATTGGTCGAATTTACCTTTGATAAAATAACCGCGTTGCTTTACTATCGGTTTATGAACTTCGTTAACAACTGCTGTTTTTCCAATCCCAGAAAAACCAGCAACAAGCATCATTTCGGTACTACCATTGCTAACTCTTTCAAATGCTTGTAGTAGAGTTTTAACTTCGGTTTCTCTTCCGTACAGTTTCTCAGGGATGAGAAAGCGATCGCACACATCTCCTTGTGCAATTTCAAACCTGTCTATTCTACCAGTTGCGTTTAACTGAGTCCTACAATTTTCTAAATCAAATTTTAATCCTAATGCACTTTGATACCGATCTTCTGCATTTTTTGCCATCAATTTTTCGATAATGTCTGAGAGTACAGGTGGGATTCTTGGATTGATTTCATGTACTAAGGGCACCCCTTTTGCGAGATGGCAATGTACTAACTCTAGAAGATCATTTGATTGAAAGGGTAACTTACCTGTAAGCAACTCATAAAAAGTTACACCCAATGAATAGAAGTCAGTGCGGTAATCAATTCCGCGATTCATTCTCCCTGTCTGTTCTGGAGAAATATATGCCAATGTGCCTTGTAATACATTTGGGCTCATCAGTGTTTGTGTTTCTCGTGGGAGTAGAGATGCAATACTAAAGTCAATTAATTTAACTTGCTTTGTTTGGGGGTTAATTAAAATATTGCTGGGTTTAATATCTTTATGAATAATCTGATTGCGGTAAAGTATTTCTAAGCCGTTACATAAAGCGATCGCTATGAGCAAAAATTCTTGCAGAGTGTTTGTCTGTGATGTTTTTAATGTGGTAAAGTAATCTTTCAAAGAGATCCCACCAAAATCTTCCATTACCAATGCGTAACCATTTTGGTATGCTTCCAGGCTATAGGTTTGGATAATTAGCGGTGAGTGAAGATGTTTTGCAATAGCGTACTGATTGCGAAATTGCATCAATTCATTGAAACTAGGATAAGAATTTTTCAGGAGTTTAATGACTACAGGTAATGAGTCAGTCTCCCTAACCCCTCGATAAACCAAAGTTCTAGAACCAGAGTAGATTTCTTCGCTGAGTTGATATCCGCTAATACTCAATGGTTTCATCTTTTTCCCACCAAATCCTAAGCATTTCTGGATTTAGTTTTCCCAAACCGCGCGTACAATATCAAGTTTTTTACACTTTTATTTATATTTAGTAATATAACAATCCTATTTGAGTTGTGAATTTAGTCTGAAGGAAGGCAATAAGCAGGAGATTTTTTTACGTATGATTTAAGACTGCTATTCTACTAAGGAAGCAACTGTAAATACTACTCAAATGGTAAAGCAATCACAAATTCAGTACCTTTGCCAAGGGTAGAATTCACTGTCAGAGTTCCATTGTGTTTCTCGACAATAATTTGTCGAGCGATAGCGAAGCGCTGCGGCGAAGCGCCGATCGCCAGCCCTAAACCTGTTCCTTTCCCTACCGGTTTAGTAGTGAATAAATGGTCAAAGATTTTTTGTTTGACTTGTTCATTCATCCCAATTCCATTATCAGCGATTGCAATTTGAACTTGGTTATTGTTGAATAAAGTTGTGATGGTAATTTTGTTAGGATTAGCTTTAATCTCTTCCAGAGTACGTCCAATATTCGATTCTTCTAGTGCATCAATAGCATTGGCTAGGATATTCATAAAGACTTGATTTAATTGCCCAGGAAAACAGAGGATTTCAGGTAAATTACCATAGTTTGTATTCACTTCAATTGCAGGACGTTGTTCGTTAGCTTTAAGGCGATGTTTAAGAATGAGAATTGTGCTATCAATACCGGAGTGGATGTTAAATGGCACTTTGTAATCCTTGTCATTACGAGAGAAATTGCGCAGACTCGTACTGATATTTTTCAGGCGATCTGCTCTTAGCAGCAGCGCTTCGCTATCGCACGCCATCCTCATAGCATCAATCATCTTTGGCAAATCTTCTAAGCTATAAGCTAAGTCAATTTCTTCGGCGTGTTCAATAATTTCATCAATTGTACTTGGTAGAATTGTTTGATACAGCTTCAAATGTTCAAAGATATCCGTAATAATTGGTTTAGTTTGTTCAAGGCTGCTGGAAATAAAACCCAAAGGGTTATTCATTTCATGGGCTACCCCCGCAACTAAATTACCTAAAGCCGACATTTTCTCACTTTGCACGATTTGTAATTGCGCTTGCTGTAAATCATGTAATGCTTGTTTTGCTTGTTGATAAAGTCGAGCATTTTGTAGAGAAATTGCCGCTTGAGAAGACAAAAGCTGAACCACACTCAGGCGATTAGTAGTAAAAGCTCCTTGAACTAACCTATTTTCTAGGTAGAGGATTCCTATCAAAGCTCCTTGATTAATAATCGGGGTACATAATATACTCTGGGGTCGATGCTCTAATATATATTTATCAATCACCCCAGGAATATCTGTTTTACAATTGTCAATAATTACTGTTTGTTGGGTATTTTTGACATAATTGATAATTTTGATGGGAATATCTTGACAGTCTTCTAATGATTGTGGAGTCAGGATAGTTTGTATTTCCTCATCTTTAAGCAACGTAATTGCTCTGACTCGCAAAGTATCAGCACACACTTGCTTTCCTGGAACAGTACTGTCTTCTGCTTGGGAAAGAATTAGTACAGATTTTTTCCCGCCAGAATTTTCAAGGATAATACGAGTCAGGTTGACTATCAGTTGATCTAATTCGATGCTACTGGAGATAGTTTGAGCAGCTTGGAGGAGAGAGGTAAAATCCAAAACATCGGAAATGCTAGTGTTAGCAGTAGTAGAAGTGTGGTTAGATGAATAAGTCCCACAAAAGGGAATAGTTTCTAGGGGTTTAAGGTTGATTTGTTGCTGTTGTAGGATAGGCTGGAGCAGTTGGGGATAGAGTTTTTCTAACTGATCAGTTTTGGCTAGTGCTCCCCAACGGGCATAACAATAGTAAGCTTCTTGCATGTAGCCTGCAGCAACTTTGTCTTTACCCCAATTTAGGTAAAACTTCGCCATTTCTAAGGCATTGCATAAAGCCAGCCCTATTGCGAAAAATTCTTGTAGAGAGTTTGTGTGTGATGTTTCTTGGGAGACGAAATAATCCTTCAAAGAAATTCCCCCGAAATCTTCCATTACTAAGGCATAACCATTTTGGTATGCTTCCAGGCTATAGGTTTGGATGATTAGCGGTGAGTGAAGATTTTTGGCGATCGCGTACTGGTTGCGAAACTGAACCAGTTCACTGAAACTAGGATAAGGATTTTTCAGTAGTTTAATGACTACAGGTAATAAACCAGTCTGTCTAACTCCACGATAAACTAGGGTTCTAGAACCAGAGTAGAGTTCTTCACTGAGTTGATATCCCGCAATACTCACTCTTGTCATTATCCTGCCACTCAATCCTAAGCTTTTCTGGATTTAGTTTTCCCAAACTGGGCGCGGAATATCAAGTTTTTTACATTTTTGTTTATATTTCAATTTTGCTCCCCAGAATTCTCAAGGATAATAGGAGTGAGATTGGCAATCAGTTGATCTAATTCGATGCTACTAGAAATAGTTTTGGGAGCAAAACGCCGTTCGACTCCCTACAAATGGTGTTGATCATTTATCTGCAAACAGCTGTATATTCCTGATCCCTCTTGCATACTAAATTGTTAATTGCTTTATTTTTAAATGTTTAAAACATCACAGACAGACTCAACATTTAAGGGTTCAAAATGGTGTTGTAACTTGTAGATGAAGAGTTTCCCTTAACTGTGGATGCTCAAAGAAAAGTTCTCGTGCATGTAGATGTAAGCGATCAGCAACAGCAATACATCCATAAAGGCGATCGCCTAAAATAGGTACACCAAGCCCTCTTGAATCAGCAGCATGAACTCTCAGTTGATGGGTACGCCCTGTTAGCGGTATAAACTCAACCCGAGTCTTGTTTTCTTCTGTTGCTATCACTTTAAAGCGCGTGATGCTGGGTTTTCCGTATTGCCAATTCACTTGTTGGATAGGGCGGTTTTGAGGATCTCCCCATAATGGCAGAGAAATTACACCTTGTTCAGGTATTATTGAACCAGAAAGCACCGCTTCATAAACTTTACGAACCAAGCGTTGCTGAAACTGCTCACTAACTTGGCGATAGGTTTGCATGTCGCGAGCCAGTACAAGAATACCAGATGTTTCTTGATCTAACCTATGCACAGGAGTAAGGGATTTACCGTTAGGTAATAAATGACGCAAACGATAAAGAACGCTGTCTTGGCGATCGCGATAACGCCCTGGAACAGAGAGTAGCCCTGGGGGTTTGTTCACCACAACTAACCATTCGTCTTCATAAATAATGGATGAAAAGAAGTCAGAAGTCAGAATACAGGAGTCAGAATAGCCTTCTTTGTCTCTATAATCGAAATTGGTAACTTTAAACGACGGTTCTTCTACCACTCGCACAGAATTCAATTCTGAATTCTGGCTCCTGACTCCTGAATTCTTCTTCGTTAGCGTTTTGTCCAAATGTAGATTTGAGCCTGACAGCAAAAACCCCATCAACGGCTGACAGCGTTCTATACAAGCTCCATAAAATTCTCCCTGAATTTTATCGCCATTAGTCGAGGATTGTCCCCACCAAAACTCTGCCATCGCCAATGGTTTTAAATGATGCGTTGCTGCATAGTGAAGCAGCTTTGGAGCACAACAATCTCCTGTACCAGTAGGCAAAAAGCGTTCTAACATTAACTGCTGCAATGATATTGATTGTCCTGAAAAATTTGTCAGGGAGTAAGCAGCATACATCTGAGCTTGGAGTTGGGAAGATAGTTCTTTGCGCTGCTTTTTCAGTTCGCTAATCCGTGCATCTGCTACTGAAATCAGCTGCTTAAGTGGCTGCAATGCTTCCTCCCGCATACGTTTCAGTTGTCGTCGCTCAATTCCATCCCGACGACTTTCTTCATCAAGTTGTTCAAGTGCAGCAGTGAGTGCTTCCTCTATCAGCGTTTCATAACATAGTTGACGTTTTTCTTGTCGTTGTTGTTTGGATCGGCGGTGGCGATCGCTCAGCACTTGTAGACGCTGTTCAAAATCCTGAGATAGCGTTTGGTACTGCTGTCGTTCTGGGAGTTGCTTAAGGGTAATAAGCTCCTGTTTTATAGCTTCCAACAACGTTAATGTGCGAGTTTCCTCTAGAGCAACTTGGTTTCGCCCTGGAATAGGCGGCACCCAACCCTCAACTACACTGGAACCGTTAAGCAATCCAGAGAAAGCTTTTAGTACTCTTTGTTCGCCAGTAGGGAGTTCAACCAGCAATACTCCATACATTTTACCCTCGCAGGCATAAAGGTCATCCCTAGCAAGATATTGCATTAAGCCGATGGCGATCGCTTCTGATATTGGGGTACGCGGTAACCTCAATAATTCACCAGTTTGAGGACACCGCCCTTCATAGTAATAGCTCGGAGATAAATTGGTAGCTATAGATTTGCAGTCTATAAAATCTGAAAGTTTGTGCAAAACAACCATATCAAGAATGATTATAATTTAGGCTGTTCTATGCAATCTAGTTATTAAAGGGTTTAAGGTTTTTCTTAAAATGTCCACACTATATTTTTTGAGCTTAGTATGGTTTTGCGATTATAACACGAATTTGGGTGTGGAATGATCGCCCCGAAGGGCAGTACTAGAGGCGATCGCCTATTGAGTGCCAATCCGAAGCGTGGTATTTCTTTGAAAAAAGTTTTGAAATTCAGCTTGGCGCACTGCGATAGGTTCTGGAGCATAATTCCACAAGCTTTCGTAATAGAAGAACGTTACACCTAAACCACGCTGTTGCGCTGCTTGTACCTGGTATTTAATTTGTTGAATTGGAATAGGGCTATTTCGCAATCCTGCCATAATACCAATTCCGGTTGGTATAACCTGTTGTGCTTCTTGAATTTCTGGACGGGAAATATTTGCAACAAAACTTGGCAGATCTGGACGATAAACTTGCACAATTAGCTCGTCTACAATATTCAGATCAATCCAAGTCTGCCAGTCTTGCAAGTGGAACTTGTAAGCAAAGTCATAGTAGTTCGGAGAAACCGAGAAAATAGCACCTGGTTTTCTTGCTTTCACAGCTTGATTAAGTTTTACCATAAATGTGGTGATTTTATCTGCCCGCCACCTCATCCATGCTGGCTCTTGAGGATTACCTGGAGGCTTGTTTTTGGTTTCCCGGGTGTACTGCGAAATTGTGTATTTGTCGTAGCCAAATTCCCGAGGTAAACTCATGTGATCATCGAATTGAATGCCATCAACATCATATTGGGTAACGATTTCGGTCACAAGGTTTGTGATAAATTGTTGTACCTGTGGATGGAAAGGATTGAGCCACGCAACTTCTCCAGCAGCACTCTCCGATGTTTGACTACCGTCACGCTGTTGCGTAAGCCAATCTGGATGCTTCAATGCTAGTTCCGATGTTGCGGGAGTCATGAAGCCAAACTCAAACCAGGGAATCACAAGCAAGTTTTGACGATGAGCTTGGTTAATCAAGTCAGCAATTATATCATGTTTATCTGAGCCTTGCAAGACAAACGGTTGAATACCTGCACGTTGTGCTACTGCGCTAGGATACATCACATACCCAGAATTCCATACCACAGGATAGATTGTGTTGAAATTCATACCTTTCAATTTAGTCACCGCATCCTGCACTTTGCTGCGATCTCTAAGTGTATTAAAGTCATTAGTGGTCATCCAGACCCCGCGAATATCCTGACGCGGCAACTGCGCGATCACAGGGTTGAGATTATCTAGTAATAGCACTGTGGTGAACGATATGAGAGCAAGGAGTGGGAAAATAAACTTCAGCGATCGCTGCCAATTTTTAAGAATGAGAAGTGATTTCATAGACTTAAATGATGCATGAGCTATCCAAGAGCACAATCGCATATTTTGGTAATAAAATCTACATTGCATGTTTCTTTTTACGGTAATTTTATTAAAAAAATAGTGACTCGGTAGCAGCACACGAAATTATGACTGATGCAGACTTAGCACAGTTACGATAAATGACGTAATTAGTAGAAAAATAGTGCCAACTGATAATATCAGCAAATAAATGCGAAAGCCTAGCAACCGAAAAAATGAACCCATTTCAGAATCCTGAAATGGGTTCATTTGTTTCCATTAATAACAATATTGGGCTGAATATTTGTTTGCGAATTATCCCATACTGTTATGTCATTACCAAGCACTTCGTGAGCTAACCAGCCCTTTCAAGAGCGGGGGGGCGATCGCACATAATTATTATTAGGGGTTAACTTTAATTCCTGGCTCACCTAAAGTAAACTCACCGATCACACTTGAAAAGCCATACCCCTCTGCCAAAAGTTGCTCCAAAACAGTTGGGACGCTTTCAGGTGCTACAGAAAGTAACAAACCACCACTAGTTTGAGGATCTGCTAGGAGTAGGGTTTCCCACTTTGCCAAATTGCTAGTGATTTCAATTTGAGATCCATAACCGTCCCAATTGCGTTGCGCTGCACCTGGAAAAATCCCCTTTGAGGCAAGAGCTAAAGCCTCTGGTAGAATAGGAACCTGGGAGAACGAGATTTCTGCCTTGACACCACTTCCTCGGCACATCTCTAGTAAATGTCCCAAAAGCCCAAATCCGGTAACATCCGTCATTGCATGAACATGAGGGTTGCTTGCCAAAATCGATCCCACTTTATTTAACTGCGTCATCACTTTAAGTACAGACTCGTAACCCTCTGGTGTTAATTGACCTTTTTTGAGGGCAGTAGTCATAATTCCAATCCCCAAAGGCTTTGTCAAAATTAACTTGTCTCCAGGTTTAGCACTTGCATTCCGTCTTAGATGAGTTGGATGTACCAAGCCCGCAGCAACTAAACCAAAGATGGGTTCTGGAGAATCGATAGAATGCCCACCAGCCAAAGGAATCCCTGCTTGTTGACAAACTGCTGCCCCACCTAGCATAATACCTTGTATTGCCTCCATTGGAAGAGTGTTAATCGGCATACCTAGAACGGCTAACGCTAAGATAGGTGTGCCTCCCATTGCGTAGACATCAGATAAGGCATTGGTAGCAGCAATCCGGCCAAAATCCTCTGGATCATCGACAATAGGCATAAAGAAATCTGTGGTTAATACTAAAGCTTGGCGATCGCTCAGTTGATAAACTGCCGCATCATCACTGGTTTGTGTTCCTACTAACAGCTGCTCTAAGCCTTGATTTAAAGGAACTTGACGTAAAATTTCTTGTAATTGTGCGGGAGCAATTTTGCAGCCACAACCACCACCATGAGAATATTGAGTAAGACGAATCATTTTTTGAAGAAGAATTCAGGAGTCAGAATTCAGGAGTCAGAATCACTTTTGTGGAGGATTCAGACCCCTACTAATTGTAGATCGCGAGTGGCAGAGATTGAGCGAGACGCTTTTTTATCGTTTTTGGGCAACAGAGCCCTCAACTCCCTCAACGTACCAATTCATCACCAGTTGTTGTTGATCATTTAATACCTTACCCGCCGGTACTCGTAAAACACCCTTTTGGTCTTTTACTGGACCATCAAAAGGATGTGCAGTACCATGAATAAATTCGTCACGTTTGGCGATCGCCAACTGCTGAACATCTTCAGGAATCTCTGGATTTAGCGAAGAAATATCCACCATATCTTGAGCAATACCATCCCAAATATTTTGAGATTTCCATGTACCATCGATGACTGTTTGGACTTGATCGGTATAAAACTTCCCCCACTTATTAATGCATGATGTTAAGTGTGCTTTTGCACCAAACTGACTCATATCAGTGTTGTAACCAAAAGCATAAATCCCCTTTTCCTCTGCAAATTGGACAACGGCACTTGAGTTAGTATGATGAGTCAAGATATCTGCACCCGAGTCCAGCAAAGCATGTGCAGCTTCTCTTTCTTTTGTGGGATTATTCCAAGTTTGTGCCCAAACCACCCTCACTTTTGCTTGAGGATTTGTTGCCCGTAATCCTTGCGTAAAAGCACTGATGCCGCGAATTACTTCGGGAATAGGATATGAGCCGATAAAACCAATTAAATTTGATTTCGTCATTTTACCAGCAATCATTCCAGTTAAGTATCGTGGTTCTTCTGAACGTCCTAGATAAGTACCAACGTTATTCTCACGTTTGTAGCCTGCGCAGTTTTCAAACAAAATATGGGGAAAGCTTTTTGCCACTTTGATGGTTGAGTTCATGTAGCCAAGAGCAGTTGTGAAAATCAATTTATGACCGTCTATTGCAAGTTGACGAATAACTCTTTCTGAATCAGCACCTTCGTTGACATTTTCAACAAAAGTCGTCTTTACCTTAGCTTGAAGATTCGCTTCCATTTCTCTGCGACCTAAATCATGAACATAAGTCCACCCAAAGTCCCTTACAGATCCGGGATAAACAAATGCCACCTTAAGAGCTTCATTTGCTACTATAGGGGATGCTGGAGTAGGCATCTCAACCAGTGGATTAGACCTCTTCACAGTACAGCCTGCAAAAGTAAAGCCTGATCCTGCTAAAGTCGCATACTTGAGAAACTTACGACGCTCCATATTTCTTTAAGTGGGTGCACTCGGTCAAAATAGTTTTCTTTGTCAATTCAAAAAGTGGGATAATAATGATTTAAATTATACAAAATCACAAATAAATAATCCAATCAAAAAAGTGTTTTTTAATACAAATTAACTATGAAGCTGTCGTTAAGTATCATAAACAACATTTTCATCAAAAATACTGATTAGCAATCAACTATTTGGTAATTACCTAAATAGTAAATACCGTAAACCAATAAGTAGCAAAAAGATGCCGTACAATTTTTTCATTGTTTCACTGCTAATAAACGGCTGAGTTGCAAAAAGTGCTCCAAATAGATTGCCAACTATAAGGCCAACTGCAATAATTAAAGAATATTTAATATTAACATTACCGTTCTTGTAGTAAACTAAGGCTGCCAGAACACCAATGGGCAAGATTTGAGCAGCAATAGAAGTACCAGTGGCAAATTTCTGATCCATACTCATCAGCAGTACCATTGCTGGTACCATAATCGCGCCACCACCAATACCAAACATACCGCCAGCAACACCAGCCGCTAGACCAATCAATAACAGTTGGATTAGTACACTAGACATACAATTATAAACCGATTGTATTGGATAATATTACTTTCGGTAGCATTCCATGAACTCCTTTTTGGGGACTGTTAACGACTTGTGTAATATGAAAATTCACGGCTAAGCTACATAATACATAACTATCTTCCGGTGACAAATCTAAGAAACGCTCTAGAAAATCAATCATGTTTTTTAAAGCCATTTCTAAAGCTGCATCTAAGGTTTGACCAAACCCCATTGTAATTATATCAGTGGCAGTTTCAGCAATTGGTGTTGTCAGTTGTATATCCTTGCGAATTTTTAGCTCAATAGTACCATTCATGGAAGTTTCAATTGCTGTAACATTGACTTCACCATCTCCCTGTGCTGAATGTCCATCACCAATAGAGAATAAAGCTCCTGGAACAAAAATTGGTAAAAATATCTTAGAACCCGCTAGCAGTTGTCGGTTGTCAATATTGCCACCATAGTAACCCGGAGGAATTGAATTTCGCGATGTTTCCGGTGTAGCGACTCCAAGAATACCAAAAAAAGGTTTAATGGGAATTTTAATACCGCCGCCTATAGGAACTAGAGCAATATTATTTTCTAAATCAAGAGGAATAAATCTGAGCGCAGGCTGATCAAATTGGTCTGGTAAAGCGCCCCAGCCTTTACGAATGGCATTAAAGCCAACAGGTACACTGGGCTTGATATCCATCAATTTTACTTCTAAAACATCCCCTGGTTCTGCCCCGCGTACGTAAATTGGTCCTGTCAGCAAATGCGGTCCTTGAGCAATTTTCCTTTCTATGGGAAGATTTTGGCAAATATCCAGGAATTCCGGTGTAAAAAACTCTGGTGGTGCTTGGTCGTAAAGGTAGTAACCAGTGTATGTTTCTACGTCTACTGTATCGCCAGAATCAACGGTGATCGCTGGTTCTAGGGTATTGGAAAAACCACCCAGATGCACAGTTTCCCTCGTGGCTTTCAAAATGTGATGAGTCATTGTCCCTGTATTACTTGACAAATATGATCGCTTAGAATAGGCGATAAATTCGCACTTACTCCTGATCGCCCCTTCCAGCATTAAAAATTTGTTGAGCGGTCAAGTTTAACTTAGGAAATATTGTTGATTGTATGCGGTCATTATTCCGAAATTGGCTACAAAGATATTCACCCTCAACTAACGAATAAATTGAGATGGTTGGTTGTTTAGGGCTACCAATAAATTTGCGCGCGCCAAGAGCGAGATAATCAACAATCCAATACTCAGGAATACCAATTTGCTCATAGTCAGCTAACTTTTTGTAGTAATCATCACGCCAATTTGTACTCACAACTTCGATGATTAAAGGAATTGAAGAACCTTGAGTAACGGTAGAAGATTTTTTCCACAGTGGTTCTGATTTTAAATTAGGTCTATTCAAAAGTAAAACATCTGGAAAATATCCTGATTCGTTCTCTAGTGGCTTGACTATCGCTTGATTGGGTATAAAGTATGGGAGATTAACCTTCGTATATTCAACAACTACCTGAGCAACCAAAAATCCTTTAATTTCCTCATGCTCCCCAGACGGTGGTGTCATTTCAACAATTACTCCATCACGCAATTCATAACGTACTCCAATGTTTTCTGGATACCAAGCAATAAATTCATCAAACGTTATTAGTTTAGATAAAGCTTGAGTCATCAGTTACACCCTTAAAAAATAAATAAGCATCTAGAAAATATTAAGATACATAACAACCATATCATCTTAGCAAATATTTTTATTGACAAAGTCAATCACCTCTGTAAGCCCTTCTTGAGTCTTTAAATTTGTGAAAATAAAAGGTTTATCACCACGCATTTTCTTTGCATCCCGTTCCATCACATTTAAATCTGCTCCCACATAGGGTGCAAGGTCAATTTTGTTAATCACTAACAAATCAGATTTGGTAATTCCGGGACCACCTTTACGAGGAATTTTATCTCCAGCAGCAACATCAATGACGTAAATTGTTAAATCTACTAATTCTGGACTAAAAGTTGCTGCTAAATTATCACCACCACTTTCTAAAAATACCAAATCTAAATCAGGAAACCTCATCTCAAGCTGTTCAATTGCAGCTAAATTCATTGAAGCATCTTCCCTAATAGCAGTGTGAGGACAACCGCCAGTTTCTACACCTAAAATGCGATCGCACTCCAACGCTTGAGAACGTACCAAAAACTGAGCATCCTCTTGAGTATAAATATCATTCGTGACCACGGCAATATTATACTGCTTACGCATCCCCTTACATAAAGCATCAACTAAAGCAGTCTTACCTGATCCTACCGGACCTGCAACACCTACACGAAAAGGATTCATCACCGTTAACTCCGAAACAACCTTGTATATAATGTCTGATGTTTCATACTCGCTAGCGATAAACCCCAACTACAACAACTTAATTCATCATCCTCTAAACTGAGAACTTCTTCCACAGCAGTAGTCAGCAACGGTTGTAGAAAAAGTAATAACTGTTGTCCAGCTGTTTGTCCTAATGGAATGAGTTTCACTCCACCGGTTATTAAATTAGTTACCCAACTATGCAAATATCCGAGTAAAGCAGCTTTTATGTTGATATCCCAATGCGCAACAGCAATGCCAAAGGCGATCGCATAATTACAAGGATTACCAACAGCATCAGCAAAACACTTGGTTTGGGGTTGTAATTCTGTCAGCAGCCGAATGAGCGATCGCCCCATTTGCCAGCTAGAAGCGCGTAATTCTTCAGTCTCCCTGGCAGCAGATAACCAAGCATTCCAGTAACATAATGCTTTAAAATCACCCACCTTTGCAGACTGATAAGCTCGTACCATCACCGCTGCTTCTAATCGAATTGTGCCATAACGCAGTTCTGACTCTAACCAGTGCTGCAAAGTTAATTGATCATTAATAGTGCCATTCTCAACCAAAGTCTCCAATCCTTCGGAATAGCTATATGCTCCTACAGGTAAAGCTGGACTAGCCAGTTGTAAAAGACACAAAAGATGGCTATTAGTGAGCGTGACTGTGTCCATAAGCACCAGTTTCAGGCTGAAAGGGTAAAATCTCTTCTTTTACTTCTAGTCCAAGTTGTTCCAACATTGTACGTAAAACCGAGTCAGTTGCTATCCGTAAATAGGTGAGTGTAATTTCCACAGGTACATGACGATTTCCCAAATGGTATGCTGCCCTTAGTAAATCTAGCGTAGTCTGAGCCGTTACTGTTAAGACAGGTTCTGGTTTTGCAGTAATTCTGATTAAACTACTATTTGTTTCATCTTCCAGAATGTCACCATCTCTTAACACCGTTCCTCTAGGTAAACGTAAAAACACAGCCTGTCCGGTTTCTGTCTCAAAACGATGACGACTGCGAGTGCGTTCTTCTGCTGTGAGAGCAAGGGTTAAGTTAACTACTATATCGGGATTTCGTGGTTTAATTTGCGTGAAGGTCAGCATTGCCAAAGAAGTGCAGAATTTTTCTAGAATACCCCCTTGCTAAGCCTATTACTACCCTGCTTATAATTACTGAATTTTTCTAAACGACACTGTTTGGAGTCATGATGTTGCTGGCTGCAATATTGATGATTCGCCGCAGTTCTAAACATGTGAAAGCAGATGGTCATCTGGCATTTTATACCCGTCCAGTTTGCAAGTATTGCTGGCTGCACCTCTAACCCTTGTCGCGGAAAAAGTCTTCTTTCCGCATCCATACTAAAAAGCTAAATGGTAATATGATAGTACAATTAAATCACAATATCATTTATTGTAATTATTTATGCCTAAAAAGTATCTAGAAAACGTAGCTACATTATCACCACAACCTGCTGAAAATGGAATCTCAGATCTGTCTCCTGCGGCATTAAATCTTATGGCTGAATTTTTTAAGGTACTCTCTGAAATCAGCCGGTTACAAATTCTCTGTGCTTTAAAGCCTGGTGCAAAGAATGTTACAGAAATTATTGAAACAACAGGCTTGGGTCAAGCAAATGTTTCTAAGCATTTGAAGATACTAACTCACGCCGGAATTGTTTGTCGCCAGCAGCAGGGTTCATGCGTCTACTATCAGATTTCAAATCCTTTTATATTCGAGTTATGTGAATTAGTTTGCAATTCACTAACAATGCAGATCGAACACCAAAATCAGCAACTGGAGGAACTCAGAGCCCTTCATCAAGCACGACTTTGACCTCTCGTTTGGAAGAGAGATAACAGGATTCTCAACTAATGTTGTTACGCGACAGAAAATTCTGCGTAATACCAATTTTCTGTGAAGCTGCACATTATTTTACCCCTCCTAACCTCCCCGAGGATTGGGGAGGAAAGAAGGCGGTGGGGATTCTTATGCGTCTTCATATAAAAATGGTATAACAAAAAAGCGTAATAATGATGCTCTTACTTTGCTGACTGGATCTAAAAGTTTTGAACTTTGTCGGCTACCGGCGACGGAATTAGATCTGAAAAAGTCTATTCAACGTGCGATCGCGCAAACAAAACAACAATATTTATGACGACGTAGTAAGCATCAAAGATAAAAACGCTCAGATTTGAACAATATTCTGTTGCTTGATGCTGAATACGAAGTCAGCGCTCTCAAAATGAAAGCGCTGATATTTTGGCTCAGAAGAGAACAAAGTTAGCTAGTGATACTAGGAGCAGCTATAGCTACAGGTAGAGTTTCACCAGAGGCTAAATCTAGAGGGAAGTTGTGAGCATTGCGCTCATGCATAACTTCAATCCCCAGATTCGCTCTATTAACTAAATCAGCCCAAGTGTTAATTACCCGTCCTTGGCTATCAAGAACAGAATTATTGAAGTTCAAGCCATTCAAGTTAAATGACATGGTGCTAATACCCAAAGCCGCAAACCAAATTCCCACAACTGGCCAAGCAGCTAAAAAGAAGTGCAGAGAGCGAGAGTTATTGAAGCTCGCATATTGGAAGATTAAACGTCCAAAGTAACCGTGAGCGGCGACGATATTGTAAGTTTCTTCCTCTTGACCGAACTTGTAGCCCACATTCATGGATTCAACTTCTGTTGTTTCTCTCACTAAACTAGAGGTGACTAAGGAACCATGCATTGCGGCAAATAATGCTCCTCCGAAGACTCCAGCCACACCCAGCATGTGGAACGGATGCATCAGAATGTTGTGTTCAGGAGAAAACACAATCATAAAGTTGAAGGTTCCAGAGATACCGAGCATCATGCCATCCGAGAAGCTACCTTGCCCAATTGGATAAATCAACAACACTGCTGTCGCTGCTGCAACAGGAGCAGAAAAAGCAACAGAAATCCAAGGACGCATTCCCAAACGATAGCTTAATTCCCACTGGCGACCCATGTAAGCATAGATAGCGATCAAGAAATGGAACACTATCAATTCATAAGGACCACCATTGTATAGCCATTCATCAAGCGTAGCGGCGTCCCAAATGGCGTAAAAGTGCAACCCGATAGCGTTAGAGGTCGGTACTACAGCAGCTGTGATGATGTTATTACCGTAGAGCAGTGAACCTGTAACAGGCTCTCGAATGCCATCAATATCAACGGGAGGTGCAGCAATAAAGGCTATGGTAAATACAATTGCAGCAACCAATGCTGTAGGAATGAGTAGGACTCCAAACCAGCCGACGTAAAGTCGGTTTTCAATACTGGTAATCCAATTACAGAATCTTTCCCACAAGCTAAGGCGAGTGGATTTTGCTAGAGAAGTTGTCATGTTCCCCAATAATGTGTATTAATTGTATTGCGAGCAAGTATTTAACTTGTTATATAATCATATAACCAAATCGTTATATTTTTGTCAAGCGATAAAAATAAATCATTATGCAACTCTCTAAGCATGAACTTGAACAACGTCTTGGTCACGTCTACGACACTCTCATCGTCGGCGGTGGAGCAGGGGGATTATCAGCAGGAATCTATCTTCAACGCTTTCGTCTATCCAGCTTGATTGTAGATAAAGGTAAAGCTCGATCCTTTTGGATGCAAGAATTGCAGAACTATTTAGGACTGCCACCTGGTACTCGCGGACGAGAACTCTTACAACACGGCAAGCAGCATTACCTATCCCTGAATGGGGATTTACTTAATGGGTATGTGGAAGAAGTGGTTGACGAAGGGGAAACCTTTGCTGTACGAGTCAAGGTTGGCCGTCAGGATAGCATCTATCCAGTCTTGCGAGCAAAATATCTAATTGCTGCCAGTGGTATTATCGATTATCTCCCTCATTTAGACGAAATGCAGAATGTGTATGAATATGCAGGATATAACTTGCACGTATGCATGGTTTGTGATGGCTATGAAATGACGGATAAGCAATGTGGCTTTTTTGCTGGAAGTGAAGCCAGCATTGAAGAAATGATATTTAACTTAAGCTGGTTTACGCCTTATATCACCATCTTTACCCACGGCTTATTTCCAGTCAGTACAAAACTTTGCCAAATATTACAAGAATATGGCTATCGACTAATCGAAACCCCGATCAAACAATTTCTGGGGCAAAACCATCAAATGACCGGGGTAGAACTGGTGGATGGTTCTGTGATTCCCCTCGAAACCGGATTGATTTCAATGGGAGCACGCTATCACCATCACTACCTCAATGGGTTGAATCTTGAACGTAAGGGGGGATATCTGGTCACTGATCGCTTGGCACGCACCTCCCATCCCCGTATCTTTGCCATTGGCGACTTAAAAGTTGGGCTAAACCAAGTCGCAGTTGCTGTAGGAGATGGTGCGGTCAGTGCCACCCAAATTTGGAAAGAACTTCGTCATCCAAGAAAGTGGATTGAAAATTTATCGGCGGCAGTTTAGTCTTACTGAACATGATTGAACACCTATAGGATCATAGAGAAACCAATGTGGGAAAGTGCTGTAACAGCGTATTTGCATTATTTGGGCTTCATGGTGGCGTTTGGCGCGTTAGTCGTTGAAAGTCAAACGCTGAAAAAAGATCTCAGCCTCCAAGAAGCCTGGAGAGTAGTCACGGCAGATGCCATTTATGGCTTATCGGCAACTATGATTCTGGTTACTGGAGTTTTGCGAGTCATCTACTTCGGTAAAGGAACTGATTACTACCTCAGCAGTCCAGTTTTTTATACAAAGGTTGGGCTATTCCTTCTGGTGAGTTTACTATCTATCTACCCCACCGTTTCGTTTGTTTCTTGGATTAAGGACTTGCGGGATGGCAAAAGTCCAAACTTGGCAGAGGAAAAAGTACAGCTACTGTGCTGGTTAATCAAAGGAGAATTAGCCAGCTTTGCTCTGATACCTTTGCTTGCGGCGATTTTAGCACGGGGGATTCAGATCTTTTAGCCCGTCGTAATTATTCCGGCACTTGCCAGTCGCAACTCATCCAACATTTTAGATTTTATACACGTATTTTTTGTTGCCGCCAAATTTTAAGTACTTCAAACCATAAAATACTAAATACCCCAGAAACTAAGCTGACTAGCAAATCTTCAAAATGTAGAAATGAAAAGCGGAATAGGTGACGCAACACAGGAATGTACAGTACTAATCCCAAAAAGACTATGCCACCACCAATCACCCACCAAAGAGCAGGATTTGGCGAACGTAACATTTCTGGAATCGTTCTTGACCAGGAACGATTGCTCAGAATCATGCTGAGGTTAGAAACGATCAGGGTCGTAAAAGCCAAAGCACGAGCATCTAGTTCCCCATTACCTTGGTAGACATTGCCAATAAGTGACCAGAAAGAGGGTACTCACGCTGTATTTCCCAATCATCATGCAAATGTTCAGTGTTCTCTAAGTAATGTTCTCCCATCTGTCGGAGAGCTTTCTCCATGGGATCGAAAGGATCTTTACGGCTTGCCAAAATCCCAAACTCAATTAACTGATGAAAGTCTTCTGGTAACGTTTGGCCTTCGTGTAAAGTGACATCATAAAAACAAGGAGTAGGAGATTTTGAATCTTGTGTCTCGGCTACTCGATTTTGATAGACAAACATTTGCTGAACCGACATGCGGTTAAATGTGAGTGTGCCAGTTTTATCTACACATAGGACTGTTGCAGAACCTAATGTCTCAACTACAGGAATACGCCGAGTTAAAACTCTTTGTAGAGAAAATCGCCATGCACCTAATGCTAAAAAAATTGCCAACACGACAGGAATCTCATTAGGCAAAATCGCCATCGCCAGTGCCAATCCTGCAAGAAAACCTTGTAACCAATCACCCCTAGTCGCACCGTAAATAATTACGACTGCAACGCAGATAGCGATCGCCACAAATGTGAGTTTGTGGACAATACGCCTAGTCTCTTTTTCTAAAACAGTATCTTCTGGGTGTACGGTTTGCAGGGCTTTGCCAATCTTACCCATTTCCGTGTGGATCCCTGTCGCTTGCACTTTGGCAATACCTTGACCTTGCACCATCAAGGTTCCAGAGTAAACAAAAGGTAGATCATCTCCACCAGGGCGTTGGGGTATGACATCTTGAGTATTATTCACTGCTACTTTCCTAACTGGTAGAGACTCCCCCGTTAGTAAAGACTCATCAATTGTGATATTGGTAGACCACAGCAAGATACCATCCGCAGGTACGCGTAGACGCGAAGCGGCTTGTCGCTAGACATCGCCTTCTGAAAGTACTAGTAAATCATCCCGCACAACTTCTCTACCTGGAATCCGTTGACGTCTCCCGTCTCGAATGACTAGAGCACGAGGACTAGAAAGGTCACGTAACGCTTCTAGAGAACGTTCAGTTTTTTGCTCCTGATACAAATTAATCCCGATGATAAGGAATACAAAACCTAGCAATATCAATGCTTCTTGTAAATCCCCGACAATCAGGTAAATTACACCACAGCCCACTAACAACAAAAAGATCGGTTCTCGGACAATTTCCCACGCGATCTCTAAAATCGTGCGGTGAACGGTTGAGGGTAGTTGATTATACCCATCTGTCTTCAAGCGGTCAGCTACTTCCAATTGAGATAACCCAGTCAGAGTCTTGAGATCTGGTTGCTGAAGCATAGCGATAAACTTATATCAAGAGAACGAACAGAGAATCTTGAATCCCCTTCATATCAAAACAAGATATTTGTCTATTGTCAATAAGCAATGCTTATTGACAATAATTTTTAACCGAGACCGGATAAGTAAAAGCACCATAAGCTTTTACGCTAGCAGAATGATTTGAGGATTTCGTGAGGAAATATTTTTCTACTGGTTATTAACCTTATCTATCAGAAGAGGGTAAATTCAAACTGAAAAAACGTCTCGTAAATATCTAAAGGAACAGCTAAATACAATAAGCGGTTCTGTTCAGTTGCTTCTAATGCTAATATCTCTAGCAGACATCAGTTGCTTTCCCCAAAACTCACCAACCGTTTTAACCACCTTTCCTTATAATAGACTCGTCCAACTCCCTACGTTTAACCCGCCAACTGCGACATATACCGCCAGATATTACCATTTGTTCTGGCCTTAATTGACCAAAAGCCTGTAAAGGGTCATAGTTATAATAAGTACAAAAACTATCCATGGGTAAACCGAAAAAAGCCAAAACTCAACCACAGCCAGAAAAACAGCAGCAAACTTTACTATTTATAAAGCCAAAACCGCCAGAGGAACCGCCAGAGGAACCGATAGCGGAACCGATAGCACAACCAGCTATAAGACCGAAACTTAAGAAATTACCAGATGTTTCCGTTGGGACAGCTACCATAGAGCCACAGGAAACATTAAAGGAAATCCCAACAGAAATACCAACAGAACAACAAGAGGCTCTTGCATCATCGTCAATGTTTCAGGCAGTGGGTGTGATAGCGGGTACTGTCAGATTTGATGAGAACAGTAAAGCTCTTGTAACTGTAGGTAACAAAGAATATCCTCTATACTACGTACCCAATAAAAATAAGCGAAAAGCCTATGAAGCTCTCATTAAAGAAATAGCGGCAACTGGCAACCACTACCAACGGCTCATTGTTTACCCGCGAGTATTACACTTTCCCAAACGAGAACAGATCCATCAAGTAAGCTTTCAGTTAATCGGCTTCGAGACTGAAAGGACAACAGGTGGTGTAGGTAAAGATTTACAAGACTTTGAATTTAGGCTTTGTGGCTTATGGCAGTTCATCCCTGTATGCCAAACTCCATGTATTACCGTTCTGAGGAATTTTACATCTGAGCGCTTGGACTACGTCAAAAACGAAGAAACTTCGGCACTATCGAAAGTGAATTTCATGAAGGCTAGCCATGTACCGGTAATTTGGCGCGATGCTCCAGTTAAACCATTTAGATTTAACCCGAAAGTACCAAAAGAACAACAGGGGCACGCATCATTTGTAGAAATCAAAGTACGATTTTTACCTGGTAGAGATGTGTTTGGGTTTGAACAATTGCTAGCGTCTCCAAGTGAAAAACCACCTAGATTCTTTAAAGCACGAAAGGAAGATAAAGCAGAAGCTTTAAAAATTAAACGGGAGATGGATAAGCATAAAAGGGAACGGGGAACTCTTAACAGGGAACAGAGAAATTAGGCCGCCCACAAGGGGCGGGGTTTCTACCTTCCACAGGATGCAAGGATTTTTTCGCCCACAAGGGGCGAGGGTTTAAACCTTGCTTCTCCCAAGGGGAGAGGCTGCGCCAACGGGGCTACGTTTTTCCCCTGTTCCCTGTTGCCGCCCCGAAGGGGCTTTATTGCTTTTTTCTGACTTTTTGATCAAGCCTTATGTAACATTTTTTTATCAACTAATCTACTATATAGTAATATAATATAAAAATCATATCAGTGGATGCGGCTAGTAGCTAGAACGATGGTTCTGCTCCGCGTAACCATTGATATTTAATGTACTTGAAATACAGATTTCAAAAATCAACAAATTAGAAACCAATTTTTTGGAGTCACAATTATGGCTCACGTTGTTGTGATTGGTGCAGGTTTAGGGGGTCTACCTACAGCTTATGAACTTAGACGTTTTTTGCCTTCTCAACATCAGGTAACACTGATTTCTAATCAACCAAAGTTTACGTTTGTTCCGTCACTACCTTGGGTAGGCTTAGGTTTGCGATCGCTTGCTGATATTCAGTTAGAGTTAGACAAAATCGTTCCCCAACATGGAATTGATCTAATTCATGATTCAGTCACAGCTATCAATCCGAAGTCACGCCAGATTTCTCTAAAAGATAAAACCGTAAACTATGACTATGTGGTCATTGCAACTGGACCTGAACTAGCACTGGATGTGCTACCAGGATTAGGACCTGAAGGGGGGTATACCCAGTCCGTTTGCAATCCTCATCATGCCTTACTAGCTTGTGACGCTTGGGAAAAATTATTAGAAGAACCGGGACCAATCGTAGTGGGTGCAGCGCCGGGAGCCAGTTGCTTTGGTCCAGCCTACGAGTTTGCTCTGCTAGCGCATCATGTTTTGCGACAGAAGGGATTGCGTCAACATGTACCTATAACCTTTGTCACGTCAGAACCTTATGCTGGACATTTGGGCATTGGTGGAATGGCTAATTCCCGATGGTTAATCCGTAAGTTTCTGGCTCAGAGGGAAATAGAATTGATGGAGAACACAGCCATCAGCCACATTGAACCGGAGATTATGCATTTAGCAGATGGGCGTACTCTTCCATTCAAATACGCGATGATTCTACCTCCTTTCCGAGGACCACGTTTTTTACGGGAAGCAGCGAGCTTAACTGATCCTAAAGGCTTTGTACCCGTGCTGCCTACCTATCGCCACCCTGAGTTTGATTCCATTTACTCAGTTGGTGTGGTCACTCAACTCAAACCAATTGAGACAACTCCCATTCCCATAGGTGTTCCCAAAGTTGGTCAAATGACTGAAGAGATGGCGATCGCGGTTGTTCACAACATAGCACTAGAGTTGGGTGTGATATCTGGGGTTCAGCATAAACCGACGCTTCAAGCTATTTGCTTTGCAGATTTCGGAGATACGGGGGCTTTATTCCTTGCAGATCCTCTACTGCCTGATGCTCAAGGTAAACGCAATCGAGCTATCACCCTCAGTGGAATCTGGGTGTCTTGGATGAAGAGAGGCTTTGAGAAATATTTTATAGAAAAAATGCGGTTAGGTTGGACTATGCCGTGGCTTGAACGTTGGAGCTTGCAAATGCTGGGACTGCCTTTAGTAGAGTCTGTTCCAAGTACTTCCGACCTCAGCCCGATGTATCCTCTACCCTGATGAGTCAAATCGTCCCAACTACTGATTACGCGCTGCGCGTTTATGCAATTCACCTATGGAGATAACACTGGATTGGAGTGAACTGGAAACTTTAGCAAGTCGCTTTCGCGCATTGGCAGATCCTACACGGTTGCAAATCCTGGGAGCCATCTGTACCCAGGAATATAGTGTGCAGGAGATTTGTTCTCGCACCGGACTGCACCAGGGAAATGTTTTTAAACACTTACGGTTGATGAAAGAAGCTGGTGTAGTCGCGTGTCGTCGCCAAGGGGTTTGGCGCTATTACCGAGTCATCGATACAGATCTGCTTGCCCTATGTACTCGTGTTCGCGAATCTCTTAATAGGACAAATACAGAAAATTAATTTTTTATCAAGCGTATTAGTTACAAAATCGAATGTAACAATCAGTAGAAGGGAACATTTATTTATGGGATGTCGTATCAGAAAAATTCTTTCCTGGCTGCTGCTTTTGGGAACACTAGTGTTAGGTGTCTTTCTAGGGTTGGGGTTCATAACTATTCCCAATGCAGAAGCAGCAATTCGACAACAGGAGGAAGCACCAGGACAGACGGTCTATCAGTCTCGACAAACCCTTAAAGATCAGTACGGAAATCGGTGGCAGGCGATCGCCTTCAAACGCATTCGTCCTGATAGTACAACAAGCTTCTATTTGAGACTAGTCGGCTTTCCTGGTGTAGTTGAAATTGATCGCACCCAACCCCTGACCTTAACTAACTCCCTAGGCAAACAGCTGATAGCTGCCGATGCTTCTTTTAACGAGATAGCCAACTCCGTACCCAATGTTGGACAGTATGATCTTAAGCCCTTGCTCCCAAAATTGCAGCCGGGAATTCCCTTCAAGTTAACACTGCCAACAACCAGTACTAGAGCAGTGAGCCTAATAATCTCACCATCTTTAGTTGAAGAATGGCAAACCGTTGCCAGCTACGAGTAACGTTTTACAACAAATTAATTTGGAGAAACTTCGATGACAGACTTATTTTCACCTGAATGGATGCAAGTATATGGCGAGAAATGGAATGCAGAGCCAGACTTAGCCGATGCTCTTGGCAAAATCCATTTTAATTCAGTGATTGGCTATGGCTTTGACGATCAACCAGATCCCAGAGGAGTCTTGACAGTTGAGAATGGACATGTCGTTAAAGCTGAGTTATACCAAGGACAAAAGCTCAATTGGGATCTAAGAGCAGACCGTGAACACTGGAAGCAATGGGTGGCAAAAGGCTTGAACATGATAGGGCTTAGTGCGGCTTATATGACGCGCAAGCTGCAATTCCGTGTCGGGGACTATGCTGCGATGATTAAAGATCCACGCATGGCGGGTCCCTTTATTAAATCGTTTTCTGTAATGGGTAGGGTTTGATGCCAAAGCCCAAGATATGCCGTACAGCGAGGCAATTAATCGTCCTTAAAGGAGAAAGATTATGACTCATACTGCCTCAAATGAATCGCTCGATCAAACAATGGATGGAACAGCGGAGCAAAAACAGCCTACCTCACCTGGGGTTGCTCGAAAGGGATGGGGTTTTTTGATGGGAGGGGTATTGCTGCTGGCAGGAGGAGCTTGGGGTATTCTGCAACTGACCCGTTCGCCCCATTCACCAGAACCTACTTTAACCCAAAGGGCAACAACCGTTGAAACGTTAACTATTCGCCCCCAACTGATTGCTAATACCCTAGAACTTTCTGGTACAATTCACTCTGTTGACCAAGCAACCCTTTCAACCCGCGTAAGCGGACGTATCACTTACTTTCCCTTCAAGGCAGGGGATCGCTTTCACAAAGGAGACATCGTTGCCCGCATTGATGTAAAGGACATCGCTGCTCAAGCAAATCAGGCTCGCTCAGGCATTGCCCAGGCTCAAGCAGAACTGGCACGTTCACAGGCATCTTTAAGCCAACTCAGATCCCAAAAGCTGTCAGCGCAAGCGGCACTTGGACTGGCACAAATTACGCAAACTCGGTCTGCCCAACTTCGCGCAGATGGCGCTGTATCTCAGGCTAATCTGGATCAGGCAAATGCTGCTCTTAAACAAGCCAAAGAACAAGTTGCTCAAGCAGAAGCAGGCATTCAACAGTCCCAGGCTGCGATCGCTCAGTCTCAGGCTACTATTAATCAGGCAAAAGCCCAGGTCGCCGCTGCCTCTGCCAATGAAAGCTATGGCACTGTGGTTGCGCCCTTTAATGGCATCGTGACTGAAAAGTTGGCGTATTTGGGGGAAACGACCAATCCCTATTCCATGAATGGTACAGCATTACTGAAAATTGAAAATCCAGATCGGCTCCAGATAGAAATTCCTGTACCCGAAGAAAACTTGCGTTTTGTACATGTTGGTCAAACTGTGCAGGTGCGAGTTGATGCGGTCAGTGGAAGCTTCAAGGGAACAATTGGGCAAATTGTTCCCGCCTCAGACCCCCTCTCTCGTAGTTTTCTGGTCAAAATTCCGCTCAATAGTTCGCTTAAGCTCATCTCCGGAATGTTTGGGCGAATTGCCTTGCCTTTAGATGGCACAGAGGAAACCATTCTTATTCCCAAGAACGCGTTGATTCAACGGGGGCAATTACAAGGGGTTTATGTGGTGGATACGAGTGCTCAACACCCAACTGCTGTACTGCGTTGGGTGAAAACAGGGCAACAGCACAAAAAACAAGTGGAGATTGTTTCGGGATTGATGAAGGGCGATCGCATCATTGCAACCAACATTAATCAACTGAGCGATGGACAACCAATTAACCCACAACCTTGAAGAAGAATTCAGGAGTCAGAATCAATTGGTTGGGGATTCAGACTCCAACTAATTGTAGACACAGTGTAGACACTGGAGATTTAAACCCCTTTACTCAGATGCTCGCGGACTCTAAGACAGCTGCGCTATCCGCCAGTCGCACTCAGGTAAATTCTGAATTCTGGACGCCACGTGCTTCAAGTCGGCAGAGCCGCCCAACGCAGTGGCTCCTCCTGACTCCTGAGTTCTTCTAGTTAAATTTGCCTGCAATGATGAACCGGAGGATGAGGTAAAATGACCAATAGCTTAAATGGTGAACGAGATCTTTCAAAATCGCACAGGTTAGGCTTTGTTGGCAATTTAGCCAAAAAATTTATTGACTCCAAGCTGACACCACTCATCATCTTGGTAGCATTACTGCTGGGGATTGGCGCAACTCTGATCCTACCACGTGAGGAAGAACCACAAATTACAGTGCCGATGGCAGATGTATTTGTGCAAATGCCAGGAGCCTCCGCGAAGGATGTGGAGCAGCGCGTCACCTCACCAATGGAGAAGTTAATCAAAGAGTTACCAGGGGTGGAGTATGTTTATTCCACGTCCCGTCCTGGCTCATCACTGGCGATTGTCCGGTTCTTTGTGGGGCAGAAAACTGAAGATGCTATCGTCCAGCTTTATAATAAGCTTTACGCTAACTTTGATAAAATTCCCCCAGGTGCATCCCAACCTTTGATAAAATCCCGAGCCATCGATGATGTACCAATTCTTACACTGACACTGTGGGGAGAACAAAGCAATGCTGCTGAATTACGGCAGATTGCAGCACAATTGAATGAACAAATTAAGCAAGTTCCTGATGTATCAGAAACAACCCTCATAGGAGGTCAAAAGCGCCAGTTACGGGTTGAGCTTGATCCAATTCGGTTGAATGCATTTGGCTTAACACCTTTGGAAATTGCTCAGGCGTTGCAATCTCAAAATGCTGAACTCGCGAGTGGTGCTTTCAGTCAAAATAATCGCTCCTTTCTAGTTAGAACGCAAAGTTTTATCCGTTCTGCTGAAGATGCTAAGGGATTGGTGGTTAGTGTTGCTCATAATCAGCCTGTTTATCTACGAGATGTTGCAACAGTTACTGATGGGGCAGAGGAACCTGCGAGTTATGTGTTTTTCGGACAGGGAGCAGCAAATAAGGAACAAAAGACAAAATCTCTAGGTGAAACAGACGCTGTTACCATCGCGATCGCTAAACGTCCTGGTGCTAACGCCATTCAAGTTTCCCATCATGTGTTACGCAAACTAGACCATATTAAGCGAAATTATATTCCACAAAACGTACATTTGACAGTTACACGTGACTACGGAGAAACGGCTGCTGAGCGTTCTAATGAATTGCTATTCCACATGTTGATTGCCGTCGGTTCGGTGACGGTACTTATGTGGTGGGCGCTCGGTAAAAAAGAAGCAATGGTCGTGGCGGTATCAATTCCAGTGACACTGGCGCTCACACTTGCTAGTTTCGTGTTTTATGGTTTTACTCTCAATCGCGTTACTTTTTTCGCATTGATCTTCTCTATTGGGATTCTGGTTGATGATGCGATCGTCGTGGTGGAGAACGTTGGACGACATCTGCAAATCCCAGAGAACAAAACTCGCCTGCAACTTTCTACCAACCGTCGCCGCACATTGCAACAGATTGTTCTAGAAGCTGTCGATGAGGTAGGTAACCCCACCATTTTAGCAACACTGGCAGTGATTGCCGCAATTTTGCCAATGGCTTTTGTCGGTGGTTTGATGGGACCGTACATGCGCCCAATTCCTCTTGGTGCCTCAGCAGCGATGATTTTCTCGGCACTGGTAGCATTTATTGTAGTTCCGTGGACGACTGTACAAATTTTCTCTAATTCCAAGCACCATACTCAGGAACATGGGGAAGATGCTCTTAGCAATCTCTATCGTCGCTTCATGCGTCCTCTGGTTCACTATCCACTAAGAGGAACTACATTTCTAACAGCAACCGCACTTGCTTTAGTGATCATTATTGTTGGACTGGCAGGAATGCGTCTAGTGATCCTGAAAATGCTGCCTTATGATAACAAGAGTGAGTTACAGGTGATAGTGAATATGCCTGAAGACACGACTCTGGAACAGACAGCCAGAGTCACGCGGGAGATGGCGCAATATCTCGCAACAGTGCCGTATGTTCTCAACTATCAAAGCTACGTGGGTACCGCTTCACCTTACAATTTCAATGGATTGGTGCGGCATTATTTTTTGCGTTCAGGTACGAATATAGCTGATATTCAGGTTAACTTTTTGCCTAAAGGAGAACGCGACCGTCAGAGTCATGACATTGCCAAAATGATTCGTCCAAAACTCAAAGAAATTGGCGATCGCTACAATGCTCGTGTCCAGGTAGCAGAAATTCCTCCTGGTCCTCCAGTACTACAAACTCTAGTCACAGAAATTTACGGTCCCGATTACAATGAACAAATTGAGTTAGCTAAAAAGCTGCGTAAAATTTACCAAAACTCTGCGGGTGTCGTGGATGTAGATTGGTATGTAGAAGCTCCACAGACAGACTATCGGTTGATAATTGATCGTGAAAAAGCTACCCTCAATGGTATCAATCCTACCCAAATTTCCCAGGTCTTGCAAATTGCACTATCTGGTCAAAATGTGGGTCTCCTGCACGATGAAAATGCCCGTGAAGATGTGGCAATTAATCTGCGATTCAATCAAGCAAGTCGCACCAGCCTGGAAGACTTAAAATCCTTGAAACTTAAGGGTGCTAACGGAAATATTGTACCCCTTAGTACGTTGGTCAAACCAGAAACGACTATTGCTGACTACAGCATTTACCATAAGAATTTACAGCCGGTGGTCTATGTGATGGGCGATGTTTCTGGTAAAGTAGAGAGTGCTGTTTATGCGATGCTCAATCTGCAACCCCAGATTGACAAATTAGTGCCTGCAACTGGCGCAAAACTTCAGACATATCTCACCGAACAGCCGCCCTCGACGGAAACGTATGCAATTAAGTGGGATGGTGAATGGCAAGTCACTTATGAGGTGTTCCGTGATTTGGGTATTGCCTTTGCTGTTGTGCTGGTGTTGATTTATGCTTTGGTTGTAGGATGGTTTCAGTCTTTTGTCACACCTTTGGTAATTATGGCGGCAATTCCCTTTTCGTTAGTTGGAATTATGCCTGCTCACTGGTTGATGGGGTCGTTCTTTACGGCAACTTCGATGATTGGCTTCATTGCTGGAGCCGGAATCGTGGTGCGAAACTCTATTATTCTGGTAGATTTTATTGAACTGCGGTTAAAGGAGGGAATGCCTTTAGAAGATGCGGTGATTGATGCTGGAGCGGTACGTTTCCGTCCTATGTTGCTGACTGCGGCTGCCGTGATTGTTGGCTCAGCGATTATTTTAGCAGACCCGATCTTTCAAGGATTGGCAATTTCTTTAATGGCAGGGGAGGTAGCATCTTTGCTGCTGTCGCGATCTGCAGTCCCAATTCTGTACTACAAAGTCTGGCGGAATAGAAAATCTAATTCAACAAATTCTCTTGGTGAAGAGGGTAAGCTTTCTACTTTATTGGATGCTTCTACTCTGTAACCGAAATTTTTTCGTAGCGCTTTTACATCGTGTGTAAATAGATGAAAAGCGCTATAATTTATGGCTCTTCTTCAAGAGTTGAACTTAATTCAAACATTAAAGGTTAATTAGTTCAAACTCAAGTCAATGGTCGCTTAACGCATTACCTACAGATATATTTGTTTGAGTATCAGCGTCTGATCTACGCACATAGTCTAAAGTATTACAAGCTACGTTATCCCCTCTACCACACATATTAGCTAAGCTATTTTGAATACGTTGAAGATTTTGACAATCTATTGCACGGCGTAGATCATAACATCCATGAATAGCATTTCGACCCGAAATATAGGGCTCCCTGTATAACAATGGACGAGGATATTGGCCATGTACTGAATTAGTCCTGACAATAAAGCTGGTACTGACAAAAAAGGCGCTAAGTAACGGAGCCGCCACAAAAAGATTTGCAAAAAAAGTTGAAAATTTGTTCACACTCATGCACTCCTAATTTGAAATTTCTCGAATAATACGAATATTACAATAAAGAAGTTTAGAAAATAAAGAGTAGAAGAGATTACAAATTGTAAACCTACTTACAGTAGTTTAGAGCTTACACATTGACAAAGTAGACAAAACAGCGAATTACTAATTACTCTTCAAACCTTCATAGCGACCACTAAGCCATCCATCACAAAGTCTACCTCGACACTCATACTCTGTTTTTACTGACAGAATCAAAATATGCAAGATGTAGACGTTTAGCATTACAAACATCTAGGCTTAATTCCAATATTTGCAATAGATATCTCCGAAAAAGAATATAAAAAGCTTCTACAGTTAGAGTCAGTGCCTCATCTCAGTAGAATACTTGTGACAAATGGTAGTAATGGCATAACTGAATACTGATGAAGAGTACGTCAGAGAATATTTTGGCATTTTTGATAGTAATAAATATTTCTTGATTGGTCGTAATTTTTATTAAAGAAAAATTACTTATAGTGACTCTTTATCAACAAAATTATTGTAGTGCGGGCATCTTATCTTGCCCGCGTCCCATATACAAATTAAATGGGTAACAGCTTAAAAGTTCTATTGTGGGTTGCTTTATGGAATATTGCTCGATTTGAATTACCGCCCTGTGCAAAAAATCGTAGTTGGGCTTTTTTGCGCTAAAGCCCAACTACGAACTAGTGATCGTTTATTTGTACTGACCTAGTTATTAAGTACTAACTATTTTAACTTTAGCTTCTGATTGAGGTAAATTGACCTCTGGTTGAGTTCTTGTCCAATGACGATGCATAGTTATTGCTTGGACGAAATCTTGCGCGACACTGTTGATGTCTGAAGGATTTCTACTTGTGATAACACCCTTTTGAGAGGACAAATGTCCGTTAGACTGTTGTTTGTCCAAACCGATGAGCTTCACGTCTGGAGCCATCATGAGCAGGTCAACGCCTTCGCCTGTTGCTGCGATCGCTTTATAATGCTTGAGAGCATCATTGATAAACTCAATAACGTCTGCTTCCTTCTTCAAAGTCTCAATGCTTTGCTTTCCACCAGGAACATAAATAGCGTCAAACATTACTGAAGCAGAAGTGAGGAATGTCTTACTTACCTCTACTTCTTGACCATCCGCGCTCTTGATCTTACCCTTGAACTTTGAAACAACCTCCGGTAAAGCTCCAGCACCTTCCAACGCCTGCTTAATAGCCGACAATTGGGAATAATCGAAGCCGTCAGCCGCAAGAATACCAATGCGCCGAGTCTTAATTGTATTAGGCTTAGGCATATTCTCAATACTAACTGCTGGAGAAGATTGCCCATGATTTTGTGTAGCTGCATGAGTAGGAGCAGGAACACCAATACCCATAGCAATGAGTTTTGCTAATTCGTGATCCACGTGGTTGAAGTTTTCAACCATGCGTTGTCTAACCTCTTTACTCTCAACTTTGCCTAACTCAAAATGAGCAGCTTTTACCAAGTGTTCTTTTTCAGGAGCAGATAAACTATTCCAGAACAAGGTAGCTTGGGTGAAGTGGTCACTAAAACTCTTGCTGCGCTGGCGGATTTTATGCCCTTCAACCTTTTCCATATAGTGTGCATATCCAGCCATTGCTTCAGGAGAAGTCATTGGACAGCCACCACCAAGGGAGTTTGGATAATAGTTAGTCTTACCTTGGTATATATTCATTTGCATAAAACCATCACGCTGGTTATTATGCACTGGGCATACTGGGCGGTTAATTGGTAGGTGTTCAAAGTTTGCACTACCAAGACGATGCTCTTGTGTATCGTGATATGACATTAGTCGAGCCTGAAGAAGTGGGTCGTTACTATAGTCAATACCAGGTACAACGTGTGATGGTTGGAAAGCGACCTGTTCAGTTTCAGCAAAGAAATTCTCAGGATTACGGTTCAAGACCATCTTTCCAATTGGTCTGACAGGAACAAGTTCCTCTGGAATGATCTTAGTCGCATCAAGGATGTCAAAGTCGAACTTAAATTCGTCTTCTTCCTCAATGATTTGTACCCCCAATTCGTACTCTGGGTAGTCACCCTTCTCAATCGCTTCCCACATATCGCGGCGATGGTAGTCAGGATCTTTACCTGCTAGCTTCTGCGCCTCGTCCCAAACAAAAGAGTGAACACCTAGTAACGGTTTCCAGTGGAATTTTACAAAGCGTGCCTTACCTTGTTCGTTCACAAAGCGGAATGTGTGAACACCAAAGCCCTGCATCATCCGATAGCTTCTAGGAAGAGTCCGATCAGAAAGGATCCACATAATCATGTGCATCGATTCAGGTACGAGCGAGATGAAATCCCAAAAGTTATCGTGCGCTGCTGCGGCTTGAGGCATCTCGTTGTGAGGTTCAGGCTTAAGGGCGTGTACAACATCTGGGAACTTTATTCCGTCTTGGATAAAGAACACTGGAATGTTGTTACCTACCATATCGTAGTTACCGTCTTCTGTGTAGAACTTAACTGCAAAGCCCCGCACATCTCGTACTGTATCTGCTGAACCACGGAAACCAGCTACTGTAGAAAAACGGACAAATACAGGCGTCTTTACTGAAGGATCTTGCAAAAACTTCGCCTTCGTAAGATCCACCAACGATTCATAGGGTTGAAAATAACCGTGAATTCCAGTTCCACGAGCGTGAACAACTCGCTCTGGAATGCGCTCACGATCAAAATGGGTCATTTTTTCGCGCAGATGGAAGTCTTCTAATAATGTTGGTCCGCGATCGCCAGCTTTTAGAGAATCGTCGGTGTTAGGAATACCTATACCTTCATTACTCGTAAGATGCTCGCCTACTTCTTTACGAAACGGTTCTAGGTTTTTGTCTTTGCTTTGTTCGTTGACTTGGTTACGCTCTGTCATAGTTCTCTGAATTTATGTATGAATGGTAGTAAGTTTCGTTGCTTCAAATAAAAATCAATCCTCATCCCGCCCATGAACTTGGGCAGGTGGACTAGTTGCTTCAACAGCTGTCAATGGTTCTAAAATTTTGTAGGTATGGGAGGCTCCTTTAGGGACTACCCAAGAAGCTCCTTGCTCTAACAAAACTGTTTGACCTTCGATGTGTAACTCAGCGCGACCACTAATTACGTAGCCGACAGTTTCATATTCACGCGTTGCTGGTTCTTTAGGTTCCCCTGGCTGCTCATTCTCCCAAAGACGCATTGATAGAGCTTTGCCAGATGCTAGATACTTCTGACCAAGTTCACCTTTAGGAGAATAAGCAGAGTCAACTTTTTTAACGCTTGTGTCAGCCATTTTTATCTCCTCTAGTAACAAAGAATTCAGGAGCCAGAAGACAGGAGTCAGGAGGAGTAAGTACTGCAGCTGGGTTTCCCGGCGTAGGAATCGGGCTTTTGGGCTGCCCGCTTTCTTAGCATCCAGCGTTCAGGAATCAGCGCGGGAATTTTGTCTTACTTGTCGATGAATATAAAGGGGGTCTAAATTTAAGGACTCGATTCGTTCTGACTCCTGAATTCTGAATTCTGACTTCTTTACTATGGTTTAAGAACAACCTTGATGCAGTTATCTTTCTTGTGCTTGAAAATTTCGTAAGCGTGAGGTGCTTGTTCTAGTGGTAAGCGATGGGTGATGATGTAGGATGGATCGATTTCACCGCTTTGAATGTATTCAAGCAAAGTGTGTAAGTATCGGTGAACGTGAGTTTGACCTGTTTTAAGAGTTAAGCCTTTGTTCATAGCAGCACCCATAGGCACTTTGTCTATAAAGCCACCGTAAGCACCTGGGACTGAGACATTACCTCCTTTACCACAAGCTAATATCACTTGTCTTAAGGCTGTTGGTCGGTCTGATTCTAGACGTACTGCTTGCTTTGCTTGATCGTAGAATGCTAAGAAATCTGTGCCGTGTGCTTCTAGTCCTACTGCATCAATAACAGCATCAGGACCACGACCACCGGTCATTTCTTTGAGAGCATCACCAACGTTAACTTCCTCATAGTTTAGCACTTCGTCGGCTTTGCTTTGCTCTTTTGCCATTTGTAAACGTTCTGGAACGCGGTCAATAGCAATAATTCTCTCAGCACCGAGCATACGAGCACTTCTGATTGAGAATTGTCCAACTGGTCCACAACCCCAAACAGCAACAATATCTCCCGGTTCTATATCGCAGTTTTCTGCTGCCATATAACCTGTTGGGAAAACGTCTGTCAGGAACAGTACTTGGTCGTCCGTTAATCCATCAGGAATTTTGAACAATCCGACGTCAGCGAACGGGACTCTAGCATACTCTGCTTGACCACCTGCATAACCGCCAAAAATATGTGAGTAACCAAATAGACCAGATGGCGAATGACCCATTATCTTTTCTGCCAACCAACCATTTGGATTGGAATTGTCACACAACGACCATAAATCACGTTGGCAGAAAAAGCAGTTACCGCAAGCAATAGTGAACGGAACAACGACGCGATCGCCTACCTTGACATTCTTGACCGCACTACCCAGTTCTACAACCTCCCCCATAAACTCATGACCAAGGATATCGCCCTTTTCCATGGTGGGGATAAAGCCGTTGTAGAGATGCAAATCTGAACCGCAAATTGCCGTTGAGGTAATTTTGATAATGGCATCACGCGGGTTAAGAATTTTTGGATCTGGCACTGTATCAACTTGCACATGATTAGCGCCGTGCCAGCAAACTGCTTTCATTCTAATTATCCTTAATTGTTTTTAATACTGACGAGCTAGAGGTCAGTAAACAGTTATCAGTTATCAGTTATCACGGTACGTATACCTTGAACACTGATAACTGTTTACTGTTGACTGTTTTAAGGCTCCTTATTAAATCTCTATCTATCTTTGTCCAAGTTCAAAAAATCTTTTGTACTCTTAGGAAGAGGTTCATCAAGATTTAGTTTTTCTTTGATGTTTTGGGCAGTTTTTTGCACGTTATCAATTACACCACCTGTTCTATTATTAGCTGCGTGTTCAGGTGTACCTTTGTAATAACGACCTTCTGGTGTTTCCACATTTAATTTAACAGAATTTAGTTGCTTGCCGAGATTTTCAGAACCTTCTTTTACCTTATTTTTAGCTTGTTCAGCTAAATTTTGTCCTTGGTTTGTAACGGAATTTCCGTCAGGTGTACCTTTATAGTATATACCTTCAGATGATTCTACAGTATTATTTGCCTGTGCTTGCAAGGCACTACCGTAACCAAAAGACTGAATGACAAAAACAGTCAATACTACTAAGAAAACAGTTGTGATTTTACGAAAAGAAAACTTTTTGACGAAAGAAATCACTTTATTCATAAAAGACCTCCGATTGGATTGTTGTAATTAGGTAACGTTTAAGGCTCTCATTCTTTAGAAGAACTTAGAAATCCTAATAAATTTATAGTGAGAAACTCAATATAAAATTTCCGAACTCTGATTTTTATCAAAGATTGCTATCAACCATGTCATGGTTTTAGTAAAACTTTAATGCAGTTATCTTTTTTATTCTTGAAAATTTCAAAGCCCTGCTTTGCTTCTTCTAAAGATAAGCGGTGAGTGAAAACACGGGAAGGATCGATTTTACCTTCTAAGACATAGCCTAGTAATCTAGGAATGTATTTCTGTCCGTGCATTTGCCCCATTCTAAAGGTCAAGGCTTTGTTCATGAATGCGCCTATGGGTATTTTGTCCACAAAGCCGCCATAAACACCCATAATCGATAGAATGCCTCCCTTACGACAAGCTAGAATCATTTGCCGCAGTACATGAGGGCGGTCAGTTTCTAGCCTTACTGTTTGCTTAGCTTGATCGTAAATTCCTTCTAAACCTATGCCGTGTGCTTCTAGTCCCACAGCATCAATACAAGCATCAGCACCGCGTCCACCTGTCATCTCTCTAAGGGCTTCACCTGCATCAACTTCTTCGTAGTTAATAGTTTCTGCTTGAGCAAAATCTCTAGCCATTTGGAGACGTTCAGGAAATCTATCAATCCCAATAACCCGTTCAGCACCCAGCATATAAGCGCTACTCATAGCAAATAGTCCTACAGGACCACAACCCCAAACTGCTACGGTATCACCACGCTGGATATTGCACATTTCTGCTCCCATAAATCCAGTTGGGAAGGCGTCGGATATGGGTAGCACTTTTTCATCAGGGAGTTCATCAGGAACTTGAGCTGCACCAAAGTCAGCAAAGGGGACACGAATATACTCTGCGAAGGCTCCTGCATATCCACCAAAGGCGTGAGAATAGCCGAAAATACCCGCCGTTCCAAACCCGAATAGTTTATCTTGTATCCAACCATTAGGGTTGGTGTTGTCGCAAAGAGACCACTTTTGTCGTTGACAGTAATGGCATTGACCACAGCCGATGATAGAAGAGACAACGACGCGATCGCCCATCTTTAATAGTTTAACTTCACTCCCGATATCAACGACTTCCCCCATAAATTCGTGACCGATAATGTCACCTTTTTGCATTGTGGGGATATAGCCGTCGTAAATATGTAAGTCAGAGCCACATATAGTTGATGATGTAACTTTGACAATAGCATCGCGCGGATTGAGAATTTTCGGTTCAGGTACGGTTTCTGTGCGCACATCATTAGAACCATACCAGCAGACAGCTCTCATATAGATTCTTATTAGTTATTTAACAAGGAGTCAGAAGTCAGAATTCAGGAGTCAGAATTAAAGAGATGGAATTTTAAAACCTCGTTATTTATCAGTCAGTCACTCATTCTGAATACTGACTCCTGGCTCCTGAATTCTTGTTTTAATCTTTCCCTTTTGGTTGTCCCTCAGTTGTGGCAATTTCGCCTGCTTCCATCAGCATCTTAAAACGGCGTAATTCATCACCTATTTGTTGCTCTGGTTCTTTGCCGAAAATTTTTGCGAAAGCAGCTGCTAATGCTCCTCCAGGTGGGTTATATTCAAGAACGATCTTGACCTCAGTGCCGCGATCGCCTGGTGCTTCTTTAAAGCGGATAAAGCCAGAGTTATCAACATCTGCTCCCTCTACCGAAGCCCAGGAAATAAACTCATTTTCCCGATCCTCTATAATATCTGCATCCCATTCTACAGTTGTGCCTAGTGGTGCATCTGCGCGCCAGTGAGAACGCTTATCAGTAAGCACATCTATAGATTGAATATGCTTCATAAACTTCGGCAGGTTTGTAAAATTGTGCCAAAATCTATAGAGTTCATCTGCTGGTTTGTTAATCGTTACCGTTTTTTCAACTTTGATAGCTTGATTAATACCCATTGCTTCCTGCGCGTGCTTTATTGTGCTTTGTCTTGTCGCACCTTGGTAAATGAGACCTCCTCCAGCCAACGCTGTTAACACTCCTCGTAAAGAGCGTTGCTTTAAACCCATTAGCACTAATGCACTACCACCGATTAAAGAAGCCCAACGTTCAGTATCACTCGCTTCACTTTGGCTAATATTTTCCTGATCGCCTGAAATATATTCCACTGTTCTATTTCCTTAAGCTTAAAAAACCTACATCTATACAGCTGCAGCTGTACTCGGCTGTGCTGGTTTTGTTTCACTACCAACCTGCGCGCGATACAGAGCTAAAAGTTGCTGCTCAGACTTCAATAGGTCTTGATACATTTCCATGAAAATAGCAGTCGTGAGTGGGTCTGTGTATGCAGCTACTAACTTGCTAATATCACCTATACCTGTTTGCACATCACCCAAAGCAGAGCGTAATAGAGATATGTCATCGCTTCCGGTAAAGGCAGTTTTTACTTTGGCATACTGGTTAGCAACATTTGCTGTCAATGATGGCTTTTCACCTAATTCTTTAAGACGTGCTTCCAATACTTGAATGTGACGCTGCTTATCACTGATCATTTGTTGGAAGAGCAATTTCACTTCTTGATCTGATTGTTTCTGGGCGTACTTCTGTAGCGCTTCTTGCGAATAATGCTCACCAGCAAGAGCTGTATTCAAACCTTTAACAATCTCACCCTTGGTTGAACCACCCCAAGCATCACCTAGCTTCCACCATTCAGCTTTCTTATCTTGGGTATCTGGTAAAGCTGCGTCCTTACCACCGTAACCGAGATAACCCAATATAGCTGTAGTGAATATTGGCAAATCTCCTGGTTGACGCGATGTGATTAGATTTCCATCAATCGCCAGAGGTGCATCCAGATAATTTGCACCTGCGTTGATCATGTCTTTGCGAATCGCTACAAAACCCGTCGCTTGTTTACCTTTGAGTAAGTCACCTTCAATTAAAACTTGAGGTCCGTGACAAACTGCAGCTACTAGCTTTCCTTGCTGCATTACCTCTTGTACGAAGCGTACTGTATTTGGGTTCCGACGCATTTTGTCGGGAGCTACACCACCAGGAATAACTACAGCATCAAACTCAGAAGCCACAGCTTCAGTAGTGGTGGCATCGGCAGATATGGATAGTTTGCCGCGTTTACCTTTGTAATCCTCGTTCGTGCGGGAGCCAAGGATAACGACTTCTATTCCTGCTTGTTTTAAGCCATTGTAAGGAACTTGGAACTCTGCATCTTCTACATCGTTCTCAATCAGAATTGCAACTTTTTTCTTACGAAAATTGTTATTTGAACTTGGCATGATATTTCCTTTTGTTTTTATGAAACCGCGAACATTTCTCTATAGTCTTCCGATAGATTCACCTGTAAATCAGCAAATTCTCCCGGAGTCACAGCGTCTTGTAAAACTGCAAACACAGAGCGCACATGCATAACTGCTGCCGTGGGAGCTACTCCCTCTTTTTCACTTACACGTTTAATAAACTCTTCCAACCCGAAATGTTGGCCATTTTCCCCTTCTCTTCCAAGCAAGCATTCACCTAATTCTTTAGGTAATTGTGCGGCGAGATCCTTTGCTTCGTCTCCAACAATGCGTTCTTTAATTGTTTCTAATGTGGCGCGGGTAGCCCGTTCTGCTTCTTCACGAGAATTTAACAGGCCAAGACTTTGAACGTGTTTTATAAATTCGTCGTACTTCATTTTTACATCCCCTTTCATTAGAGTAAACACTTAATAAAAATTTATTTATGTAAGGAACGAATAAATATTACTTTTACCACAGTTTGCGGTGTAAATAAAAATACAATATATTCTCATTCATTCAATTATCTGTGATAAATCATTAAAGTTTCTTCGCTCTTAAGAAAGAGTTTTTTTAATTTTAATATCCCCAAAAATATTTTATTTTAAATAAAAAAGTTATGAGTGTGAATTGAAGACAAAGTGTTAGCTTGTGCAGAGTTCCCAATTCCTAACTCATAACTCTGATAAAGTCACTATAGCGTGAATTGATACATAATAAGGTTATGCATCAATTGCTGGCTTCTCTTCAATCTAAAGAGAGAGATTGTTTTATTTCTAAGGTGATACATCTTTAGGAAGACAAGCTTGTAAACAGAAAACGTTATCTTGGGGATGCAGTAAGGTCAAGTAATATAGCGGAACCAACTGCTCTTCTAATTGATTTAGGCACATATGCCTTAAGCAGGGTTAAACATGGAGAACCCTTTTGATAGTGTAAATCTTAATAGTTATTGAAGAGCAATCGGAGTTCATTATGACATTTACTCAAGCCAGCGATCCAAATATTCAAGAAAATGTCAAAGCATTTCAAAACTTAAACGTGGATGATCAATTAGCCGCGTTTTGGTTTATTTATAAGCAAATGGGTAGTTCCGTTACTCCTGCTGCGCCTGGTGCTAGTACCGCTTCTCCGGACATTGCTGAAGGTTTGTTCAATCAAATCAAGGAAAAATCTCATGAAGATCAATTGCAATTTCAACGCGATTTAATTAACAAAGCAGATAATGAATACACTAGGATGTATGGCTCATTGAGCGATACAACTAAGTTGCTGTTTTGGTATCGTTTATCCCAAGGTATGGATGATACAACTATTATTCCTGTGCCTGCTGATTATCAACCTTCCTCTGAAGTTCAAGCCGTTGTTAATAAAATTGCCTCATTAGATTACGAGCAGCAAATTACCGTTTTCCGCGATTACGTATCACCAATGGGCGCTCAACCTAAAGCTGGTGCTGGAGTCTAAAAATTTTTGATGCCCGCTAAAGATCAATCATTAGCATAATAAAAAACCTAGATAAACACATTGCAAAGAAAAATCACAATGTGTTTATCTAGGTTTTCACTTATCAGATTTGCACCCTGAATTCATCACGTCTTTGACTTTACTGTATGATCATCAAGCAAGGTGCTATTCTTTTCATCTCTCTTTAGGTAGGTATCAAAACTATAAGCCACCGTACCACTCATATCCCTGATCTACCCAGTAGCCTTTAGAAGGTCTTAGATTGTTTACTAGTGTAATGCGAGTTACCCATTTACTTTGCTTATAGCCAAGTTTGATTGGAGAAGCCAGACGTATAGGCGCACCATTATCAATTGACAGAGGTTGACCATTTTTCTGATAAGCCATGAGTGTTTGGGGATGGGTAGCAGAAGGTAAATCCCAACTTTCGTAGTAACCATCTGCTGACTTAAAGTAAACGTAGCGAACATTGGCTTTTGGTTGAGCTAAATACAAAAGATCTCGCAACCGTATCCCACCCCATTGAACAATCGCCGCCCACCCTTCAACACAAACGTGACGAATAATCATAGAGGTTAAAGGCATGCGTTGAAGATCTGGCATACTCATGCTGAGAGGATGGTTTACTTCGCCATCAATAATCAAACGAAATGTTGCTGGGTCAATTTCTGGGGTCTGATCATATGTATTAACTAACAAAGCATTTGGCTCAATAGCGCTACGAGGAAATTCAGGTGCAAGTTTTTGAGGATTAAATATTAAACTCTCTATCTTTTGGTTAAACGGCTCAGAAGTTTTGTTTACAACATCTTGAAACAAAGTAGTAGCACAACCACCTAACAAAAAGCTAGCACTCGAGAGTCCAGAAAGTTGTAGAAACTGGCGACGGAGTAATGAACGACGGAAAACTTCAACTTGACGCATGGAAAAAACTCCTCTACCAGAAAATTGACTGAATAAGACGTGTACCTCCCACTCTCAAACCTAATAGAGAGTGTACGAGTGCAAAAGCTACCACGATTGGTACTGTGGTAAAGTGAACTATCCGTATTGCTTGCCAACTGCCACCAAAACAATCAACGATCCAGTTGAATTGAACTGGTTTGTACATTCCTAGTCCACTAAATATAGCAACTAGCAAAACAGGAATGATAGCCGTATAAACTAACCGATGCCACGCGTACGTTTTGCGCTTGACGTTTTGACTATTCTGTAGCGCTTTTAAGTCTTTGTTGCTTACGAATCGATTTTTCCAGCGTCGATTGATTAAAATGTAAAAACCATACCAAAGTAGATTAAGTGCAAATAACCACATCGCAGCAAAATGCCAGTGTCTACCTCCAGCTAACCAACCCCCCAACAAGAATAAATTCGGAATTTTCCAGCCGCCTCGTCCACCAAAAACGGGGTTGGCATTGTAAATCTGTAATCCACTGCCAATCATTAAGACTAGACTAATTATATTAACCCAGTGAAAGACTTTTGCCGGAACACTCTGCGCTGGAACAGGTGGGGACTTAGATTTTTTAGAATCAGCAGGTGCATTCACAGTTAATAACCAGTAATGTTTATTAATAAAGTAGTTTCTCTAATAGTAAGGAGCAAGTGCTATCTTAGACGACTAAAGAAATTTGCTCCATTCTCTCGAAGATGGTAAATATAACAAGAAGTTTTGATAACTAGCTCATGATATCCACAAATCATTTAACACTAAACTTGGTTGAAGGTTCTGTGTCTGTCAGTTTTTCTCCGGAAGCAGCACAGGAACTAAAAGCAGCACTTAACCAACTCATGCAGAGCTTAAAAGCTGTTGCGGCTAAAACCACTCCTAGCAGTGGTAAAGTCACTCCCCAGCCTCCAATGGAATATTGTCACACGGGGCATGTGTTTTTAGAAATTTTTTGTAATCCTAATATTTGGCCCACTCCCTTTGCAGCTAAGGTTTTACTGACTGTTCGTGATGCCAATATCCGCTTAACTACAGAGGCTGAATTAACCCGAGTGATGGAAGATGTAAACCAGTATTTGGAGGAAGCAGGTTAAATACTTAAACTCCAACGCCTCTAAGATTTTTCAAGGCTTCATCCTGAAACTACCTTGAGGCGCTGGTTTTTTCTACATATTGTTATTTTTTGTGAATTATTAATAAGAGGTAAAAGAAAAATTAAGGTTTGGGAAACATTAAAAGTAAGGTCTTAAGCGTGCTGTGAAAATCAGCATTATCTATAAATATCAACTTTGAATCAGTTTATGAAGACTGCACCAGACGACGACAATCCAATTAAGGATTCTATGGAATCTCCTATGGCTAGCCTCAAAGCCAAGAAAAGGAAAGGAAAAAAACTCAAGAAACGCACGACTGAAGGTGAAGGAAGTTCTAAAATATCCAATCGGTTCTACGAGAAAAAACTAGCCAAGCTGCAATTAGAACTAGTGAAAATGCAGTACTGGGTGAAGTTTACAGGTGCCCGGATTGTGATTATTTTTGAAGGACGAGATGCCGCAGGTAAGGGCGGTACTATTAAACGGATTGCAGAACCCTTGAACCCCCGTGGATGCCGTATCGTCGCTTTAGGCACGCCTAGCGATCGCGAAAAGACTGAGTGGTACTTCCAACGCTACGTAGCTCATCTGCCATCGGCTGGTGAAATTGTTTTGTTTGACCGCAGTTGGTATAACCGTGCTGGCGTAGAACATGTAATGGGCTTCTGTACAGAAGAACAATACAATCATTTCATGCAAGATTGTCCAGAATTTGAACGGATGCTGGTGCGTTCGGGGATCATTCTACTGAAGTATTGGTTTTCTGTTAGCGATGATGAGCAAGAACGCCGGTTTCAATCTCGATCCACTGATCCAGCACGGCGGTGGAAACTCAGCCCGATAGATCTCGAATCGCGAAATCGTTGGGTGGAATACTCTAAAGCCAAGGATGCTATGTTTGCTCACACCAATATTCCCGAAGCGCCTTGGTTCACCGTTGAAGCAGACGACAAAAAACGTGCTCGCCTCAATTGTATTTACCACATCCTCAATAAGATTCCCTATGTGGATATGACCCCTCCACCCCTAGAACTAGCGCCCAGAAAGCCTGGCGATAACTATGTTAGACCACCACGAAATGAACAGTTCTTCATCCCACAAACTTATTAGGTGGTCGTTTTTTGACACATAATTATGCCCAAATAATAAAAGTAAAAAAATGACTCGTCTCCGTAGTAAGATGTACTAGATTCAAAAGTATTTGCAATACTTTGCACAGTCATCTAACAAAAAAGTATGAACAGAAAACGCATTGTTCGTGCCTTGCTAATAGCGCTGGGTTTTGTAACTACCACAACATTAACAGTTTCGGCTTCCGAAAGTATTTTTAAATTGATTTACAAAGTTTCAGAGTTAACATCTAATTATGATGACCCATCGCTAGTACGTCAGCCAACCGCAGCCAAGGTTGTAGTTGAACATCTTAGAGCACTAAACAGTTGTAACCTTGATCGGATTTTAGCTCAGTATCCGGATGTCGCTGAGATCCATTTGCCTAATGGTACTGTGACCAAAGGGCGTGATCAATTGTATGAGCTCTTCGCAGGCTTCGTTAAGCCTGGTGGGGAAGGAGGTTTCTGTGGCATTACCTTTACCCCAGAATATGTTAGTCAAGTCGGTGGCACTATCAACGTTCAATGGAGAGTTGATGCTCCTTTCTTAGCAGAACCTTATCGTGGCTCTGATGCCTACGAAACTAAGGATGGGTTAATGTATGCGCAGGTGACTACCTTTAATGGCAATGACCTGAAGTTTAAATAAAGCTTAGAAACCATTGACAAAAGCCACATTTCAGCTTATCCAGAGTGGGGTATCTTTGTTTTTTGTGAGGAGTTAGTCATGTTTCGTTTTAAGCAAGTCTTTGCTATTACAATAATCAGCTTGATGGCTTTAGTCGGATGCAACAATGCTGAAAAACCTACCCCACAATCCTCATCTACAGCAAGTCCTGCGTCTAACATCACAGCACCAGTTGAGAAAGCGAACCTGAATGGGATACAAGGTGTTATATCCAAAACTAAGACGGCTGTTTCATCTGGAAATTTTGCCAATGCTAAAAAGGAATTTGGGAAATTTGAAGGTTTCTGGTCGAAGGTTGAAGACAAAGTGAGATCTCAATCTCCTCAGAACTACAAAGCAATTGAAGATAATTCAGACCAGATTACAAACGAACTTAAAGCCTCTACTCCAAATAAAAAGAAAGTTCTACAAGCTTTACAATCTCTTGACAAAAGTGTCACTAATGTCTCTAAGTTGTAAACTTCTAGCAGCTTCAATTCGTTGTAAATAAACCAAGCTAAGGAGCGAATAATGACTCGCTCCTTAGTTGTCTTTACTATCCCAATCAGGGAGAGCTATTACAGTTTTTGTTGAGACGTTTGGACAGGGAAAGGTTGATAAAAAGCAGAGATTATCCTTAAACACAAGGGTTCAATTTTTTATTAACATCACACATCCAAAAAAAAGCCCTGCTCCAAAACCCAAAATTAAAAAATGATTAATCGTTTTCCCATTCTTCTCGGCCAATGAGATCGGCAATGCGATCGCGTAATAGGAAATCGCACTTTTCTAGCTCACATTCAACACAGACCCACTCTCTGGCTGGAATATATTGGCAAAGGCTATATATAGGTTGCTGTCGGCTAACGACTCCCTTCTGGACCAAACGCCTTGCTTCGTCTTGGATCACATCTAAAGAGTAGTAACTAATAGAAGGCACCGTATTGACACTCATTGTTTTTTACTCACAAATTAACACTTAAGTAGTGTTCCCAATAATGTTTCAGGAACAAACATGGTCACGAATAGACTTGTCGCTAGGGTTTTGTATTTTGCTATACGGAACTAATTTCATTTTGACGCTACATCTCCTCAATTTATGTAAATAAATATTAAGAAAGTCATCAAACTCTGACATATTTTTATATTTTATTTCATAAATGCCATTTTGAGTAGTCTATTTATCCTGATTGAATTGTGTGTCGGTTGTATAATATTTGCTATTTAGCACATTCAGGCAGGTTTTACAAATTAAGCAAAGATTAAGTTGCACAGAGGCCATTAAATACTAAATAGTGAACCTAAAGCGCTGTTTTGCGCTGCTGGCATTTGTCCATGGGAAAAAACTATAGGAGTATCTGCTGCTAGCAAAGGTATCAACAGCTTCAAGGCTTATGGGCTACCGTACATTACTAAAGCTTGTAAATTGCCATTTATTAATAATTTCTTCAACAAATCCTCAGCTAGTTGAGTCAGGCTAGCGCTACCTCGGAACGGATTTCCTCGGACAAATATTTGTAACAAAGTACAAAGCTCTATGTTTTGAATAGCCTGACTAGGAGTATGACTATCAATGATTTGAGCGATGTAACCGCTTTGATAGGTCAGTGTAATTGCAGATGCTTGATGGTTTAAAAAATAACATTTTAAGAAATCATCAACCGCTATCATGTTATATAACTCAATTATTGAAGAATAATTAAGCTTTATTGCATTTATGATATTTTCTGATGAGAACACAGGACCTTGAATTATTTGGCTGTATTGCAAAATGTCAGTAACAGTGGTATGGGCATCGTTGTGGGCTGTACCTTGGATTAAATTTAGAGTACTGACCTGCGGAGGGAAGATTTTCGCCTTATTAGTGCAGATCTGGCAGTACGTCGTGTACGAAAGCAGAAAGTGAACACAAAAAGTATAAATCTAACTACCGATTCTTGACAGATGTGTCTGACCCTTAGTCTTATTTAAGCAACCACCCTCAAACTTTGTCTGTAAAGTACTAAGCTAATTCCCAGGATTCAATTGTTGTCTGAGTTACCAGATTTTTGTACAAACAGTTGAGAGAAAAAGACAAAGCAAAGTGCCTTGTCTTCCCCCTAAAGTCAGGTTCCTGGCAAATCGCGCAGTTGATCAGGTAAATGATGGCGATCGCCCAATACTTCCAGTAACGGACCATGCTCACCGAACTTCACAATACTGACAGATGCTGCAAGGGCATTAATGCGATCGCGATAACGCCCTATATCGATCCCCAAAAGGCTGCATAGTATAATTCTGATTGTTGCCTTATGAGACACCACCAACACATTACCAGTCGAATACTTTTCTTGAATTTCTGCGATGACCGGCATTGCACGGCTAGCTATTTGTACAGAGGTTTCTCCTCCAGTGGGTGGGTTCCAAGCAGGTTCAGTTAACCAACGAACATAATCCTCTGTAAAATGCTGTTGGACAAACTCGGCGGTTTTATCCTCCCATTTCCCATAACCAATTTCCTTCAATCCCGGACGTATTTGCATTTCGACGCCTATTGCATCACACAACGGCTTTGCTGTGGCGATCGTGCGTTTCATAGGACTCACATACACTGCTGCCCAAGGTAAAGAGTGGTAAGTCTCAGCAAACGCCTTTGCCATCTGAGTACCTTCGTTTGTCAGTTCTGGATCTAAATCTCCACAGTAGCCTCCGGTGCGGCTATAAACTGTTTCTCCGTGCCTGAGAAAATATAGCCTTAAGCTCATAAATTTGTCCTTTTGATATTGGGTAACCACGATCATGAGGTAGGGTGCGTTAATAACGCACCCTACAACAGTCTGAACTATAGAAAAAGAATTCAGAAGCCAGAATTCAGAATTCAGGAGCCTTAAAACCGTGAACAGTAAGCAGTTATCAGTGTTCAAAGCCTACAGTGCTGTGATAACTGACTCCTGACTCCTGACTCCTGAATTCTGTTATGTGATCACAGTTGGCTTGTCTTTACCGGTGTAGTGGTGAATCTGAGCTATTTCATCACTAATGGCAATTAAACTTGCTAGTGCTTGTTGGGGATCAAGGTTATGCTTACTGGGATCACGCTCATAGCTTTCAAGATAAAGCCTTAAGGTAGCACCTTGGGTACCTGTACCAGAAAGTCGAAACACTATACGAGAGCCATCAGTAAAGCCAATCCGAATACCCTGATTTTGACTAACGCTACCATCAACAGGGTCAGTGTAACTGAAGTCGTCGCTGTATTCAACTTGATACTGACCAAACTGCTTGCCTTTCAAAGTTGGTATTTGGGAGCTTAAATTGGTTATGAGATTGTTAGCTCTGTCTGTCTCTACTTCTTCATAATCATGACGGGAGTAGTAATTGCGCCCGAAGGTTTTCCAGTGTTCTCGCACAATTTGCTCTACAGATTGCTGTTTGACAGCTAAGATATTGAGCCAGAAAAGAACTGCCCATAACCCATCTTTTTCGCGTATGTGATTAGAGCCAGTCCCAAAACTTTCTTCACCGCAAAGAGTTGCTTTACCAGCATCTAAGAGGTTCCCAAAAAACTTCCAGCCGGTAGGTGTTTCATAGCAATCAATACCAAGCGCAGCAGCAACGCGATCCACAGCTTGACTGGTAGGCATGGAACGTGCTACCCCAGCCAAACCAGAACTATAGCCAGGAGCGACTTTAGCATTTGCCGCTATCACTGCTAGACTATCGCTAGGGGTAACAAAAAATTTCCGACCCAGAATCATGTTGCGATCGCCATCTCCATCAGAAGCTGCACCAAAATCCGGTGCTTGTTCACCGTAGAGAATATCAACTAAGTCGTGGGCATAAACAAGATTCGGATCAGGGTGTCCACCACCAAAGTCTTCTAAAGGCACACCATTGAGCACCGTTCCGGTTGGTGCACCTAACTTCTCCTCAAATATGGCATGAGCATAAGGTCCAGTTACAGCATGTAGAGAATCGATACATATGCGAAACTTGCCAGAAGTGAGCAGCTGATGAATCCGCTCAAAATCAAACAAAGATTCCATCAACTCGGCATAGTCAGCAACTGAATCAATCACCTGTACAGTCATTGAACCGAGTTGAAAACTTCCCAGTTTGTCTAAATTTACATCACCCGCTTCTAGTAACCGATACTCTCTAATCGTTTTACTACGACTGTAAATTGCTTCTGTCACCTTCTCTGGTGCAGGTCCCCCATTACTGATATTGTATTTAATGCCAAAATCGTTTTCTGGTCCACCAGGATTGTGACTAGCAGAAAGTATAATCCCACCGAAAGCTTGGTTCTTGCGAATCACACAGGAAGCTGCTGGAGTGGATAAAATGCCACCTTGACCGACCAGCACCTTACCAAATCCATTCGCGGATGCCATTTTTAATATAGTTTGGATTGCCTGACGATTGTAGTAACGACCGTCACCACCAACAACTAAAGTCTTTCCTTGATAGTCTTCCAAACTATCAAAGATAGACTGAACAAAGTTTTCTAAATAGTGAAGCTGTTGAAAGACTTTAACCCGCTTCCGAAGTCCAGAAGTTCCAGGCTTTTGATCAGTAAAAGGTTGTGTAGATACGGTTTTTATGTTCATATAAGTGTTTTGAACAAATATAACAACGCTAGTTCCTGCCTGATATCTTCTGACAGTCTGAATACAACATCATTCGAGAGGCAAGCTTTGAATACAGGTGGTATTCTACAATACGCAGCAGAAAATAGCCTAACACTGCATTGAAATCAAGCGTGATTCAATAGCCGTTAAGGCATTTAAAATTCTTGTTTCCACCCTAGATGGCTACTTGACCTAGCCAAGATAATCTTACAACAAGGTGTCAGCCATTTTTGATAAATTCTCGCGAATGGAAGTACTGAATCAGTGAACAGTAAACAGTGATCAGTGATCAAAACTTATAGTGCGGTGTTTCCCGTTAGTATTCTTGACTGATGACTGATAACTGATAACTGATAACTGTTAAATGAGCGCTGCAATAATATTGATGGTCATGGCTAAAATTGTAGTGTTAAAAAAGAAGGATAATACACCATGTATCAGAGCCAAGCGCCTCATAAAGCGTGATGTTGTCTGAATATCAGAGACTTGGCTAGTCATGCCAATCACAAAAGAAAAATATAAAAAATCCCAGTAATCTGGTTCGCGATCCTCAGGAAAATCTAGACCCCCAGCTAATTCGTCTTTATTACTTTCGCTGCCGTGATAATAATTGTATGCGTATTGCAACGCGAACATGGTATGCACTAATAACCACGAACCAACAATCGTCATCACAGCAAGCGCGACATGTAGCGCTAGGATAGGAGTCGGCTGCCCTTTTTTATTATTATCACTGAGCAAAAACCCAATCGCTAATACACTAGCGCAAGCAGCTCCAACAATTATAGAGAACAGAGCCAAGCGTCCTGCGTATTCACGTTGCGCATAACGGCGCATATGTTCTGGTGTAGCCCTAACCATTATCCACCAAGTCAAGGCTAGGAAACAATCAATACCTGAGTTCCACGTACACAGAGTTTGTGAGGGGAAGCGCAGCCAAGACGGAAGTACTGTCCACACTAATCCGGCAAAGATCGCTGAAATGACTAGTCGGGGGCGAGAATCTAGATTCTTAAACCATCTATTTACAATAGACACAGGAGACTACTTACTCAAAAGACGAGCATCGATAGTAGTATATCCTTAATTTTCCATCGGCAAAGCTTCTTGTTGAGTTGACGTTGGGTTTTGTTCAGTAGTATTGACTGAGGAAGATGCGCATGGCTGGGCATGAGGTAGGGCTGATAGACCAACCTTTGCTGTTTGATAAAGCCGATTAAACTCCCGCTCATAATGTGGGGCAACAGTGGTATTTTGAACAAATACCAAAGTCTCATCATTTGAGTAATTCCCAGAGTTAGACCAGTTGTGACTACCTGTAATCACCAATACCCCATCTAAAATCGCCATTTTGCTATGCACTCCGCGATCGCCTTTTGGGGAAATAGGAAAACCAACTGTGGTTATAGGATGTTTCCAAGGATGAACTTGTGCGAAACGGCGTTTCTTTCTAGAATGTGGACATAACCCCATAGCATCATAAGCTTTTGAGTAAGGTTGAGCGAAGAAGTCTGGATCTATCAAAATTTTGATATCCTCTACCCCTTGATTATGCACATAGTTAAGAGTGTCACTAATCATTTGAGCTGAATACACAAACAATGCCATATGCACACTCTTTTTAGCTTGTTCCATATAAGAGGTAATAACTCCGTTGCTGGTTAAATCAAGATCCTCACTTTTAGGTGCAGGGGAAAAATGAACCGTGATCGTTCCAGATCCAGCGGGGATTGTGACGGGATTTCTCTGTGGTTTATGCCATTTGAACAACCCTTGCCACATATAGTTGAATTCATCAGTAAAAATTTTGGCAAGTTGAGCATTATCATGAACGACAACCATGTTATTTGGGTTGCCGCGAGTATCGAAGTTGTTAAAATCGCCATGCAAATCCGATGTTGTGAAGTTGCCACTGGATATAATAATTGTTTTACCGTCAACCACTAAAAACTTATGGTGCATCAGCCCACTACCTTTAGTGGCTCCGCCGGATGTATCATCTTTTATCTCTATGCCACTCTCACGTAAAATAGCTAAGGCATCACCAGGATAGCGCTTCAGTTCTTCATAAGCTTCTTTGTCGTGATGATTCATCCGTGCTATTTCTTCTGGAGAATAATCACTCAAAGCTTTGTTATATTTATTATCGAGTACTACTCTGACTTTCACTTGGCGTTTATGGGCAAGCGTTAAAGCTTCAGCTACCTTAGGAAGCCTGAATTCCATAACAGCTAAGTCCACACTTGACTTTGCTTGATTGATAGCATCAATGATCTGCTGCTCTAAATTGTCCCCCTTGCGAGTAAAATGTCGATATGGGTCTTCGTAAGAAGAAGCTAGCTCATGGTTGAAATAAACTTGAACAGCAGGATCTTGAGGTAATGGCTTGAGAATTTCTTTTGGTGAAGATTTGAAGCTGATAACCAGCACAAATCCAAAAATGACAAACAATAATGTAACTAATGTTTTAGAAATGCCAGAAAACTTACGTTCTTTAGAAGTAATAGAATCTGTGATAAATTTCATTTATAATTAATAGGAATTTTTAATAAAAAGGAGTCAGAATACAGGAGTCAGGAGTCAGAATACACCACCCACACTATCAGCGATCAGTCATCAGTTATCAGTGAACAGCCAATAACTCATAACTGAATTGTGGGGATGGTGTTTTAAGAAAAGTTTCAACTCTTATCTCGTCCACAAGGGACGAGGTTGTTACCAGCATTTCTCCTGACTCCTGTTTCCTGACTCCTGACTTCCTATAAATTGAGATGCACCCGAGTTAATGGTAAGCGTCAATCGGTAATCAATGAGATTTGCTACAAGAGCAATTATTGAGTTAATTTGTGTTGTCTACCAGTATTGTTTTAAATAATAGTAACGGCAATGCGGTTATTGCGGAAATTCTTAAAAGAAGAGTAGTTCCACTGACAGGGTAACAAAGCGCGTGGAAGTGGCAAGAATTTGGTAGCTTAGCTGTATACCCTGAAAAAAGATCAGCAAGTAGCAAGCCGCACCGTGTGTTCTTATTAGAGATTTTATGCAAATTTATTTAGATTACAGCGCTACAACTCCCACTCGTCCTGAAGCGATCGCAGTGATGCAAGAAGTCCTTACACAGCAGTGGGGTAACCCTTCGAGTTTACATGAATGGGGACAACGAGCAGCAACGGTTATGGAACAAGCCAGAACACAGGTTGCTAGCTTAATAAACGCACCGAATCCAGAATCTATCGTTTTTACCTCTGGAGGGACAGAGGCAAATAATTTGGCAATTATGGGAGTGGCCCATTTGTACTACAAACCTCAGCATATAATTATTTCTAGCGTTGAACACTCAGCTATCGCTGAACCAGTGCGTTTACTAGAGTTATGGGGTTGGCAAGTTACAAAATTACCAGTTGATGCTAAAGGAAGAGTCAGCCCAATAGATTTAAAGGTAGCACTACAAAGTAACACTGTATTAGTATCCGTGATTTACGGTCAAAGTGAAGTTGGGACAATTCAGCCAATAGAAGATTTGGCAAATGTTGCACGCTCCCACAATGCTTTATTTCATACGGATGCTGTACAAGTAGCAGGGCGCTTGCCTATAGATGTCAGCAAGCTAAACGTAGATTTATTGAGTATTTCTAGTCATAAAATTTATGGTCCCCAAGGTGCAGGGGCGTTGTATATACGTCCTGGTGTGGAGTTAGTACCCTTATTGCGTGGTGGGGGGCAAGAAAGACGACTCCGTTCTGGAACAGAAGCGGTACATACTATTGCTGGCTTTGGCGTAGCAGCAGAATTAGTGAAGCAAGAAATGTTAACAGAAACACCGCGCTTAATCAAGCTGCGCGATCGCCTGTTTGCTCTACTCACGAATATTCCCGGTTTAATTCCTACAGGTGAACGCTTCAATCGTTTACCCCACCATGTGAGTTTCTGCCTAGTAAACGCTGATGGTGAAAAACTTAGCGGTAAAAGGCTGGTACGTCAATTAAATTTAGCTGGTATTGCCATCAGTGCTGGCTCTGCTTGTCATAGCGGTAAACTTAGCCCTAGCCCTATACTTTTAGCGATGGGGTATTCAGAAAAAGCTGCCTTGGGCTCAATTCGGATGACAATGGGACGTGATACAACTGAAGCTGATGTTGACTGGGTGGCAATAGTGCTAAAGCAAATATTAGCTACTATTGCCGATAAAAGTTAACGAACGAGGAACTCAAAAGTCAATCTTTGGTGTATTATTAGCTGTGCAGCAATTTCCGAGGCTGCACATCTGAAAAAGTCAGAGAAAGAAAGCTTTTAGCTTGATAGTTCGCTACTCAATTTCTAGATTAAGCTGTTGTAGCTGACATTTGGTGATAATCTTATCTTTTGTATCCGCTTTTATAAAGGCAGTGGAATCATACAATTGCTTTGCACAGTTTGCCTGTTCTTGAGTTTTCGGTGGATAAGAAAGCATGAGATCTACTAAAAACTCATCACTTTGCTTACTTAAGAGATTAGGCAAACAGCTACGAATACCTGTGATCAGAAAACTAACACCGAAAGAGAAAAGCAGGATTTTGTTTAATGTATACATAACAGATAGGATACAACTAAAGTAGCTGAGCTAGCACATTTATTTAAGCGAAGCAGCTGATAACGTCACTCACAGTTTAATATTCCATAAGCAGTATATTTGCGTCAACTGCTTCCGCTTACACCCTCCTTAGGACGCATCTATGATATCTTAAAACCCAAAATCCGGAATCTTTTTAAGATGGCTGAACTTCCAACAACACTAGAAGATGCGATTGTGCAAGCGCAAGAAGCTACCCAAGCAGCACTTGCAGATGGGTATACTCGGCTACAAGTTGAGTTAATATTTCCAGAACTCAATCAAATGTCTGTAGCAGAGCAATTCCTGCCAATGTTTGAAAAATATGGTTCTAAGCTAAAGGTTTTCTTTGCTGATGCTGGTGGTGCAGCACTCGCCCAAAGGGATTGGGAGAATGTAGAGTTTAAAATCTCTGATGTTGGTGCTGGTAGAACTGCTACAAAATCAAAAATTCAACCAGAGGATGAAATCTTTTTATTTATTGCCCCAACAGCAGTAGAAGTGGTGCAATTAGAAAAGCTGTCTGAAGAAATAGGCGATCGCCCCTTAGTCATATTAAATTCTCGGATGCAAGAAGCAGGAGCAGTTGGTATTGGTTATGCAGCACGGCAAACCTACCAGCGTTTCATCAGTACACTTGAATCCTGCTATTACCTGCGTCCTATCTTTGAAGAAGCTGCATTATTCCGTTGTTACCCTGGAGTTTGGGAAGTGTGGCTCGAAACTAACGGTGACTATCAAAGAATTGCTGAATTACCCAAAAAACCATCAGGAGACGACTTAGATTTAATTCTGATGGAGGGACAACCAAAAACACCAGGAGACACTACCCCCGCAAGAAAACCCAGTCCTTTGCGAGGATTACAACGGTTCTTAAGGGCTTTGAGAAGTTAGTAGGGAGCAGTTATCAGTTATCAGTTATCAGTTATCAGTCAAGAATAATGGGTTTATCGCAACGCGAAACACCGCGCCATACACCTTGATCACTGATAACTGTTTACTGTTCACTGTTTAGCTATTGCCCTGCTTAACAATCCACAAAAATAGCTTTGTTTCTCTTCAGTCTTAAAGCTGCTCCCATCAATAAACCTAATGCAACTACTTTGCCTGATCATTTAAGCTAGTGTTAGTCAACGTTATACCAATTTTCTGTGAAGCTGCACATTATTTTTACCCCTCCTAACCTCCCCTTGCCAAGGGGAGGTGCCAAAGGCGGTGGGATTCTTTCTATGCGTCTTTATATAAAAACGGTATTAACGTTAAAATATCGTTGTTGATTGTAAAATCCGCTTTTGCTGATAGATTTTGACCTGTCGTTGTATTTTTTGTTGTACCTGTGATACCATTTCACGAAAAACCTGATACAGATAGGATATGTAGGGGCGAATGGCATTCGCCCTCACAGATGTTTAATGTGTATCAATATTTAAGTGAATTGGTATGAGGGGGAGAGCATTTGCTTTAGATATTTGTGAAAATGTTATCATAGCGAATGATGATAACAAGCAACCTGTATAAATGGTTGAATTTTTTAAAGATTTTTGAGACATAAGTATTGAAAATTTTTGGTGAGGGCTTAAGGACATTTAAAATGCCTCAAAACATGTTTTGAAACTGATTTATAGAATATTATATCTATATCGATTGGCAAAGTGAAATTGTCTACTTAGTCTTCCATTTTGCCGTGTTTTAGTTCCGTCAAACTCAGGTTATTTTGAAAGGACTTCTCAAAAATATTCTACCGATAAATATATCGTCAATTGATTAATTATAAATTTATACTAGCTTTAATAGCGTCTTTAAAAGCAGTATATACACTGAAAAAGAGAGTTGGAGTCAGTCCCAACGTCGTTATGGTGAAAATTGATTTTGCTTAATTATTTAATAATGTGCAAAACTGTTCACTCTCATCGCTGTAACTTTCCCCAGAAATTAAATTTCGAGGGTTGAGAAGTTAGCACCGTAAAGCATTTTCCAGTACTCTCTTTAAGACTGGAACTGCAAAACCCAAAGACGGAATAATTCGACAACAATTCGCACTCGCCCTTCTACTTCTTCAATTACGTCATGTCGTTTTAGGGTTTCTATAGCATCCTGTGTTACATCACATCTAGTAGCAAGATGAGTCAAAGTTAACCCTTCTGGTTGTGGTGCGATCGCTCTCAATATATCTTGCTGTCCACTAGCACCCTCAGCAGCTTGACCCCACACTCCATCAAAATAACCCCGCCCACCCTGGAAAAAAGCAGGATTGCTAACCACTGCTTCTACATCTGATACTGTAAAAATAGGGTCACGCTTGCGTCCCATTTCAAATACAGAATCATTGTAAAGGCGAACTAACTGAAACCCTAGTAACTGAACTAGATAAGGCTGTCCGTAAGTTAAACTGTAAATTTTGCTGAGCGCTTCTCTTGTGTAAGTTAACTGAAAATCTTCAAAACCTGGATTCTCGAGGATCTGTGCCGTAGCATCCTCCGTCATAAAAGACACTTTAATAGGAGGAACAATGCTAGCAAAGAAAGGTTTGAAATAATCTGCGGTCATTTCTTCCAAAGTATGCAAACCAGCCAAAGCAAAGGCAATTTTCGGAGTCATTTGCACCAAACTCCGTAAGTATTCCATAAAATTTTCAGGAATTTTCCCTGCTTCTATGAACTCTTCAATTTTTTCAAACTCATCTAAACCAATAATTAAACCAAAGTTTCCAAGGTTATTTACCACCTGTCGCAGGTAACGTTGAAAAGTGCGCTCAGGAGAATCTAAATATTCATCATCTGATGGTGGTGGAATTTTTACTTCTTCAAAAACAGCATCGCTAATGCCAATCAACAAATCTCCTAAACCATCCGCACTAGCTAACCCCTGTAAGTTAATATAGGCAAGCCGCACTTCTTCTCCTAAACAATTAACAGCGTTCCGGAGAATAGAACTTTTACCCATCCGCCTGTGACCGTAGATAACTACAGATTGCAACTGGTTTCCCTTAAGGCACAGTTCTTTTAATTGTCTTATAATATCTTCTCGTCCAACGAAAAGATGACCCTCTACAGGAGATCCAACAATATAGGGATTATGTACAGGTTCAGTGATGTTAATTTCCCCTACTTCGCTGGCAATTTTTAGGAGACATTTTTCCCAGGTTTTGGCGATGTCTACAATTAAGCCACGTTCTGCTTCTGGTAGACTATCCTTGTTTTCGAGGATATTGGTAAGCGCCCCTAAAGAACGGTTGAGGGCTGACGAACGCTGGTATCTAGAACGAGTCTGCTCTAATAAACGAACGTTTTTTACAACTTGGCTTAAGGATTCAAGAGTCTCCCAAGTAGTAGGACGTAATAGGTTTTCTTGAGGGAAAGGGGGAAGTTGGATGGATACAATACCTTCTATTTCTTTTGCTTTTTTGAAAATGTTTAGAATTGAAACGAGGGTATACATCTCGTCACCATAGAGGAGGAAACGGACATGAGCAAAAGCTGAAACCGCTTGATCTGGTTCTTTTTCGTGTAAATACCAGAAACCAGCAGCAGTTGATCGAGAAGGCGTGCTAATGCAGGGAGCTATTTCTAGGTTTGACAACAATCTCTCTCTCAAAATTCTTAAGAATAAAAACAAAGGAAAATCGAATAACCCATTAATAAATTCTTTTTGAATACTTGCTTTTAATGATGCGGAGGAGAAAAATAATAGTTTCCAGTCAAAAGGGGCTGACGCTAAACGAGAAATGCGCCAAATTATTTGGTCTTCTGGAGTTCTATCAAGGGCTTTATTAATAGCTGTTATTACAGAGCTAAATTGCAATGTATATGCCAGCAATTCGTTTGAATTATGTAACCCTATCTCCCAATCATTTAACAACCAATTTTGTAAGCGAGAAGATAGATTGGGTAATGGTAATGGAGTAATACGAGGAAGCCAGTAGCTTTTTTGAAAAGCTTGGGACTTGAAAAAAAGTGATATTAACCAAATTTCCGGACGTAATATAACCACGCCAAACGCCACGCCAAACGCCACGCCAAACGCCACGCCAAACGCCACGCCAAACGCCACGCTATACGCCACGCCATACGCCATGCGCCCCGCCACGCCCCCCGCCACGCTTAACGCCACGCCTAACCCCACACTAAACGCTACGCCTAACGCCACACCTAACGCCAGGCTAAATGCCACGTCATACGCCACGTCATACGCCACGCCCCCCGCCACGCTAAACGCCACGCTAAACGCCACGCCAAACGCCACGCCATACGCCACGCCTAACACCACGCCAAACGCCACGCCTAATGCCACGCTAAACGCCACGCCATACGCCACGCCAAACGCCACGCCTAACCCCACGCCTAACCCCACGCCAAACGCCACACCATACACCACGCCATACGCCACGCCAAACGCCACGCCTAACCCCACGCCTAACGCTACGCCTCCCGCCACGCCATACGCCACGCCATACGCCACGCCTAACGCCACGCTAAACGCCACGCTAAACGCCACGCTAAACACCAAGCCCCACCAATTAATTGATAAACCCACTTCTTGTAAAAGTAGACAAACAGCAATGGGAGTCACGATTATTAATATCAATACTTGAAAAAGTAATTCTCGCTGGATGGGATTGTTAGGTAATATTTCGCCACTCTTACGCCCACTCCTTTCATTGTCGGGCATATAACCACCTCCATAGGTGTCTACATACCACCGTAAGGCTTGCGGAAAGAAAAATACCCAGTACAACAGACGCAGGTAATCTAGAGGGTTCCACAACAACAGCGGACGCTTTAACTTCGGTGCTAAATCTAGGCGGGGGACAGGGTGCTGCTGCTTCATAAGATTGCTACATAGATTTGCTAGATAAACTAATAAATCAAAATTATTTCAACCTTTGGGAATATTCTTTATAAGTTTCATTACACAACTTCATCAACGTCTTGGGGTGTCCGTGACTTGACTCTATTAGTTTGCGAATATCTAGCTCGTCAAATTTAACGTTGGTGCTTTGTAAACGTGAATTGATAAAGCTTTTAATCGTTTCTTCAGACCATAAAACAACATTTTCAGTTTGACAAATACCCGCCAAAGGAGATGTATCTTGACTATCTTGAAATAAATCTTCAAGACGTGAGCTTGCAGCTAAAACTAGTCTTAATGGGGCATTCATTCCATCTGCTTGGCTTCTCAACCAATCCCGTACTTGTCTTGTAAATCCTTGCCAAGCAAGTTTACCAACGTTATCTATCGTCAACAATATCCTTTTATCTTTTAAATTTCGATTCAGATGATTTCTCCTACTATCAGGAATGCCAATTTTATGACACAAAGCTTCATAAAATTCATCCTCATTATCGCTAATTTCGTTTAAATCTAGAAATCCGAGTTGACGAGGCTGATGAAGTTGATGCGCTGATTGATGACCAATTGCCCACAAAAACGAGGATTTGCCTACTCCTTCTTCTCCAATTAATGCAACATTAGAACCATTGTTTAAATATTCAAAGATATTGTTTAGTTCTCTTGGACGAGGGAAGAATAATTTTTCATCATCAACTTTGCCAGATAAAGGAACAAAGGGATTATTATTAATTTTATTTTGAACTCTCGGAGTAACAGAATTATTTGTTGAAGGTTCTTGTGTCTCTTTAACGGAGAAATTATTATTTTTATATTTATGCTCAATAGAACTTATAAAATTTTTTTTGTTAATTTTAATCTTTAGTATTTGTGTTAATTTTTCATAAAGTTTCGTAGCTGCGTCTCTAATAGATTGTGGGGCGTAACCTTCAGCCTTAGCTATATCCTCCAATGTTTTCTTTGACCAGCAACCTTTAAATATTACTGTCTCCAAATTATTTAAGACTCGCTGGGTTTCTTTTTCCAGTAATTCATTAATAAACTTCAGAGCGCTCTCTTCATCTAAGTCCATCTAGTGTTACCAAAACAACAGAGTTATCTCACTTACACAAAGTATAGGATTCCTATTTGATTTTTGAAACGCACGTAGCACGTAGGGTGTGTTAGGACGAAGTCCGTAACGCACCATTTCAAGGTTTCGGGGGAGCATCCCAATTTTGCCAAAAAATGGTAGTGGGAGCATCTTGCTCCCTAGTTTATTACTGAAGGGGGCAGGATGCCCGCACTACAAAATAAAATAAATTTACACATTTGGGATGCTCCCAGCTTTCGGTGCGTTACGCTGCGCTAACACACCCGACAACACTACTGAGATTTTTTCACAAATCAAACTGGATGCCCATATTAACACCCTACTTTACTCTACCATACAAACCTTTCAACATTTCTGAATACAAACCTACACAAGTCTACATTTACCTACAAATCTAACACCGATAAATTGCCTACAATCCTCGACTGACAAGACTTTAGAGCATAAGACAACATAAAGATACCAACGATTCAAACGTAAACGTTATGACTCACCTGCTACCCGCTAACGAAAATTTACCCGTAGAACAAATGGAAAATTCTCCAGGTGCTACACAAACAATTTTGAATATTGCTGAGAATGTCACCGAACTTCTCAATCAATCAGAAACGGTTGAATTAGCGAAAGTCGGAAGTCAAACGACAGAAGATATTTTTAGCATGTTAATACAATCTGGTGGTAAGCCAGTTGCAGTAATTCTTGCTATTGCTATTTTAGTCGCTTCGACTGCCCTACCTATTTTTGCTTTAGGACAATGTCAAAGGGCTTTTTTTGAGTCTCAGCATCAAACAACTCTTCAGCGTGATATATCGCCATCCAGCAGGTGAAACTCTTGCTACAAAAGGGTTAGGGTTTACGCATTGATAAAACACATCACGTATCAGGTAGGAATTTAGGACTTACGTACTATACAAATAGAACATTATATGTGCTAACGGATAATGGTGATTTCAGACTTGTAGGGGCGAATGGCATTCGCCCTTACAATAGGCGGGAACACCCTTATTTGTGGGAAAATCTTTCGTTGAAGCGCTCTTAATTCCTAACCCCATATCCATATCCAATGATTTCTTTCAACGCGTAATTCCTAGAATTAATATCGCCTGAATGGAGGATTTTTCCAAGAGTGAGAGTTTTCCCGTCCATTGTAAGGGCGAATGCCATTCGCCCCTACAAGTTGGAAATGACCATTATCCTTAATGCACGTGATGTGTTTTCATCCTCCTTGTAGGGGTGCATTCAAAACTTTGTTAATACGATCGCGCGTTTCTAACAAGTGTGCTTGAGTGTATTCATCTTCTGAACGTACCTTTTCCAGCTTCTCATTAAGCTGTTTTATTTTGTACCATGCTAATGTACGAGCATCGTCGGGAACAGGTTGTTTCCTTAATATCATTCCCGTCAAAATATCTAAATATTGGCGCTGTAACCCTCGGCGCAAACTAGAAATCTTGATTGGTTTGCCTTTTGATTGCAGTACTTCTGTCCAGATTCCTGATTGTAAAGACTCAAACAATTCTGGTAGAGTCAGGGCTTGTCCTGGCTGAGTTTTAAGTTCAATGTCCTCTAAACGAGAGAGGCGATCTTTTGATAGTAAATCCCATAGCACCAACTTTTGCACAAACAACACTAGGTCATGAATAGGATAGTCTAACCGCCCAATGCGAGGATTACTACCCCAATGTCGCCACCGTGAGGGTGCCAACTTATTCAGCAATTGTGGAGAGAAGTTAAAAGCATCCTCATCAAACACATACTTTTGCAGCATTGCTAATGCTTGCCGTTGTTTTTCTAAAGGCACTGGTTGAAATGGTAATTTTCCTTGAGGAGCGTCAGAGTGAACACGATAAAAAGACTGCCCTCCAATGTATTTTGTCGCGTAGTATATATTTTGAAAATAATTACCTAATACTGTGCCAAACTGTTCACTTACATCACTGTAACTTTCCCCGGAAATTAAATTACGAGTGTTTAATCGACCCCACATCAGGCGCGAATTATCAAGTTGCCATTGAGAATATTGCAAGGCATCGCTACTATCGTCCCAAGCGTCAGCAGTAGGATCAAGGTCATATATATCCTCATCAGTGGAATAACTCAACTCTGGCTTATAAGACTGTTGGGCAATTTTTTCCAAGAAAGACTTTTCTCCAACCGGAGTTGCTGCTTGAGTAGGTGTGTAACCATACTCAATTGCCCATTCGTCATAAGCTCCCACCATAATAGGAAAATAATCTCCCTGCTTAATACCTCGTGGTGCAATATTTGGTGGAATGTAGTCCATTACAGATGAAACCATACCTTTTGTATGCGTAATATCAATGTTATTCATCTGCTCCGGTGATAGCAGTGTGCTACCACGGAAATTGTGTCTTAGTCCGAGAGTGTGTCCAACTTCATGAGCAATGATTAAGCGTAAATATTGATGAATATATTCTTTAACTTGCTGGCTATTGGGTGGTATGTTTTGCAAAAGTGACATGGCCATTGTTCCCAATGCAAACTGGTTAGTTGCTTCTAGACCATAACAAAGGTCATACTCTCCTGCGAGTTTGGATAAACGACTGGTAAATTGCTCTTGTTCTTGCTCTTGGTTTTGCATAGCATCACCTTTTGCTTCTAAGCCATTAGCACAAAGCAGGCGATTTTGCATAAACGCTGTCAAGGATGTTTGGTTACGATCTGTTTGGTTGGGTTCTACTATTGAGCGGTAATCACTTTTTAATCGGCGAAGAAAGCTAGCATCTACTAGAATAGTGGCGTTCAAAATTTCTCCAGTTAAAGGATTAACCCGAGATGGTCCCATAGCAAAATAGCCATCTACAGTATGAATCCAGCGAATAGTGTTGTAGCGTATATCTGCTGGATCCCAATCAGCATTATCTGGCATTTGCTTGACTTGGAGTGCATCTTTAATACCTGCTTTTTCAAACGCTTTGTTCCACATCAAAACGCCTTCTTTAATAGTATCTCGGTACTCTACAGGTATGGCGTTATCAATCCAAAAGACAATGGGTTTTTTCGGTGGAGAAATTGCTGCTGTTGGGTTTTGTTTCTCTAAATGCCAACGATTAATATAACGGACAAAGGGATCGCGGTGATCGTCATTAGATAAGTCTTGGTAGGCTGTTATAAAGTAACCAATACGATCATCAGCTAAACGTGGCTGGTAATTATTTTCTGGAAGTTCCGATAGACTATAGTGAACACGCAAATTAAAGCTACGATTATCAGCTAGCGTCATAAAACGCTGCATTTGACTATTCTTGATATTACCAGTACTGGAGAAATTTAAAACAGATTCAATTTCCATATTTTGGGGAAAGGCTTTAGCAGTACCAAAATAGGATTTATCAGTGCTTCGAGGTACTCCCAAACTTGAAGATAATCCAGCTAAGTCTGTAAGTAGAAGGTCACTTAAGTCAATAACAATGCTTTTGCGTTGCGGATGAATGCTTTTAATGGGAACTGTGTAGAGGACTGAATCGCTGAAAGAACGGGAGAGCGATCGCGCTTGCGGATCTCCTTCATCAGTGCGAAAATTGACATTACGAACAACAAAGTTCAAGTTATTATTCACACGTTGAAAGTAAAATAGAAAATTTTGCAAAGGCATCCCGCTATAAATTCCAGCTTGGCCAATCCCAGATTCTAGGGTTGTTGTAGCAAGATAATTTTTGTTAAGCTGGTCTGGCTTAACTTCTAAATAGATTTTGTTTTTTTCGCTATTACGGTATAAAGTAAACAGACCATCAAGCTGTTGGGTGTCTTTTACAATTTGCTCAAACGGAGATAATTCGTCCTTTTTGGCTGGCTGTGGGCTACTGGTAGGATTTTGTGTAGGATTTTTCTGAACTAGCAAAAATGGTTGCTGTCCTGCGTTTTTAGTATTTTTAACAACCCAAATAAAAGACTCACGTTGTACCTGCTTATTTTGATGAATCACCCATACTTTTGATGAGGTGGGCAAAGACGCCGCTATTCTTAGAGGAGGTCGATTTATTTGAGGGTTATCAAATTTCGAAGCGCTAGCGCTAGTGGTCCCTATTCCTAAAAACAGACCATTCAGCAAAATAACCAAAAAGCTAAATCTTTTCATCCAATCTTTCCTTGGCAACAATCCTGTTTTTTGATTTTTTTTAGCTCCTCACCTGTTGTACTGCACCTGAAAACAATCCTGACCATTTAATATCAAGCTTCTAACACCATCTTCGGGTTTACTACTTTAGATTTACTGTAGTCTTTTTCCGTATTATTGTGTCTATAGCAAGCTTTACGTATTATTTTGGCATTGATTTCATATAGATCTGTAAAGAGTGTATAAAAAGTTCTAATAAATAGGTTGGTTGATTGTACTGAAATTTTCAAATCTGTTTATGAACCGAAGTCAGTAGAGTATGTTGTGTTTAACAACACAAGACAATGTGACTACCATCACATATTAAACAAATCATTCTAAGGGAAGATTTGGAAAATTGCTGGTGATGTTATGAACTTTCCCGAATTAATATATACCTTACCCGAGCAAAACGGCCAATTTAATGCAGATAGAATCAACGAGTTTGCGAAAAAAGTGGAGGAGTTTGGATTGAAAATAAAGAGAGATTTTGGTGAAGAAGATGGATGCGAAATTCTGAAGACGGTCATTATGGCTTTAGTCAACGTTATTTAAAACTATTAAACTCATTCCACTCTGCCTATAGAGTGGAATGAGTTTAAGAATTGATTCAACAACTAACTCACCAAAAACAACTCCTTGATGCCTGCACTACCAATTTCGACTGCTAGCGCGGCTAGAATAAAACCTAAAAGTTGAGTAATAATTACTTCACCTTCTCCACCAATCCACTTGTCGAGTAGGTTTGCCAATCGCATAATTAGCCAACTGACCAACATTGCGGCTACGATACCTATGACTACGCTGAGATTAGGGTTATCTGCTTCTGATATAAGTAGCATGACTGTGGTTAAAGTCCCAGGTCCTGCTAATAATGGTAAAGCTAGTGGTGTAATTGCCACATCACGATCTTGATCCCACATTGGAGTTTGTGAGTTTCCTTGAAGCATTTGTAAGGCAATTAACAATAGTAGTAGTCCTCCAGCTACTCGCAAAGACGCTAAGCTGATATCCAAATAACTTAAAATAAATTGACCAGCAAAGGCAAACAGCAAAAGAATTGTTACTGCAACTAAAACAGCCTTATCTATAACTTTGTTTCTTTCGGCTGGTTCCATACCTTTGGTTAAGAGTAAAACTATGGGTATATTACCCACAGCATCGGCAAGGACGAACACAGCGATAAAGGTTTTGACTAGAACAGAGATATTCACAGGGCACAGATTATACCAAGGTCTATTTAAATCTAGCCAACTTTTTCCCAAGCGGTTACCAAGATTGAAATGAGGAGAATGGGAATTTCAATTTTTTTCGCTGAATATATATTATTTTTAATAATCTACCTATATAATTCGACCGTTTGCTGTTCAATTTATGAAGTCTTACCTAGCAGCCGCTCTTCAAATGACTAGTGTGCCAGATCTCTCAAAAAATTTGGCACAAGCAGAGGAATTAATCGATCTTGCTGTGCGTCAAGGTGCTCAATTAGTTGGGTTACCAGAGAACTTCTCTTTTATGGGAGAAGAGAATCAAAAACTCTCTCAAGCTGAGGCGATCGCAACTGAAACTGAAAAATTCCTCAAAACGATGGCTCAGCGCTTTCAAGTCACCATTTTAGGAGGTGGCTTTCCAATTCCGGTAAAGGATACAGGTAAAGTATATAATACAGCCTTACTTATTGACCCCAACGGGCAAGAACTTTCACGTTACTATAAAACGCATCTATTTGATGTTAACGTACCTGATGGTAATACTTACCGAGAGTCTAGTACAGTAATGGCAGGTATTGACCTACCCTCTGTTTCTTTCTCGCAAGAACTTGGAAATATAGGGCTTTCGGTTTGCTACGATGTCCGCTTCCCGGAACTTTATCGACACTTGTCACTAAAAGGAGCAGATGTTATGTTTGTTCCTGCGGCTTTCACTGCTTTTACTGGTAAAGACCACTGGCAAGTGTTACTGCAAGCGCGTGCAATTGAAAACACTTGTTATGTGATTGCTCCAGCTCAAACTGGACTAAACTACGCTCGTCGTCAAACTCATGGACACGCCATGATTATCGATCCTTGGGGAGTTATTTTAGCGGATGCTGGGGAAAAACCAGGTGTTGCGATCGCTGAAATTAACCCCTCTCGACTTGAACAAGTCCGTCGTCAAATGCCGAGCTTACAACATCGGGTATTTTAAATTTAAGAAAAGTAAGCACGATACTGGATCTTGATCTTAGTGGAGTGTGTAGAGGGCAATTGACAGCCCTAGCTCGGTTAACATTTTGGAACGGTTCGAGTAAGAATCTTCTACCAGGTGTTACTGCGTGAAAGAATCTCCGTGACTTTAGTCCGGAGAGTTAGTCAAAATATTAAATGCTCTCAAATTGCAGCTATTATCAGCCTAAATACTAAGGTGGGTTTGCCCACCAAAACGGGAGCATCCCTTTCCGAGTGCAAAAAGATCCTAGTGGGAGCCGCAAAGCTCCCTAATTTATGACAGAAGCGGGCAGGATGCCCGCACTACAAAATAAAATAAACTTACACATTTGGTTGGGATGCTCCCACCAAAACACAACATTGCTGTCAGTCAGAACAAACACAGTTAGGAACATGTTCTGAATAAGGAAATATGAAGCTAATACATAAAAATCAGATTCTAAGTTACAAATTTTTGAACTTCTGTAAGCTTGGTAAATATCAAAGTATCATTGCCAGCTTAATGATGGTATGTTTGGTTGGATATAGTTTTTTTCAAGAATCTTCAAAAATTGCTCTTGCAAAATCTCGCAGGATAAACTCAGAACCTACAAAAAACTTGTCCCCAGCAGAGCAAAATTGCAGCAATAATCTGGGAGTACAGCAGGAGACTTCCAATTTGGCAAGCATGACTATAAACGTATCAACTTGGGCAACTCAGCCTAGTTTGGGCGTTCAGAATCTTGTTCAATCAATTGGTCCGTATGTATTTGCTTATCTAAATCGTAGTTCTTGGCCGACCATTCATAAACAGGCAAAGCTGGCAAGAGTTCCTATACTTATGTATCACGACATCTTGCCACAAAAACAAGTATTTTTTGATGTAACTCCAGAGGAATTAGAAAAGCATTTTCAGCTAATTAAAGAGCAAGGCCTTACTCCCATAACTCTTGACCAGCTAATGACTCACCTGCAAACAGGTTTACCACTTCCAGAAAAACCTGTTTTGCTGACTTTTGATGATGGTTATGGAGGTCACTACCAGTACGTTTATCCATTGCTGAAAAAATACGGTTATCCTGCTGTGTTCTCGGTTTATACTAGTGGTATTGGACAAAATACTGGTCGCTCTCATGTGAGTTGGGAACAACTAAAGGAAATGGCAGCTAGTCCCTTAGTGACGATCGCATCCCATAGCGTGAGTCATCCAGAAGATTTAAGAGCGATACCAGATGACCGACTGCAAGCAGAAGTCACAGAGTCTAAGACTGTTTTAGAGACAAATTTAGGTATTCCTATCCGGTACTTTACCTATCCGGCGGGAAAATATGATGAGAGAGTAGCACGAGCAGTGTATGGTGCAGGGTATCAGCTTGCACTGACGATGAATGATGTAGATGAGCGGTATGCTGGAGCTTCAGATAGTTTATTGGCAGTATCTCGCTTTGGTCAATCTAAAATAAAAGACGCGATCGCCCAAGCTTGGGGAGGACCAACATTACCACAGTGGAAATTGGGCTTTGACTTTTCAACTCCAATTCAACAAACTGAAGCAACAATTGACAAAATTTCTTTGGTCTTAATTTCAGGTGGTAAACCGATAACTATACACGCTGATAGCCGTTATCAGGTTTCAGAAATTTTGGCGAAGAGTGGTACTAACGCCTTAGCTGCCGTCGATGGAGGTTTCTTTTCCCTCAAACTGCTAAATTCTAATTTTATGATTGGACCAGTGTTAAGCCAGGTTACCAATCAATTTATTCCAGGCGATCGTAATGATATCCCAAGATTAGTTGGGCGTCCTTTAGTACTGATTAGCCCCACCTCCGTAAGTTACATTCCCTTTGACCCGCTCAAGCATAACACTTTAGAGGGAATAAAAGCCGAGATGCCTAATGTAACGGACGCTTTTGTTGCCGCAGCGTGGCTAGTTAGAGACGGTCAACCCCAAGAAGCAAGCACTTTTAAAGGTTTATATGGTTTCGATCAAGCCCGTTATCGAGCTTTTTGGGGTCTTAATTCAGCAGGAGTTCCCACTATCGGCGTTTCTCGCGGAAATACTGACGCCGTGTCTCTAGGAAAAGCCCTTGCACAAGCTGGATTGCAGGATGCTGTAATGGTTGATTCAGGACAAAGTACATCTTTAGTTTATAAGGGTAAGTCTCTGGTGAGTTATACTCCTCGTCCTGTACCTCATGTTGTGGCACTTGTAGGGTCTGAGTCAACAAATCATACAGCTTGCACTTTGGCAGCAAATAAAATAAAAAACCGGGGAACCTAAGTACTACCCGGCTAAGTCTTACTGAGTAAGAGAATCCTCAGTACTCTAGGGATACTGTAATACAGTATCCCTATTTACTTATCTCAATTAGACAGCCGCTGTTTTCTTTGTTACAGCAGAGAGTTCGCCCTTAGCATACTTAGCAGCAAACTCATCAAGAGAAACCTGCTTAATCTTGCTAGCATTACCAGCAGTGCTAAATTGCTGATAGCGATCGGCACAAACCTTTTGCATGTACTTAATAGAAGGCTTGAGGAAGTGACGAGGATCGAATTCCTTAGCATCTTTTGCCAAAGCTTCACGTACTGCAGCGGTGATAGCTAGACGGTTGTCGGTATCAATATTTACCTTACGTACACCACTCTTGATACCTTTTTGAATTTCTTCTACAGGTACACCATAAGTTTCAGGAATTTGACCACCGTACTGGTTAATTAACGCAATCAAATCTTCAGGTACAGAAGAAGATCCGTGCATAACCAAGTGAGTATTAGGTAAGCGACGGTGAATTTCTTCAATACGGCTGATTGCTAAAATTTCTCCAGTTGGCTTGCGGGTAAACTTGTAAGCACCGTGGCTAGTACCAATAGCAACTGCCAAAGCATCTACTTGAGTTTCCTCTACAAATTGAACTGCTTCGTCTGGGTCAGTTAGCAGCTGGTCGTGGGAAAGTATTCCTTCTGCACCGTGACCATCTTCTTTGTCGCCCATACCTGTTTCTAGAGAACCCAAGCAACCGAGTTCGCCTTCAACACTAGCACCTACAGAGTGTGCTACTTTCACAACTTCGCGAGTAACGTTAACGTTGTACTCAAAGCTAGCTGGAGTTTTAGCATCTGCTTCCAGTGAACCGTCCATCATTACACTGGTGAAACCATTGCGAATCGCAGAGTAACAGGTTGCAGGGCTGTTACCATGATCTTGGTGCATAGCAATGGGGATATGAGGATAAGTTTCCACTGCTGCCAAAATCAAGTGACGCAGAAAGTTTTCACCAGCATACTTACGAGCACCACGAGAAGCTTGTAAAATCACCGGGCTATCTGTTTCTTGAGCAGCCTGCATAATAGCTTGAATCTGCTCCATATTGTTAACGTTATAGGCTGGGATGCCGTAACCATTTTCAGCCGCATGATCCAACAACAGCCGCATTGGTACGAGCGCCATAGATAGTCCTCCTAATTGGTAGTCAGCTAATCAGTTTTAGATAAGCGCGATTATTACGCTAATCTTAAGACTTTTTTCAACATATAGGAAATTATAACTATTGATGGGTGCTTATGTTGAAAAAGTTTAACAACAAAGTGGGGCATGGGGCATGGGGCATGGGTGGAAAAAGGGCTTATCAGAACGGTATTAACTTCCTTGCAGCCTTCATATTTACCCATGTAATTCTTCTCATGCTAGACCACTCAAGTGGGGAAACCTGCCCAAGGCGATTACTCCTATGCCCTATGCCCCATGACCTATGCCCTATGCCCAAAAAACTCATATCATTTTGCTTAGGGCTTTTTATATTCTATCAATTAAATTTATGGGTCGCCCGGGATTCGAACCCGGAACTAATCGGTTAAAAGCCGAGTACTCTACCGTTGAGTTAGCGACCCGGCTAACTGCGTTTCCAGTACTTTAATAGTTTAACACACCCCTCTGGATTTTTGCAATAGGAATTAGAAAAAATTTGCCGATAGGCGTATGGTCGTTGAAAGGTCAGATCCAGGTTCCAAAACCGTGAGGTTTTCTCCTGTGTTAAGGGCGTTGCGAGGAGCGCTCCAAGGCTCTAAACAGTAAAAATCTTTGCCTTTCACTGTCCAAAATACCAGCGTGGTAAATAACTCATCATAATCTAAGGTCAGTTTTAAGCCACGGCTGCCATCAATGACTGTAGCAGAGGTAGCACTAAGTTGCTTGAAGGCAACATCAATTTCATCTTGGCTAAAGTCAAAATTACCGGTAAAGGGATGAGTTTCGTTTGTTCCCTTTTCTTGGTACTCGCTGGAAGGAATTTCAAACTTTAGCTGACTTTTATCAGATACGGAAAAGTAAGGATGGAACCCGAACGAAAACGGCATGGGTTCTGAGGAGAGGTTAGTATAATGCTGCTGAATTTCCAAGCTATTACCTTCTAGTTGGTAGGTAAAAGCGACTTTAAAATCAAAAGGATAGACCTCTCGTGTTTGCTCGTTACTGTTTAGGGCTACGGTAAGGCTAGCGTTTTGGTGATTTACTACAGTCCAAGGTAAGTCACGGGCAAAACCATGTTGTTTAAGAGTGTACTGCTTACCGTTATGAGTGTAGGTGTTGTTGGGTAAGTTGCCACAAATAGGAAACAAAATCGGAACCCCACCCCTGACACTCAATTGAGGATCCGCAAGGCGTTCCTCGTCTAGATACAAAATTTCTTGCTCATTTACACGCCATCTGAGGATAATACCTCCTCTTTCGGGTAAAACTTCTAGCTGGGCATTATCTGTTTGTAGGTGAAGTTTATTCATTGGGGATTGGGTACTGGGGATTGGGGCATGGGGCATGGGGCATGGGACATGGGGCATGGGGCATGGGGATTGGGTACTGGGGATTGGGTACTGGGGACAGAGGAATTCACTCAATTCTTCCCCTGCTCAAGAGTTCCCCTGCTCCCTACTCCCTGCTAAGAGATCCCTCCTTTTTACTCGTCTTCAGCGAAAATAAAGCGATATAACTCGCTTTTATCTGGTTCAGGACTACTCTCGGCAAATTGCACTGATTCGTCTACAACTTGTTGAACTTGACGATCAATAGCTTTGAGTTCGTCTGGATTAGCTAAATTTTGCTCAACCAGATATCCTGCAAAATTCTTAATTGGATCACGGGCAAACCAGTATTCTTTCTCTGCTTTGGAGCGCATTTCATCTGGATCTGCTAAGGAGTGACCTCGGAAACGGTAGGTAAGCGCTTCAATTAAAGTTGGACCTTCTCCTTTTCTGGCACGGGCTACAGCTTCTTGCGCTGCTGCTCGCACAGCGAGTATATCCATACCGTCTACTTCCACACCTACCATATTAAAGACACTGGCTTTTTTATAAATCTCAGGTTCGGAAGTTGCACGTTCGTGAGCCATGCCGATCGCCCACTTATTATTCTCTACCACAAAAAGTATTGGTAGTTTCCAGAGGGCTGCCATATTCAGCGTCTCAAAAAACTGACCGTTATTACATGCTCCATCACCAAAAAAGCAAGCTGTCACTTGGTCAGCACTGTCATCACCTAAAACCTCTCGGCGATATTTAGTTTGAAAAGCTGCTCCAGCTGCTACAGGAATCCCCTCTGCGACAAAAGCGTAACCACCAAGCAGGCGATGTTCAGCCGAGAACATATGCATCGAACCACCGCGACCTTTACTACAACCTGTCGCTTTGCCAAATAACTCTGCCATTACCTCTTTTGCTGGTACTCCCGCACTTAGAGCATGAACGTGGTCGCGGTAAGTACTACAAACGAAATCTTCACCTGGTCGCATCGCCCCTTGAATGACTCCAGAGGAAACAGCTTCCTGACCGTTGTACAAGTGTACAAACCCAAACATTTTTCCTCTATAGTACATTTCGGCGCACTTGTCTTCAAACGTGCGCCCTAACACCATATCTTCATATAACCGCAATCCTTCTTCTTTGGTTATTTGAGTGATAGCGGCATTAAATGTGGGTAACATGCGCTCTTGAACCATTATTTCTCAATCATCCTTGTTGTAAAACTTAAAGTTACTATTTTTAGATAGTTGCTCTTGTAATCCGTAAACTTCGTCATTATAAAGTCAGTAGAAGAATTCAGGAGTCAGAAGTCACGAGTCAGGAGTCAGAAGTCAGAATTTAATTCTTTACACTAGTCTGTAAATCGTCGAGACAGAACATATTCTGTCTACTGGATTCTGAATTCTGACTCCTTTTATGGTACTTTCCTCGCCCTACCTTTGGCACCCTTATCCCAAATTTGGCAGTTTGACAAGGCTAAAGCCATGTTATGTTCTAACTCAACTTTCGCCCAACAAGTGAGCTAACCCTCTTGTACGTTTTTTCCGGATGTTCCCAACGTTAGTTATCTTGTCCAACGAATGGGGTACACCAACAACTAACACTCACCCATTGTCCCTCATCAGTTTATTTAGGTAGAAACCCCGTCATGACGGACGGCTTTACAGTTAATTAGCAACACGCCAAGAGTTGTAAGATAAAAACTTACAATCTGTAGATATTGCATTTTGAGTTAGTCGCTTGCCAGTTTTTAAGCTGTACAAACTAATTGTTTTTCTGCTTGGATCTTTCTTAGTGGGCGAAGAGTGCCAGCCACTAACGTAAGTAAATCCATACTTGGGGTGCTTAACGATAGAGCCGCGCTTAAAGCCTACGCTAATCGTTCCGCCGTAACGAGAGCGGATGTGTCCTGGTGCGTGTTCTAGTCGGTGAAGTTGACGACGGTGAAACCTTAAAGGAATAATTTCAATCAACTTGGTATTGTCCGGGCTAGAATGACCCTGTGTGTACCAATTAGCCAATACCCACGAGTCAACACAGTGAGCATCGAACTTGTTAGATAGCTTGTTCTTGGACTTTTTCAGCCCTAAGACCAGTCGCAATTCGTAGGTGTCATTGCCCGACTTTGTTTGTAGTGGTGCTATCTGCTGTAATTGGTTGTAAAACCATTGCTTGCCAACCTCTAGAGGCGAAAACATGCGGTTCCACTTCTTGCCGTTTTTCCAAGTCCTTGCTTTGATGTCTTCTACAACAAAAACAGTAACCGGGAACATAACGGACAGCCATTTACATATTCTTCGCTTCCATTGCCATCTAGCTAGTGTCGACGGTGCTAGCCGTTGCTTGTTGGCTAACCTATTACTACGATTTTGGCGGCAAGGCGTTTTACGACTTCTTCTAGTACGTCGCATGTTCCGACGTGTTTTAACGTGATCTTTTACCCAATCGACGGCGTGTATTTGCACATTTAAATAAGTATGGGCTTTTGATTTAACAGTGAATCCTTCACGCTTTGAGCCAGGGTCAACACCTACCGCTACTGGCTGATAATTTCTGCTAGATGGTTCTACATTCAGTCGAACACAAAACACTCCTTTTTTAAAAAATGGCGTTGCTTTCTTTGACTTGATCCAACGTCTTGCCCTGGCTGAAGTTGTTGGCATCAGTGGTCGATTACTCTGATCTACAACTGGTACAAACATTGACGATAAATCCTATCGCTAGGTGTATACATCCCTTCGACACTGACCGATGGAGAGGAGAAGAACTAGGGAGGCATTCTTTCGTCCTGTAGCTACCACGCACAATCGGTTCAGTTGTTTGTCCTAACCTTGCGGCTAGCGTCTAGACACTGGTTTAACTCGAATTCAAAAGGTGGTTATTCTTTCTCTTTCAAGCCCCTGGCTTATAGCCGGGGGTTAGTGACAGATTACCCATTACAATAGCTTGCTTTCTGCATATTCACGAACAATTTTAAAAAGAGGGAGAAAACACTTGTATTTTTATGTAAAAATTATTGAAATCAGATCACAATCATGATAGCATTGGGGCCGCCTACAGAAATATCTCTTAGCTCATAAAAATATTTTTGACAACCGTTGGTGTTTAACCAGGGTATCAACACACAGCTATAGTGTGAAGTCAATAGGTTATTGTTATGGCACTGTTTTGCAGACCTGGAATGCTCTTGGAAAATTATGTTGCTCATGCTGCAGGGGAAGTAGACTGTGCGAATTCCGCTAGATTACTACCGAATTTTAGGACTACCGTTGGCGGCAAGTTATGAACAATTGCGCCAGGCATACAATGATCGCATTGTCCAACTACCAAGGCGTGAGTATTCCCAAGCAGCAATTACATCTCGCAAACAACTTATAGAAGAAGCTTACGTGGTTTTATCAGATCCAAAAGAACGCAAAGCCTACGATCAGGTTTATCTTGCTCATGCCTATGGCTCTGATGGTGTTGATGCTGCAGTAGCGGTTGAAGACCGTTTCCAAAGGAATAACGATAATATTGATGGGCATAACCTGACCATCGAAATTTCCCAAAATGAATTAGTTGGTGCTTTACTGATCCTGCAAGAGCTAGGGGAGTATGAACTTGTGTTGAAACTTGGTCGCCCCTACATTGTTAGTAAAAATGGTGGAACGGGTGCCAACTCGAACTATGGATCACTAAGCGAAGAAGCTGTTGAACGTCCAGACGTTGTTCTCACTGTTGCCTTAGCATGTCTGGAACTAGGTCGTGAGCAATGGCAACAAGGTCACTACGAAAATGCGGCCATTTCTCTAGAAACAGGTGAAGAACTGTTATCACGCGAAGGACTATTTCCTAGAGTTAGGGATGAAATAATAGCGGATCTTTATAGGTTACGGCCATATAGAATACTGGAACTACTGGAACTGCCAGAAGAAAAAACTGCTGAGCGAGAGCAAGGATTGAGACTATTACGGGAAGTCTTAGACCAGCGAGGGGGTATTGATGGTAGCGGAAATGACCAATCCGGTCTCAGCATGGATGACTTTCTGAGATTTATTCAGCAGTTGCGTAATTATTTAACAGTAGCAGAACAGCACGAGTTATTTGAGGAGCAAAGCAAGCGTCCCTCTGCCGTCAGCATATACTTAGCAGTTTATACTTTGATAGCACGCGGATTTGCCCAGCATCAACCAGCATTGATTCGTCAAGCAAAGCAATTGCTGAGTCGTCTAAGTAAGCGTCAAGATGTCCATTTAGAACAGTCACTATGTGCGCTACTACTAGGGCAAACAGAAGTTGCAACTCGTACTTTAGAACTGAGTCAGGAATATGAAGCCCTGGCTTTTATTCGAGAGAATTCTCAAGGCTCTCCAGATCTTTTACCAGGCTTGTGTTTATACGGGGAACGGTGGTTACAAAATGAAGTTTTCCCCCACTTTCGAGATTTGGCTGGTCGACAAGCTTCACTAAAAGAGTATTTTGCAAACCAACAGGTACAAGCTTATTTAGAAGCTTTGCCTATAGAGGTTCAAACAACTAATGAACCTAGTAGCCAATCCTTTCCCTATGGGCAGTCGACCTATCCTGATAGTCCTATCAATACGACGGGGGTTCCCCAACAACCTTACGAGAACAGAACAACAGAGAGAAAACCAGAATACCCAAACATTTCACCACCCAGTTTTCCTAAATCACCAACTTCTTCATATGCTGGGAACCCACAAACACAAGCTCCTATGACTGGAGCCCCAACTCCGGAAAGGACAAGGAGAAGAACGAACTACAACTCTCATAGCAACGCTCCATCTCCTCAACCCCCCCCAACACCAAGAAGGCGTAGACAACGCTCTCAAACTCATACCCCTGGGCATAGTATAGATAATCGTCATCATTTTGCTCATCGACAGCGACCTATTGTTCGCAGAACACAACAACTCCGTTTGTTGTTGTTAGTACTTGCTTCTTTAGCGGGGTTAGTGATTTTCTTGACAATTGTTGGATGGTTGAAAGATCTGTTTTTCTCCGCTCCATCAATGGAACAACAGTTATCGATTGAGCTAAATCAACCAGTGGTACCCATTCCTGCCCCTAACAGTAAACAAGAATCACCAACAGGCTCTCCCATAACTCAAGACACTGCAAAGGAAGTCGTTCAGACTTGGCTGTCTACAAAAGCCGCTGCTTTGGGACCAAATCATGAAATTGATCGTTTAGCTCAAATTTTAGTTAGTCCAGCTTTGTCTCAATGGCGCTTAATTACTCAGCAATTAAAAACAGATAACCGCTATCGAAAATACCAACACACCGTAAAAGTCGAATCCTTAGAGCCTGGTCAAGCTGATAACAATCATGCTACTGTCGAAGCTTCTGTAACTGAGATGACAGACTATTATGAGAACGGTCAGATGAAAAAATCTGAAAAAGAACAACTACGAGTTAAGTATGATTTGGTTCGCGTGCAAGACGCATGGCGCATCAAGAATATGTCTGTTTTGACACTCTCTGTTCCTAAGTAATGCGCATGGGGCATGGGGCATGGGGCATCGGCTAATTAATAAATAATAGATTTTTTCACAAATGATTTAGGATTGCTATATATAGGTTAATCGTTATCTGAAAGGGGTCAGTACTACTTAGGGATTTTTTACTCTTTTGCTCAATGCCCCATGCCCAATGCCCCATCTTCAATCAGCAATTTCGTAGCGGTTTTTACCACCACGTTTGGCACGGTACATAGCAGTATCTGCTTGTTTAATTAGGGTTTCACTCTCTTGGCTGTTAAGTGGGTAGACACTGATGCCAATACTAGCAGATACTTGAATCACATGTCCTTCCAAGATGATTGGTTCATTAATGGTTGCTAAACTTTTTTTGGCGACTTTAACAGCGGCTTGTATGGTGGGAATAGCTCGCAATATCACGGTAAATTCATCGCCACCCAGACGGGAAACAGTATCACTACCTCGTAAAGAGTTGTTAAGACGTTGGGCAATGACAATCAATAAGCGATCGCCTATTTCGTGTCCTAGAGTATCATTAACTTGCTTAAAGCCATCTAAGTCAATAAATAATAATCCTAGTAATAAATTATTGGTTTGCGCCCACTGTAGCGAATCATGAAACTGCTCTAAAAAAAATTTTCGATTAGGTAGACCGGTGAGTGCGTCATGATAAGCAATATACCTTAAATAGTCTTCTTTTAACTTTAATTCATTGTTAGAGCGGAATAACTCAGCAGCAGAACGTTTGAGATTTTCCTCGATCTTTTTTTGTTGAGTGATATCTCGGATAATCCCAACGAGAAAGAAATTGCCTGAAGGATCTTTGTGAAGCGATCGCTTCGTAGCAATTAAATAAGTTTTTCCTGTGGCGTCAGTAAATTCTTCTTCATGTTCCTGAGATTCTTGACTCTGGAAAACTAACTCCTCTTGCTGGTGAAAAACATCAGCCTCATGTTTAGGAAAAAAGTCATAGTCAGACTTTTCTATCAAAACGCTTTTAGCATAACCAATTAAGCGACAATAAGCTTCATTCAAAACAATCCATTGATGTTTTTGATTTTTCACGAAAATTGGATCAGGAATCGTATTAATGACTTGATTCAAAAACTCTTTGGAACGTTTCAACTCATCCTGCTTATGTGCAACTTGAAAGCTAATTACAATAACTGAACCAGTGTAGGTTAGTAATACAGGGATAATTGGTATCCACCAACCAAACAAGAAAGCAAGGTAGGCGCTACCAATCAACAAAAACAATGAAAGCATAATAGTCGCAAGTCTCAGGGCTAAACGATGTATTCGCCACCCATGACTAGCACCCAGATAAGCCCAAACGAAAATCCACAACAATTCTTCTATGGGGTTAAACCAAACCTTCAGGAGTGGTCTTCCTTGCAGGGCGGCGCTAAGGATTTCACTGATAAAATAAGCTTGTAGTTCAACTCCAGCTATAGGCTTTACTGTACCAACCAGACGACTGGAGTATGGAATTAAGACGAAATCTTGAAGACTGGGCGCAGTGGAACCAATTAAGACAATCCGATCCTTAATGCTGCTTTCCGACACCTGATCAGCTAGCACTTCCCTCATAGATACCTTAAGAAAGCCACAATGATCCAAAGATGGTTTTTTACAGCCCACTTTTGGAAAGTTGGATAAAATTTGATATCCTCTGTTATCGATCCTTGTATAGGGTCCATCACTAGACTGAAAACGGTGAAACTCAGCCTTACCCAATTGCAAATGCTCGGAGTTGTCTTTTGCTTGTTGAGGAGTAATACCTTCATAGTTTAAGTACTGTAAAGCTAGTTTCAGAGCAAAACTTTTGTGCGATTGATTATCGATATACCAATACAATAAGCTGCGACGGATTTTGCCATCGCCATCAAGCAGCACATTGTTAAAGCCAACTTGATCATGCTGACTCAACTCTGGTGGTGGTGAAATCCTAACACTTTTGTTATTGGACAGAAGTTCAATGCCAACTAAATTGGGAATAGATTTATATGCATCAACCAAATTTTGATAACCTGATCCCACTGGGAAAGTTCGATAGATATCTAAACCAATAGCCCGAGGTTGTTGGACTTTTAATTTTTGCAACAACTCAGCAATCACATCATCTGGAATTGGCCAAGAACCAACTTGGCGTATAGAAGGCTCATCAATTGTTACAATCGTGATACGGTCTTCTGGTCTTTCATATGGACGCAACTGAAAAAACTGATCCAAGGCTACCCATTCTAAGGATTGTAATAATCCGATAGAGCGTAACAGTAGGATGGAGATAGTAACAAAAACAGAGGTGAGCAATTCTCTATCTTTGTTACCAAATGGTTGTTTCAGGGCAAACAGTAAATTCCAAAAACGCTTGCCTATCTGCATACTCATTCCCGTTACATGGCTGGCCGAATTATTGGTATATGCACTCCTTAAGTTACTTGAAATCGTTAGGAAAATTCTTGAAGTTACGTGGACCTTTGTAGCCGGAAATTTGAGCCAGTTTTTCTAGCGGTTGTACGTTAGGATAAAGTTTTCCGTTAATTTGCCAGGTAGGAAACCCTTGAATCCCAGCGGCTTGGCATAAATCGGGACGGGGGTCGTCTTTACCCTGTGGATCGCACTCAATGTGTTTAATTTCTGAATATGCCTCTTTGCCAAAAAGTTCTTTTTGTTCGTGGCAATGAGGACACCACCAAGCAATATATTCTTTAGCACCAATTTTGGTAAGATGACGTGCTAATTCAATCTCTGCTTCACCAGATGTAGATCTGATAGGCCAACCAGTTCCAAGGGTTGGTTCTCCTATTGGTTTTGGGCTAGCAGGCAAGTTAGCCGTTGGGTTGTTGACGTTAGCATAGACACCTAAAGTTCCAATCAGAGTCACCATGCCAACAATAATCGCTGTAAAGAAAACTTGTCCGATATCCTCCCAATTACGACCGATTAGAGTTAATGTTAGAAGGCTTAGAGAGAATATAGCCGAACCGATGCAGTATATACAGACCGCTTTAATTTTAAAAAACAGCAGGTACATTAAGTAACCGCTGAAAACAGACATAGCGATCGCCCCACACAACAGCAGCAGCCAAGTGATATTTTCCAGCTTTGTACGAGTATCCTTCTTTTTCACTGGATCAACTGCCAAAGGCGCTAAGGCGAATATTCCCATACTGGTATAAGCTAAAAACCCAAATAACGCCAGAGGTAATCCGAGAACTGTAGCATAGTCACTGGAAAGCACAAAATCGCAGCTTTTCGTAGGGCAGGCAGCAGTACTTTGTGTTAACTTAACTACAGTAAGATAAGCTGTTGTCAAAGCACCACATCCAGCGATCGCGGCAATTATATAGCGCGAAAAGCGATGAATCCAAGGGGTAGTAGGACGACGAGTCATAAAGTGCGTTATTAGAATGGTGAGTTGTGAATTGTTAGTTGTTAATTGGTAACAAATGTTAAAAATTAACAACTAAACAATACAATTACGAATGTAGCTTTATTGAAGAAATGGATGGGTTTTCATCTCTAGAGTTCAAACTTTGGCGTGCAATTTCAACAAATTGACTTACCCGTATTGGATCAATAGGTTGCTCACGGAGACCGTGGCGTTTCAGAGAACTAGAAACAATCACACCATCTACTGACCGCATCAGTGTCGTAATATTTTCCCAAGTTGCTCCACTACCTATGAATACTGGTGTACCCTTAGCAGCGGAAGATGCAAGTTCTAAATCTTCTAGGTTAGGAGGACTACCAGTAGCCCAACCAGACAAAATGACCGCGTCTGCTAAACCGCGTTCTATAGTGTCTTGCACTGCGACAGTGAGATTCGCCGAACTTAAGGGATGGGCGTGCTTCACTAACACATCGGCCAGGATTTTAACATCACTACCTAGTTCCCGTCGATAGCGTAGTAATTGATGGGCGTCTCCCTCAATTAATCCTTGGTCGGTTGCCATTACACCTGTTAAGACATTAACGCGAATGAATTGTGCTTTTACACAGGTAGCGATCGCCATTGCGCTTTTTGCGTCGTTCCGCAAAACATTTATACCAACCGGTATTGTCACTAAATTTTGGATCCTTTGTACCACTACAGTCATTGCACTAACAACCGCAGGGTCTACCTGGCTTTTACAAAAAGGCGCATCAAAAAAATTTTCCACAATAATGCCATCAACCCCTCCACTAGAGAGTGCTGTTGCTTCTTGTTCTGCACGGTCAATGACTGCTTTGAGGCTACCTCCCCAACGAGGTGAGGTCGGTAGCGGGAGGAGGTGAACTACACCAATAATAGGAGTTCGGGTTTTAAATAGCTGATATAAGTCCACGTCTTTAAGCTTCTGGGCAATGGGCAATGGGTATGGGGCAATGGGCATGGGGCAATGGGCATGGGGCATGGGGCATGGGGCATGGGGGAGCCAGTGCGCCCTTAAGGGTTCCCCGGCTTGAAGCATCTGGCGTCATAGGGCATAAGGGATTGGGGGTTAGACTACTACGTACTCCCTGTTCCCCTATTTTTGAATGACAGGTGCTACAAGGAGGGCATTGCCACCCAGCGCACTGGCTCATGAGTGACTTTTGACTTCCCCACAGGGGCTGCTCCCCTGCTCCTATGATCCATACCCCATGCCCATTGCCCTATGCCCCGTGCCCATCGTCAAACTTGTTTTCGGTTAAGTTACGGTTTACCGCCTCCATCTTAAGATGGAATTTAGCGTCAAACTATCCATAAGATATGTTAAGATAAAACGAGGCTACAAGAGGAGTTCGCCACTCAATCATAAGCGAGGCGGCTTTCCATGAGGAAGGTTTCTCTCCTGCCATAGTCACAGGCTTTGCCTGAACCAAAGGTCGGCATCACCGCGCTCTGGGGCGTAGTCATGGGGAATTTTCCTTCTTGGTAGCAACTTCTCGAATACGCCGTAGAAACCTGGTTATGATTTAAGTCGTCTTTTCCAGTGTTATCCGTGCGAGCTGCTTTCCAAAAGGAAATTAACCAAGTGAACGCTGCGGTCATGTAGAATACCAACAGGCAATTGTAAAAAAAGATTACAAATGTCAACTTTACCGAAGAAATACTTATTTTTCTTCTAAATAAGAGATTAATAAGGATATCATAGCGTGATTGTCAGCACCTCGTTCTAAAGAGACGGGGCTTCTCCTAGGAGAAGATGGTGACGCTCCTCTGTCACTACCGTTTGGAATTAGTGCAAACGGACCTCGTCTTTAGCTAGCTCATCGGATGTGTGTACCTTGAGTACTATGATCGGTGATGCATTCCTCGACTAGGTTTCTTAGACTTTAAGGAACTGTTTTAAAGTCCTGCGCTTACTGTGCAGCATTTTTGGAGGAAATACCCGCAAGGGCAACTTTTTAAGTTCCTACTTGCGGGTGTGGCGTCTTGGGCGTTTCTTGCCTAAAGTATCGTGAGGTTTTATGACTCCAACAGGGGGTGTATGAATCTTCGGCTCTTTACAAAAAATAGATAGCAGTTCGCTATCTTAAACTACAAGGAAAAACAAAATCTCTCATAATATGGGTGATAAGCCAATAATTGCAATTTCTCACCTAGGCTGCGAGAAAAATCGAATTGATACAGAGCATATGCTGGGTTTGCTAGTAGAAGCAGGCTACGGCGTAGATTCTAACGAAGAGTTAGCAGATTATGTTATAGTCAATACATGTAGTTTTATCGAAGCAGCAAGGGAAGAATCTGTCAGAACTCTAGTAGAATTGGCAGAAGCTAATAAAAAAGTCGTGATTACAGGCTGCATGGCACAGCACTTCCAAGAGCAGTTATTGGAAGAGTTACCAGAAGCAGTGGCAGTAGTGGGAACAGGTGATTATCACAAAATCGTAGATGTCGTTCAGCGCGTAGAACAAGGAGAGCGTGTAAAGGAAGTCAGTGTACAACCGACCTACATTGCCGATGAAACAACACCGCGCTACCGTACAACAGCCTTTGGTACTGCTTACCTAAGGGTTGCTGAAGGGTGTGACTATCGTTGTGCATTTTGTATAATTCCCTATTTAAGGGGAAACCAGCGATCGCGTACTATAGAATCTATTGTTAACGAAGCAAAGCAGCTAGCAAGTCAAGGAGTACAGGAAATCATTTTGATTTCCCAAATTACGACAAATTACGGTATAGATATTTACGGTAAGCCGAAGTTAGCGGAATTACTCCGCGCTTTGGGAGAGGTAGATGTACCGTGGATTCGGATGCATTACGCTTATCCCACAGGTCTTACCCCAGATGTGATAGCAGCAATTAAAGAAACGCCTAATGTTTTACCTTATCTGGATTTGCCCTTACAACATTCCCATCCAGAGATTCTTCGTGCGATGAACCGTCCTTGGCAAGGACAGGTAAATGATGCTGTTATTGAACGCATTAAAGACGCACTACCAGAAGCGGTGCTCAGGACAACTTTTATTGTCGGCTTCCCAGGCGAAACAGAAGAGCATTTTGCCCATCTGTTGAAATTTGTCGAGCGCCATGAATTTGACCATGTTGGTGTTTTTACCTTTTCCCCCGAGGAAGGAACGCCCGCCTATAACTTACCAGACCAACTACCACAAGAAGTGATGGATGAGCGGCGGGATAGATTAATGGAACTCCAACAGCCAATCTCTTTAAAGAAAAATCAACAGGAAGTCGGCAAAGTCGTTGACGTTCTAGTTGAACAGGAAAATCCTGAAACAAATCAGTTAATTGGTCGGTCTGGCAGATTTGCCCCAGAAGTTGACGGGCTGGTGTATCTTCAAGGTCAAGTCAAGCTAGGAACTATCGTGCCAGTAGTGATCCAAAACAGTGATGTATATGACCTTTACGGTCAAGTCCTCAATAACTAGCACCGCTAGGCGCGACTTATTCAACTTTATTTCCGTGCCTGCTGTACTAGAGTGTTAATTGGTAGTTAAAATTACTAACCATTAATAACTAACAACTAACGAAACTAAAAAATTTAGGAGATTTAATGAATCTTTCATTCCAAGAATTAGGACTTTCTCAAGAGCGAGTTGAACAATTAGAAAAAATGGGCTTCACCGCACCAACCAACATTCAAGCCCAAGCAATTCCACAACTGCTAGCTGGTCGTGATGTGGTGGGACAATCACAAACTGGCACAGGTAAAACAGCAGCATTTTCTCTACCAATCCTAGAACGGCTAGACTTGAACCAAAAGGTTGTACAAGCTGTGGTCTTGACACCAACTCGTGAGCTAGCAATCCAAGTCCACGATGCTATCTTTGAATTTATTGGCAATCAAGGATTGCGGGTATTAGCAATTTATGGTGGTCAATCAATTGACCGGCAAATTTTACAACTTAAGCGTGGTGTTCACATCGTTGTAGGTACACCAGGACGAGTGATCGATTTGCTGGATCGCGGCAGCCTGAAGCTGGACAAGGTGCAGTGGTTGGTGTTAGATGAAGCCGATGAAATGCTCAGCATGGGCTTTATTGATGATGTAGAAAAAATCCTCTCCCAAGCACCAGAAGAACGCAATACAGCTTTATTCTCGGCTACAATGCCGCCATCAATTCGCCAGTTGGTAAACAGATTCTTGCGTTCTCCAGTCACAATCACAGTGGAACAGCCAAAAGCTGCTCCTAACAAAATCAATCAGGTTGCTTACGTCGTACCACGTCATTGGACAAAAGCCAAAGCTCTACAGCCTATCCTGGAAATGGAAGATCCAGAAACGGCTCTCATCTTTGTGCGCACTAGACGTACAGCCGCAGAACTCACTAACCAGCTACAATCTGCTGGTCACAGTGTGGACGAATATCACGGAGATCTTTCTCAACAAGCAAGAGAACGGTTATTGACAAGGTTCCGTAATCGCCAAGTACGTTGGGTAGTCGCTACCGATATTGCAGCGAGAGGTTTAGACGTTGAAGAGCTATCTCACGTTATTAACTTTGATCTACCTGATAGTGTTGAAACCTACGTTCACCGGATTGGTCGTACTGGTCGTGCTGGTAAAGAAGGTACTGCAATTTCTCTAGTACAACCATTTGAACGCCGTAAACAACAGCAATTTGAACGCCATGTACGCCAAAATTGGCAAGTGCTGTCAATTCCTACACGGGCACAAATTGAGGCGAGACAGTTAGAAAAACTGCAAACCCAAGTACGGGAAGCGTTGGCTGGTGAGCGTTTAGCTTCATTCTTGCCAATCGTCAGCGAGTTAACAGAAAAATATGATGCTCAGGCGATCGCTGCTGCAGCATTACAAATCGCTTACGATCAAACCCGTCCAGCTTGGCTACAATCAGATATCAGTCTGGAAGAAGAAATGCTCTCTGCTGCTACTCCCAAGCCAAAGCTACGCAATGGTGGTGGTCGTCGCGGTGAGTTTTCTGGCGAACGAAATCGCTCTGGCTGGAATAACACAAACGAAGGAGAAAGAGGCGGTTCTTCCAAACCCAAACTCCGGAGTGGAGGTGGATCTCGTCGCGAAGCTTCTATGACTCCCAAAAAACTAGGTTCTACCACTGCAAGGGAATCAGCTTCCTAATCAGTTAGCACGAGTTAGGAGTTTGAGAAAATTTTTAGCTTAAAAAGCATAACTCCTAACTCTCTCATTCAGACAACACCATCCAATTAATAGAAGAAGAATTTTCAGGAATAGGGTAAATTGTGGGACGAACTTAGCATTGCTTTAGTTGGTCTCATCAAAAACATGCAGTTAAATCGAACCAATTTCCTCAAGGTTCTTCTCCAGTCAGAGCCAGGAAACTTAGCTCTTGCTAACGGCTTGCGAGGAGCCTTAGCACTAGGTGTTCCTATGCTGTTTAGTCAAGTCACTGACTACAGAAAAACCGGATTATTTGTCGCTTTGATAGCGTACTTCGTAAATCAGGCAAATGTCGGTGGACCGTACCGAATAAAAGCGACAACAATGACTACTGCTACTTTAGGAATAGCAGTTTCTGTGTTTGTCGGAACCTTAGCCGCTGGTATTCATTGGCTTGCGGTGGTGTTGACATTTATCTGGGGGCTTGGTTCCGGTTTTGCTTCACTGTATGGTACCGCTGGTACGACTGTAGGTCTAGTCATTGGAATATCGTTTGTTTCCGCGATCGCAGAGTCAGGAGACCTGTTTACAGCTGTGTCGAGATTTTCTCTCTGCTTGCTTGCAGGCGTATGGGCGATGTTCCTCTCGTTGGTAACGTGGGCTGCTACACCTTATAAACCGCTACAAGCTTCAGTAGCAGAATGCTATAGCTCGCTCTGTGATTATATTCAAACAGTTTTACATAACACAATTCAGACTGGAAGTGACGCCAGTCAGCCTGAATATCTTCTAAAAATTAGAAAAGCGCTGGAAAATGCTCGAGCAGCTTTAGGACAAGAACGCCTTACAAAGCCATCCCGAAGCTGGATCGATGAGCAGTTGTTGGTATTGATTCAGGACGCAGAACGTCTATTTGGCTCAGTGATCGCTTTGAATGAGTTAATTTCTATTAACTCCCAGTATCAGCAGTTTCAACAAGTGCAGCTATTAGTTGACGACGTACTCCAAGAGTTAGCAGTCATCACTAAAGTAATAGCTCAAGTTATTACCGGTAAGCCTACTGTGATTTCTTTGGGAAATCTTAACCGTATCTACGAAGCACTACGAGAACAAGAAAATATAGCAATTGAAAATCACCAGACAAACCACCCAGGTTTAGTTGCTGTCAGTAACCTCGTCTTATTGATAGAAAAATTAATTAAGCAATTATACTACACGGGTCTTACAGCGCAATATCTCAGAGCTAATATTAAAACCAGAAAGCGAGATAGTTCTACAGTCTTTGCAGTTGAAGAAAAACAGCAATCACCTTTAAGAAAACTACGGGATAACCTCACCTTAAACTCAGCTATTTTTCGTCACGCTTTACGTCTTGGTGTGACTCTTACTATGGGAGTTGCAGTAGCCAAGTTTGCCGGGCTAGAAATGGGCTATTGGGTGACGCTGACAATCATCATCGTTCTAAAACCTGACTTTGGTGGAACTTTCCAACGGTTTTTTCAACGGATTGTTGGAACTATCTTAGGAGCAATAGTGGCGGCTATTTTAGTAGCAGTGATTGCAAACAAAGCTGTACTAGATGTCTTCACTTTACTAGCAGCGTTTTTTGGAGTTTCCCTCCTGCGCTATAACTACGGGTACGCGGTTTTTTTCTTCTCGATCTTTGTCTTACTGATTATTGATCTTGCGCAACCAATTACGTGGCAGTTTGCTAGTATCCGAGTCGTAAACACATTAATTGGTGCAGGACTAGCTTTTGCAGGACACTATTTAATGTGGCCTAGTTGGGAACGCCAACGCTTACCTAACCAACTCGCCGCAGCCATTCGACAGTGCAGCAACTACTTTCAAAAAGTCATGGCTGTTTACCAAGGACAAACAGAAAACCAAGCGACAATTATCAACCAACGAAGACTAACCGGACTGGCAATTACTAATGCACAAGCCTCATACCAAGGATTACTCGGTGAACCCAAAACGCCATTAGGAGTTGTAGAACCTTTTATGGCAATGTTTGTGTATATGGGACGTTTTACTAATGCAGTAACAGTCCTAGCAGTACACCTCGATTATTTTAAAAGAACTGAACCACTACCAGAATTAGAAACTTTTACCCAACAGATTTCGGTGATACTCGATCAGTTAGCTGATTCAGCACAGCAGGGAATTTCTCCACCACCTTTGCCCAATCTTGACGAAACTTTGGAAAAAATTCACCCTTGTCTACAAACACTTCGTAGCGATCGCTTACCAGAAGTTGAGAATCAAGGAGTAAGAGACTACACCATAATAGATATGGAGATTGACCAAATTGTCCGCCGGGTTAATGCCATGCATTCCGCTTTAGAAAGGTTGAATACAGAATTACACTTCAATGCCCAGAATTCTAGTAGGTGAAGTAATAGGTTAACGACTTTGCCCACTACAATAAATCTTAGTTCGTAGTTGCACGCCAGTTGCTTTATGCCGGGAAACCCGTCCATCGCACTGGCTCGCTTTAGCGCACTGAAGCATAACGACCCAATACTGCACGGGTTTTGCTAAAAACTCAAGTTTAAGGTAGGTTGGGTTGAGGGACGAAACCCAACATTTATGGGCATTTGTTGGGTAACGCTTATGCGATCTACCCAACCTACGATTTTCCTGGCTTGCTTTAGCGCTCTCAAGTACAACGACCAACCTTTCTAGTTGCTTTGTAAAAAATTACGTAATTTGTATTATTTGTGTCGAATTATGTATTCTTTATGTTAATTAAACATCAAATTCCAATACCGAAAAAATTACCGTTTTTAGAAAAATTATGTTGGTAAATAGAAAATATGGAGTAAGATTTGCAATTATAGTTGATGAAACTCTAATTAAATTTGAAATTATCATGGAAGGACGTATCGATTTGGGAGAACCAGATTATCCCAGTTTGTCGCCAGTACCATGCTTAAATCAAGTTGATAGTTTTGCTGAAAAACTTTTAGCAAATTCCGATAGATGGAATGATTCTTCGGTAAAGTCGAGAGATTTAATCGATTTAGCTGTTCAAAGACTCAAGTCTCCAATTCCTAAAGAGGCTATTGAAAAAGCAGAAAAAGCCTATCCTGTGATTGAACCTTTAAAAAAGGCTATATCTTTTTTCCAAAATAATCCAGATTATCGAGACAAATGTTTTATGGCTTTGGAAATTGTCGAACCAAATAAAATTATTGACGGTATTGATTTAATGGCAGAAGATTTGTGCTTAGAAAAAACAGCTAGAACATTTACGGAAAATCTATAACAAGGAAGTGGGGTGAGTTATTTTGATTCTAATTCAGCTGCCACAATAGATAAAGCCACAATGGGGGCGGTAACTGTTCGGAGAATACGACGCCCAAGGCTAACAGGTTGGAAATTAGCAGCGATCGCACACTCTACTTCTTCTTGTGTCCATCCTCCCTCTGGCCCAATAGCAATTGTAATCGTCATTTCTCCTTTATCGCGCAAGCAATCCCGCAAATGAGGGTAGTTTCCTCTCGCTTCACAAATATATTGCTGGTTTGTTGATCTTTGAAAATCCACTAATGATGACGAAAAACCAACTGGTTCTAATATTGTTGGAACAAATAACCGCTCTGATTGCTCTGCAGCTTCTTGCGCAATCCGTCTCCAGCGTTCCAGTTTTTGAGGACTAGGGTTGAGCAAAGTGCGATCGCTTATAACCGGAGCAATAACTCCTACTCCCAACTCTGTACAACACCTCACCACTTCATCAAACGCATTCCCTTTTGGTAGGGCTACTATCAAGTTAATTGATACAGGTAACTCAGTTTTTACCTCTAGAGGTTCTAAAACCTGTGCTTGAGTTCCTTGTAACTGCGCTATCCACCATTTACCTAAACCATCCATTGCAATAAAGCGATCGCCGTTGCGCAACCGCAACACACGCACCAGATAATGTTGTTGCTCTTGTGTGAGGATAATTTGCTCCTTTTGGAACTGGGAGGGTGCGATCGCTATTCTTTGCAATTGAGCCATGAAATTTTACGCCTACTTAAAAAAATTTAATCTTAGAAGCTGTTAATTGCGTATTGATACCGCGTTTTTAACAGTTCATAACGTCATTTCAAATACTTATTCACCTTAATAATTCGTATTAGTTTTAAATTTAAAGTTTTATTTTAAACTGAAAAACCTGCTTATTAACAGTGATTTTACGGTTCGATGCTACAGGGTGTGGAATGTAGATCGTATAAAGTCGAGCAAATAGCAGTAATTATATTATTAACAGCGTAACAATACTTCTGGCTGTAAATAATTTAGCTGATGGAGCAGGCTAGATGATAAAAATTCTGTTTCTAAGCGCTGATCCTACCGATACCGCTAGGCTGCGTTTACAACGGGAGTTCCGAGACATCGAACAAAAATTGCAACAATCCAGATACCAGGAAAATTTTGAGCTAAAACCCGCACTGTCTACACGTCCGGGAGATCTCATCCAAGCAATAGTGAGTTTTGACCCTCATATTGTTCATTTTTGCGGGCATGGTACGACTACTGGGAAGCTTTGCCTTGAAGATGAATCGGGTGAAACTTTGCCTGTAGATTCTGAAGCTTTAGCTGCATTGTTTAAATTAGTAGCTGATCAGGTAGAGTGTGTAGTTCTCAATTTCTGTTGTTCAGAAATTCAAGCACAGGCTATTGTCCAACATATCCCTTTTGTTATTGGCATGAGACAAGCGATCACTGATCAAGAAGCGATCGCCTTTGCTATTGGTTTTTACACAGGAATAGGGGCAAATCGCTCAATTGAGTATGCTTTTGAGGCTGGCTGTGTGCAAATTCAACTGCAAGGTATTGCACAATTAACAACTCCAGTGATCCTAAGAAAAGAAGACCAAAACCCTCCTAGTGTTTATATAGAGCGCGCTGGGATCGAACAGCAGTGTTACGAAGAGGTGATGCAGCCTGGTTCTTTAATCAGGATCAAAGCGCCTGACAAGATGGGAAAAACATCGCTAATGAACAGAATTGTCACTTATGCGATCGGACATAACTATCAAACAGTGACTTTAAGCTTTGACGGGTTAGTTAATCAAACAGTTACTAGCGATCTGGAGAGATTCTTAAAGTCATTCTGTATTGCTGTTGGTGATAACTTAAATCTACCCAATAAGTTAAATGAGTATTGGGATAATGAACGAAGTTCGATTCACAATAAAAGTTCAACTGCCATTTCCAAAAGCACGAGGTACTTTGAAAAATATTTGTTAGCAAGCACTGCTCGTCCTTTGGTACTAGCGCTCAATAATGTTGATCTAGTTTTTGAACAGCGTGAACTTGGCTCAGACTTTTGTAGTATGCTAAGAGGTTGGAACGAAAAGGCGAAGCAAGGCGATTCAAGTAGTAAGATTTGGAGAAAACTCCGTTTGATAATTGCCCACTCCACTGAATATTATGCCTCGCTAGATATCAATACTTCACCTCTTGGTAATTTGCCATTAGTGGTTGATTTGCCAGAATTCACTTTAGAGCAAGTACAAGTTCTGGTTCAGCGCCGTGGAAGAAATTTAACAACACATGAGATTGAGCAGCTAATGGATATGATTGGAGGTCATCCCTTTCTATTGGTATTGGCTTGCAATCACATTGCACTTTATCAAATAACTCTTGAGACATTGTTGGAAGTTGCACCTACCTTAGAAGGACCATTTTCTAACCATCTACGTGAACTTTTAAATACACTGAGTCAGAATTATGAATTGAAAATAGCCTTTATTAGGGTAATTAATTCAAACGAACCGGTTAATGTAAATCCAAATATTGCCCGGCTTTTGCAACGTTTAGGAATCATAAAATTCCAAGGAAATTTAGCTGAACCACGCTGCCAATTATATCGTCAATATTTCGGCGATTTTCTTCAGTCTTGACTGTTGGATCATAACAAGTTGTCAATGGAGCCAAAGAACAATGAACACTAGAAAAAGATTCTATCAAGTTGGCGGAACTTTAGAACCTGATGCTCCTAGTTACATAGAGCGACAGGCTGATAATAATCTTTATGAAGAACTGAAAGCTGGCAAGTTTTGTTATGTATTCAACTCGCGGCAAATGGGTAAATCTAGCTTACAGGTAAGAGTCAGAAAAAAGTTAGAAAATGAAGGCATTATCTGTGCTGTAGTCAGCTTAGAAGAAATTGGAGTTCAAGGAGTTAATCAAGATACTTGGTATAATACTTTTATCGATATTCTTGCAGATAGGTTTGATCTAGATAGAGATGAATTATCTACTTGGTTACAAAACACATATTTACTAGCTCCTATAAAGCGATTAAATACTTTTATTAAAGAGTTCTTAATAGAAAAAATCAACAATAATATTGTTATTTTTGTTGACGAAATAGATAAAGTTCTCAGTCTAGCTTTTAAAGCAGATGATTTTTTTGCTTTTATCCGTTTCTGCTATAATGAGCGTGCTAATGACCCGACATATAAAAGAATTACCTTTGCATTACTAGGAGTAGCTACACCGTCCCAATTAATTCAAGATACTCAGACAACACCTTTTAATATTGGGGAAGCAATCCAATTGAGTGGTTTTTCATTAAAAGAGGTTCAACCTCTTGCTGAAGGTTTAAGAGGTAAGCTCAGTGATTTTCAACTTGCTGAAAATATTCTTCAAGAGGTATTATTTTGGACTAATGGTCAACCTTTTCTCACTCAAAAAATATGTAAGCTAATTGTGGATAGTCAAGATACGATTCCTAGTGAAAAAAAAGAAATACATGATTTTGTTGACAAATTAGTCAATTTATGTGTGATTAGGAATTGGGAAAATCAGGATAACCCACAGCATTTGAGAACAATTCGTGAACGTATTCTCAACAGCCAAGAACCTACAATTAAACTATTAAAACTGTATTTAAAAATTTGTCAAAATAAAGAAGTCGCAGTGGATAATAGTTTGGAGCAAAGTGAATTAATGTTATCAGGACTGGTAGTAGAAGATTCTCGAAAATTAAGAGTATATAATCGCATTTATCAAAATATTTTTGATGAAAAATGGGTCAATGAAATCTTATCATATCAGCGACCTTATGAAGAAGAATTATTAAAATGGCTCGCTTCTGGATGTAAAAATGAATCTTTCCTCTTAAAGGGTGAACAATTAAGAATAGGAATGGAATGGAGTAGTAGTCACACTTCGACAATTGATGATTATAAATTTCTCAATGCTAGCCAAGAATTAGAAATACAATCTATTAAACGTTCCCGGAAAATGTTCAAGGGACTAGCTGGAATCCTAGCAATTGGACTTGTGGTAACAGGATTGAACCTAGCAAACAAAATCAAGTCATGGTTTGTTCCTTACGTCTTAGAGCCACAACTCTTTAGTCAAGGAGAGCATACTTTCTTTATAGGCAATGCGAACTACTACCAACAACAGGGGATTAAATATTTCCATGAAGGTAATTATTCAGAAGCACGTGAAAAATTTGAACTGGCTAAAAACAATAGAACAAATGATCCAGAAGCAGAGATTTTTTACAATAATGCCCTAGCGCATGAAAAGAGAAAATATCTAACTTTAGCTGTTGTTCTACCTATAAACGCATTGAAAGAAATGTCTAAAGAGATATTGAGAGGAGTTGCACAAGCACAAACTGAATTTAATAGTAAAGTTGAATTAAGTAATAAAAGAAATAAATTAACTAATCCATTGCTTAATATTGTAATTGCCGATGATAGTAATGACCCAAACCAAGCCCAGAGAGTTGTGAAGGAATTATATAAAGACCAAAATGTTTTAGGAGCAATTGGGCACACTAGTAGTACAACTACTAAGGCTGCACTTCCTGAATATCAAGATGCAAGTTTGGCAATAATATCGCCTTCTAGCACTAGCACTGAATTAAGTCAGAAAAAATTTAAAGTTTTTTTTAGAACAGTTCCTTCAGATGAAATAAATGGGAAGAAGTTAGCTGAATACGCTATCAGTCAAGGTATCAAGAAAGTCGTTATTTATGCTCAAGTAGATGATCTTTATAGCGGCAGTATAAAAACAGCATTTGCAACATCTTTTACAGGGCGTGGTAGAAAAATTGTACGGACTAAAGATTTAGCAGATCCGAATCTAGATGTATCTGGTGAAGTGTCACGCAGCATTATAAAAGATGAAGCCGATGCAGCTGTCTTTTTCCCAAGGTCAGGACTCATTCCTACTGTAATAAACATTGCTAGTGAACAACAAAAAATTCAAGCAAAGTTAAAGTTGTCCAAAAAGCTAAGGTTGCTGGGGGGAGATACTCTGTATGCTGCGGATACTTTAATAGACGGGAAAGAGAGTATACAAGGCTTAGTTGTAGCAGTTCCTAGTTTTGTCGAAGAACCAAACTCAAATAATTTTGCAGAGCGAGCTTGTGATAGGTGGAAGGCGAAAGTTAACTGGCGAACTGCTGCTAGTTATGATGCTACTCAAGCTTTTATTAAAGCTATCTCACAGTCTAAAAATCCTTCTCGACAAAGTGTACTTGAAAACCTTAAGTCTATTAAGCTTTCACCTGACGAAACTTCAGGAACTGGACTCGAATTCCAAAATGGTGAACGTAAAGAAGCAGAATCAGTTTTGGTTAAAGTGGTTCAAAACAATGACAAAGGTAGCGATCGCTGTAACAGTTCTCAAGGGAACGGACTTCACTTTGAAAAAGTACCAGAAAATGAATTCTCACCAAGGTAATGAGACCAAATTCGGTGTTTCCAACTTAAAGTAAGTGTCCAGCCACTTATGTAGTCGAATTTCCCAGCATAGGAATCTGGCTTTTGAGGAGTGTAGATGTCCTGCGGGAGGTTGCGCCTACGCACTAAAATATTAAGTAAATCAGAACAAGATGGTAGTATTATCTCCCCTACTAGATTTAGCTGGTTTTTATCTATCTCCATTTCACATCAAATCTGAAAAGTCCGTCGAAATTTCTGCTGAAGATGAAAACACAAAAGTTAAAGGGCAGATTGATGTCTTAGTTTTATTTGAACAGCTAGTAGTAGTGGTTATAGAATCGAAACAAGCAGCTTTTTCCGTTGAAGTCGGCAAACCACAATTACTATCTTAATATGCTGGCAATTTCTAACTTTGATAAACCAACGTACGGTTTAATTACTGTACGTTCGCTCATTTTTAACCGCAAGATTTAATTAAGCCTTACGGGGCTTGTAATTCAGGCTGTGCAATGGATTTAGGCATTTTTAGTCCCATAGAGCTTTTGGTCATTTTATGATTTATCGTATGCCTACGGCTGAAATAACCGCCTCTGAAAGCCTTTTATGATAGTCACAAATTTTACATGAAAATAACGATTCACGTAGAAATCTCTTTTATCCTTTTACATTAAGGCTTTAATTCCCCTTCGGATCTCAAAATAAGCGAACGCACAGTAATTACCAATGGGGGTAGTTTTATTTTTGTTAAATTGATCCGGCAAGAAACACCAACGTATGCATTGTCTCGCTTATTCTACATCTTCAATCCAGGAAATGAGTTGTATACTGTTTTGCGCGTGTTAAAGTGTCTTGGTGAACTAGCAAAAAATGCATGCAGGTAACGGTCTTGTAGTGCGGGTATCTTGCCCGCTACTACACTCCCGGAACAAGATGTTCCCCCTTTCTACTCCAGATTTTTCAGGTATTCGCCAAGAACCGCATTTATTATTTGAGTCATCGATTTACCTTGACTTTGAGCAAGCTGTTTAACCTGGGTGTAAACATCATCATTTAAGCTAATACGATGTCGTGATCTACTATTAGCAGTAGTGGTATTAGCTATTGCTACTTCCTGACGCTCACTTTCTTCTGTGAGTGGTGTAGTGGTAGAATCCGCCATTGTCTCTACTAAACCATCACTATCGTCTGTGATTTTTGATGAAGCAACTGTTTGAGTTTCGTATTTAGCAGCAAATTCTCGGATAGCGTTGAAACCAATGCGATCGCAAAAATCCCCAAAGCTTTCTTCTGGTTTGCGTGACTCCTTAAAGTACACAAAAATTGGTTCTAGCTGGGTTTCCAAATCATTAACGTTCAGCCTTTCCATGTAAGGTAACGCCAAACGTGTTTGATTTGGCGAACCTCCAAGCCAAAGTTGGTAAGCTTCTGGAGCACTACCCACAAAACCGAGTTCTGCCATGTAAGGACGAGCACACCCATTAGGACATCCGGTCATTCTTACCACAAAATGTTCTTCTTGTAACCCCACTTTGTCCAAAAGTGTGCGAATCCGCTCCAAAATTTCTGGTATTACCCTTTCTGACTCAGTAACTGCCAAGCCACAAGTAGGTAGAGCTGGACAAGCCATGGAGTATCGCACTATGGGGTCGATTTTTTCTAAATCAGAGACGACACCATAACCGTCTAGAATCTTTTGAATGTCTTGTTTATCACTTGGTTCTATCTCACACAGGAGAACGTTTTGGTGGGGTGTGAGATGGATTGGTAAGTTATACTTTTCAACAATTTCCCGTAAAGCTGTTTTCAGTTTGAAGTTTCCTTCATCCTTAACTCGACCATTATCGATGGAAAGACCCAAGAAAAGTTTACCGTCACCTTGTTCGTTCCAGCCGAGGAAGTCTTGATATTTAAACTCTGGTAGTGGTTTATAAGGTTCGAGTGGTTTGCCAAAGTATTTTTCCACCATTGAGCGAAACTTATCAACACCCCAGTCGTGGATTAAATATTTTAATCGGGCGTGACGACGGTCAGTGCGATCGCCATAATCTCTTTGAGTGGCTACAATCGCCTTTACTATGTTGTAAACGTCATCCTTTTCCACATAGCAAATTGGATCTGCCAACCGAGCAAAAGTTTCTTCTTTATTATGAGTTCTTCCTAACCCGCCACCAGCAAAGACGTTAAATCCTTCCAACTCTCCCTTATCATTAGTCATTACAACTAACGAGAGATCTTGGCTATACAGATCTATAGAATTATCCCCTGGAACTGTTACGCTAACTTTAAACTTCCGGGGCATATAATAAGTGCCATAGATAGGTTCTTCCTTGTCGTGGAAGATTGTCCCCGTACCGTTTTGTTGACGTGCTGCTTTTACTTCCGGGTTTTCCTCAGCAGTAATTGCCATTTCTCCATCTAACCAAATCTCGTAATAAGCTCCGGTTTGAGGGGTTAGCAATTCAGCAACATTATTAGCGTATTCCCAAGCATACTGATATTCTGACTTATTTTTAAATGGAGCTGGCGGTGCCATAACGTTTCGGTTAAGATCGCCACAAGCCCCTAAAGTCGAACCCATATTTTTGATAATAGTGGCAATTGCTGCCTTGAGATTTTTCTTCAAAATCCCGTGTAGCTGAAACCCTTGACGGGTAGTTGCTCGCAAGGTGTGATTCCCATATTCATCAGCCAGCGTATCTAAAGCTAGATAAAGTTCTGGCGGAACAAATCCACCAGGATTCCTTGTCCGCAACATGAATTGATAATCTTTCTCCTGCCCTTTAACCCGATTGTCGCGGTTATCCTGCTGGTAAGAGCCGTGAAATTTGAGAATTTGAACAGCGTTTTCGCTAAAATGAGTGGTATCCTCCTGGATCTCGGTTGCCACGGGCTCACGCAAGAAATTGCTGTTTTCTTTGAGCGTTTCTACCTTAGAAGGTTTGCGGTTTGTTATCGGGGAAGGAGTAGATTTAACCATTGGAGTGGTACAGTTTTTTTTAAGACGCATAAATAATTGCCGAGGAGGACATTACGAGACCCCTTTCGGCTATTTGATCCCCGCCTATTCAATCGGAATTATGAGGAATTTCTAAATTTTAACATGGCAAAAGCTACGTTTTGTCTGTAATACGAGAGATAGATTATAGTAAAGTTTTGCTAATTGTTATAGAGTTTTGATAATGGTAGCCAATGCAAGCAAAATTCAGTCTGGGTTAATAGGCGTGTGTGTGGGTGATGCATTAGGTGTACCAGTGGAATTCTCCACCCGCGCTGAAAGAATACAATCCCCTGTAACATCCATGCTTGGTTATGGAACTTGGAATGTACCAGCAGGTACATGGTCTGATGACAGTTCTCTAACGTTTTGTCTAGCAGAATGTCTTTGTAATGGGTTTTCTTTAGATGATATAGCGCGTTCGTTCTGGCGTTGGTACAACGAAGCTTACTGGACTGCTCGCGGTAATGTATTTGATGTTGGCAGGACTACATCTGTAGCAATTATGAGCTGGCGCAAGGGATCTCCACCACTAGAGGCTGGAGGAAAGAGTGAAAATAGCAATGGTAATGGTTCTTTGATGAGAATTTTACCAATGGCTTTTTGTCACAAAACCTTAGATTTTAAAGAACTAATTTCACGAACGCATCAAGTTTCTTGCGTTACCCACGCCCATTTAAGGTCGCAAATTGCTTGTGGTATTTATATTAGCATTGCAGTTTCTCTTCTAGAAGGGGCAGATAACATGCAAGTAGCTTACTTGGAAGGTTTACAACGGGTAAATAATATTTACTCTCAGTGTGATTATGTGTCAGAAATATCACATTTTGCGAGAGTTTTTACTGGAAATATTGCTCAGCTGCCAATAGATGATATACGTTCTAGCGGTTATGTGGTGGATACGCTGGAAGCATCTCTTTGGTGCTTGCTAAATAGTTCATCTTATGGTGAAGCAGTATTGAAGGCTGTAAACTTGGGCGGTGATACAGACACCACCGCCGCTGTTACTGGTGGTTTAGCGGGAATTTTCTATGGATTAGAAAATATTCCGCAACAATGGATTGAGATAATAGCCCGAAGACAGGACATTATCGAGTTGGCAATGCGTTTAGTAGCCGTTGTTTACGGTTGAGCGCTAGACAAGGAATACACTTGTCCGTCAATCAATAGGCGGGTGATTCCCTTTGCCTGTAGATGATAACGAGCTTTGTGTAGCATTTTGCTATCAGGGACTTTAATCACGCGATCGCGCTTCGTAGAAAAGCGCTTTGCCACACGATGGTTATCAAAAATCGGCAGGGTTTTTTGCTGAGTTTCCAGGTTAGGAATTTGTCCTAAATCACCAAAATCCCTAAGTGGTCGGGTAATCAATTCTGACGCGCGATCTATGACTAAATAGCAAGTTCTGGGTAAACTGGCTGCTGATAGCGGTAAAACCCGAACTGATGCGTCACCTGATCTTGGTCTTGTAACTATAGACGGACGCGCTACATCAAAATCATCTTCATCTTCCTCATCAAGGTATTCGTCATCTTCGTCTAAATCGTCTAGATCTTCTAATTCTTCTGACTCGTCTAGCAACTCCTCACCCAGCATTTGGGCTATCACATTGGCTTCTTGATATGTATCCTCTAACCTAGGACTAGGAATGCTTTTTATTTCTGGAGCTTGTTGCTCAAAAAGCTCCAATTGCTCTCCAGCGGTTGGACTTGTTTCCCCTGTGGCTGAAGAGCGACGCCGCACCCGTCGAATAACAGAAGAGCCTGAATCTTGATCATTGTCTGGGCTAGGTTGCTCCCGTACCTCTTTCAGTTTTGGCTGCTGTATTTTAACTGGAGCCGCAACCGAAGGTTTAACTACCTCTACTTTCTTTGTTTCTGATTTTGTTTCTGACTTTAACTGAGAGGCGAAGACAGGCGGCTTGTCGTAGCTTACCTGTGCTCTACCTTCCGGAGTTCTAGCAGCACGCTTTAAGGAAACGAGGTATTCGTACTCGTCTTCTGGCAAGGTACTTTTAAGTAGGCGGCTAATTGTCGAGTTACTTACGTCGTAACGCTCCGCCAAAGTTGAAGTTGTTTCCGCAGTCTCACGATATAACTTGAGAATTTCCTGCTTATCAGATTCTGTTAATTTTCTCACAGTAGACACCAAAAATCTTTTCTAAGCTCTTTTTCGTCCACGCTCCCGTCGTGAACGATTTGATGATCCGTCATATTCCAGCACAGCCCCCATACCAAATAAGACCCCACTCCAGACCCAGAATACTTCTAGTATCTCTCCACTTTGATAATTGGGAATCCAGTTTGTGGCATATTTAAACCACATATCTGCGATATATAGCGAAAATGCTGCTGCTGCAATCATTCGCCAGGACAAAGAAATTCGTCCGCCCCAAAAAGCTAGTAATAGAGTAGTAGCAATAATTAACAGTAGGACATCGCTGACGATATAAAATGAATTTAAAATTGGAGCGATATTTTCTGCCCATGCTGGCACTTGCCCTGAAGCTGCTACTTTGGGTTGACTAGAAACAAGCCAAGCTAACGCGCTACCGGAAGCACCAATCACCAGCACAATTATCCACTGCCATGGTTCTAAATTTATTTTCCTAGAAGCTACTGCCAATATCATACCTACGCCTAACAACAAGTAGTTAGTTACAAAAAATACATCAGCCCAAGAAATTATAGGTTCTTCTTTTAAGACAATTTCTGTATACCCAAAAAATATCCCTCCGAAAAAATAAGAAAGCATACCTGTTCCAATTGCCAGCCAAACGTTCCGACCACTAACGATTCGCGGACTTCTCCAATTCCTTAAGCATAAAAAACTTGCACCCAGATAAGCTACTGCTTCTAAGACATTTGTGCCAATCAAGTACCAATTGGCACGCCTTTCTATGCCATCTGGAGTAGGAATTTTGGCACTAAACAACAAAAAGTACAACAGTGCCAGTACACCCCAACCAATACCAGCCAGAACAATGTTCTGAGTGGTAAACATCAATTTTAGTCGAGATAATCTATTGTAAGCGCTACTCATAGAACTTTATTGTATATATGCACTTTAACAGGATTTTGGCTGATAAATTGTATGTGTTGCAGCCCTTTTACTTAAGATCTGCTTAATTCAACGCTCAAGAGCAGTGAATACAATCCAATTATCAGCACAACTGCTGTCTACTAATGCCATAGTTTACCCACAGAAGATTGTTTTAGCCAACCGAGAAAAACCGATCGCTCTTCTTCTGGCATATCTTGTAACCTCTCAACCACTTGATGCGCAAAGTTAGTATTCCCAAAATAAGCTTTTGCTAGGCGATGCAGTTCTTGCAACAGGGTAATAACATGTTGTTCTTGCCAATTCGGCAGTTGGTTTGTCTGTTGCGGGTTTATATTCAGCAAATATTTTACTCCATCCTGTGAAGAGACTTGAGGAAAATCCCCTTTCTGTAAGACCTCGGCCATATCATGCTCAAACAATCCCGCCTGCCGACTTCCTAAAAAATCTTCAATGTCTATGTACACTGATTGCAACAGTAAAATACTAGCAAGTATAAAAATTTCTGTCTTTTGATGGCTACCAGTGTCATTACTTAGCTGATCTAAACGTATTTTCCCCCAAACGGTGTAGCGATCTGATTCTTCGAGAAGAACACAAGCTTTACCTCGTCCGTCGGTTAACTCTCTCCACAACGCTCTTGCTTCTTCTTCTTGATTAGCTTGAAAAACGCTAAGCAATCGAAAGGTCTGCCCCTGGTAATGGAGGATCGTCACCGGCTGATCCCGCTTTGGGTGCACAATTGTTGATATCTCTACATCCTGCCTTTTAAGAATAAACATGGCACTGGAAAATGACTCCTCACGGGCGCTGAATTATACATAGGAGCTATGATAGCTCTTAGCTGTACTGGTTTACATAATATTAACTTTCGTATAAGATCCTAGCCTTGCCAATATGGAAAGAACAATTTTTGATTGCATTTTGCTATCAGACGTGATAATATGTTAATATAGGCTCTGCCTAAAACATGGGCGCGTAACTCAGGTGGATAGAGTAACTGCCTTCTAAGCAGTTTGCCGCAGGTTCGAGTCCTGCCGCGCTCGTCAGTAGCTTTGCTCCAATTCAAAATTAAAAATTCAAAATTCAAAATTGAGCCAAATCTACTGGGAGACGTACAAGAAACTTGGTGCTTCCCGGGTTAGAAATAACCTGAATATCGCCCTGATGCTGTTCAACAATAACACGATAAGCAATGTGCAAGCCTAAACCGGTACCTTGCCCCACACCTTTGGTGGTGAAAAATGGCTCAAAAATGTGGGATTGAATTTCTCGTGGAATGCCAGGACCATTATCAGCAATTTCCACTACTAAAAAATCTTTTTCACAAGAAGTACGAATCCATATTTCACCTTGCCCGTTCATAGCATCAATCGCATTATCAATCAAATTTGTCCACACTTGATTGAGTTCCCTACCATAGGCAGTAATACGCGGTACATTACAGTCATACTCCCGCGTCACGACTACACCACCTTGCTTTAGTTTGTGACTCAGGATTGTTAAAGTACTTTCTATGCCCTCATGAACATCTATTTCCTGAAGTGGTGCTCGATCCATGTAGGAGTAATCTTTAACTGCCTCAACTAGTGTTGAAATTCGCGCAGTACTATGGTCAATTTCGTCTAATAAGCCCATTTCTTTGAGGGTTACCTCTATCCAAGTCAAGACATGGTTTAGTAACACGTCACCGACATTCTGTTTAACATTCTCTAGCCAGTGGATATTTAATCCGGCTGTTACCAGTGTGGGCGCGAGCTTCCAAGCATTGTCAATGTCGTGGGTTTCTAGCCATTGTGTGACTTCATCTTCAAGATCGCTTTCATCTAGTGGACTCAGTTTTGGGGAATTTCTAGCATGAGCGATCGCATCTTTTTGCAAATCGACAAGAAAGGCTTTTTGCTCCCTGGTTATCTGTTGCTGATTTAGCTTTATTGTTAGTGGTTGCAGGACATGCACTGTTTCTCTTAATTGTTCCACTGCTCTGCGACTTGCAGAAGCGGGATTATTCAACTCGTGGGCAAGACCTGCCGCTAATGTGCCTAATGCTACTAACTTTTCTCGATGCTGTGATATTGATTCTACTCGTTGTACTCTTTCTGCCATTGTGCGGAGAATCGCGGTCATCACACAAGTACAACTTGAAAGCATTTCCCAAAAAGCTTCGTTTGGTAATTCAAAAATATGGCTACGAGTTAGGGCGCGACTACTAGCCCAAAAGTACTCTTGACCCATTAAAACAGGCAATTCACCAAACAACGTTTTTGGTTCGTATGTGGCTAACAAAATTTCTTGATTGCCAACTTTTTGTGTGATACGAATTTGACCTTCAAGAAGTACAAAAACGCTATCAGCCGGATCTCCTTCCCGACGATGGATTTCCCCTGCTTCTCGCCATACTTCTTTACCTTGTTTAAGTAGCAATTTTAACCGTTCTTCAGGTAGTTGAGCGAACAGAGGTACTTGGCGTAAAGTATTAATATCAAGCATGTATTGTTGGTTCTTTTAATAACAAATAACCACTAAGAATTAACCAACTGAAAAAGCTCTAATTCGCAGTTATAATATTTACGAGTACGCCCCATTGGTTTCATACCAAGTCTTTGAGTAACGCGAATTGAAGCGTGATTTTCAGTGTCTACTACAGCATATATTATCGGTAGTTTGAGGACTTTGAATCCATAATTAATAGCAGCAATTCCTCCTTCAGTTGCGTAACCTTTCCCCCAAGATGCTTTACGTAAGTGCCAACCTACTTCAACATCTTGGGTTGGATTCCCTTCGTTGTCGGGAAGTTGTTTTAGCAGGAGAGTTCCGACAATCTCTAGAGTTTCCTTTTCAACCATTGCCCAAGCACCTGTACCTTTATTGAGTTCGGCATAACGGTCAAGTATTTTTTGTAGTCTGGCTTGTTGCGCTTCTAGAGACTCTTCTCGCATTCCTTGTATAAACCTTATTACATCTCCATCGCTATACATCTCTAAGACTTGTGCAGCGTCAGCTTTAGGTATCCACTCACGTATAATCAGGCGCTGTGTTTGGAAAATAGTACTCATTCTAAAACTAGTTTACATGAGTCGATATTGGGTTGAATAGGGAGACGTACTTGAAAGCATGTGCTGCCAGGCTTAGAGTTAAAATGAATGTCTCCTTTGTGTTTATTTACAATAATACGGTAAGCAATTTCTAAACCTAAACCAGTGCCTTGACCTACGTCTTTTGTAGTAAAAAATGGTTCAAAAATTCGTGATTGAATTTCTTGCGGAATACCTGTACCAGTATCAATAATGTCTACTATAATACAGTTGTTTTCTTGATAAGTTCTAATTGTCAGATCGCCTTGACTATCCATTGCATCAATGGCGTTGTCAATCAAATTTGTCCACACCTGATTGAGTTCACTTGCATAAGCATTTATGCGTGGTACAGTGCGATCGTACTCCTTATGGACTATGACTCCGTTCTTAAGACGGTGATGGAGAATCAAAAGCGTATTTTCTATTCCCTCGTGTATATCTATTTCTTGTAATGGGGCTTGATCCATATAGGAATAGCCTTTGATTGCTTTCACCAAATCAGAAATGCGAGTAGCACTCTGCTCAATTTCATTGATAAGTCCATAAGATGCAATTATTCCATCTAGCCAATGTAGGACGTTGCTAAGACATCCTACAGGTATATTGTCGGCTAGAGTATCGAGTTTTGAACTATCTAGCCCGGCGTTTACCAATGTAGAGGCGAGTTTCCAAGCATTATTTACTTGATGGTCTTCTAACCAGTCTGTAACTTCATCTTCTTTATCACTTTGGATAAGAGCGTTAAGTTTGGGTGGATTTGTGGCGTATTCTAGTGCTTGATGTTTTATGTCGATAATAAATTGTAGTTGCTCTTTTGACAGAAGATTTAGCTGTAAAGTCAGAGTTTGCAAGTTGTCAAAATTTTCGCGTAGCAATGATGCAGAACGTTTTACTGCTGCACCTGGGTTATTCAATTCGTGAGCAAGACCTGCGGACATTTTACCTAGCGCCGCCATTTTCTCTCGTTGGCGCAGTTGTGCCTCTACGTCTTTGGTTCGCCCAGCCATAGCTGTTAAAATTACGTCAGTAATAGGCGAACACTGGGTAAGAATTTGTTTGAAAGTGTTTGTCTCTATTTGCAAAACGCGACTAGGTGCGATCGCTTGGGCGCTAGCGATTGATTGTGAACCCGTCAGCATTGAAAGTTCACCCATAAATTCGCCACGGCGATGAACAGCCAACACTTTCTTCTCATTCCCAACAATCTTTGTTATCTCAATTTCGCCTTCTATAACGACGTGAAAGTGATAGTTTGAATCACCTTCTTGAAAGAGCATATCACCTACATTCAGTTGAAGTTCAGTGCCATACTGCTTCATTTCCTCTAAAGCGTCATCCGGCAGTTTGGGAAACAGCGTCACCTCGTTTGGATCGTGCAGCATGACAACTCCTTTTTTATGTAGACTTTAGATTTTCAACCTCAGATGGACTCGAAATCACCTTTTAGACAACGTTGCTGAGATACTGATGGACAAATTGAACGCTGATTGAACCCTCACCCACACCTGAAGCAACCCGCTTTACTGAGCCATGACGAACGTCTCCTACTGCAAAGACACCTGGTATATTTGTTTCTAGCAAATAAGGTTCCCGAGGAAGCGTCCATCCTTTGATACGCCCGTCCTCACGAGGCAAATATGGTCCTGTCAAAATAAAGCCACGTTCATCTCGCTTGACCACGCCATCTAACCAATCAGTACGTGGTACCGCACCAATAAAGATAAACAGCGAAGTTGCAGGAACTGTTTGCTTTTCACCTGTCAGATTATTCTCAAGAGTAATTGCTTCTAATCTGGTTTCTCCTTTTACCTCAACCACGCTGGTGTGAGTCTCCACAGTAATATTTTCTGTATCAGCAATTTGATCAATCAAGTACTGCGACATACTCTTGGTCAACGATTCGCCACGTACTAACATTCTAACTTTGTGAGCGTACTTAGAAAAGTACATTGCTGCTTGTCCTGCGGAGTTCGCCCCACCAACGATATAAACTTCTTCCCCTTGGCAACTCATTGCTTCTGTCTGCGCTGCACCGTAGTAAACTCCGGCACCAGTTAAACGATCAAGTCCTGGTATATCTAGCCGTCGCCACGATACACCAAGGGCTAAAATCATCGCGTGACAACTGATTTCGCTGCCGTCAGCTAGTTGTACAAAACGATACTGATTTTCTACGCGAATACCCTCACATTCTTGTGGTGTGAGAATCTCTACGCCAAACCGTTTTGCTTGTGCCACAGCTCTCTGAGCTAACTGACCCCCACTCAAACCTTGTGGAAAGCCAAGGTAATTTTCAATACGGGAACTTGTTCCTGCTTGTCCTCCTGGGGCTTCTCGTTCTATCATGACTGTGCGCAGTCCTTCTGATGCGCCATATACCGCCGCTGCTAAACCAGCAGGACCTCCACCCACTATAATTAAATCGTAAAATTCCTTTTCTGCTCTGGTTCTCAGTCCAATTTTCTCCGCAATTTGTGTATTGCTGGGTTGCATGAAATTTGAGCCATCAGCAAACAGGACAAGGGGTAAGTGTAGTTGGTCACAGTTGGCGAATGCTGTTAGCTGTTGTGCTTCTTTTGATAACTCAATATCCATCCACTGATAAGGCACTTGATTGCGTGCGAGGAAGTCTTTTGCTTGATGGGAATGGGGTGACCAACGGTTACCAATAAGACGAATACCTTCAAAGGGTGGTTGAAAAGCGACTAACCAATCATCGAGTAAATCGTTAAGCACTGGATACAAGCGTTCTTGAGGTGGATCCCAAGGTTTCATTAAGTAGTAATCGATTTTTGTGTTGTTGATGGCGCGGATAGCTGCGTCAGTGTCTGCATAGGCGGTGAGTAAGGCACGTTTCGCATCTGGAAACATTTGTAGCGCTTGTTCTAAAAACTCTACACCAGACATGTGAGGCATTCTTTGATCTGCTAAAAACAGTGCCACGGATTGGTTACGCAGTTTTAATTGTGCTAGAGCTTCTAGTGCGCTATGACCAGAATCAGCACGCAGTATACGAAAGCGATCGCCATATTCTTGCCGCAAATCGCGAGTTACGGCTTGCAAAACTTCTGGATCATCGTCAATTGCCAGGATTACAGGTTTAGCCATCGCGCTTTTGACCTCTGGTACAGCTTTAATATAAATTTAACTTTTATTGTTAGTCTAGAGTGATTAGAGCAACACATCATAAAAAGATAGGCTTCATGTCTATCTTTTAAAGACCTACTCAACCCCTTTCGAGTTAAGGGGTTGGTGATTATTGTTAGTGAAACCCTAATGCTTTCTTTTTTTGTCCTTTACTCTTCGGTTTGGATTTATTGACCTCTACAACAGCTTCTTGAAATAAGTTATGTAGGTGTATTGGTACGCTGGCTATTTCTGGTAATTCTGGCTCTAGCAGTTTGTTATATTCTTGCAAAAGTGCATCTAAGTCACTTTCGAGGCTAAAGTCTGGACGTTGTAATAGATTTCGCAGTACGTTTTCTAATTGAGTTGGGTACTGTTGCGCTAATCGGTGCCAAATGAAGGCGTTGATATTTTTGTCTTCAAGGTAGTGGCGAATAAGTTTCTCTGAACCTTCTACGCTTTGCCAGTCTTCTGCTTCTAAAATTGCTTTGACTTTAGTGTAGGTAGGTATAAACATTTGTCCCCAACGGGGATGAGAAAAAGTCGTTACTTGTTCGGCTTTTTTTAGCTCGGCTGGTAAGTCAATCTTTGGCATTACCATTTTGGACTTGCCGTTTTTTTTGTTGAATATTTGAGATACTACTGCTGAGTCGGCACCAAGTTCCTCTACTGCTGCTTTGATTTCTTCTTCTTCAATACCAGCTTCTTGTGCTACCTCTTCTAATGATTTTGAAGGATCAATTCCTGCTGCTTCTAAGTTTTTTTGTGTCAAAATTTCCTGTAGTTCAGCCATCTTTTTGTTAAGTTGGTACCCAGGTAGTGTCATTTCATCACCGCCAAAAAAGTCGACAAACTGCTGATTATATTGTGCTACTGACTGCCAAGCTTCTTCTAGCAGATCTGGAGCATCACTGTAAAGATGATTTTTGTAATTTTCTTTGAAATTTCCAATTGCTACTGCTAATTTGGGCTTGCCTAATTTCCCCATCTGTGTATATGGGCCAGAGAAGATCCACTCGGTTTCGGTAAGCGGAGAAATGCGAGTTAATATAATTTCTCCTTCTTTCAACCGTGACATGTCTTGTAGTGTTTGGGGGTTAGTCGGTTTGACTATGTAGTGTTTGGCGGTGAGCCAGTTCATGAGTTCAAAGCCATCAGGTAGATTTTTAATGATGGCAAATAAGCCAATAAAAGAGCGATGCCAACTGTTGATGAGGGCGCGATCGCTTTCTTGTAAATCTGGATGGCTTTGAATAAACAAATCTAGTGGGGAAGCATCCCCGACTCTACCTTCTGTTATGAATGAGTCAATGATTAAGTTCTGTTGGGTGCTATCACCGCTTCCACGGCGTGATTTAATTGCTGCATAGGTTTCTAATGCTTGTGCTAGTTCTCCTTCTGCATCAAGAACAAAGTCAGTTAAGGCTTGTTGTAGTTGGTGCGATCGTTCTAATATTGCATCCACAATTTCATCTCTCGGATTCGACAGATGTAAATTATAGCTTCCAAAAATATTTCAACATCTAGCTAAAGTAGCGTTGCGAAGAAAGTTTTGTACCAATATTAAACAGTCCCTGTTTTTTACTCGTAAACCGAAGGTTCTAGTTAAAAAAAATATTGGTATATGGCCCTGGTTGAGATGATATGTTCCTGATTTAGGAGGTACACCCTAATGCTTCTGGACAAGGTTCAGTATTTTTTAACACTCAATCAACCAAAGTTACTTGTTGATTAAGTCAAATTTTATCTATCCAAAGGTGTATTTATTGTTCTATCGAGAGGAACACTTGCTCATTGTGTTCTCATATACTAAATAAACAAAAAAATTATCTGCCTTAAGATAGTAGATTTATCAGCAAATAGACTGATATTTACTATATAAACGAGTTATAGGGTATCTGACCAAATAATTAGTGTTCTTCGTTGTAATTAATGTATTAACGTTTCAAGAACCTAACGTTAGTTATGGAAAACAAAGAAGGTGCAGCAGCCTTATCATTTAAAGCCCAAGCATTTAAGCGTGGATTAATTACGTGTTACTAATTATACAGCAATCTGCTCATTAGGACTTCCTTGATCATCTTTAAAACTTATGAAATTAGACACTTTTACTCAGGAAATTGAGGATATGTGGTCGCGTGTTGCTGTTTTGCAAAACAAAACCGAAACGCAAAAGATGCAACCCCAACAGTTAGAAATTTTTGCTCAAGTGTTTGAGGAATTAAGCAAGACTACCGAAGAACTGTATGTAGCTCACGAACAACTCAAGGAACTAACTTTACTACTCGAAGAACAGAATCAATTACTCAACACTGCCTATCAGGAAGCTGAAGTCCAACGTCAGAAGGTTGAAGCTGAACGCCAGCACTACCAACAGTTGTTAGAGCAAGATCTTCACCAAGGACGATTAAAAGAAAAGTCCCTTAAGAAACTTACATCTCGTATTGTTAGCATAACATCCCACGAGTTCCGCACTCCTTTAACAATTATCCTCTCTTCAGCCGAAATGCTGGAATACTACCGCCACAAATGGAGTGATTCAAAACAACTGACTCATATCCATCGCATTCAAAATGCTGCCAATCAGATGAATCAGTTGTTTAATAATATATTAACGTTAAGTAATATTGAAGCTAATAAACTAGAGTTTAAACCTGTTTCTTTAGATTTAGTACAGTTTTGTAGTGATCTGGTAGAAGAATTACTTTTTGGGGATAATAACCAGCATACTATCGCTTTTAACACTGACAGCCAATGCATCTTAGGTAACTTTGATCCGCAACTACTGCGGCACATTCTCTACAATTTACTTTCTGATGCTCTCAAGTATTCCCCGATTTGCAGTACTATCGAGTTTACACTCAGTTCATTTCAAAGTAAGGCGGCGTTTGAGATTAGTGATTTTGGCATTGGTATTCCAAGCAAAGATTTGCCTTACATATTTGAGCCTTTCTATCGTGCTAGTAACGCCACTAATATTTCCGGAAGCGGCTTAGGGATGACTATTGTAAAAGAAGCCGTAAACTTGCATGGCGGAGAGATTCATGTTCGCAGTTCGATAGAAGGTGGAACTACCTTTTCTGTCACTCTACCTTTATAGATCTAAGGTAATTTGTTTATTGTATCAGGATCAACACCGAGAGCTTTTAACTTTTCTTTGAGTATTTCTACTTGCAACTCTGCTTGTTGAGCGCGTTCCTCTGCTTGTTGGGCGCGTTTTTCTGCTTGTTGTCGTACTAGAATTTCTTGTTGTAACCTTTGTACTAACTCACCAGGAGCCAATAACTTCTCTCCTGTATCCTCTCGGTAAAAAGCAATTAATTGTCCCTCAATTTCCAATCGCAGCTGCAACGGTTCACTTCGCCTATCGGTAATTTGTTCATACTCTTCTCTATGCAGACGATAGCCCCTTAGTTGTTCCCGGATCCACTCTCCTTTAGGGTCAAATAACCAGTATTCTTGAACACCTAGCTGCTCATACAGGGTTTTCTTAAATCCTGTATCTTGATCCTTGGTTCCTGAAGAAGTCATTTCAAAAATAACTACAGGGACTTTACCTTCTTCCCAAATTTTATAGTTATCTCTTGGTTCTGAGTTGACATCAAAAATAATCATCACATCTGGAGCAACCCGCAACTTTGGAAAACCTTGGGCATAGTACAAGAATTGATCTGCAAGCACAATTGCAGAACGACCCTCTAGATAAGATCTTAAAGCAACAACAGTATAGATAATTGCATCAGCATGTACGGAAGTTTCTGCCAATGGTTCACCATCCGAGCTTGGGTAAAAAACCTCTTGTGATTGAGGTTGCGGGAAGAAAGTGGTCATAATCAGCCACCCTGCAGAGGATCTATAGTTTACTCTATTTTATCGCCGCTTAACTGTTACAGTGAACCAATGACAAAAGCCCCCCCTATAAAGGGAAGGCTTTTGGTTTAAATATCTACCTGGCATCGAGCTATTTTAGCGGGAGGCTACCCTCCGACTATCGTCGCCGCAACAGCGTTTCACCTCTGAGTTCGGGATGGGATCAGTGTGGTTCCACCGCACCATTGACACCAGGAAT
>JAESFG010000265.1_pt1 | contig 117009 bp, 98 predicted proteins | sample 9269371 | NCBI WGS metagenome assembly JAESFG01 (sample SAMN14506227, study PRJNA617093) | algae metagenome | isolation source: Aetokthonos hydrillicola CCALA 1050 (B3-Florida) and co-occurring... | place: USA: South Carolina | collected 2013-01-01
ACAAGCGCGCCGTCGAAGAGAAGGCCATGGGCCCGCTCATCAAGACGGTGATGACCCGCTGCATCCAGTGCACCCGCTGCGTCCGCTTCGCCGAGGAAGTCGCGGGCGTGCCGGAGATCGGCGCGATCTATCGCGGCGAGAACATGCAGATCACCACCTACCTGGAACATGCCGCCAAGAGCGAACTTTCCGGCAATGTCGTGGACCTGTGCCCGGTCGGCGCGCTCACCTCGCGCCCCTACGCGTTCGAGGCGCGGCCGTGGGAGCTGACCAAGGTGCCGGCGATCGACGTCATGGACGCGGTCGGCACCAACATCCGGCTCGACGCGCGCGGGCGGCAGGTGCTGCGCGTGCTGCCGCGCGTCAACGACGACGTGAACGAGGAATGGGCGTCGGACAAGACGCGCCACGCCGTCGACGGGCTCGTGCGCAGGCGACTCGACACGCCCTATGTCCGCCGCGACGGGAAGCTGGTCGCGGTGAGCTGGACCGAGGCGTTCGCGGCGATCGCGGTGGTGGCGAAGCGCGCGCCGGGCAGCGTCGCGGCGGTCGCGGGCGATCTCGTCGATTGCGAGACGATGTTCGCCGCCAGGCTGCTCGTCGAAAAACTGGGCGGGACGATGTTCGAGGGGCGGCAGACGGGCCTCTCCTACGACGTCTCGAGCCTGTCAGCGGTCAATTTCAACTCGACGATCGCGGGGATCGAGACCGCCGACGCCATCCTCCTCATCGGCACCAACCTCCGCTGGGAAGCGCCGCTCGTCAACACGCGCATCCGCAAGGCGATCAAGCGCGGCGCGGTCGTGTTCGGCATCGGCGAGCCGGTCGACCTCACCTATCCCGTCACCTGGCTCGGCAATGACGCGGCGCTCGCGCTCGACCTGCCGCAGGCGGCGCGCGGCGCCTTCGCCAGGGCGCGGCGGCCGGCGGTGATCCTGGGCGGCGGCGGGCTCGCGGTCGAGGGGCTGCACGGCGCGGCGCTGGCGCTGGTCGACACGCTCGGCCTCGTCCGCGAGGGCTGGAACGGCTTCAACGTCCTCCACATGGCGGCGAGCCGGATGGGCGGGCTGATGCTCGGCTATGCGATGGCCGGCGGCATCCGCGCGATGGCGGCCGCGAAACCCGCGCTCGTCCTCGCGCTCGGCGCCGACGAGGTCGACTGGTCGGCGTTCGGCGAGAGCTGCAAGGTCTATGTCGGCCACCATGGCGACAAGGGCGCGCACGCCGCCGACATCATCCTGCCCGGCGCGAGCTATGCCGAAAAGCCCGGCACCTATGTGAACCTCGAAGGGCGGGTGCAGCGGGGCGAGAAGGCGGTGTTCGCCCCCGGCGACGCGCGCGAGGACTGGACGATCCTGCGCGCGCTCTCGGACGTGCTGGGCGCCACGCTGCCCTTCGACGACTTCACCGGCCTGCGCGCGGCGATGTTCGCCGCCGTTCCCGCATTGGCCGAGGAAGGCCTCGCGCCCTACGGCTGGTCGGTCCCCGATCTGCCGGCACGCCCGAGCGGACCGATCGGCTCCCCGATCAAGGACTTCTACCTCACCAACGCCATCTGCCGGGCGAGCCCGACGATGCAGCGCTGCTCGGCCGAACTGCTGCATGGCGAAACCTTTGCGGAGGCGGCGGAATGAGGGTCTCACGCGAAGCCGCGAAAGCGCGAAGGGGCGTTGCGGGCGCCGACAGCGCCCCGGCCAACTTCCGTCACCCCGGACTTGATCCGGGGTCCAGCTTCTACTTCGGCCGCAAAACAGCGGGACGCCGGCTCGGTGGCCGGGGTGACGGCAGGTTGAGACAATCTCCGCGTCCTTTGCGCCTTTGCGCGAATGAAAATCTGTTTCGCGCAGAGGCGCGGAGGTCCGCGGAGACGGCCGCGCACTTTCTTCGCGCCTTCGCGCCTTCGCGTGAACCGATGCTGGCGCTGCGCGCCGGAGGTGCAACGGCATGACCGCCTATTTTCAGTCCCATCTTGGCATCGGCTGGGGATGGTTCCTCGCGAACCTCATCTATGTCCTCGTCATCGCCTTCCCGCTGATGCTGGCGGTGGCGATGATCATCTATGCCGATCGCAAGATCTGGGCGGCGATGGCGCTCCGGCGCGGGCCCAACGTCGTCGGCCCGTTCGGGCTGCTGCAGAGCTTCGCCGACGGCATCAAGGTGTTCCTGCAGGAAACGATCATCCCGTCTGCCGCCAATCGCGGCCTGTTCCTGATGGCGCCGATCATCACCTTCACCGTCGCGCTGATGGCCTGGGCGGTGATCCCGTTCCAGGCGGGCGTGGTGCTGGCGGACATCAATGTCGGGCTGCTCTACATCCTCGCGATCAGTTCGCTGGGCGTCTATGGCGTCATCATCTCAGGCTGGGCGTCCAACTCAAAATATCCTTTCTTCTCGGCGATGCGCGCCAGCGCGCAGATGATCTCCTACGAAGTCTCGATCGGCTTCATCCTCATCTGCGTCGTGCTGTGGGCGGGGAGCTTCAACCTCTCGCAGATCGTGCTCAGCCAGAAGGGCTATTACGGCCTCTTCAACGGCCACGGCTTCAACCCGCTGCTGTTCCCGATGGCGGTGGTGTTCCTCATCTCCTCGATGGCCGAGACGGCGCGCGCCCCCTTCGACCTCACCGAGGCGGAGAGCGAGCTCGTCGCGGGCTACCAGACCGAATACAGCTCGATGGCGTTCGCGCTGTTCTGGCTCGGCGAATATGCCAATGTCCTCCTGATGTGCGCGCTCAACGCCATCCTGTTCTGGGGCGGCTGGCTGCCGCCGGTCGACTGGGCGCCGCTCTATCATGTGCCCGGCATCATCTGGCTGTTTGCCAAGATCCTGCTGTTCTTCTTCATCTTCAGCTGGGTGAAGGCCACCGTCCCCCGCTACCGCTACGACCAGCTGATGCGGCTGGGCTGGAAGGTCTTCCTGCCGCTGAGCCTCGCCTTCGTGGTGATCGTGAGCGGGTTCCTCATGGCGACGAGGTATGGGGGATGATCGGGCTGTTTCTCATGGCAACGGAGGTGATTCACAACAACGTCCTTCTCGTCACTCCTGTTTATTCGCTAGAGTCAAACACCGCACCCGCTGCAATTATTGACTGTGACATCGTACGTCGGAGGGGAACTTGGACTAAAGTCCGGTTCAAAAGAACAGGTGGACGTGCATATCAACTGGATAGTCGATTAGATTTTTCAAAGACACCATATAAGTGGGAGGTGTTGGAGGATAAATCAGGTCTATTCGCCGGCATGACGTTTAGGAATCAATATACGAATAATGAGGAAGTGAATTTTTCTAGAGGGGACGAATTTTGGGCCACGCTCTATGATATACGAGGTGGATCCAACCCCGAATTGATGAAAGTAATTAGGATTGAATTTCTTAAGAAGATAAATGGCTATCCTGCAGGGGCATATCAAGTGACGGGATTTTGTGATGTAAATATGTCGGCGCAGACCCCACTGGCTCAGGGAGCGATTAGTCAAACTGATCTAGAGAAGCTTCAAAAATGACTATTGCTCTCCTGCTCACTAAATTGACAATTGCCCGTCATGCCGGACTTGATCCGGCATCCCGCTTCTTTATCGCTGCTCGAGGCAGCTGGACCCTGGATCAAGTCCGGGGTGACGACAGGAAGGTCGCGTCATGATCGCCCATGTCATCAAATCCTTCACGCTCTGGGAATTTCTCAAGGCGCACTGGCTGACGCTCAAATATTTCTTCAAGCCCAAGGCGACGCTCAATTATCCCTATGAGCGCAACCCGCTCTCGCCCCGTTTCCGGGGAGAACATGCTTTGCGGCGCTATCCCAATGGCGAGGAGCGGTGCATCGCGTGCAAGCTGTGCGAGGCGGTGTGCCCGGCGCAGGCGATCACGATCGAGGCGCAGCCGCGCGACGATGGCAGCCGCCGCACCACGCGCTACGACATCGACATGACCAAGTGCATCTATTGCGGCTTCTGCCAGGAGGCCTGCCCGGTCGACGCGATCGTCGAGGGGCCGAACCTCGAATTCTCGACCGAGACGCGCGAGGAGCTGATCTACGACAAGGCCAAGCTGCTGGCCAATGGCGACCGCTGGGAACGCGCGCTCGCCGCGAACCTTGCCGCCGACGCGCCCTATCGTTAATGGGCGCGCGATCCATCCGCATGGGGACCGATTTGACACAGAGGGGCGCCGCTGAGCACCTCCCCGGCACGGGGAGGGGGACCGCTGCCTAGGGCTGGGGGGGTGGGGCCGCGACGCCGGCCGTCCACCCCTCCGTCAGCGCTTCGCGCTGCCACCTCCCCGGTCCGGGGAGGTTCTGATCCATGATCCAGGTCTTCGCCTTCTACCTCTTCGCCACGCTGGTCATCGGCTCGGGCGCGCTGACGATCCTCGCGCGCAATCCGGTGCACAGCGTGCTGTGGCTGATCCTCGCCTTTTTCAACGCGGCGGGGCTGATGGTGCTGCTGGGCGCCGAGTTCATCGCGATGCTGCTCGTCATCGTCTATGTCGGCGCGGTCGCGGTGCTGTTCCTGTTCGTCGTCATGATGCTCGACATCGACTTCGCCGAGCTGCGCGCGGGCTTCGTCGATTATCTGCCGTTCGGGATGCTGATCGCGCTGGTGCTCGCGGCGGAGATCGTGTTCGCGGTCGGCGCGTGGCAGGCGGGGCCGATCGAGCTGGCGCACCGCATCGCGCCCGCCGCGCACGACGTGCCCAATATCGAGGCGATCGGGCGACTGCTCTACACGCGCTACATCTTCCTGTTCGAGGCGGCGGGGATCATCCTGCTCGTCGCGATGGTCGGCGCGATCGTGCTGACCCACCGCGCGCGGACCGGCGTGCGGGGCCAGAACATCGACCGTCAGAACCGCCGCCGCCCGCAGGACGCGGTGCGCAACGTCAATCAGCCGGTGGGGCAGGGGGTGGAGCTGTGAGGAACCCGCTCGTCATGCCAGCGCGGGCTGGTAACTCCAGCCAACGTGATTCACGCGAAAGCGCGAAAGCGCGAAATGGCTTGGGCATAGGCCAGTTTCTGTTTCGCGCAGGGGCGCGGAGAAGCGCGGAGACGGCGGCGCATATCCTTCGCGCTTTCCCGGTTTCGCGTGAACCCGTACGGGCGCTGCGCGCCGGGGGAGTGGCGGCATGATCGGCATCCAGCATTATCTCGTGGTGAGCGCGGTGCTGTTCGTGCTCGGCGTGCTCGGCATCTTCATCAACCGCAAGAACGTCATCATCATCCTGATGGCGATCGAGCTGATCCTGTTGTCGGTGAACATCAACCTCGTCGCGTTCAGCGCCTATCTCGGCGATCTTGTCGGGCAATTGTTCAGCATGTTCGTGCTGACCGTCGCGGCGGGCGAGGCGGCGATCGGGCTTGCCATCCTTGTCATCTATTTCCGCGCGCGCGGCACCATCGCCGTCGACGACGTCAACCGGATGAAGGGGTGATGGGGGTGCGGCCATCGGTATCAACGACCCTGACCCCGCTCGTGTCGAGCCCTTCGGCTGGCTGGCAAGCCAGCCGCTCAGGACAGGCTTCGACGCTGCGCGTCGAAGTCGAGACACGCTTGCGCTCGTGCTTCTCGACTTCGCTCGAAGCGAGCGGCCAAGTTGGATTGACCGGAGCTAACGCCGCATGATCCAGCTCATCGTCTTCCTGCCGCTGCTCGCCGCGATCGTCGCGGGCCTGGGCAACCGCGCGATCGGCAATGTCGCGGCCAAGAGCCTCACCACCGGCGCGCTGTTCGTCTCCTGCGCCTTGAGCTGGCCGATCTTCATCGGCTTCCTCACCGGGGCCGAGACCGCGCATGTCGAGCCGGTCTTCACCTGGATCCGCTCGGGCACGCTCGACGTCGCCTGGGCGTTGCGGGTCGACGCGCTGACGGCGGTGATGCTGGTCGTCATCACCAGCGTTTCGGCGCTCGTCCACCTCTACAGCTGGGGCTATATGGCGGACGACCCGGACCAGCCGCGCTTCTTCGCCTATCTCTCGCTGTTCACCTTCGCGATGCTGATGCTGGTGACGGCGAACAACCTCCTCCAGATGTTCTTCGGCTGGGAGGGCGTCGGACTCGCCTCCTATCTGCTCATCGGCTTCTGGTTCAAGAAGCCATCGGCCAATGCGGCCGCGATCAAGGCGTTCGTCGTCAATCGCGTCGGTGACCTGGGCTTCATGATGGGCATTTTCGGCGCCTATCTGGTGTTCGGCACGCTCTCGATTCCCGCCATTCTCGAGGCGGCGCCCGGTTTCGCCGGATCGACGATCGGCTTCCTCGGCTACCGCTTCGACACGCTGACGGTCATCTGCCTGCTGCTGTTCCTGGGCGCGATGGGCAAGTCGGCGCAATTGGGTCTCCACACCTGGCTCCCCGACGCGATGGAGGGGCCGACCCCGGTCTCCGCGCTGATCCACGCCGCGACGATGGTGACGGCGGGCGTGTTCATGGTCTGCCGCCTCTCGCCGCTGTTCGAGGCGAGCCATGTCGCCATGGCCGTGGTGACGATCGTGGGCGCCGCGACCTGCCTCTTCGCCGCGACGATCGGCACGGTGCAGACCGACATCAAGCGCGTGATCGCCTATTCGACCTGCTCGCAACTGGGCTACATGTTCTTCGCCGCCGGCGTCGGCGCCTATGGCGCGGCGATGTTCCACCTCCTGACCCACGCCTTCTTCAAGGCGCTCCTGTTCCTGTGTGCGGGCAGCGTGATCCACGCCATGCACCACGAGCAGGACATGCGCCATTATGGCGGCCTGCGAAGCAAAATCCCGGTCACCTTCTGGGCGATGATGATCGGCACGCTGGCGATCACCGGCGTCGGCATTCCGGGGAGCCTCGGCTTTGCCGGCTTCTATTCCAAGGACGCGATCCTGGAGAGCGCGTTCGCGGCCGGAGGGCACGGCACCGGCGCCTTCTATGTCGGGGCGTTCGCCGCGCTCCTCACCAGCTTCTATAGCTGGCGGCTCATCTTCCTCACCTTCTTCGGCGCGCCGCGCTGGGCGGGGAGCGAGCACATCCAGCACGCCGTCCACGACGCGCACGGCCATCATGATGCGCCGGAGGATGCCGCCGATGACGGGCACGGGCATCATGGGGCGACGGGCACCGCCGGCTATCATCCGCACGAGAGCCCGCTGACGATCCTCATCCCGCTCGTACTGCTGAGCATCGGCGCCGTCGCCGGCGGCTGGGTGTTCCACCACGCCTTTGTCGGCGCGGAAGAGGGCGCGGCGTTCTGGAAGGGCGCGCTGTTCTTCGACGCGCATCTGATGCACGCCGCGCACGAGGTGCCGCTGTGGGTCAAGTGGACGCCGTTCGCGGTGATGCTCGCGGGCCTCGCGATCGCGTATCTGGCCTATGTCCGCAACACCGACTGGCCGCGCAGGTTCACCGCGCAGTTCTACGTGCTGTACGACTTCCTGCTCCACAAATGGTATTTCGACGAGCTGTATGACCGGCTCTTCGTGCGGCCGGTGTTCTGGCTCGGGCGGCTGTTCTGGAAGGGCGGCGACCAGGGCACGATCGACCGCTTCGGACCCAACGGCATGGCGGCGCTCGTCGCGCAGGGCGGCGCCGTCACGAGGCGGCTCCAGTCGGGCTATCTCTATTCCTACGCGCTGGTGATGCTGATCGGCCTCGCGGCGGCGGCAACCTGGGCGATCGTGCAACGATGAGCGGCTTTCCCATCCTCTCGCTGATGCTGGCGGTGCCGATGGTCGGCGCGATCGCCTGCCTCTATGCCAATGCCAATGCCGCGCGCTGGATCGCGCTCGCCGCGACGCTCGTCGATCTCGCGCTTGGCGCGGTGCTGTGGGCGGGCTTCGACCAGAGCGGGTCGGCGCCGACCTGGCAGTTCACCGAATATGCGCCGGTCTTCGGCCGCTTCGCCTGGGCGCTCGGCATCGACGGCATCGCGCTCATGCTCATCGTCCTCACCGTGTTCCTGATGCCGATCTGCATCGGCGCGAGCTGGCAGGCGATCGAGAAGCGCGTCGGCGAATATATGGCGGCGTTCCTGTTCATGGAAACGCTGATGATCGGCGTGTTCGCCGCGCAGGACATCTTCCTCTTCTACATCTTCTTCGAGGCGGGCCTCATCCCGATGTACCTCATCATCGGCATCTGGGGCGGCGCGGACCGCATCTATGCGAGCTACAAGTTCTTTCTCTACACGCTGCTCGGCTCGGTGCTGATGCTGATCGCGATGCTGTGGATGACGCGCGCGGCCGGCACCACCAGCATCCCGCGCCTGATGGCCTATGACTTCCCGGCCGAGGCGCAGACCTGGCTCTGGCTCGCCTTTTTCGCGAGCTTCGCGGTCAAGATGCCGATGTGGCCGGTCCACACCTGGCTCCCCGACGCGCACGTCCAGGCGCCGACGGCGGGATCGGTGATCCTGGCGGGCGTGCTGCTCAAAATGGGCGGCTACGGCTTCATCCGCTTCTCGCTGCCGATGTTCCCCGAAGCGTCGGCCCAGTTCGCCTGGCTCATCTTCGCGCTGTCGATGGTCGCGGTCGTCTACACCAGCCTCGTCGCTTTGGTGCAGAGCGACATGAAGAAGCTCATCGCCTATTCCTCGGTCGCGCACATGGCGATCGTCACCGTCGGCCTGTTCGCCTTCAACCAGCAGGGTCTGGAAGGCGCGATGATGGTGATGCTGGGCCACGGCCTCGTCTCGGGCGCGCTGTTCCTCTGCGTCGGCGTCATCTATGACCGGCTGCACACGCGCGAGATCGACCGTTATGGCGGCCTTGCCATCAACATGCCGCGCTACGCGCTCCTGTTCCTCCTCTTCACCATGGCCTCGGTCGGGCTGCCGGGGACGAGCAACTTCGTCGGCGAGCTGCTCGCGCTGATGGGCGTGTATCAGGTGTCGAGCTGGGTCGCGATCGTGTGCACCACCGGCATCATCCTCGGCGCGGCCTATATGCTCTATCTCTACCGCCGCGTCGTCTATGGCGATCTCACCAAGGACGACGTCCGCGCCATGCCCGACCTCAGCGCGCGCGAGCTGGCGATGCTGGTGCCGCTCGGCCTCGCGGTGCTGTGGATGGGCGTCTATCCCGAGAGCTTCCTCGCGCCCATGCGCGCCGACGTCGCTTCGCTGGTGGCGCGGGTGGAACGCGCGCGGCCGGCGGGCGACGCGAAGCTGACGCCGGGCCGCCCCGCCGCCGCCGCCGCGCATGAGGAAGCCCACTGATGTTCGACACCCTCTCGCTCAGCCTCGTCGCGCCCGAGCTGATCCTCACCGGCGCGGGGCTCGCGCTGCTCATGGTCGCCGCTTATGCGGGGGACAGGGCCGCCGGCCTCGTCGATTGGCTGGCCGTGGCCGCGCTCGCCATCGCGGTGCTCGCGCTGGCGGGCAACGCCGGCCATGACGCGGTGGCGTTCGGCGGCCTCTACCGCGCCGATGCCTTCGCGACCTTCACCAAGCTGCTGATCTACGGCGCCGCCGCCGCCTCGATCGTCATCGCGCCGCGCTTCTTCGCCGCCGAGGGGCAGGCGCGCGCGGAATATCCGATCCTCATCCTGTTCTCCTCGGTGGGCATGGGGATGATGGTCTCGGCCGCCGACCTCATGACGCTCTATGTCGGGCTCGAGCTGCAGAGCCTCTCGGCCTATGTGCTGGCGAGCTTCATGCGCCGCGACGCGCGCTCGGCCGAGGCGGGGCTCAAATATTTCGTGCTCGGCGCGTTGGCGAGCGGGATCCTGCTCTACGGCATCTCGCTGCTCTACGGTTTTTCGGGCACGACCAGCTTCGAGGGCATCGCCGCCGCGATCAAGGATGGGCTCTCGAGCGGCGAGCTGTTCGGCATGGTCTTCGTGCTCGCCGGCCTTGCCTTCAAGATGAGCGCGGTGCCGTTCCACATGTGGACGCCCGATGTGTACGAGGGCGCGCCGACGCCCGTCACCGCCTTCTTCGCGAGCGCGCCCAAGGTGGCGGCGATCGGCCTCACCATGCGCGTCGCGATCGAGGCGCTGGGGCCGGCGGGGATCGCCTGGCAGCAGATCGTGATCTTCGTCGCGCTCGCCTCGATCCTGCTCGGCGCGGTGGCGGCGATCGGCCAGACCAACATCAAGCGGCTGCTCGCCTATTCGTCGATCAACAATGTCGGCTTCGCGATCATCGGCCTTGCCTGCGGGACGCGGACGGGCGTTGCGGCGACGCTCAGCTATCTCGCCATTTATGTGGTGATGACGATCGGCAGCTTCGTCTGCGTGCTCCAGATGCGCGACGCCGAGGGCAGGCCGGTGGAGAGCATCGCCAGCCTGTCCGGCCTGTCGCAGACGCGCGGCGGCCTTGCGGCGGCGATCGCGATCTTCATGTTCAGCCTCGCGGGCATCCCGCCGCTGTTCGGCTTCTGGGCGAAGTTCCTGGTGTTCGACGCGGCGGTTGCGGCGGGGCTCACCGGCCTCGCGGTGGCGGGCATCGTCGCGTCGGTGATCGGCGCCTTCTATTACCTGAAGATCGTCAAGACGATGTATTTTGATCCGCCCGCCGCGCCCTACGCCCCCGCGCGCAGCCTCGTCGATGACGGGCTCATCGCCGTTTGCGCGGCGGTGATCGTGCTTGGCTATCTCTTGAACCCGCTGCTCGATGGCGCCAGCGCGGCGGCGGCGGCGTCGCTGTTCTGACGATGCCGCGCCTGGAGGTCGTCGCCGAGACGGCCTCGACCAACGCCGACCTCCTCGCGCTCGCCGCCTCTGGTCATGGCGAGGACGGCCTGTGGCTCCGCGCCGAGCGGCAGAGCGCGGGCCGGGGGCGGTTGGGGCGGACGTGGGAGGACGCGGCAGGCAATCTCTTCGCCTCGACGATGGTGCGCCTGCGCCCCGGCGACCCGCCCGCGCCGGGGCTGGCGCTGGTCGCGGGGGTTGCGGCATATGAGGCGGTGCGGGGGAATTTATCGCCCGCCCTCCACCTCAAATGGCCCAATGACCTCATGGTCGGCGAGGCCAAGCTCGCCGGGATGCTGCTCGAGCGCACCGGGGAATGGGTGGTGATCGGCATCGGCATGAACGTCGCCACGGCGCCCGCGCTGCCCGACCGGGCGACGACGAGCCTTCATGCGGCAGGCGCCGATCCGGCCATCGACGCGCACCAGGTCTGCGCCGCCATCGCCGACCGCCTCGCACACTGGCTCGACCGCTGGCGGACCGAGGGGCTCGCCCCCGTCATCGCCGCCTGGACCGCCGCCGCGCACCCGATTGGCACAGCCTTGTGGATTGTCGAGCCCGACGGCGCCACCCGGTCCGGCACGTTCGACGGCCTCACCGGCGAGGGCGCGCTCATCTTGCGCTTGGCGGATGGGGCGGCGCATGTCATGCACGCCGGCGACGTCTTCACCCTCTGACGGAACGGCCCACAGCCATGCTGCTCGCCATCGATGCCGGCAACACCAATGTCGTCTTCGCGCTCGTCGCGGGGCGCGACATCCGCGCGCGCTGGCGCATCGCGACCGATCCGCGCCGCACCGCCGACGAATATGCCGTGTGGCTCAACCAGCTCCTGACCCTCGAAGGTTATGCGATGGCCGATGTCGGGGCGGTCATCATCGCCACCGTCGTTCCGCGCGCGCTCCACAATCTCGAGGTGCTGGCCCGCAAATATTTCAAGGTCGAGGCGCTGATCGCGGGGCATCCGCCGGTCGCGTGGGGCGTCGACCTCGACGTCGCCGAACCCGCGACCGTCGGCGCCGACCGCGTGGTGAACGCCATCGCCGCGCATGATCTGCATGGCGGCGACCTCATCGTCGTCGATTTCGGCACGGCGAGCACGTTCGATCATGTCGACTACAACGGCGCCTACAAGGGCGGGGTCATCGCGCCGGGCATCAACCTCTCGCTCGACGCGCTGGTGAGCGCCGCCGCCAAGCTGCCGCGCATCGCCATCGCCGCGCCGCCCTCGCGCTCGGTCATCGGCCGCACGACCGAGGACCAGATGCTGATCGGCGTCTTCTGGGGCTATGTCGCGATGATGGAAGGGCTGGTGGCGCGGATGCGCGTCGAAATCGGCCGGCCCGCCAAGGTGATTGCAACCGGCGGCCTCGCCACGTTGTTCGACGAGCAGACCGATGTTTTCGACGCGATCGTGCCGGATCTCACCATCGCCGGCCTCGCCCTCATGTACGAACGGAGCCGCACGCGCTGATGACCCCCGGAGACGAGCTTCTGTTCCTGGCCCTGGGCGGGTCGGGCGAGATTGGCATGAACGTCAACCTCTATGGCTGCCGCGGCCAGTGGGTGATGGTCGACCTCGGCCTCACCTTCGCCGATCCCAATTATCCGGGCGTCGACCTGGTGCTGCCCGACCTCGGTTTCATCGAGGAGCGGCGCGACACGCTGCTCGGCATCGTGCTCACCCACGGGCATGAGGATCATATCGGCGCCATCCCCTATCTCGCCGCCGATCTCGACGTGCCGCTCTACGCGACGCCGTTCACCGCCGGCCTCATCCGCGCCAAGCTCGAGGAAGAGGGGCTCGCCAACGATGTCGAGCTCAACGTGATCGACAACGAAGGGTCGTTCGCGCTCGGCCCGTTCGGGTTCCGCTATGTCCCGCTGGCGCACTCGATCCCCGAGGGCAATGCGCTGCTGATCGAGACCCCGCATGGCCGCATCTTCCACACCGGCGACTGGAAGCTTGACGAGAAGCCGCTGCTCGGCGTCCCCTCGACGCCCGAGCAGCTCTCCGCCATCGGTGACGAGGGCGTGCTGGCGCTGGTGTGCGACAGCACCAATGTCTTCAACCCGGAGGCGAGCGGATCGGAAGGCGCGGTGCGGGTCGGGCTCATGCAGGTCGCGGCGGCGGCCAAGGGCCGGCTGCTCGTCACCACCTTCGCCTCCAACGCGGCGCGGCTGCAAACGCTGGGGGAGGTCGCCAAGGCGACGGGGCGGACGCTGTGCGTCGCCGGCCGCTCGCTCGACCGGATCATCGGCACCGCCAAGGCGGCGGGCTATCTTCGGGACTTCCCCGCCACGGTCGATTTCGACGCGATCATGGACCTGCCCCCGCATGAAGCGATGATTATCGCCACCGGCGGCCAGGGCGAGGCGCGCGCCGCGCTCGCCCGCATCGCCTTCGACATGCATCCGATCAGGCTCGCCGAGGGCGACACCGTCATCTTCTCGTCGAAGCAGATACCGGGCAACGAGATCGCGATCGGCCGCATCCAGAACGCGCTCGCCGATCGCGGTGTCGTCATGGTGACCGACCGGCAGGCCGATGTCCATGTCTCCGGCCATCCCGGCCGGCCGGAACTGACGGCGATGTACGGCTGGATCAGGCCGCGGATCCTGCTCCCCGTCCATGGCGAGATCCGGCACATGATGGAACAGGCGCGGCTCGGCCTCGCGCATGGCATCCCCCATGCCGTCGTTCAGAAGAATGGCGACCTTGTCCGCCTCGCGCCCGGCGATCCGGGGGTGATCGGGCAGGAGGCGGCGGGACGGCTCGTGCTCGACGGCGACGTCATCCTGCCGGCCGACGGCGGCACGATCAACGAGCGGCGCAGGCTCGCCGCCAACGGCCATCTCTCGGTCGCGGTCGCGCTGCGCGGTGACGGCCGCCTTGCCGGCGAGCCCGATGTCCGCGCGCAGGGCGTGCCGGTCGAGGACGAGCGCGACGCCTTCCTCGCCGAGGCGGTCGTCGCCGCGCGCGAGGCGGTCACCAAGGGCCGGCGCGGCGCCGCGCCCGACGCGCTGCGCGAGGCGATCCGGCTCGCGGTGCGGCGCGTGGCGACCGCGTGGACGGGCAAGAAGCCGGTGGTCGACGTGGCGATTTTGAGGGTGGAGCGATAGCGGCTTCCCCCGCTCTCGATCTCTCCGTTCGGTTCGAGCGAAGTCGAGAATCGCTGGCGCAGGCGTGTCTCGACTGCGCTCGACACGAACGGCTTGATCTGCTTTGGGGCTGAAGGATCATGAACCCCATCTCCATCATCCCGATCTATTTCCTGTTCTGGTTCCTGAGCCTGTTCCTCGTCCTGCCCTTCGGCGTGCGCACGCCGCACGAGACGGGCGACGCGCTGGTGCCCGGCCAGAGCGAGAGCGCGCCGGCCAATTTCCGCGTCTGGCCGATCGTCTGGAAGACGACGCTGATCGCCGCCGTGCTGTGCGCGCTCTATGTGCTCAATTACGAGCATCAATGGATCACGGCGGACGACCTCAACATCTTCCACCCGCCCGCCGAGGCGCGGTGACGACAACCCCACATTCGTCATTGCGAGCGTAGCGAAGCAATCCAGAGTTCCGATCGCCGCGCTGGATTGCTTCGCTGCGCTCGCGATGACGGCGCGCCATCATCGGTTCATCACCCCAGCTCAGCCAAATCCAGCACGTCCAGCAACGCCGCGCGCCCCGCGCGCACCGTGTCCACCAGCGCGGCATCGCCCAGCTCGTCCGGCACGATCGTCTCGGGCCAGTGCGCCGCCACCACCGCCGCGATCCGGTCGATCCGCGCCTCGTCGAGGAGGAAGCGCCCATCGACATGCGCGGGATCGCACACCACGCGCAGGCGCAGGCAGGCGGGTCCGCCGCCATTGGCCATCGACTGCCTCACGTCGACCGGCACCAGACGGCGGATGGGGCCATTGCCCCGCACCATGGCCTCGAGCCAGGACCAGACCGCCGGCGTCTCGCGCGCCTCGGTGGGCAGGATGAGCGCCATCGCGCCGCCCGGCAGCGTCACCAGTTGCGCGTTGAACAGATAGCTGCGGATCGCATCGGCGAGGCTGACGGCGCTCGCGGGCACCTCGACGATCTCGACCGCCGGGAACGCCTCGCGGATCGCGACATGGGCGCCGTCGCGATCCTCGAACGCCTGTTCGTGGGTGAAGAGCACCGGGCCGTTCGCGACCGCGACGACATCGTTGTGGAACGCGCCGGCGGCGATCGCCTCGTCCGACTGGCGGAGCAGGACCGTCCGCTCCGGGGCGAGGCCGTGGCGGCGCGCGATCGCCTCGCACGCCTCGCGATGCTGGCGGGCGGGGAAGGGGCCACCGCGCTCGCCATGGACGAGGATCTCGACGCCCGGCGCGTCATGGCGCTCGGCGAGGCGCATGTGATTGGCCGCGCCCTCGTCGCCGAAGGGCGGGGGCACCGGGCCGTGGACGGCGAAATGCCGCTCATCGGCAAAGGCGAGTTCGAGCTGGCGCAGCGTCTGCGGCCATTCGTGGCTGCGGTGCGGCATCGTCATGAGGTTGGCGACGGTGAGGTGGCAGCGCCCGTCCGCCGTGTCGGGCGCGGGCGAGACCGTCGCGGCATTGGCGGCCCACATCGGGCTCGCCGAGAAGGCGGCGGCGCGCAGATGCGGCGGGGCGTCGGCGAGCGTGGTGCCGAGGCTCGCCAGCCAGCCTTCGTTGGGCCGGTCGTGGGGCAGCAGCAGCCCCTGCGGCAGGCCGAGGCGCAGGTTGGCGCGCATCTTCTCCAGCCCCTGCAACGCCGCCGCGCGCGGCTGCGACGACGCCCGCGCGTTGCGCGTCGAGGCGAGGTTGCCGCGGCTCAGGCCCGCATAATTGTGGCTGGGGCCAATGAGCCCGTCGAAATTGATCTCGGTGACGCTCATGACCGGCTCGATCCCGTGAAGCCGTCGCCCGGCGTCAATCCGAGCGCCGCGATGCTCTGGGCATCGAGCCGGGCGCTGCCATCGTCGCTCACCGCCACCTGCCCGATCGCGCAGCGGAACGCCTCCAGCCGGCCGGTGGCGACCAGCATCCGCTCGCCCTCGCCCTCGCGCAGCGGCCCGTCGAGCACGAGGTCGCGCGCGCCCGCGATGGACCGCAGCTTGTCGATCTCGCCCACCATCGTCGGCCCGCCATCGAAAATGTCGACATATCCGGTGTGCGCGAACCCCTCCGCCTCCAGCATCCGCATCGCCGCGCGGCCGCTGGGATGGGGGAAGCCGATGACGCCGCGCGCGCTTTCGGTGAGCATGGCGATGTAGATCGGCGTCTTGGGCATCAGGTCGGCGATGAACTGGTTGCCGTTGATGGCGTTGAACTCGTCCGCCTCCTGAAAACTCATGCCGAAGAAGCGGCCGCCCAGGCCATCCCAGAAGGGCGATCCGCCCGCCTCGTCGATCACGCCGCGCAGTTCGGCGAGGATGCGCTGGCCGAAGCGCGCGCGGTGCCGGCGGATGTAGAGATAGCGGCTGCGCGCGAGCAGCATCCCGAGCCCCTCGGCGCGTTCGCGCGGGTGGAGGAACAGCCCGCCCACCTCGCTCGACCCTTCAAGATCGGTGGTGAGCGAGAGCATCTCGGCGCGGAAGGTGCGGTTGAGCTCGCGGCTATGCTGTGCCAGCACGCCGATGCGATAGCTGTAGAAAGGCCATTTTTGCCCCACCTGGCTGAAGATCTGGCAGGTGCCGCGCACCTGCCCCGTCCGCGCGTTCTCGAGCACCAGCACGATGAGGTCGTCGTCCAGCGTCTCGCCGGCGCGGGCCAGGGCCGCCTGCGTCCGCTCCAGCTTGGCGGCGAGCGCGGCCCTGTCGGGCGGCAGGTTGGTAAAGCCTCCGCCGGTGAGCTTGGCCATGTCGTACAGCGTCTGCAGATCGTCGGCCCGCGCGGGCCGCATGAAGAAGGTCATCGCTCTCCCCTGAGAAACAGGCGCCGGGCTCTATCAGAGCGGCGCGCCTTTCTCCACCCCAGCGAAGAGTGGGCCTTGACCACGATCGGCGGCGCGACCAAAGTCGCGGCACAGGGAGCGGGGAGGAAATGCATGGGCAAGTGGACGCGAATTCCCAAGAATGTCATGGGCTTTGGCGGCGGCATCAATGTCGCGCATACGCAGTTCAGCGGCCCGCCGTCCGGCGAGGTCATGGAGCGCGTCGGCAAGATCGTCGAGGAAAGCCGCAAATGGATCACGCTGGCGGCGATGAACCTCGATGACTGGAGCGGCGCGGCGCGCAGCGCGGCCAAGGTCGCGTTCCTCAACGAAAATCTCGATCCCGGCGACCGCGCGACCATCAAGAAGGCGCTGATTTCGACCGCGGTCGGGATCGTCGGCAGCCACGACATCAAGCTCTCGGACACCGGCAACTATGTGAATGTCTACAACGCGCCCAAGGTCGATTCGTCGGCGGTCACCGACATGAAGACGGGCAAGGGCCAGCATATCGGCCACATCCACGTCTCGCGCGAGAAGGTGGAGAACAGCCCGGCCTATGCGATGATTACCTATATCCACGAGGCGACGCACCGTTATGCCGGGACGGTGGATTATGGCGATTCGGGTTATTTCTTCCTGACGCAATATCTCACCACGGGTACCGTCCAGTGGCGCGCCCCCGGCCTGACCGCCGCGCAGGCGCTCACCAATGCCGACAGCTATGCGCTGTTCGTGGCCGAGACTTGCAAGGCGGCGGGCAAGACCTTCCCGGCCTGACCGCCGGACCAGAGGACCGCCCCGTCAGCGCCGGGCGGCCGCCACCGCATGATGCACGCCGACGATCGCGAGGCCGAGCACGAGCCCCGCGACGCCGGCAAGCGCCGCATTGACGATCCAGCCGATCGCCCCGCCGCCGGCCAGCGCCGCGACATGGTGGATGGCATGCGGCAGCGCCTTGGCGATGTGCAGTTCCTCGAGCCCATGGAGCACGATCCCGCCGCCGACCCACAGCATCGCCGCCATGCCGATCGTCGAGAGGCCGGCGAGGACATGGGGCATGGCGTGGACGAGCCCGCGGCCGAGCGGCGCGCCAGCCCCGCCGCGCCGCGCGAGGTGCAGGCCGACATCGTCCATCTTCACGATTAGCGCGACCGCGCCATAAACGCCGACGGTGACGAGCAGCCCGACGACGACCAGCACGCTCGCCTGCGTCACGATCGGGCGCGCGGCGACATCGGCGAGCGCGATCGCCATGATCTCGGCCGACAGGATGAGGTCGGTGCGGATCGCGCCGGCGATCTTTTCCTTCTCCATCGTGAACGGGTCGCCGGTCGGCGCCTCCTCCGCCTCGCCATGGCCATGGCCGCTCACCGCCTCAATGAACTTCTCGGCCCCCTCGTAGCAGAGGAACGCGCCGCCCAGCATCAGCAGCGGGGTGATGAGCCAGGGCGCGAAGGCGCTCAGCAGCAGCGCGCCGGGCAGCAGGATCAGCAGCTTGTTGCGCAGCGAGCCGAGCGCGATCCGGCCGATGATCGGCAGCTCGCGCTCGGGCGAGAATCCGGTGACATAGCGCGGGGTGACGGCGGCATCGTCGATGACCACGCCGGCCGCCTTGCTGCTCGCCTTGCCCGCGCTCGCCGCGACATCGTCGAGCGAGGCGGCGGCGAGCCGGGCGATCGCGGCGATGTCGTCGAGCAGGGCGGCGAGGCCGGAAGCCATGGGGCGGGTTCCTCAGTCGGTCGCCACCGCCATATCGCCCGCTGCGGCCGATGCAAGCGGCGGCAGCGCCCAGTCGATCGGCGCGCGGCCATGGTCGGCGAGGAAAGCGTTGGCGCGCGAGAAATGCCGGCAGCCGAAGAAGCCGTTATGCGCCGACAGCGGCGACGGGTGCGCGGCGCGCAGGACGAGGTGGCGCCCGCCGCGATCGGTGCTGTCGATCATCCCCGCCTTCTGCTGCGCCTGGGCACCCCAGAGGAGGAAGACGACCGGATCGGGCCGGGCGTTGACGGCGGCGATCACCGCGTCGGTGAACCGCTCCCACCCGCGCCCGCGATGCGACGCCGCCGCGCCCATCGCGACGGTGAGCACGGTGTTGAGCAGCAGCACGCCCTGCCGCGCCCAGCGCTCCAGATGGCCGTGGCGCGCGGGCGGGATGCCAAGGTCGCTCGCCAGTTCCTTGTAGATGTTGACGAGGCTGGGCGGCAGGCGGACGCCGGGCTGGACGCTGAAGCACAGGCCATGCGCCTGCCCCGGCCCATGATAGGGATCCTGCCCCAGGATGACGACGCGCACCTCCTCGGGCGGGGTCAGGTCGAGCGCGCGGAACCAGTCGCTCCCACGGGGAAAGATTCGCTTGCCCGCCGCCTTTTCGAGCAACAGGAAGGCGCGCAGCTCGGCCATGTAGGGCTGTTCGAACTCGCCGCCGATCAGCGCCTGCCAGCGCGGGTCGAGCTTGACGGGACGGGCGGGGGCAGGGTCGGCGACAGCCATGGCGCCAGCCTAGTGGCGGCGCCGGTCCGGCGCAACCGGGCGCCTCAGCCGATCTGCCCCCAGGCGTCGGCGATTTCGGCGAGGATGCGGCGCGCCTCGATCATCGGCTCGGGCGCATGGCTTTGCGTCGCGCCGAGCGTCAGGCGGCGCGCCTCGCGATAGATGATGGCGAGGCTGGTCGCGATGTCGCCGCCACGCTCGAAATCGAGGCTGGTTTCGAGCGCGTGGAGGATGGCGAGGGCGCGCGTCTGCTTGTCCAACGCCTTGCGCCGGTCGTCGGCCCGCGCGGCGACGACCGAGGCGTCGAGCGCGAGCAGCAGCTCGTCGAACAGGATCTTGACCAGCTGGTGCGGCGTCGCGCCCTCGACCTTGCTGCCGGTCTCGACGGCGGCATAGCGGCGGCTGGCGGCGGCATATCCGTGGGTAGCGTACATTCTGGCTGGTCCTTATGCGCTGGGGTTTAGTTCTTGTTCCAGACGTCGACCTGCTGCTGCAGGTAGCTCAAGGTGGCCTTGAGCCCGGTGATGCGGGTATTCATGGCCGAATAGGTCTTGGTGAGCTGTTCCTCATAATCGCTCATCTCCTTGTCCAGCTTCTCGAGCTGGTCGCCGAGCGCGGTCTTGAGCTTGTCATACTTGCCCTGGGCGGTGGTCAGCACGCCGTCATCGGAGTCGGTCAGCGCGTCGGTGATCTTCTTGAGCGCGCCGGCGATGCCGGGATTGTCGGTGCTCTGGACGGTGGGGTTGAGCATCTGCGTCACCGCGGCGGGGTTGTCCGCGAGCGCCTTGTCGAGCCGCGCCTCGTCGAGCGCGAGCGTGCCGTCGCGGTTGGTCTTGACGCCGATGTCGACGAGGGTGCGATAGGGGCCGGTCGCCGCCAGGCTGGTCGTGTTGAGGCCCGAGAGGCGCTGGATCATCGTCCGCACGCTCGACTCGCCGGCGAGCGCGCCGCCGGCGGTCGTCTCGGTGCCCGGCCTGGTCGCGTCGTTGAGCGCGGTGCGCAGCTTGTTGTAGGCCGCGACATATTCCTGGACGAGATCCTTGATCGTCGCGGTCGGCTGGTTGGTGGCGAGGGTGACGGTGGTGCCCGGCGCCGCCTTGTTGAGGTCGATGCGCAGATAGGGGATCGCGGTCGTCACCTCGTTCCTGGCGAAGTTCATCTCGACATTGTCGACGCGGATGATCGCGTCCTGCGCGGTCTGGCTGCGCGTCATGCCGCCGGTCGTGCCGTCGAAGGTGAAGCGCGACAGGTCGGCGTCGGCATCGGCGCCGGCGGTGAGCGTGAACGCGTTGGCCGCGCCGCTTTCGCCCTTGAGCACCAGCCGCGCGCCGTTCTTGTCGAGCACGACCGAGGCGGTGACGCCCGCCTTGGCATCGTTGATCGCGCTGGCGAGGTCGGCGAGCTGGTTCTTGGGACTGGCGAGGGTGATGTCGACGCTGCCCGTGGCGGTGGTCAGCGTCAGCGTGCCGGTGCCGGCGACCGCGCTGCCATCGGCGAGCGTGACGTTGGAGACGAGCGTCTGCGCGCGGGCGAGCTGGCGCACCTCGAGCTGGGCGGGCAGTCCCTTGGGCGTGCCGCCGGCGATCAGGCTCACCGCCGCGATGCTGGGATCGTTGGAGACGGGCTGGCCCGAATATTCCGAGCGCTTGAGCACCTCGGTCAGCGAGGTCGAGAAGGTGTCGAGCGAGCTTTTGGCGGAGGCGAGCGCCGAAATGCGGGCGTTGTTGGTGGCGATGCGGCCATTGATCGCCCGTTCCTTGGGCTGGCGCGTCGCATTGACCAGATCGCTGACCAGCTGCGTCGTGTTGATGCCCGATCCGACCCCGAGCGATGTCGCGAAATCAACCGCCATGTCCCACGTCCCTTTCAAGCAACCAGAACGGCGGCGCGTGCGCGAGGTTTAGGGCGTGGAGCGCATAATCCTCCCCGCCCGCGGCGAGGATTGAGCTTCCAGCCAGACCCCCTTCCGCATAAACCTCACCCCATGACCGCGCCCACCACCATTTTCGAGCGCATGTCGGCCCGCGCCCGCGCGACCGGCGCGATCAACCTGGGGCAGGGGTTTCCCGACCTGCCCGAGCCGCCCGAGCTGATCGAGGCGGCGGCGCGGGCGCTGCGCGAGCGGTCGAACCAGTATCCGCCGATGCGCGGGCTCCTGGCCCTGCGCGAGGCGGTCGCGGCCTATTATGCGGCCGAGCAGGGGCTCGCGATCGACCCGGCCGAGGTCATCGTCACGTCCGGCGCGACCGAGGCGCTGGCGGCGAGCCTGCTCGCGCTGGTGCGGCCGGGCGACGAGGTGATCCTCGTCCAGCCGCTCTACGACGCCTATCTTCCGCTCGTCCGGCGCGCCGGCGGCACCGCGACGCTGGTTGACCTGATACCGCCCGACTGGCGCCTGCCCATCGCGGCGCTGCGCGCGGCGATTGGTCCGCGCACCCGGCTGCTGGTGCTCAACAGCCCCAACAATCCCGCCGGCGCCTGTCTCGACGAGGCGACGCTGGAGGCCATCGCCGCGCTGGCCGAGGCGCACGACCTCCTCATCGTCTGCGACGAGGTGTGGGAGGCGACGCGGCTCGACGGCCGGCCGCATCTCTCGCCGATGGCGCTCCCCGCCCTGCGCGAGCGGACGGTCAAGATCGGGTCGGCGGGCAAGATCTTCTCGCTCACCGGCTGGAAGATCGGCTGGGCCTGTGCCGCCCCGCCGCTCGCCGAGGCCGTCGCCGCGCAGCATCAATATCTGACCTTCACCACCCCGACGCCGCTGCAATGGGCGGTCGCCGACGGGCTGGCGCTGCCAGGCGGCTGGTACGCGGCGCAGCGCGCCCGCTATGCCGCCGCGCGCGACCGGCTGGTGGGCGGGCTGACGACAGCGGGCTACCGGCTGCTCCCGTCGCAGGCGAGCTGGTTCGTCATCGTCGACATCGCCGCCTCGGGCCTTCCCATGAGCGACGAGGCGTTGTGCGAGCGGCTGGTCGCGGAGGCGGGCGTCGCCTCGATCCCCGTCTCCGCCTTCTATGCGGAGCGGCCGCGGACCGGCTATCTGCGCCTGTGCTTCGCCAAGGAGGACGCGGTGCTCGACGCGGCGGTGGCGCGGCTCGCCGCTTTCCGCAACGTGACAGCCGCGTCATGATGGCTCGACAGTCGGGCCGGGGTCTTCCATAGGGAACGCCGTTAAAGGGGGGACAGATGGTATCGACCGTCGCGACCGTCGCCTATCTGGGGCTCGAAGCGCGCGCGGTCGAGGTGCAATGCCAGCTTGTCGCCGGCCTCCCCAATTTCATCGTCGTCGGCCTGCCCGACAAGGCCGTCGCCGAGAGCCGCGAGCGGGTGCGCAACGCCATCGCCGCCATCGGCCTCGCCCTCCCCCCCAAGCGGATCACCGTCAACCTCTCGCCCGCCGACCTGCCCAAGGAGGGGTCGCATTTCGACCTCCCGATCGCGCTCGCGCTGCTCGGCGCGATGGGGGTCGTCGATGCGGAGACGCTGGCGGGCTATGTGGTGGTCGGCGAGCTGGGGCTCGACGGACGGATCGCGCCGTCGCCCGGCGTGCTGCTCGCCGCGCTCCATGCCGGCGGGCGCGAGCTGGGCCTCATCTGCCCCGCCGCGCAAGGGTCCGAGGCGGGCTGGGCGGGCGAGGTGGAGGTCATCCCCGCGCCCGATCTCGTCAGCCTTTTGAACCACCTCAAGGGCACCGCGCTCATCGCGCCACCCGCGCCCGGCGAGGCGGACGCCGCGCGCCGCGCCGCCGACCTGCGCCAGGTCAAGGGGCAGGAGACCGCCAAGCGCGCGCTGGAGATCGCCGCGGCGGGCGGGCACAACCTCCTCATGGTCGGGCCGCCGGGCGCGGGCAAGTCGCTGATGGCGAGCTGCCTGCCCGGCATCCTCCCGCCGCTCACGCCCGCCGAGGCGCTCGAAGCCTCGATGGTGGCGAGCGTCGCGGGCACGCTCGCCGACGGGCGGATCAGCCGCACGCGCCCGTTCCGCGCCCCGCATCACAGCGCGTCGATGGCGGCGCTGGTGGGCGGTGGTCTGCGCGTCAAGCCGGGCGAGGTGAGCCTCGCGCATCTTGGCGTCCTGTTCCTCGACGAACTGCCCGAGTTCCAGCGCGCCGTGCTCGATTCGCTCCGCCAGCCGCTCGAAACCGGCGAGGTCAGCGTCGCGCGCGCCAATGCCCATGTCGTCTTCCCGGCGCGCGTGCAGCTCGTCGCGGCGATGAACCCGTGCCGCTGCGGACACCTTGGCGATCCCGCGCTCGCCTGCTCGCGCGCGCCGCGCTGCGCGGCCGACTATCAGGCCAAGGTGTCGGGGCCGCTGCTCGACCGTATCGACCTCCATGTCGAGGTCGAGGCGGTGAGCGCCGCCGACCTCGTCCTGCCCCCGCCCGCCGAGGGATCGGACGCGGTCGCCGCCCGCGTCGCCGCCGCCCGCGACCGCCAGACGCGGCGGCAGGGCGACAGGGGCGCGCGCACCAATGCCGAGCTGGAGGGCGATCTGCTCGACGCCTTCGCGACGCCCGACGAGGCGGGCCGCGCGCTGCTCGCGCAGGCCTCGGCGGCGATGCGGCTCTCGGCGCGCGGCTATACCCGCGTGCTGCGCGTCGCCCGCACCATCGCCGATCTCGCCGGCAGCGACGGCGTCGGCCGCGTCCACGTCGCCGAGGCGCTGAGCTACAGGCGGCGCGCGCCCGTCAACTGATCGCCCCGCCCGCCGAAGCGCCGCCGATCTCGACCCGCAACTCGGCGATCAGATCGGCGATATGGGTGAGGCGGGGCGCTTCCTCGTCGAGGATGGCGTGGAAGAGCGCGCGCTTGTACGCGGCCGCCTGACCCGCGTCGGGGCGTCCGCCAGGCGGGAGCGCGGAAAGCACGATGTCGACCAGCCGGTCGGCGCCGTGCAGCCGGCCCCAGAGATAGTCGTTCTCGCGATAGGTGCGGCTGAAGAACGCGCCGAAGCTGTTGAACTCGATGCCCTTGAGCGTCGCGGAGGCGTCGCCGGCGCGGATCGACTGCGCGTCGTCGGGCGAGATGCGGTCGACCTTGATCGGGTCATATTCGTCGAGCCCCTCGCCCTGGAGCAGCGGCAGCGTGGCGATGTCGTAGAAGGGGAAGCCGAGATAGGCGAGCAGCATCGCCCGGCGCAGCGGCGCGCCGAGCGGGAGCAGCGCGGCGCAGAGCCGGTCGCTGGCGAGATCGTCGAGCGCCTTGAGGCCCGCCGCCGCGCCGGCGACCTCGAGCGCGCGGGCGGGTGCCGTCACCGCCGCCGCCGCCGCCTCGCACACCCCGGCGCCGTAGAACTGCGGCGATTCGCGCTCGGCATAACGGCCGAGCAGGTCGAAGATCGTCTCGCGCAGCGCGTCCACGCCGGGCTCCTGCGCCGTCTCGTCCTCGCCGAGCGCGGTGATGCGGCGCGCGAGGAAGCGCAGCCGGCGCATCCGAAAGCCCAGGTCGTAGGAGCGGAAGAAATCGACCGTCGCGCTGCTCACGCCGCGCCGGCGGGGCAGGGTGATATTGTCGATGCCCTGGGCGCGAACATGGCGCCAGAGCGCCTTGCGCACCCGCTCATGCCCCATGGTGGTGCCATCGCCGCCGAGCGCGAAGAGCAGCGCCGCGCCATCCTCGACCACGGCCGACAGCTTCATATGGGCATAGGCCGGATAGGCGAAGCCCGCGACCTTCGCCGCCTTGGCCTGCGCGCGGCTGCGCCAGGCGGAAAGGCGCGCGGGGGTTGGCCGGTCGAGGAACAGCGTGTGGCCGATCGTCTGCTCGATCGTCGCCTCCACCTCCGGCCGCAGCGCCTCGATGATGTGCTGCATCCGGCGGATGCGGCGCGAGCGCTGCTCGATCCGTTCCAGATTGTCGCGGATCGGCTGCTCGCGCGGGATGTCGCTGACCGCGCCGAAGAGGGTGCGGAAAAAGCCGGGCAGGCGCGGGGCCGGCTCATCGCCATGGCCGTCGCGGTTGATGCGGAAGCCGCCGATGCGCGGCGTGGGATCAATATAGACGAAGCGCCGGTCGACCTCGCGCCGCGCCGGCCGGTTCTTGAGCGCGCCGATCGCCTGCGCGAACGGCGCGTTGGCGAGCACCGACCCGTCGATCAGCACCGTGTCCTCGGCACGGCCGGCGCGGGCGTGGCGGGGGAGGATGCGGCGCAGGAACGCCTCGCGCCCCGGCCAGGCGCGCTGGCGCTGCCGGAGGACCGCGTCCAGCTCGCGCACGGTGAACGGCGGGAAGGCGCCGGGAAAGCTCGCCGTCGCGCGCGCGGCGAAGACCAGCTCCGCCTCGTCGGCGAGCGGGCGGGGACGGGGGCCGCGCGCGACGAAGCCGATGCTGAGGCGATGCTCGGTCTCGTCGACCATCGCCGGGCTGTTGAGCAGCAGCTGCTCGTCATGGCCGGCAAAATCGGTGACGGTCACGAACAGGTCGAGCGGGTGCCCGTCGGGGAGCAGCGGCGGCCCCTGGTCCCCCGCGTCCATGGCATCGAAGGCGTCGAGCAGCAGCGACGAAAAACCCTCGCCGCCAAAGGGCGGCGCGAACCAGCGCGCGCGGATGAAGTTGGAGAGCTTGCGCCGCACCTCGTCGCGCGTGCCGGGCGAGACGGTGCGCGCGATCGCGTCATTGCGCCGGCGCAGCAGCAGCCAGAGCAGCGGCGCGGCCCAGAATTTCGTGAAGCGCGAGAGCGGCCGCGCGTCGGGATCGAGCAGGATGTCGGCGTCGGCCTTGCTCAGCCACAGGTCGGTGAGGGGATCGAGCGACCGCCCGGTTTCGAGCGCGTGGGCCAGGAAAATGCCGTTGATGCCCCCCGCGCTCGCCCCGGCGACGATGTCGGTGAGCACGCGCAGGCGGATGCCGCCGCGCCCGGCGCTGTCGGCAAGGATGCGGCGATAGAGGCCGGCGCTGCCGCCATTGGCCGGCGCGCCGTCGCAGAAGTCATGGCTGGCGCGGGCGAGGCGCCAGATCTCCTTGGTGATGCCGTGCATGTAGACGGCCAGGCTGACGCCGCCGTAGCAGATCAGCGCCAGCCGCAATTCCCTCTCCCGCATGGGAAGAGGATGAACCTGTGCCCGGCCTTTGTCGAGGGTGGCGCCGCGCTTCAATCGTCATTGCGAGGAGGCGAAGCCGACGTGGCGATCCAGAGCGGTGCGCGACTGGATTGCCACGGCCTTCGGCCTCGCAATGACGAATGACAATGGGTTTTACGCCATCCCGCCCGCGAGCGCGTCGATCGCGCCCTGGAGGATGTAGCTCGCGGCGAGCTTGTCGACCAGTTCGGCGCGGCGGGCGCGGCTGGTGTCGGCGTCGATCAGCGCGCGCGTCACCGCCTGGGTCGACCAGCGCTCGTCCCAGAGCAGGATGGGGAGGGAAAGGTCGGCGAGGTTGCGGGCATAGGCGCGCGAGGCCTGCGCGCGCGGCCCCTCGCTGCCGTCCATGTTGCGCGGCAGGCCGATGACGAGGCCGGCGACGCGCTGCGCGGCGATTATGTCGACGAGCCGCGCCTTGTCGCGGGCGAACTTGCCTCGGGCGAGCGTTTCGGCGGGGCTGGCGATCGTCCAGCCCGCGTCGCACAGCGCGAGGCCGATGGTGCGCGTGCCGATGTCGAAGCCGAGCAGCCGGCCGCCCTCGGGCAATGCGGATCGAAAATCCGCGGCCGCTTCGGTTATCACCGCGCCGCCCGCCAGGCCGCGAGCCGCCGCTCGGCATCGCGGCGGATCGCGAGCCAGAACAGCGCATAGTCATAGACATGATAGTTGTTGCCGGGGAGCAGGAACGGCCCGAGATCGGGCGCGGCGTCGATCAGCAGATGGCCCTGCGGCGTGCAGCGGGCGCGGGGGGCGCCTTGCGCGTCCAGTGCGCCGGTGAGGCCGTCCGGCGCCATCCGCAGCATCCCCGGATTGGTGCCGCCGCCCAGCGGATCGGTGCACAGCATCGGCGTCCCGCGCCGGTCGGTGCCGTCGAGGCCCGGCGTCGCGGCATAGGCCGTGTCGAGCGCGCGCGTGTCCGCTGGGTCGGCGAAGCTCTGCCAGCTCAGCACGCATCCGGCGTCCGCCCCGCTGTTGCAGGCCGGCAGGCCGAGCGCCGGCAGGTCGGCGGTGCGCGAGACGGGCCAGCCCACCAGATAGGCCGCGACGATGCGGCGGGCGAGCGGGGTGCCGGCCACCCGATCCCTCATCAGCCGCATCAGGTGCAGCGATCCCTGGCTGTGCCCGGCCAGGATGACCGGCCCACCGGGATTGGCCCTGAGGAACGCGGCAAAGGCGACTGCCACGTCGCGATAGGCGGCGTCTGTGGCGCGGGCGGCGGCGGGTCGCCCGGTCAGGAAGGCGCCGAAGGTCGCCTGGCGGTAACGCGGCGCCCAGATCGCGCCGACGCCGTTGAACGCGCTCGCCTGGCCACGGATGAACTGGTCGGCGCGCGTGCGCGCCTCGGCATCGTCGATCGCGCCGTTCCACGCGGCGCGGTTGATATAGCTCGTCGGATGGACGAAGAACACCGCCGCCAGGGGGGCCGGACGGCGTGCCGGATCGACGAGGCCCGTGGGCGTCCAGCGCGCGGGATCGGCGGCGGCGGGAAGGTCGGGCCGGCTCGCCCACAGCGCGGGGCCGTCATAAGCGTCGGCGGCCAATGGCGCGGGCTCGACATAGGCGACCGAGGGCACCATCGCGGCGGTGAGGAGCTGCTGGCCCCAGATGCGATAGGCGAACGCGCCCGCGATGGTCAGCACGATCAGCCCCGCCACGATGTAAAGGAATGTCCGCGCCATCGCCCGTCCATGCTGCAGTGCAACAAACGGGTTGCACTCCCGGTTCCGCCATGGCGCGCCCGCACCGGCTTGGCAATGATCGGCGCGCGGCTTGAAGGCGTCCGGCGGGGATGCTAGCGCGCGGCCCATGAGCGTAGACCTTGCGACCGTCAGGAAGATCGCCGGCCTCGCCCGCATCGCGACCAGCGATGACGAGGCGGAGGCGCTGGTGCCCGAACTCAACAACATCCTCGGCTGGGTCGAGCAGCTTGGCGAGGTGGATGTGGCCGGCGTCGAGCCGATGACCGCCGTCATCCCCAACCGCCTGCGCCTGCGCGACGATGTCGTCACCGACGGCGGCGTGCGCGACCAGGTGCTCGCCAACGCGCCTCAGGCGGAGCAGGGGTTTTTCGCGGTGCCCAAGGTGATCGAATGATGGCCGCAGGACATCATTCGATCATCCCCGCGCAGGCGGGGATCCCCGCATTGCTCTCACATCCGTTCGGGCTGAGCTTGTCGAAGCCCTGTTCTTCGCCTCAAGACAAAGAACGGCCCTTCGACAAGCTCAGGGCGAACGGCGGAGGTGAACAGTGAGTGATCTCACCGATCTCGCCGTCGCCGAAATCCGCGACGGCGTGCGCGACGGCGCCTTTTCCGCGCGCGAGGTGGCGGAGGCGTTCGTCGCCAATGTCGAGGCCGCCAGGGCGCTCAACGCCTTCATCCTCGAGACGCCGGAGATCGCGCTCGCCGCCGCCGATGCGGCCGATGCGGCGCGCGCGGCGGGCGCCTTGCTGCCGCTCTCGGGCGTGCCGATCGGCATGAAAGACCTGTTCTGTACCGAGGGCGTGCAGACCACCGCCGCCAGCCACATCCTCGAAGGCTTCGTGCCGACCTATGAGTCGACCGTCTCCGCCCGGCTCAGGGCGGCCGGTGCGGGGATGCTCGGCAAGCTCAACATGGACCAGTTCGCGATGGGCTCGTCCAACGAGACCTCGGCGTTCGGCAACGTCATCTCGCCCTGGCGGCGGCGCGACGGCGGCAATGCCGCGCTCGCGCCCGGTGGTTCCTCGGGCGGCAGCGCGGCGGCGATCAGCGCGCGTCTGTGCCCGGCGGCGACCGGCACCGACACCGGCGGGTCGATCCGCCAGCCGGCCGCCTTCACCGGCATCAGCGGCATCAAGCCGACCTATGGCCGCTGCTCGCGCTGGGGCATCGTGGCATTCGCAAGTTCGCTCGACCAGGCGGGGCCGATGGCGCGGACGGTGCGCGACAATGCGATCCTGCTCGAGGCGATGGCGGGCTTCGACCCGAGGGACGCCACCTCGCTCGACCTGCCCGTGCCGCGGTGGGAAGCGGGATTATCGAGCGATCTCAAGGGCAAGCGCATCGGTATTCCGAGGGAATATCGCGTCGAGGGAATGCCCGGCGCGATCGACGCGCTGTGGGAGCGGGGCATCGCCTTCCTGCGCGACGCGGGCGCGCAGATCGTCGAGGTGTCGCTGCCGCACACCCGCTACGCACTGCCGACCTACTACATCATCGCGCCCGCCGAAGCCTCGTCCAACCTCGCGCGCTATGACGGCGTGCGCTATGGCCAGCGCGACCTGCCCGAGGGCGCCGGCCTGCAGGACATGTATGCCGCGACGCGCGCCGCCGGCTTCGGCGCCGAGGTCAAGCGGCGGATCATGATCGGCACCTATGTGCTCTCCGCCGGCTTCTATGACGCCTATTACACGCAGGCGCAGAAGGTGCGGACGCTGATCGCGCGCGATTTCGAGGCGGCTTGGGAGGCGTGCGACCTCCTCCTCACCCCCACCGCGCCGAGCGCCGCCTTCGCGCTGGGCGAGAAGCAGGCCGATCCGCTGGCGATGTATCTGAACGATGTCTTCACCGTGCCCGCGAGCCTCGCCGGGCTGCCGGCGATGAGCGTCCCCGCCGGCCTCGACGCGCAGGGATTGCCGCTCGGGTTGCAGCTCATCGGCAAGGCGCTCGACGAGCAGGGCGTGCTCGATGCGGGGCTGGCGATCGAGGAGCGCGCGGGCTTCGCGGCACGGCCGGAGCGGTGGTGGTGATTGACGGTATTACCCTGAAACGGTAATATATTGGCCATGGGCACGCTCAGCAACATGACCGTCAAGGGGCAGGTCACCGTCCCCAAGGATATGCGCGATGCGCTCGGTCTCGTTCCGGGCGAGCCGGTCGAGTTCGGGTGGAATGAACGGGGCGAAGTCGTCATCCGCAAGCCCAAACGTGATGACGAGGCTGAATTCCGTCGCATCCGCGCGCAAATTGTCGCGGCTAGCAGACAGTTCGCCCATCTTCGCGAGGGGCGCCCTACCGATGAGATCATGAAGGACATCAGAGGCGACGATCCCTTTCCGCCATGATCATGGTGGATACCAACATCATCATCGATCTTCGCGAGGAGATGGGCGAGTGGTTCGACTGGTCGGCTGACACCCTCTCGGCTGCAATTGCCGGCGGGTCTGTTTCAGTCAGCGCCATTGTGGTCGGGGAGTTGGCTGCGGGGGGCGATCCCTTGGCCGAGATCGAGAGCTACCTTGCGGCAACGGGCCTTACCATAGATTTGCTGTCGGCACGAGCCGCCTACCTCGCCGGCCTCGCGCATCGCGCCTATCGTCTGGCAGGTGGCCTGCGCGACAAGATGCTCGCCGACTTTCTCATCGGCGGCCATGCGCAATCTGTCGGCGCGGCCTTGATCACACGCGATGCGCGCCGCTATCGGTCCTACTTCCCCGACCTGACCCTCATCACCCCGGACCAGACCTCATGACGACCGACACCGCCTATCGCATCCACGGCGCCACCGGCGAATGGGAGGTCGTGATCGGCCTCGAGGTTCATGCCCAGGTGGTGAGCCAGGCCAAGCTCTTCTCGGGCGCGGCGACGGCGTTCGGGGCCGAGCCCAATACGCAGGTGAGCCTCGTCGACGCGGCGATGCCGGGGATGCTGCCGGTCCCCAACCGCGAGTGCATCCGCCAGGCGGTGCGCACCGGCATGGCCATCAACGCGACGGTCAACCGCTGGTCGCGCTTCGACCGCAAGAATTATTTCTACGCCGATCTGCCGCAGGGCTACCAGATCAGCCAGCTCTATCACCCGCTGGTGGGCGAGGGCGCGATCGACATCGCGCTCGATGAAAAAGACCCGGACGGCGCCGCCAAGACGATCGGCGTCGAGCGCATCCATGTCGAGCAGGATGCGGGCAAGCTGATGCACGATCAGCACCCGACGCGCTCCTATGTCGATCTCAACCGCTCGGGCGTGGCGCTGATGGAGATCGTCAGCCGGCCCGACATGCGCTCGCCCGCCGAGGCCGGCGCCTATCTCCGCAAGCTGCGCGCGATCCTGCGCTATGTCGGCTCGTGCGACGGCAACATGGAGGAAGGGTCGATGCGCGCGGACGTCAACGTCAGCGTGCGCCGGCCGGGCGCGGGCCTGGGCACCCGGACCGAGACCAAGAACGTCAATTCGGTCCGCTTCGTCATGCAGGCGATCGAGCATGAAGCGCGGCGGCAGGTCGACGTGCTCGAAAGTGGCGGGACGATCGTCCAGGAAACGCGGCTGTTCGATCCCGACAAGGGTGTCACCCGATCGATGCGCTCCAAGGAGGACGCGCACGATTATCGCTATTTCCCAGATCCCGATCTGCTGCCGCTCGAGCTCGACGACGCGTTCCTGGAGGATTGCCGCCATTCGCTGCCCGAACTGCCCGATGCCAAGCGGCGCCGTTATGAGGAGGCGCTGGGCCTCTCCGCCTATCACGCCGCCGCGCTGACCGCCGAAGTGGAGACCGCGCGCTGGTTCGAGGCGCTGGTCGCCGAGGGCGCGCGCGTCCAGCGGAAGGGCGAGGGCGACGTCGCGCGGGCGAGCGCGAACTGGCTGCTCTCCGAACTGTTCGGCGCGCTCAACCGGCTCGGCCGATCGCTCGAGGACTCGCCGGTGAGCCCCGAGCACGGCGCCGAACTGCTCGCCCTCGTTGCCGACGGCACCATCTCGGGCACGATCGCCAAGCAGGTGTTCGAGATCATGCTCGAGAGCGGCGGCCGCGCGGCGGAGATCGTCGAGGCGCGCGGGCTCAGGCAGACCTCCGACAGCGGCGCGATCGACGCCGCCGTCGCCAAGGTGCTCGCCGACAATGCCGACAAGGTCGCGCAGTACAAGGCAGGCAAGGACGCGCTGTTCGGCTTCTTCGTCGGCCAGACGATGAAGGCGATGCAGGGCAAGGCCAATCCGCAGCTGGTGAACGAGGCGGTGCGGCGCGGGCTGGGGTGAATACCTGGAGGGGGGACAGGTGGCGACGAGGGGTATTGCAAGGACGGCCGCCACGCTGCTGGCCGGCGTCGCGCTGATCGCCACGGGTGCGCAGGCTAAACTGTGGGTTCCCGATCCGGTGGCCGTGTCGCCGCTGCCCAAGGGCACGCACACCCGCCCGGTCCAGCTCAGCCGCGTCGCCATCAGGCTGCAGCGCGGCGAATCGATCGGCCACCTGAAGCTCGGCCTGCTCTGCATTCCGCACCAGACGCTCAAATGGCGCGGCGGGCGGGTGCAGGTCGATCCCGACGAGTTTGACGATGCGTTCCAGCGGGAGCTCGGCACGCTCGGTTATGACGTCGTCGGCCTGGCGGGCGACCTGTTCGAGACCGGCGAGGAACAGCGCGCCGAATATCTGCTCGGCGGCTCGATCAAGGCGGTCGAGGTCGATGTCTGCTATCCCAATAGCGGGTTCGGCAATGTGCGGTCGGCCAAGGGGGCCGCGATGCTCGAGGTCGACTGGCAGCTCTACAGCCGGCTCGACCGCAGCGTGGTCGCGCGGATGACCACTCGCGCCGGCGCGACGCAGAACCGCGCCTCGAGGGACGGGATCGAGGGGCTGATCGTCGCCGCCTTTGCCGAGAATGTCCGCGCGCTGGCGGCGTCGGGCAAGCTCCAGCCGCTCGTCGGCGAGCCGGCGGATCTGAGTTTCGCGCGGGTGGCGGACAAGACGCTGCCCGTCATCAGGGCGGCGCTGCCCGCGCGCTCGGTCGGCGGCATGGCCGGCGTGGTCGGGGCGACGGTGCTCGTCGACGGCGGCGACCGCTTCGGCAGCGGCTTCCTCATCTCCACCGACGGCTATTTCCTCACCAACCATCATGTCGTGGGCAGCAGCAAGTTCGTGAAGCTGCGCTGGTCCGACCGGATCGAGACGGTGGGCGAGGTGGTGCGGGTCGACAAGGGCCGCGACGTGGCGCTCATCAAGGGCGAGGCGCGCCAGCGCGCGCCGGTCCGGCTGGCGGCCGCCGCGCCCGCCGTGGGGCAGGACGTCTACGCCGTCGGCACCCCGCTGGACCGTGCCCTCCAGAGCAGCGTCACCAAGGGCATCCTCTCCGCCCGGCGCGTGATCGACGGCTACAGCTTCCTCCAGAGCGACGTATCGGTGCTGCCGGGCAACAGCGGCGGCCCGCTCGTCAACGCCCAGGGCGACCTCATCGGCATGACGGTGTCGGGCCTCCAGGTGAAAGGCGCGCCGCAAGGCGTGAACTTCTTCATTCCCGCGGACGAGGCACTGGCGTTTCTGGGGGTGCGATGAGAAAGCATCCATAATGGGTGGCACCCTCGCATCGCGGTATTGCCTCCACCGGGTGCGCCCGCTAGCGTTGTGGCAAGGTGGGGATCAGTTGATGAAATCGCGTAATGGCTCTCATGAAGACATCAGCGATTCGTTCTGGCGTTCACTGCCTATTCGGAAGGGGCCGGACGCCGGATGGAGTATTACAAGTAGTTCGGCACCATCGGCGGCATCTGGAAGCAGTGCGTCGGTGCTCAGGAGGCCAAACAGGCGAACTGACGAAACGACTTGGTCCGTTTGGTCTCTCGTTCAATCTCATAAGCTCGCGTTGGTGTGTCTTCTTGGATAATGCGGGTTCTGTTGAGTGTGGCTGTGAAGGCGCGGTGATGGTTAGAGCGTGAGGGGTCGGACGGCTCGATCAGGATCCGTGCAAGTTTGACAGAGCTATTGACCTTGAGGGGGATTTATGAAGCGCACCTACTCGATGCTGGCGTTGACCTTGACGATGCTACTGGCGTCGCCCGCTGCGGCGGAAACACTCAATAACGATACGATTCTCACTCTCATCGCAGCCGGGGTGCCCGAGGAAGCCATTATCGCAAAGATCAAGGCATCTGATGCTGCCTATGATCTTTCCACGGATCAGATCATCGCGTTGAAGGGGAAGGGAGTCACCGGCCCGATCATCGCTGCGATGCTCGACCGATCGGCCCCAAAGTCGGCCGCGCCGGTCTTTTCCACGACCTCGCCCGATCCCCTGGTCCCGCATCCCACGGGCGTCTATCTTCTCCAAGACTGGCTTCCAGAGCCGGCGATGCAGCGTATCGACCCTACGGTCAGCAATCAGGCGAAGACCGGCGGCTTCCTGGGCTATGCATTCACCGGCGGCCTCGCCTCGCTCAGCGTTAAGGCGGTGATTCCCAACCCGACCGCACGAGTGCATGCGTCGGCGTCCAAGCCCACGTTCTTCCTCTTTTTCGATGAGTCCAATCCCGGCACCGCGTCAGGCGGGTCATGGCTGGCGGGAACGGCCACGACGATTACGTCGCCTAACGAACTGACGCTCGTCAGGCTCGTTGCGAAGAACGGGCGTCGGGAAGCACGGGTCGGAAGCGTTAACATCGCGGGCGCCAAAACCGGGGTGATGGATCGGGATCAATTGGCGTTCGATTATGAGGCGGTGCGGCCGGGTGTGTACAAGGTAACACCACGGGTAGTGCTTAGCCCAGGAGAATATGGCTTTATCTACTCGCTGACTGGCGGCGCAACGGGAGGCGCCATTACCGCGCGGATTTTCGACTTTTCGGTCAAGTGAGCTGATCCGCAGGCGGCGTCATCACCGCCGCCGCCAACGGCCACACCCTAGTCCGGCGCCACCGGCACGCGCGGCAGTTCGTCGGGGCCACGGCCGGGTTCGTCGATCGGCGGGCTGTCGGGGCCGATCTCCGGCGGTTCGCGCCAGGGCGCCTCGGACGGCGGATCGAGCGTCGGGGTTTCGGGCGGGGACTGCGGCTGGATGATGTCGGGCGGGGGAATGTCGGGCTGGGTGGCCATGGGCGGCTCCTGATGCGGCGTGTCCCTCCCTTGAGTGCCTGGCGCGGAGGATTGTTCCAACGCGTTCCCGAGCCTGTTGCCCTTTGCGGCCCCTTGCTATAGGACGCGCCGGCCTGCGGCCGTTGCGGGCGTGGCGAAACTGGTAGACGCGCCAGATTTAGGTTCTGGTATCGCAAGATGTGGGGGTTCGAGTCCCTTCGCCCGCACCAGTTTCCGCCATCGGGGAAGTGTCCGGGGGACACTTCCGGCGGAAACTCCCGAGCGCGAGCGAAGGGGTGCCCGCCATCGGGGAAGTGTCCGGGGGACACTTCCGGCGGAAACTCCCGAGCGCGAGCGAAGGGGTGCCCGCCATCGGAACATGATCGGGCCAGTTTCCCGTCGCCACGGCCAAGCGGACGCGAAGCGGCGACGACCTTTTGAGAGAATGAAGACGAAGATGCAGATTGTCGAGACGTTGAACGAGGGACTCAGGCGCGCCTATACCCTGACCGTCACCGCCAGGGATATCGACGCGCGCGTCGAGGCGGAGGTGAAGTCGATCGCGCCGCAGGTGCGGATGCCCGGCTTCCGCCCCGGCAAGGTGCCCGCCAATCTCGTCCGCAAGATGCACGGGGCGTCGCTGGCGCGCGAGGCGCTCGACAAGTCGATCCGCGACGGCGTGCAGAAGCTGATCGCCGACAACCAGCTCCGCCCCGCGATGCAGCCCTCGGTCGAACTGGCCGAGGATTATGCCGAGGGCGCCGACGCGCGGATCAAGGTGGCGCTCGAAGTGCTTCCGGTCGTCCCGACCCCCGCGATCGACAATCTGACGCTCGAGCGGCTGACGGTCGAGGTCAGTGACGCGCAGATCGACGAGGCGGTGGGCCGCATCGCCGGCCAGAACCGCCGCTACAGCGACGCGCCCGAGGGCCATGCCGCCGCGCAGGGCGACCAGGTGGTGATGGACTTCGCCGGCTCGGTCGGCGGCAAGTCCTTCGACGGCGGCACCGGCACCGACATGGCGGTGGTGATCGGATCGGGCACCCTCATCCCCGGCTTCGAGGACCAGCTCGTCGGCGTCAAGGCGGGCGAGGAGAAGGAGATTGAGGTCACCTTTCCCGAGGATTACGGCGTCGAGAGCCTCAAGGGCAAGCCGGCGACCTTCGCGCTCAGCATCACCGCGGTGAAGACGGCGGCGGACGGCGCGCCCGATGACGACTTCGCCAAGAACCTGGGCCTCGAAAGCCTCCAGCAGCTCCGCGACCTGGTGAAAGGCCAGATCGAGCAGGAGCATAACGGCCTCACGCGCACCTACATGAAGCGCAAACTGCTCGACCAGCTCGCCGACGCGCATGATTTCGAAGTGCCGCCGGGCATGGTCGAGGCCGAGTTCGCGCAGATCTGGCAGCAGCTCGAGCATGAGGCGAGCCACGAGGCCGATCCCGAGGCCGCGCGCGCCGAGATGGAAAAGGACCGCGAGGACTATCGCGCCATCGCGGTCCGCCGCGTGCGCCTCGGCCTCCTCCTCTCGGAGATCGGCCAGGCCAATGGCGTCGAGATCAGCGCGCAGGAGATGAACCGCCTCATCGCCGAGGCGGCGCAGCAGTACCGCCCGCAGGACCGCGAGCGCTTCGTGCAATACATCCGCGAGGAGCCGATGGCCGCCGCGCAGCTCCGCGCGCCGCTCTATGAGGACAAGGTCGTCGATTTCCTGTTCGGCAAGGCGACGATCACCGACCGCGCGGTCAGCCGCGAGGATCTGGAAGCGGCGATCGAAAGCGAGGACGGTCATGTCCACGGCCCCGGTTGCGGGCACGATCACGATCATGGTCATGCCGAGCCGGCCGCCAAGGCCAAGAAGGCCGCGCGCAAGGCGTCGGCTGCCGACGTGGTGAGCGAGGAGGCCACCGCCGGCGAGGATGAGGCCAAGCCCGCCAAGAAGCCCGCCGCGAAGAAGGCGAAGCCTGCCGCCGAAGAGGCCGCACCCGTCGCCGAGGCGGCCGAGAAGCCCAGGAAGGCGCCGGCCAAGAAGAAGGCTCCGGTCGAGGGCTGAGGGGCGACGTTTGGCTCCGGCTCTTCGTCATCGCGGATTTGGAGCGGTTCGCTGCGCTCTCGATGCATTCGTCACCCCGGCCTCCGAGCCGGGGTTCCGCTGCTTTATAGCAACGCGCGATGACTCGGCCTTATCTCCCCTCCCCGGCGGGGAGGGGAGGGGTGGGGGAGCGAGGCGAAGCCTCGCGTCCACACCAGCGGCAGCACACCCACACCCAACCTCCCCCTCGAGGGGGAGGGGCCATATGGGTCACGATCAGTGCGGATCGGTATGAGTGGTCGGGAACAAGCGGGACCCCGGATCAAGTCCGGGGTGACGCCGATGAATTCGAGTGCGGCAGGCTCTGGTGCGAGGTCTTTCGCATGACTTCCCCCCGCATCGCCGTCCTCTTGCCCTGCTTTAACGAGGCGGCGGCGATCGGGCGGACGGTGGCGGCGTTCCGCGCCGCGCTGCCCGGCGCCACCGTCTATGTGTTCGACAACAACAGCACCGACGACAGCCGCGCGATCGCGGCGGCGGCGGGCGCGGTGGTGCGATCGGTGCGGCAGCAGGGCAAGGGCCATGTCGTGCGCCGCATGTTCGCCGACATTGACGCCGACATCTATGTCATGGCCGATGGCGACGCGACCTATGAGGCCGCGGCCGCGCCGGCGATGATCGCGGCGATGCGCGCCGACAATCTCGACATGGTGGTGGGCGCGCGCGAGTCGGAAGTGGACGCGGCCTACCGGCGCGGACACCGGCTCGGCAACCGGGTGCTCACCGGGCTGCTGCGCAACCTCTTTGGTCGCAGCTTCACCGACATCCTGTCGGGCTATCGCGTCTTTTCGCGCCGGTTCGTGAAGAGCTTTCCGGTGCTCTCGGCCGGGTTCGAGATCGAGACCGAGATGAGCGTCCACGCGCTCGAATTGCGGATGCCGGTCGCCGAACAGGTCACCGCCTATGCCGCGCGGCCGGAAGGCTCGGCCTCGAAGCTCTCCACCTGGCGCGACGGCTGGCGCATCCTGCGCACCATCGTCCAGCTCTACCGGATCGAGCGGCCGTTCTGGTTTTTCGGCCTGATCGCGCTGGCGCTGGCGCTGACGGGCCTCGTGCTCGCCGAACCGCTGCTGGAGACCTATCTGGAGACCGGCCTCGTCCCCCGTTTCCCGACCGCGATGCTGGTGGTGGGGCTGATGATCCTCGCCGCGCTCAACCTCTTTTGCGGGCTCATCCTCGACACGGTGGTGCGCGGGCGGCAGGAGGTGCGGCGGCTCGCCTATCTCGCGCATCCCGCGCCCGGCGACGCGCCCTGAGCGCGTCCGGTTTTGCCCCCTTGAAGGGTTCGTCAAGACATCCGATGTAGGCAGCGCAAGACGCCCCTCATCGAAAGTCCCTTATGAACCCCCTGAACGATCCCCTGGCCGCACTCGTTCCCATCGTCATCGAACAGTCGAACCGCGGCGAGCGCAGCTTCGACATCTTCTCCCGCCTGCTGCGCGAGCGGATCGTGTTCGTGACCGGCCCGGTCGAGGACACCATGGCCTCGCTGATCGTCGCGCAGCTGCTCTTCCTCGAGTCGGAGAACCCGAAGAAGGACATTTTCATGTACATCAACTCGCCGGGCGGCGTGGTGACGGCGGGCATGGCGATCCACGACACGATGCAGTATATCAGGCCCAAGGTCGGCACGGTGTGCATCGGCCAGGCGGCGTCGATGGGCAGCTTCCTGCTCGCGGCGGGCGAGCCGGGGATGCGCGTGGCGCTCTCCAACGCGCGGATCATGATCCACCAGCCGTCGGGCGGCGCGCAGGGCATGGCGTCGGACATCGAGATCCAGGCCAAGGAAATCCTGCGCATCCGCGCGCGGATGAACGGGCTCTACGCCAGATATACCGGCAAGCCGCTCGAAACGATCGAGGCGGCGATGGACCGCGACACCTTTCTCGAAGCCGACGAGGCCAAGGCGTTCGGCCTCGTCGACGAGGTGTTCGACAAGCGGCCCTCGCCGGCGGAAAGCGGCAGCGAGGGGTAACCATTATTTCAGGATCATGTCGCCATTTGCCTACTTGTGGAACCGTCAAGGCGCGGTCTAGGATGGGCGCCGGCGGCCATGTCCCGTCCCCGGCCATCCGTCCGGCGGGGCGAAGGAAGGTTTGAATGACCAAGTTAACCGGCTCGGACTCCAAGAGCACGCTCTACTGCTCCTTCTGCGGCAAGTCGCAGCATGAGGTGCGCAAGCTGATCGCGGGGCCGACGGTCTTCATCTGCGACGAATGTGTCGAGCTGTGCAACGACATCATCCGCGAGGAGACCAAGGGCGGCATCGTCGGTCGCAAGGAAGGCGGCGTGCCCACGCCGCAGGAAATCTGCGACGTGCTCGACGATTACGTCATCGGGCAGCAGCGGGCCAAGCGCGTGCTCTCGGTCGCGGTGCACAACCACTACAAGCGGCTGAACCACGGCGCCAAATCGGGCGATGTGGAACTCGCCAAGTCCAACATCCTGCTCGTCGGGCCGACCGGCTGCGGCAAGACGCTGCTCGCGCAGACGCTCGCCAAGACCTTCGACGTGCCCTTCACCATGGCCGACGCGACGACGCTGACCGAAGCGGGCTATGTCGGCGAGGATGTCGAGAACATCATCCTCAAGCTGCTCCAGGCCTCCGACTACAATGTCGAGAAGGCGCAGCGCGGCATCGTCTATATCGACGAGATCGACAAGATCAGCCGCAAGGCCGAAAATCCGTCGATCACGCGCGACGTGTCGGGCGAGGGCGTGCAGCAGGCGCTGCTCAAGCTCATGGAGGGCACGACGGCGAGCGTGCCGCCGCAGGGCGGGCGCAAGCATCCGCAGCAGGAGTTCCTGCAGGTCGACACGACCAACATCCTCTTCATCTGCGGCGGCGCGTTCGCGGGGCTGGAGAAGATCATCGGCGACCGGCTGGAAGGCAAGTCGATCGGCTTCGGCGCGCATGTCGCCGCGCCCGAGGAACGCCGCACGGGCGAACTGCTGAAGCAGAGCGAGCCCGAGGATCTGCTCAAGTTCGGCCTGATCCCCGAATTCGTCGGCCGCCTGCCGGTGATCGCGACGCTGGAAGATCTCGACATCGACGCGCTGGTCAAGATCCTGTCCGAGCCCAAGAACGCGCTGGTCAAGCAGTATCGCAAGCTCTTCGACATGGAGAGCGTGGAGCTGAGCTTCACCGACGACGCGCTGGTCGCGGTCGCCAAGAAGGCGATCGAGCGCAAGACCGGCGCGCGCGGCCTCCGCTCGATCCTCGAGGCGATCCTGCTCGACACCATGTTCGACCTGCCCTCGATGGAGGGCGTGACCGAGGTGGTGGTCGACAAGGACGTGGTCGACGGCCGCAAGGAGCCGGTCCGCGTCTTCACCGAAGCCAAGCGCAAGGCCGGCGACGCCGCCTGATTACTTCAGGCAGTCGTCCAGCCCCTCGCGGCGGATAATCGCGATGCGGCGGGCGATGATGTTGCCATAGCGGCGGGTGAAGCCGCGCGGGGAGATCGCCGCGCGCTTCTTGGGCAGCGGCAGCACGGCGGCGAGCCGCCCCGCCTCGGCGGGGGAAAGGCGGCTCGCGTCGTGGCGGAAATAGCGCATCGAGCCGGCATTGACGCCATAGGTGCCGATGCCGGTCTCGGCGACGTTGAGATAGACTTCCATGATCCGCTTCTTGCCCCAGATCGCCTCGATCAGGACCGTGAACCACGCTTCGAACCCCTTGCGGACATAGCCGCCGCCCTGCCAGAGGAACGCGTTCTTCGCGGTCTGCTGGCTGATCGTCGAGCCGCCGCGGATGCGCCCGCCGCGCGCATTGTGCGCCATCGCGCTCGCCAGCGCCTTGGCATCGAAGCCATGGTGGCGGCAAAAGCGCCCGTCCTCGCCCGCGATCGCGGCGCGCGCCATGTCCGGGTCGATCTCGGACAGCGGCATCCAGTCCTTCGTGATGCCGTTGGGATCGCCCAGCATCGTGACGGTCACCGGCGGCGGCACGAAGCGATAGATCACCACCCACAGGAGCGACAGCCCGACGAACCAGAGCAGCGCCTTGACGGCGAAGCGGACGAGGCGGCCGGGCAGGCTCCCGGCGGTACGAAGCAGGACCATAAGGCCATGATGTAGCGCGGCACGGCGCGCAGCGGAACACGCATCCCGCATCATGGCCCGCGTAAAGGGGATGCGGGGATTCGCCTCGCTCGCCCCCGCCCACCCGCGCAAGGGGCGGGCGTGTCTTTCACCCCATCGCCGCAATCAGCGCGTCGAGCTTCATATAGGCGAACCCCACCGCCGAATCCGCGATGCCATAGGGGATGAACAGATCGTCCTCCAGCAGCATCGCGCCGCAGGTATAGACGACATTGGGGACATAGCCGTTGCGATCCTCGTAGGCGGGGGAGAGGATGGGGCGGGCGGTGCGGGCGAGGACGCGCGACGGATCGTCCCTGTCGAGCAGGATCGCGCCGATCGAATATTTGCGCATCGCCCCGACGCCATGGGTCAGCAGCAGCCAGCCATGCTCCGTCTCGATCGGCGCGCCGCAATTGCCGATCTGCACGAATTCCCAGGCGAAGCGCGGCTCCAGCAGCTTCCGCCCCTCGTCCCAGTGGAGAATGTCGTCCGAGCCGATGATGAACAGATTCTCGCCGTCCTGCCGCGCGATCATCATGTAGCGGCCGCCGATCTTGCGCGGGAACAGCGCCATGCCCTTGTTGCGCGCGGCGCTGCCCCGCATCGGCACGAGGCGGAAGCTGCGGAAGTCGCGCGTGCGCAGCATCTCCGACTGGATGCGGCTGCCGTCATAGGCGGTATAGGTGCCGAGCCATTCCATGCTGCCGTCGTCATGGACGAAGGGCGTCAGCCGCAGATCCTCCAGGCCGTTGCGCTGCGCCTGCGTCATCGGGAAGATGACGGTGCCCGACAGGCTGCTGTCGCTGTGGCGATAGATGGTGATGCCGCCATCGCCATGATCGTTGCTGCCGTCGTCGTCGAGATCGTTGGAATCCCAGTGGCGCGTGGCGGACGTCGCGACCGGCGGCTCGGCGAGGAGGTTCATCGTCCGGCCGGGCTCCAATATGCCCTCGCGGAAGGCGATCGAGCTGATATGCCCCTCGCCGACGGCCCGCAGCGACAGGATGAAGCGGCGCGCGGTCCCCGTCATGCCGCTCTGATCGGGATGGGGCACGATGCTGGGGTTCATGAGCGCGGCGGCGGTGTAGCTGTATTCGTGGCAGAAATAGGCGCCGATCAGCTCGCGCTGCGCATCGGTGGCGCCGACCAGCCGGTCGTCATCCTGCGCGGCGAGCCCGTGGGCGAGGTCGTCGAACCGATCGAGGAAGACCGTGCGCGTCTGCCAGTGCCGCTCGCCAAAGTCGTTGTACACGAAGTCCAGCTCGGCGCGCACCGCCGCCTCGTCGAGCAGCAGCACACGGTCGATCAGCCGCTCGGTGCGGCTGGGTTCATCGCCATTGCCCTGCCAGGGCAAGTGGAACGGACGGACGACGACGCGCGTGGGGTTCGCCACAAGGCGCAGCGGATGGTGAAAGATGGAAATGACTCGACCCCGGTGCAGCGGACGGAACGCGCGTCCATCAAGCCGATTCGGCGTGCCTTTGCAACGGTCGATCGGCGGCGAGACGCCGGAACGCGCGATGCGCGATCTGCCAGGCGAGCACCGATTCGGCGCCGCTGTTGAGGTTGACGCCGGTCGGGGTCAGCCCGTCATAGCATTCGCCATCGGCCGGCGAGATGAGCGGCAGGCCGAGGTCGTTGTCGCCCAGGAACCAGCGATAGGCTCGCTCGGCCTCCGCCTGCCAGCGCTGGTCGCCGGTCGCGGCCCAGGCGGCGGCGCAGGCGTCGATCATCGCCCAGGCTTCGACCGGCTGCTGGTCGAAGGCGGCGGGCCGCGCATAGTCGATGCCGAAGCTCGCGGTGCCGACGGGGCGGAAACGCCCCTGTGGCGTGCGGTGGAGATCGGCGATCCAGCGCAGCGTCTCGAGCCCCGTCGCGACATGGTCCGGCCGATCCATCGCGAGCCCGGCGCGGATCAGCGCTTCGGACAGGCGCGTGTTGTCATAGGCGAGCACCGCCTCGAACCAGGCCCAGTCGGGCCGGCGGGTGCGGGCGAGCACCGTCATCAGCTCGGCGCCCAGGCCGGTGACGAGCTGGCGCGAGTCGGCGTGCCCCGGATGCGCGCCGAGCATCGCCACGGCGCCGAGAATGGCGAAGGCCTGCGCGCGCGGTGAGCCGACCTGGCGCAGGCAGGGGATGCTGCGGTCGAACAGCCGGCTCCCCCAGCGCCGCACCGCCGCGTCGGGATGATCGCGAGCGACAAGGCCGAGCGTCCAGAGCGTGCGGCCGTTGCTGTCCTCCGATCCCTCCTCCTCCAGCCATTGCCGGTCATAGCCCATGAAGTTGCGATAGCAGCCGCCCGCCTCGTTCCAGGCATGGTTGACGAACGAGGCGTAGACGTGGGTCAGGCGGCTGCGCGTCTCGCGATCCATGTCGTCGGCCATTGTCACCAGCATCAGCGCGCGGGCATTGTCGTCGATGCAATAGCCATGGTTGCGGTCGGCGATGGAGAAGGCGCTGTGCTGCAATATCCCGACATCGTCCGTCAGCCGCTCGATCGCCGTGATCGGCAGCGCGGTGGGGGAGGGGCGGGGGGCGCGGATGACGCCGTCCGCCGCGCGGGGCTCGATGCCGGCGAAGACGCCGAGCAGCGCCTCGCCGAAACGGTCCCAGGTCATCGTGCGGCCACGGGCGTAGGCGCGCGCGGCGAGCGCAAGCCGCGCCTCCTTATCGGCGAGCAGATCGCCGACCTCGCGCGCCAGGGCAGCGGAGTCACGGAAGGGTACGATGCGACCATGGCCGTCCGCCAGCAGCTCCCGCGCGTGCACATAGGGCGTCGCGACCACCGGCTTGCCCAGCGCGACGGCGTAGCTCAGCGTGCCCGACGTGATCTGCGCGGGATTATGATAGGGCGTCACATAGACATCCGCCGCCGCCAGATAGTCGACGAGATCGTCGAGCGTCGTGTAGCGGTTGATGAAGGCCACCGCCTCGCCCACACCCAGCGCGTCCGCCTGCGCCAGCAGCCGCTCGCGCAGCGCCTCGCCCTCGTGCCGCAGCACATTGGGATGGGTCTGGCCGAGCACCACATAAAGCGCGTCGGGGCAGCGTTCGCGGATCGCGGGCATCGCCGCGATCATGTCGCCAATCCCCTTGTCGGGCGAGAGCAGGCCGAAGGTGAGGATGACGCTCCGCCCCGCGAAACCCAGCTTCTCCTTCGGCCCGGCGGTGTCGAGCAACGGGCGGTCGGGCACCCCATGCGGGATCAGCGCCACCGCGTCGCGCGGCACGCCATAGACGCGATCGAGGATCTCGCGCCCCTTCTCGGCCATCACCACCAGCGCCGACGCGCCGCGGATCAGCCGCTGCATCACCGCGCGCTGGGCGGTGTCGGGCTTTTCGAGCACGGTGTGCAGCATCACCGCATAGGGGATGGTCAGCCGGTCGAGCAGTTCGAGGATATGGCCACCCGCGTCGCCGCCGAAGATGCCGAACTCGTGGTGGAGCCACAGCAGGCTGGCGCCGCTGGCGTTGATCCGCTCGGCGGCGCGCTGGTAGCCGCGCACGTCGTCCTGCGCGATCAGCTGGGTGACGGCGCCGGGATAGTCGCCGACCTGTCCGTCATCCATCGCGTACACGTCGATCCGCATGTCCGGGGCCACGGCGCGCAGCGCGAGATAGTTGTCCTCGGTGAATGTTGCGATGCCACAGCGGCGCGGCGGAAAATTGCCGATCATCGCGATATGGGCGGGCGCGGCCGCGCCCCTTGCCAGCGTCGAACGGCGGGTATCGCTCTGTTCCTTGGTTTGCATGGCAAATCTGTCCATCCAGGCTGTGCAACTGATGCTCTTGGGGTGCTCCCGAAGGATTGGTTACGTAACGTTATCTAGGCGAGCGGGTTCCGCTCCGCCAGTGCGTTTTGTGCAATGCGGCAGGGATTTGAGGCGGGGCGGCGCGTGCCGCCGATCAGGCGAGGGCGAGCCGGTTCAGGCTGTGGCCAAAGGCGAGCAGGCCGACGCCGACGATGGTATAGACGACCTCGTCGCCGCCATGGGGGAGCGCCAGCGCCCCGCTCATGACGCCAAGGCCGAGCGAGCCGATCGCGACGGGCAGCAACATGCCGTGCGCCATCGCGCCGCGCCCGAGCGCCACCGCGCCGAGCACCAGCGCGAGCGCCAGCCCGCCCTCATGAATCCACGCCGATTGCAGCAGACCCCCGGCGGTCGCGAACAACCCGACGAGCACGGCGGTGGCGAGGCAATGGACGACGCACAGCCCCGACAGACCCATGGCCAGCCGGTCCAGCCCCCAGTTCCTGATCGTCGCCGTCACCACGTCCCGAGTCTCGCTTCCGAGGGCTCTGTAGCGCGGCGCGGGGCAAGTTACAACATAACATTGGCGAGGTCGAGGCGCGGCGCGGGATCGTCATGCCCCGCCTCGCGCCGCAGCGCGTCGTTGCCGGGGTTCTGCCCCCGAGTGCCGACCAGCCCCTTCGGCGGGGGGCTCATTGCCGTCGATCTGTCTGTCGAAAAAGGAACAGCCATCATCGCCTCCCCGTGAATGGCATCGCCGTACCATCGGGCAGCACCACGGCCGAATGGCTCCCGCTCGGCAACATTCTGGGCAGGTTACGTGCAACTGCTGCACACTGCGGGGTTGATTCGGCCCAGCCGAGGCCTCGAGGTGTGATTGGCGATGATCCACCAGAGCAGCGCCATCCACATCAGCAAGCCACCAGCCGCTCTCTCGCGCGTGACGAGCCTCGGCGTCGATCTGGCCAAGGACGAGTTTCAGGTTCGCCGCGCCGATGCGCGCGGCGGGGTGATCGTCGCCAGGGCGCTGCGTCGGCGCGAGGTGCTGCCGTTCCTTGCGGCCCTGCCGCATTGCGCCGTGGCCCCCTCGCCCATGCCCCTCGCCGGAGACCCGATCATGCCCCCTGCGCCCGATGCGGTGAGCCCCCCCCCCCCCCGCCGAAGGGGCTGGTCGGCACTCGGGGGCAGAATCCCGGCAGCGAGGCGCTGGTGCGCGAGGCGGTGGAGCTGGCGCTCGCCGAGCGGCGGCCGGCTGCTCGCGGCGGGGCGCGCGCGGGGTCCGCTCCCGCCCGCGCTCGCCAATCTACAGGGCATCGCCACGCTGGCCGCCGACGCCGTTGCCGAGGGGGCCGAGGCGCTCGAGGCGCTGCGCTTCAACCTCGGCTGGGCGCGCGATGCTGGGCGACTGCGCTCAGGAGAGCCTTTCGGGGGAGCATGGCAGTGGGCGGTTCGCCGCCGCCGCGCCTCTCGTCTCCCCCACTCAGCCCCCGTTCATCCCTCCGCGCGCTTGGCTTTCGCCGCACCACTGCTAGAGCGGCGCGGGCAGGACGGAAGGATGAGCGGGCATGTGCGGGATCATCGGGATCGTCGGGCGCGAGGCGGTTGCGGAGCGGTTGCTCGACGGGCTCAAGCGGCTCGAATATCGCGGCTATGACTCGGCGGGGATCTGCACGGTGGATGACGGCGCGCTGATCCGCCGCCGCGCCGAGGGCAAGCTCGTCAATCTCGCGCGCGAACTCGCCGCGCATCCCGCGCCGGGCACGACCGGCATCGCGCACACCCGCTGGGCGACGCATGGCGCGCCGACGACCGCCAACGCGCACCCCCATGCCACCGGCGAGGTGGCGCTGGTCCACAACGGCATCATCGAGAATTTCAAGCCGCTGCGCGAGGAGCTGATCGCGCGCGGCCGCGTCTTCGAGAGCGAGACCGATACCGAGGTCGTGGCGCATCTCGTCAGCGAGCAGGTCGAGGCGGGAGTCGATCCGGTCGCGGCGGTGCGGACGGTGCTGCCCCGGCTGCGCGGCGCCTTCGCGCTCGCGGTGCTGTTCCGCCGCCATCCCGACATCCTCGTCGGCGCGCGGCTGGGCTCGCCGCTCGTCGTCGGGCATGGCGAGGGCGAGACCTATCTGGGCAGCGACGCGCTCGCGCTCGCGCCGCTCACGCAGCGCATCGCCTATCTGGACGAAGGCGACTGGGTGGTGATCGATCGCGACGGCGCGCGCATCTTCGACCGCGCCAACCAGCCGGTCGAGCGGCCGGTGACGCTGTCGGGTGTGTCGGGCGCGATGATCGACAAGGGCAATCACCGCCACTTCATGCAGAAGGAGATTTTCGAGCAGCCGATCGTCGTCGCGCAGACGCTGCGTTCCTACCTGCGGCGGATGGAGAACCGCGTCGCGCTGCCCGACATGGAGTTCGATCTCGCCGGCATCCGCCGCGTCACCATCGTTGCCTGCGGCACCAGTTACTATGCCGGGCTCGTGGCGAAATACTGGTTCGAGACGTTCGCGCGCGTCCCCGTCGACATCGACGTGGCGAGCGAGTTCCGCTATCGCGACCCGGTGCTCGAGCCGGGCGGCCTCGCGCTCTTCATCAGCCAGTCGGGCGAGACGGCGGACACGCTGGCGGCGCTGCGCCATGCCCGTGCGGAGGGACAGATCATCGCCGTCGTCGTCAACGTGCCGACGAGCTCGATGGCGCGCGAGGCGGACCTGCTGCTCCCCACCCATGCCGGGCCGGAAATCGGCGTCGCCTCGACCAAGGCGTTCACCTGCCAGCTCGCGGTGCTCGCCGCGCTCGCCGCCAATCTCGCCCGCGCGCATGGCCGGATGACCGCCGAGGAGGAAGCGGCGATCGTCCGCCACCTCAACGAGGCGCCGGCGGCGATCAACCAGGCGCTCGGCCACGACGCCGAGATCGAGGCGATGGCGCCGCTGATCGCGCCGGCGCGCGACGTGCTGTATCTGGGGCGCGGCCCCGATTTCCCGCTGGCGCTGGAAGGCGCGCTCAAGCTCAAGGAAATCAGCTACATCCATGCCGAGGGCTATGCCGCCGGCGAGATGAAGCATGGCCCCATCGCGCTCATCGACGAGGCGGTGCCGGTGATCGTCCTCGCTCCCTCCGGCCCGTTGTTCGAAAAGACGGTGAGCAACATGGAGGAAGTGCGCGCGCGCGGCGGCAGGGTGGTGCTGATCTCCGACGCGGCCGGGCTCGCGGCGGCGGGCGAGGGCTGCATGGCGACGATCGAGATGCCGCAGGTCCACCCGCTGATCGCGCCGATCGTCTATGCCATCCCGGTCCAGCTCCTCGCCTATCATGTCGCCGTGGCGAAGGGCACCGATGTCGACCAGCCGCGCAATCTCGCCAAGTCGGTGACGGTGGAGTAGGCCGCCGACCCCGACGCGGACCGCGAGACGTCACAACCGCCCGGACCGATCGCGACCGGGGCGGCGCGCACGGGCGCGCAGAGGCGAGGCCCGCGCGCTGGTGGCGATGATTTTCAGTTGGCGAGCGGATCGCGAAATGATATTGAAGTGATATCATGGAGAGGATGGGCGTGATCAAGGCCTTGGGTCGGCGCGGCGTTTATGCGATATCGGGGAGCCTGCTGCTGCTCGCGCTTGCGCTCGTCGTCGCCTGGCCGCGCCTGCCCTTCGCCCATGCGCAGGCGCCGACGGTCGATTTCAACCGCGATATCCGCCCGATCCTCAACCAGAACTGCCTGGCCTGCCATGGCGGGGTGAAACAGGCGGGCGGGGTCTCCTTCCTCTATCGCGACGAAGCGCTGGGCACCGGCAAGTCGGGGCGGCCGACCGTCATTCCCGGCAATCCGGCAGCGTCGGAGCTGATCGCGCGGGTGATCTCGCGCGATCCCGATTACCGGATGCCGTTGCACGGACCCCCGCTCACCGACGCGCAGGTGGCGTTGCTGCGGCAATGGATCAAGGAAGGGGCGCTGTGGCAGGATTACTGGGCCTTCGTCCCGCCCAAGGCGCAGCCGCAGCCGGCGGTCCGGGACCGTCGCTGGGTGCGTGGGCCGATCGATGCGTTCGTCCTTGCCAGGCTGGAGAAGGAGGGGCTGCGGCCCGCGCCGGAGGCGGGCCGGGAGGCGCTGCTGCGCCGCGTTTCGCTCGACCTCACCGGCCTGCCGCCGACGCCGGATGAGATCGCCGGCTTTCTCGCCGACAAGCGCCCCGGCGCCTATGAGCGGCAGGTCGACCGGCTGCTCGCCTCGCCCCACTATGGCGAGCGCTGGGCGGCGATGTGGCTCGACCTCGCCCGCTATGCGGACAGCAAGGGCTATGAGAAGGATCTGGGCCGGACGATGTGGCCCTATCGCGACTGGGTGGTGAATGCGTTCAACCGCGATCTGCCCTATGACCGCTTCGTCGTCACCCAGATCGCCGGCGATCTGCTCCCCGGTGGCCGCATGGACGACCGCATCGCAACGGCCTTCCAGCGCCAGACGCCGGTCAACGACGAGGACGGGACGGACGACGAGGAATATCGTCTGGTGGCGGCGATGGATCGCTCCGCCACCACCTTTTCGGTGCTCAACGGGCTGACGATGAACTGCGTGCAGTGCCACTCGCATCCCTATGACCCGATCCGGCACCGCGATTACTACAAGTTCCTCGCCTTCTATAACACGACGCAGGATGCCGATCTGGTGTCGGACGCGCCGCGCATCCTCGTGCCGGTCGATGCGGCCCGCCGCCCCGCCGCCTGGGCCTTGCAGTCGGAGAAGCGGCAGCGGGTGGACGAGATCGTCGCGGCGGCCCGCGCGATCGACGCGCGGACGCGATGGGCGCGGCTGCCGATCCGGTCGGCGCGGGTGGGTGCGGAGCCGGCGCTGCGCTATCTGCTCGGCCGGCTCGACGAACAGCTGCGCGATCCGGTGCGCTACGCCCCCATCGGCGAGTCGCCGGAGATCTTTGCCCGCAACACGCGCGGCTATCGCGGCGATGTCGTCAAGATGCTCCAGGCGGCGCAGAGCAAGCCCGTCGTCTCCGCGCTGAAGATCGTGGACGGGCGGGCCGAGCAGGCGGGCACCGTTCCCTCGCCGTCGGTCTTCGACCTGGCGACGGGTGGCGCGGCCACGCCGGTGCGGGCGTTGCGTATCGAAGTGGCGCCCAAGGATGCGAAGGCGGCGCGCAACTCGCCCGAGGATGGCTTCATCGTCGACCGGATCGAGGCGTGGGTGACCGGCGCCGACGGCCGCGACCAGCCGGTCCGCTTCGCGCGCTTCCTCGCCGACTCGCCGGCCGATGTCGAAAGGAGCCTGCAGGCGACACCCTATGACAGCTTCGCGCGCAGCGGCGGGCAGGGTGGCTTTTCGGCGGAATCGAAGCTCGGCCGCCTGCACTGGATCATCGCCGTGCCCGACCGTCCGATCGAGCTGGCGCGGGGCGCGGCGCTCAAGGTGCGGCTCACGCAGACGCAGGACGTCGGCGGCAAGCCGGGCGCGCCCAGGCGCGTGGCGCTTTCGGTCAGCGACGATCCCCGCTGGCAGCGCGTCGCCGACGATACCACGCTGCCCGCGCGCTTCGCCCGCCTCGTGCAGCTCCGCCAGGCGCTCGGGGCGATCCCCAGCGTCGCGCTGCCGGTGATGGCCGAGCAGGCCGCCTATGACCGGCGCGACATGATGGAGTTCGAGCGCGGCAATTTCCTCACCAAGACCGGGCCGGTGCTGACCCCCGATGTGCCCGGCCTGTTCCCGCCGCTGCCCGCCGGCGCCCGGCACAACCGGCTGGCGATGGCGCGCTGGTTCTTCGCGCCCGGCCAGCCGCTCACCGCGCGCGTCGCCGTCAACCGCTTCTGGGAGCAGCTGTTCGGCACCGGGATCGTCGAAACGCTGGAGGATTTCGGCAGCGCCGGGCAGATGCCGAGCCATCCCGAACTGCTCGACTGGCTGGCGCTCCATTTCCAGAACGACCTGCGCTGGCAGGTCAAGCCGCTGCTGCGCGAGATCGTGACCAGCGCGACCTATCGCCAGTCGGCGGCGGTATCGCCTGCGATGGCGCGGCAGGATCCGCGCAACCGGCTGCTCTCGCACGGGCCGCAGCAGCGGCTGACCGCCGAGATGGTGCGCGATCAGGCGATGGTCGCGAGCGGCCTTTTCGATCCCGCGCTCGGCGGGCCGCCGGTGATGCCGCCGCAGCCCGACGGCGTCTGGGCGTCCGTCTACAATGAGGAAAAGTGGGTCGATGCCACGGGCCCGAGCCGCTATCGGCGCGCTGTCTACACCTATATCAAGCGCAGCGCGATCTACCCCAGCCTCGCCATCTTCGATGCCGCGCCGCACGATGTGAGCCTGCCCCGCCGCACGCCGACCAACACGCCGCTGCAGGCGCTCGTCACCCTGAACGACCCGGTCTATCGCGAGGCGGCGATCGCCTTGGCGCAGCGGATGCGCGAAGCGCCGGGAGCGCTCGCGGCGCAGATCAATTTTGGCGCTCGCTGCGTTCTCTCGCGCGATCTGAGCGCGCGCGAGATCGGCGTTCTCGTCGGGCTCCACGCGCGGTCGGGCGGTTCGGCGAAGGCCATGGCGGGCTACACGGCGGTCGCGACCGCCCTGCTCAATCTCGATGCGGCGATGACGAGGTAGGCGATGTCGGACGACCCAAGCCAGAACGATATGGTCGCGCGGCACCGGCTGCTGGCGCAGACGCGCCGGCACTTTCTGGGCCTTGGTGGCGTCGGATTGGGCGCGGCGCTGTTCGGATCGCTCGCACGGCAGTCGCGGGGCGCGGAACCTGCCGCCGCCCCCGTGGCGGGCGACGAGCGCGCGCTCGACTTCACGCGTGATCCGACCCGGCCGCTGGCGCCGCTGCCGCCACAGTTCGCCGCCAAGGCCAAGCGCGTCATCTATCTCCACATGGCCGGCGCGCCGAGCCAGCTCGAGCTGTTCGTGCACAAGCCCCAGCTCACCCGTTTCGACGGGCAGGATTGTCCGCAGTCGTTCCTCGCGGGCAAGCGCTTCGCCTTCATCTCGGGTATTCCCAAGCTGCTGGGTTCGCAATATCCCTTCCACCAGGCGGGGCGGAGCGGCGCGTGGCTGTCTGACCGGCTGCCCTATTTCGAGAAGCATGTCGATGAGGTGTGCTTCGTCCATTCGATGAAGACCGACCAGTTCAACCATGCCCCCGCGCAGCTGCTTGTGCAGACCGGCAACGCCCGGCTCGGCTATGCCTCGATCGGTTCGTGGGTGACCTATGGCCTGGGGTCGGAGAACCAGAACCTGCCGGGTTTCATCGTCCTCCTGTCGGGCGGCAAGAATCCCGATGGCGGCAAGCAGCTGTGGGGATCGGGCTTCCTGCCCAGCGTCTATCAGGGCGTGCAGTGCCGGTCGCATGGCGAGCCGGTGCTCTATCTCGACAATCCCGCCAATGTCACTCGCGCCGAGCGGCGCAGCGTCCTCGACGCGGTCGATGCGATCAACCAGGAGACGTACAAGGACTTGGGCAATCCCGAGACGGTGACCCGCATCGCCCAGTATGAGATGGCCTTCCGTATGCAGATCGAGGCGACCGATGCGATGGACATCGGGAAGGAGCCGGAGGCGGTCCGGGCGCTCTATGGCGCCAAGCCGGGGGAGGCGAGCTTCGCCAACAACTGCCTCGTCGCTCGCCGGCTCGCGGAGCGGGGCGTGCGCTTCATCCAGCTCTACCACTGGGGCTGGGATTCCCATGGCACCGGCGCGCTCGATTCGCTCAACATCGGCTTCCAGGACCGCTGCCGCGAGATCGATCAGCCGATGGCCGCCCTGCTCGAGGATCTCAAGCGCACCGGGATGCTCGAGGACACGCTCGTCGTCTGGGGCGGGGAGTTCGGCCGCACGCCGATGCGCGAAAATCGCGGTGGGCTCGCCTCGCCCTATATCGGCCGCGATCATCATCCCGGCGCGTTCACCATCTGGATGGCGGGCGGCGGCGTCAAGCCGGGGATGAGCTATGGCGAGACCGACGACATGGGTTATGAGGTGGTCAAAGACCCCGTCGAACTGCGTGATCTTCACGCGACGATGCTTTATCTGCTGGGGTTCGATTATCATCGGCTGAATTATCCCTATCAGGGGCTGGACCAGAAACTGACGGGGGTGAAGCCCACCCGTGTCGTTGGCGACATCATGGCCTGACGGGTGGCGAGTGTCGCGCATCCGACCCCGCCGCAGGGCGTGCCGGTGCCGGTCTATGTCGCCGGCGTGGTGGCGGTCACGCTCGCCCTGATCGGTGCGGCCGCCTGGTTGCGACCCGGCCTGCGAACCGACCTCGCGCTGCTCTCGGGCCTGCACAAGCCGGTTGTGGCGGCGCCCGGCTCCTTCTACAGCGTCCGCGTCGCGCCGATCCTGGACGCGCATTGCACAGGTTGCCACGGTGCGACCCGGTCGAAGGGAGCGCTGCGGCTGGACGGTTTCGGGAACCTTGCGCTCGGCGGTCGTCATGGCCCGGTCGTCGTGGCCGGCGATCCGGCCGCCAGCACGCTGCTGAACCGGGTGCTGCTGCCGCCCGACGATCCCAGGGCGATGCCGCCCAAGGGCAAGGCGCCGCTCGCCGCCGACGAGATTACGGTGCTGCGGCTTTGGATCGGACGGGGCGCCTCGCCGTCGCTGCCTGCCGCGGCGGTCAAGGGCGCGCCGCCGCTGCCCAAAGTGGTGGCCTTTCCCGATTTCGATCCCGCCAGGGTGGCACGCATGAGGGCGCCGGCGGCGCCCGCGGTCGAGGCGCTGCAGCGCCGCTTTCCCGGCGCGGTCGGCTATGTCGCGCGCGGATCGGCCGACGTGACCATCAATGCCTCGCTCGTCGGATCGCGCTTCGGCGACGCGGAACTGGCGCTGTTCGATCCGTTGCGCGACCATGTTGTCGCGCTCGACGCCTCGCGCACGGCGATCACCGATGCGTCGGCCGCGCGGCTGGCGGCCATGCCGCGCCTCCAGACCCTGCGCCTGAACGGGACGCAGGTGAGCGGGTCGACAGCGGCGGCGCTGGCGGGGGCGCGGTCGCTGCGCAGCCTGTCGGTCGTCGCGACCCGCATCCGGCCCGGCGACCTCGCGGCGTTCCGCGACAGGGGGGTGAGGCTCCATGCGACGGCCGACTAGGCGCATCCGGCCCCGGCCGGCCGACGGGGGCGAGGACGTCGTCAGGGTGTGGGACGGCCCGACGCGCCTGTTCCACTGGTCGATCGTGACACTGGTCATCATCTCCTGGCTGTCGGTCGATCAGGGATATCTGCGTGTCCACCTGTTGTCGGGCGTGACGCTGCTCGTGCTGCTCTTGTTCCGCATCCTGTGGGGGTTCTTCGGGTCGACCACGGCGCGCTTCAGCAACTTCGTGCGCCCGCCGCGCGTCGTGCTCTCCTATCTGCGGCCCCCCGCGAACGAGCCCAGGCCGCACTATGCGGGGCATAATCCGGCGGGGGGACTGATGGTCCTGGCGCTCATCGGGCTGCTGCTGGCGCAGGTGGGCACCGGCCTTTTCGCCAATGACGGGCTGAGCTTCACCGGCCCGCTGGCACTGTCGATCAGCGCGGCGATGTCCGATCTGCTCACCAAGGTGCATGGATATCTGTTCTACGCCATCCTCGCGGCGGTGTGGATGCATGTCGTCGCGGTTTTCTTCTACCTGTCGGTCAAGCGGGAGAATCTCATCGGGCCGATGCTCACCGGCTTCAAGCGGCGCGACAAGGTTCCCGCGGGGGCCGGGCTGCAGTTCAGGAGCGGTCTGGCGGCGGGACTCATGCTCGTCGTTGTCGCTTGCCTTGTGCGCGTCATGCTGTTCTGATCGGGCGAGGGGAGGCAGAGGATGATCCGGCTCGTGGGACCGAACGAAGGACCAAATCCCGACGGTCTCCCGCGCCAGCCACCGAGCGGCGGGCCGTTCGCCGACGAGTTCCTCGTGGAGTGCGGCCGCCCGTCGACGGACGAGATCGCGAGGCCGAGCCTTGGCGGTGCTTTCTTCGCCCTTGTCGGGATACTCGTCCTCCTGCTCGGGATCGTCGCCGCGTTCGGGATCGCCGACGGCGCGACACGGGGGGGAATTCTGCTCCGGCTGGGGCTGGTCGCCAGTGGCGGCTACATCCTCGCTGGCCTTTATGTGCTGCATCCCAACCAGGCGGCGATCCTGACGCTGTTCGGAGCCTATCGCGGCACCGACCGATCGGCGGGGCTGCGCTGGAGCAATCCGCTTTGCCGGGTCAGGAAAATCTCGCTGCGCACGCGCAGCTTCATCAGCGAGCCGATCAAGGTCAACGACAGCCGTGGCAATCCGATCGAGATCGCGGCCGCGATCCTGTGGCGGGTCCGCGACACCGCGCGCGCGACCTTCGATGTCGAGGATTATGCCGCCTATGTCCATGTCCAGAGCGAGGCGGCGATCCGCTACCTCGCCAGCAGCTTTGCCTATGACGATGTCGACGAGACGCGCAACATGCCCGCCGAGATGACGCTGCGCAGCGGCATCGCCGCCGTCAACCGCGCGCTCTCCACCGCGCTGCAGACGCGCTTCGACCATGCCGGGCTGGTGGTGGAGGACGCCAAGCTGACGCACCTTGCCTATGCGCCCGAAATCGCCAGCATGATGCTGCGCCGCCAGCAGGCCGAAGCCGTGATCGCCGCCCGGCAGAAGATCGTCACCGGCGCCGTCACAATGGTCGAAATGGCACTCAGGGCGCTTGCCGAACATGCCGTGGTCGAACTCGACGACGAACGGAAGGCGTCGATGGTGAGCAACCTCATGGTGGTTCTGTGTGCCGAGACCGATGTGAAGCCGGTCGTCAATGTCGGGACGCTCTACTCGTGAGCCGCCCCGCTGCCGCTGTTGAAAGGACGTCCTGATCGTGCCCAGCCCCGGCAAGAAAGCGTTCCTCGTCCGGCTCGATCCGGCACTGTGGAAGGAACTGGAGCAATGCGCGGCCGCCGACCTGCGCAGCATCAACGGCGAGGTGGAGTATCTGCTCCGCGAGGCGCTGCGACGCCGCAAGGCGCCGGGGCTCAAGGTCGCCGAACCGAAACGAAGGACCGGGTCGACCGGCTGACCGAGGGAGGACGGGGTTATGACGATGTCGAGGATATTCGCGGCGCTGCTCGCGCCCTGCCTGGCGTTGCCGCTGCTCGCCGCTGCGCCGGCGGCCCAGCCGATCGACACCCACGTGCTGACGCCACCCGCCGGCATGGAGACGGTGGGCGACATGCATGGCGACGTCGCGGTCGCGCCCAATGGCGACATCTATGTGAGTGTCGAGCACGGCCCGCGGCCGGGCATCCAGGTCTATGACGCGCGCGGCCGCTATCGCCGCAACCTGCCCGGCGCCCCGACCGATTTCCACGGCTTCGTCATCACCACGGCGGGCGGCCGGACGCCCTATATCCTCGGCGCGCGGCTCGATGCGCAGGAAGTGGTCAAGATGGATCTCGACGGCCATGTGCTGTTGCGGATCGGCGCGGCGGCGGTGCCCGACCGCTACAAGAGCACCGCCAAGGACATGCAGCCGCTCAACCTGACCGCCGCTGTCGCGGCGCCCAACGGCGACATCTATGCGGTCGACGGCTATGGCCGCGACTTCATCCATCATTTCAGCCCGGCCGGTGCCTATCTGGGTACCTTCGGCGGCCCCGACGCCCCCTGGGGGTTCGAGAATTGCCACAAGATCGCGATCGACCCGCGGTTCGATCCGGTGCGGCTGCTGTGCACCGACCGGCTGCACGGCCGGCTCGTGGCGATGACGCTCGACGGACAGGTGATCGGCACGATCGCCGAAGCGCTCGACTGGCCGAGCGCGCTCGCCACGCGGGGCGAGCACCTCGCGGTGGCCGAACTGGCGGGGCGGGTGACCGTGCTCGATCGGGACGGCAAGGTCGTCGCGCGCTACGGCGCCAACGACAGGCCACAGGAGACCAAGACCAACGAGATCGCGCCCGCCGCCTGGCGCGACACCGTCTTCTACGCGCCGCACGGCATCGCCTATGACCGCAAGGGCAATCTGCTGGTCAGCGAGTGGAGCAAATGGGGCCGCGTCAGCCGGATCGCGACCGGACGATCGGCGCGATGACGCGCGTCCGGTCGCTGGTACAGTTTCGGGACGGTCAGACGCGGGGCGTGGCGGCGCTGGACGCTGCGGGGATCGCGCGCCGGCTCGCCGCCACGACGTCGGTGCGCCAGCTCGCCGGCGAGGCGATCGCGCAGGGCGCGGGTCTCGCCGCACTCGCCGCGGCGCGGCTGGGCGAACTCGTATCGCTCGACGGCCTCGTCCTTCTGCCGCCGGTCGATCACCCCGATCCGGCCCATGTCATCGTCAGCGGCACGGGGCTCACCCATCTCGGCTCGGCCGAGGGACGCGATAGAATGCACAAGGCCGCCGCCGCCGGCACGACGACCGATTCCATGCGGATGTTCCTCATGGGGCTCGAAGGGGGCAAGCCCGCCGCAGGAATGGCCGGCGTGCAGCCCGAATGGTTCTACAAGGGCGACGGGTCCATCATCGTGCCGCCCGGCGCGCCGCTCCACGCGCCGGGCTTCGCGGGCGACGGCGGCGAGGAGCCGGAAATCGCGGGCGTCTACCTCATTGATGACGAGGGCCGTCCACGCCGCCTGGGCTTCGCGCTCGCCAATGAATTTTCCGATCATGTGACGGAGCGCGGCAACTATCTGTGGCTCGCCCATTCGAAACTGCGCCAGGCCGCGCTGGGCGCCGAGCTGCGACTCGGCGCGCTCCCCGCCGATGTCGCGGGCATCAGCCGCATCCGCCGGGGCGGCGCCGTGGCGTGGGAGCGGCCGTTCCGATCGGGCGAGGCCAATATGAGCCACTCGCTCGCCAATCTCGAACATCATCACTTCAAATATGCGCAGTTCCGCCGCCCTGGCGACATCCACGTCCATTTTTTCGGTACCGCCACCCTGTCATTCGCCGACGGGTTCGAGGCACGCGACGGCGACCTGTTCGAGATCGAGGCCGATGCCTTTGCGCTGCCGCTCCGCAACCCGTTCGTCCGCGAAACCGGCGCCGTCATGACGCCTATCGACATGCTTTGAGCGCGCCGCGCACGACCGCCGCCACATGCGGGTTGCCAAACGAACGGGCGTTTCAATATATGAGACATCCTGCTTCAGTCGCCTGGGGATTATGGCCGCGGAAACGTCATTGGGCAAAGCCCTGCGCCTGTTGTCGGTGGTGGGCGAAGCGACGGACAGCGCGGGCATCTCCGTGGCGGAGATGATCGAGAAGACCGGGCTGTCGCGTCCCACCGTCTACCGGCTGCTGCGCGAGCTGCAGGAGTTCCAGCTGGTGCGGTCGGTGCCCAGGCGCCCGGTGTGGCAACTGGGGTCCAAGGTCATCGCGCTCGCGGCGGTGGCGGGCAGCTGGTCGGTGCTGCGCCGGCGTATCAAGCAGGAAATGGACGATTTCGTCCGCCAGATGGGGTTCACCGTCCACCTCGCGATCCGCGACGGCTTCGACATCGTCTATATCGACAAGTCGGAAAGCGCCGCGCACATGACGATCTCCTCGGTGATCGGCAGCCGCCGCCCGCTCAACGTGACCGCGCTCGGCAAATGCCTCGTCGCGTTCGATTCCGATCCCCGGCTGGCGGAGAAGGTGGCGGACCACGGCCTCGTCTCGCGCACGCCGCATTCCATTACCGATCGCACGCACTGGCTCGACGAGATCGCCTGGGTCAAGGCGGCGCGCTATGCCTATGATCGCGGCGAGGCGGAACTGGCGGCGCGGTGCATCGCCGCGCCGATCTGCGACCCCTATGGCCATGCCGTCGCGGCGATCAGCTTCTCCGCCCTCAAGGATCTTACGGACGATGCCGAGTTCGAGCATCGCGGCGCGGCGCTGCGCGAGCTGGCGCAGAAAATAACGGCCGAGGCCTGACGCCCCGGCCGTCACGTCCCCCTGCTCAGAACTTGACGCGCACGGCCAGCGCGTAGGTGGTCGAGATCGGCAGAACCTGCGCGAGCAGCCGCGCCTTGCCCCAGTAATGGATCTGCTTTTCACCCGTGATGTTCGTCGCGGTCACGATCGCCTCGATCTTGTCGTTGATCTTCTGGCTGATGCTGAGGTCGATGAGATCAAGTCCCCTGATGTACTCACGGTCGATGATGATGCCGTTGTTCGAGACGCTGCCCACCCCGACGACATAGTCCGAGCGATGCGAATAGGCGACGCGAAGGCCAAAACCATATTTCTCATAATAGGCCGTGGCGTTGAAATTCTGCTTCGACGTGCCCGGCAGCGACGATTCGATGGTGCCGTTGGTCGTGGGAATACGCTGCTTGCTCGCGACATAGGTGTAGTTGGCGTTGACGCCGAGCCCGTCGAACGGCGAGGGCAGGAAGGTGAAGGGCTGGTTGGTGCCCACTTCAAAGCCGCGCGAATAGCCCTTGCCGCCGTTGACGCTGCTCGTCACGTCGTAGAGCGCGTCATGATCGGGAATCTTGATTTGCCGCTCGCTGAGGAAGGTGATGAAGTTCTTGAGTTCCTTGTCGAAGCCGCTGATGATGATCGCACCGCCATTGGGCGTGTAATATTCGAGCGTGATGTCGTAATTGTCGCCCGTCGTCGGCTTGAGCCGGGTGTTGCCGCCGGTGGCGAAATTGGGTTCCAGGATGTTGAGGTCCGGGTTCACCAGCTTGTTGACGATTTTACGGCTCGGGTCGAGATCGGTATAGCCCGGCAGGGTCAGTGTCTTGGCATAGCTGAAGCGCAGGTTGAGCTGGGGGGTCGGCCGGATCAGCAGGTTCGCCGATGGCAGCCAGCGACTGTAGGTATTGCTGTCGGTTCTGATGGACGTTCGCGGCAGATATTGCGGATAGTTGACCGGATCATTAAGCGTAGCGCCACCCGTTTGAGATATCGACCATTTATCCTGAGTAAAACCGGTGGACGTTTCACGGACGCGAACCCGACGGACGCCGATATTGCCCGACACGGGCAGACCGGCGATCTCGCCATCACCTATCGCTTCGGCATAAAAGGAGGTGATCTTCTCGCTCAGGCGATAGCCTGACCCGCATTCGAGCGAAACAACGTTCGACGGGTTGGACGCACTACATTCTTCGGCCGATGTCGGGAACTGCGCGAAATTGCCCTTGCCGAAGTTATAGACACTTGTGACGCGACGATTGCTTGCAGCGAAGCCCGCCCAGCTTGCGGTCGGCACTTCGCCCGCGCCGCCTTCGCCCAAGCGCTCCGTCCTGCCGGTCAGGAAACCGCGTGTCGAATAGTAACCTTTGCCGTCGTCGTCGGTATAGTCGTAGAATGGTTTGGCTGAATCGACCACCGCGCGCATCTGCTGCACCAGCGTCTTTTCCTCGCGACCGCCGGCCTTGAGCGTCAGCCAGTCATTGGGCCGCCATTCGGCGTCGAGCCGATACTGGTCGCGGCTGGCACGCCACTCATCCTGATCATAGTAGGTAGCGAACTGATTGCTGGCATCCTCGGTATTCGGATAGAGTGCGAGATTGCCCGGCGTGTTGATGGTGTAGAACGTGTTGCGCGGCTTGCTACCCGAATAATCGTAAATCGCTGCCAGTCCTTTGCTCGCCTCCTGGCTCGAAATCCAGTAGCCATTGCCGAAGTCGATCCGGTTGTTGGTCTTGTTGTGCGCGTAATCGGCGGTGATCGTGATCTTGTCGCCGGTATATTTGACGTTGGCACCGGCGGTCCAGGTCACGATCCTGTTGATGTCCTTGCCGCCGACGATCGCGCCGCTGCCCGGCCCGTAGCCATTGGTGGTCGACAGCGGACCGTCGATCGCCTTGCCCGAGTCATAGCCCAGGACCGCGCCGTCGCGCACGGTCGCGCCGCCCGCCGAGAAGGTCGTGCCGCTCAGCGAATAGCCGGCATAGTTCTGGAAGACGCTCTCGCGGCGATCGCTCTTATAGTTCGACCACAGGCCGTTGATGTTCACTTCCAGATGATTGTCCGGCTTGAACTGCAGACCGCTCGCAATGCTGCGACGGCGATAGTGGATGTCGGAGACGTTCGAGTCGCCTTCCTGAACCGCGAAAACGTCCTTGTACTCGGTGATGCTGCCGTCGCTGTTCCGCACCGCGATGTCGGTGCGCGCGCCGTAGTTGAACTCCTGCTTCTCGCGACGATACTCATCGGAGAACAGGCCGGCGACATAGAGGCCGAGCTTGCCGTCGAGCAGCTTGACGCCGGCAATGCCCGAGAGGCGTTCGCCCACCTTGTTGCGGCGCTCGCTCAGCTGGCCGCCCAGCGAGATCGAGGCGAAGGCGTCCTTCTTCTGGTCGAGCGGGCGAAGCGTCTGGATGTTGACCTCTCCGGCAAGGCCGGGCTCGATGAGGTCGGCGGTGGGCGACTTGTAGACGACGAGCCCGGAGATAAGCTCGGGTGACACGGTGTCGAAGTCGAACTCGCGCGCACCGCCGGTGCCGGCGAAGGTGGGTGTCCCGAGCATCGAGCGGCCGTCGAGTGTCGTGATGACGAATTGCGGCCCCAGCCCGCGAATGGTGACGCCCGAATAGCCGGCGCTGCCGCGCACGTTGCGGCTGATCTGGACGCCCGGCACGCGCTGGAGCGCGTCGGCGAGCGTGGTGTCGGTGAAACGCCCCAGATCGGCGCTGGTGATCGCCTCGACCACCGACGGTGCAGTGCGCTTGAGCTCCTGCGCGGCGAGGAGCGAGCCGCGGATGCCGGTGACGACGATCTCTGGAACCGCGGATTCGCTCGTCTGGTCGGCGCCGGCGGCCGCCCCGTCCTGAGCATGGGCCGCCATTGTCCCGCATGTCATCGCCAGCGCGGCGCCAGCGCGCAGAATGTTGCGAGTGTTCTTAATAGTCATATGTCCCTCCCTTGATGTTCTCACACGGTTTCACCGCTGCTTCACGACTGAAAATGTGAACTGTCTCATGCCACAAGAAAAACAGTTCTTTCCTTCGATAGAAACATCCCAATATCGTTCCTGACGCGCGGCCATCGTTACAGCACGATCGTCTGTGTCGGGACGCGAATGTCGCGGATCAGACGGACGTGATCGGGCCGTTCACCGCCCTCGTCGAGCAGGCAGAGCTGGTTCGTCTCGGCCATCCACGCCTCGGGCACATAGAGTTCATGCTGCGGGCCGATCTCCCAGTAGCGGCCGAGCGCGTGGCCGTTGAGATAGGCGTGACCCTTCGACAGGCCCTCGGTGCGCAGGAACCAGGGGCCATGCGCCGCCGGGCGGGCGAAGCGGGTCCGCCACCAGGTCGGCGCGCCGGGGCGGGCGGGCGCCTGTCCGTCGGGATCGCGCCACGCCCGGAAGGCCCAGTCGGTCGCGACACGGGCGAGCGGATAGCGGACGAGCCGGGCATGATCGGCGAGATCGACGGGCGGCGCGCCGATTGCCACCAGTTCCAGCCGATGCGCGCCGGCGGCGGCCTTGTCATGAAGCGGCGTGTTGCTGAAGGCGGCGCCGTCGGCGAGCGCGAGGTCGCCGGGATGCTCGGCGACGATCGCGCCATCGAGCAGGATCCAGACATAGTTGGGCAGCCAGCGCAGCGACAGCGTGACGCCTTCGCCGGGGCGGATGTCGAGCGGAAAGGCGGAGCGGTACAGCGGGGCGTCGGGGAGGAAGTGCCGGTAGGTCTGGGCGCGCCAGGACGGGCTGGGCATGTCGTCGGCGCGCTGCCAGTTCGGCGCCGGCAGGACGCCCGTCGACGCATCGACATGGACGGGGCCGAAAATGCCCTTGGGATCCTGCTCCGCCCCTTCCGATCGCCGGCCCATATTGTCGACGAGGATGACGAGGCTGTTGCGCCCGGCGCGCAGGCCGACGGGCAAGGGATCGCGTGTGGCGCCCTGGCCGCTGCCCCATATGCCCTGCCGCTCGCCATTGACAAACACATGCAGCCGGTCGCGGGCGGCAAGGGGATAGAGCGTGGTCGCGCGGTCGCCGGCGCTGTCGACGACGGCACGATACCAGCCATAGCCCTGATAGCATCCGAAATGCTCCATGGAGCGCGGCCGCGCCATCGCGACCCACCCGTCATCGGGGCTGGCGGGTTCGGCAAGGCCGCAGCCGGTCCAGCCGTCGAGCGCGATCCGCGCCTCGGTTGCGGGCGCCACGTTAACCGCCGTGCGCCGTACCCGGCCATCCGCCTCGATCGCGACGATGGCGTCGGTGCGCCCGTCCACGGCGCAGACGTGTCCATCGCCGCGCCGCTCGCCCACGAAGGCGGGGCCGATCAGCACGCGCCCGTCCGCCCACCAGCATCGCTCGGCAAGTTCGGACGAGAGCGCGGCGATCGTCGCGTCGCCGGCGGGGATGAGCAGTGGCGCGTCGTCGGGCACGGTGAAGCGCGTGACGCGGCCGTTGAGCGAAAGGACGCCGCCGCGCCCGGCCGCCCCGCGCAGGACGATGATCCGCGCCCCCGGCCGCCCCGCAAAGCCGAGCAGCGTTGCGTTGGCATGGTCGATCACGAGGCCGGGGTCCACGGTCAGGCGGTACGGCAGCACCGCGCCCGCTTCGGAGGGTTCGGCAAGGCCGATCTCCTCGGCGCCGATCGTGATCGTGCCCGCCGCCGCCGCCGTGGCGGGCTGGGGGAACGCCTCGCCCAGTTGGATCAGCGGCCCGCCGCTCGCGTCGGTGTGGAAGATCGCCTCGGTCCGCTGCGGATATTCCGGCAGGACGTGGATGAGATAGCCGTCCGGCCCCCGGACCGCTCGCGCCCGCACCGGCCCGCCGAACGCCACCGGCGGCTCCGCGTCGGTCGACCGGGTCAGGAAGCGCGACAGGTTCTGCGCGATCAGATTGGCGCTTTTGGCGACCCAGTAGGTCGGGCTGAGCGCGCCGCCTTCATGGATCGGGGCGCGGCTGTAATAGCGGGTGGTGACGAAGGACTGATCCGACTTCCAGCTCGTGCTCGCCCAGAAGCCGAAATTGGTGCCGCCGGCAAACATGAAATAGGACCACATGCCCCCCGCCGCGAATGTCGCCATCACCTCGTCGCGCAGATGTCCGGCCGTCGGATAGCTGTTCGATGGCCACCCCCACATGGTGATGTAGTCGGTGTAGAGTTCGCTGATGAGCGCCGGGCGATCGGGCTGGATGCGGCGCAGCGTCGCGACATTGTCCGCCCCGCCGCCGTTGAGCGTCGCCATTGATCCCGCCACGCGGGTGTCCGCGCGCGCGCCGTTGCAATCGGTGATGGGCACCGTGATGCCGAGCGCGCGAAGCATCGCGACCAGCTTGCTCTGGTAGCTTTGCACATGCGGGCGGCCGACGAAGAAATATTCGTTCTCCTGCTGGACCATCACGACCGGCCCGCCGGCGGTCACCTGCCGCGCGGCGATGATCGGCACCAGTTGCGCGAACCAGCGGCTGACATAGGCGAGCGTGGGCGCGTGATCGGTCCGCAGCGCGATGTCGGGCTTGGTGATGAGCCAGGCGGGGTGCCCGCCGCCCTCCCATTCGGCGCAGATGAACGGCCCGACGCGCGGGAAGGCGTAGAGGCCGAGGTCGTGGATGAGATCGAGAAAATGGCCGAGGTCGGCGTCGCCGGTGAAGGTGAACACGCCATCCTCGCGCTCGTGGACGTTCCACGCGACGTAGAAGGCGATGCCGCTCAGCCCCGCACGCTTCGCCCGCAGCAGCGTCTCGCGCCACTCCTCGCGCGGGATGCGGAAATAGTCGATGGCGCCGAAGGTCAGCCATTGCGGTTCACCATCAATGACGAAGGCACGCGGGCTCAGCGCCAGCGTGCGTTCCGCCTGCCGGCCGGCGAGGGACGGGGCGGCCCAGAGGAGCGGAGCCGCCGCCGTCCCGATCAGTATGTCGCGCCGGCTGGGTGTCATCAGGGCAGCACATCCACCCGGTCGACGGCGACATAATTGTCGGTCGACATGACATTGCGGTTGCCCGCGACCTGGATCGTCATGCTGTGCGTGCCACGTGTCAGGCCCGTCTTGCTGAACACGAGCTGGCCGCCCATGCGATCGAAGGCGAAGCCGTCGATCGTCGTGGCCGGGCCGCCGTCGATCGAGACGGTGAACCGGCCGTTGGCGGGATCCTTGACGACATAGAGCTGCACGCCCGTGCCGACGAAGCTCATCGTGGCGGTCGCGCCGGCGGTGTTGCTGTAGGTGTTGCTCCATTCATAGGTGTTGTCTGGACCGACATAGTTGCCCCAGTTGGCGCCGTAGCTGATCTGGTTGCTGCCGGTGCCGACCGCCCGGTCGTCGACCTCCAGCGCCGTGGTCAGGGCGTCGGCGCGGTCGATGCCCAGATACACGTCCTGCGATGCGGCGTTGCGCGTGCCGGTGACGCGGACTTTCAACGCATAACTGCCATAAGCGAGGTTGCCTGTGGTGTAGCGGAGCTGGTCGCCCTGCTCGGCGACGGCGGCATAGGTATCGACGCTGGTTTCCGCGCCGCAATTGGCGCCGTTGATGTCGCACACGGAAACGGCCGCGATGCCGGTCGTGTTGTTGGTTCCGAAATAGATGTTGGCCTTGGTCCCCGTGAAGCGGAAGAGCGCAAAGTCGTTGGTCGTGTTGCTGTAATGTTCGGAGCCGTTGTAGTAGCCATAGGGATCGAGCCCGCTCGGGAAGTTTGTCCACGTCCCGCTCGTGAAGCTCCAGGTGCCGGCCGTCGTGCCGGTGACGCTGTCGTCGACCGCCTGGCCTTTGTTGCCCGGCGCGGCGAGGTCGATATAGGCCGCCTCGGGGCCGGCCCCGGCCATGATCGCCTTGCAGGCCACGATCGCCAGACAGCTGGAAAGACCATTGGTGAGGGTCGTGTTGTTCGAATAGGTCACGCTGTTCGCCGGCCCGCACACCCAGGCATTCGCCGCGCCCTTGAAATAATTGTCCTTGATCGTGATGTTGCCGGGCGTGCCGCACCCGCCGACGGCGGCGCCATCGGGATAGTTGGTGAGCGGATAGGCATTGTAGACGACATTGCCCTGGACGGTGGTCCAGTTGTTCGATTCGTCGAGATAGAGCGCGTTGTAGGGGCCGCCGGTGCTGCGGACGAAATTGCCGCGCCACACCGCGCCGGTCGCAAAGTCGGAGCCCTGCCGGCCAGCGGCATAGAGCCCGCCGCCGTCCTGGAGAATCTGCAACGGGTTGACGACGGAATTGGCGGTGACCTTGAGCCCCGTCTCGTCACGCGGCGTGTCATAGAGCGGCGACATGTCCGCCGCGCTATAGGTCGGGTTCACGACGAGGTTGTGGTCGACGGACGTGTTCAGCGTGACATCGGCGCCGATCGGGACGCTGGAACGATACTCGACGGGAATATCCTGGATGACATTGTTGCTGACGATGTTGTTGGCGATCTGGTCGGCGGCCGGATAGGTCAGCTGGTCGATGGTGCCGACGAGGTAGGTCGCAAAGCCCGAGACGTCGTTGAAGCTCGAGCCGCGCAGGATGTTGTTCTTGGTTCCCTTGGCGAAACGCAGGGCACCGGCGCCCAGATGCGTGAACACGTTGCGCTCGAACTTGATGTTCTGCGCATAGGTGACGGTGATGTTGGCCGGCAGCGCCGCCTTGGGATAGACCCCGCTCGACCAGACGCCCGACATCAGCTGGTTGGACTGCACGGGCGTGTAGCCGGTACCCGTGCTCGCGGTGAGATCGGTCGCGTAGCTGAACTGGAGCCCCTGGAACACGATGTTCTGGGCGGGAGTCGTCGATGTGCCCGTCAGCGTCATCAGGCTGGTGAGCGTCGGCGATACCACCGTCGCGGGGCTGGGGGTGCCGCCGGTCTGCAATGTCTCGCCGGTCCGCGGCGCATAATAGAGCGTGCGCAGGCCGCTGCCATCCACCGCGCCGGTGGTGTCGAGATAGAACTGGCCGGGAAGGCGCAACATTTCATAAGCGTTCTCGAACGCCGATGGCGTGGTGATCGGCCCCGACGATCCGTTCTCCACCGCCAGCCGCTCGATGTTCCAGCACGGCTGGCCCATGGTCAGCGTTGTCGTGCTGCCCGAGGTCGAGTTGCTCGCGATGCCGCAGATCGCCTCGGCGAAGATGGCGAGCCCCGGCGCGCGGCCGCCCGTGTAGATGAACTGGATGTTGTTGAGGTTCTTGTAAGCGCGGAAGGTCGCGTCGGTCGTGGTGTAGCCGGTGGAGATGACGGTGAGCGCCGGCAGGTTGTTCGACCGGGTCCGACGGGCGCGCGCGCCGTTCACGTAGAGCTGGCGATCGGTGACGCTGGTCGACACGCGGATCTTGTAGATCGTCGCGTTGCCCTGATTGCCGACCAGGGTCCAGTTGCCGGTGATCGCGGTGCCGCCGCTGATGACAACCGTCGCCGGGCTGGCGGTGCCAAAGCCGCTGGCCTGCCAGATGACGTTCTTGCCATTCTTGCCCGAGTCGGCATTGGTCAGCGCCCAGGTCGCGGTCTGGACGTAGGTGCCGCCGGCGAGATTGACGACGATGTCGTCGGCCATCGCGGCGGTGAGCGTGCGGACATAGGCCTGCGCGCGCGCCAGCGAGCAGGGTGTCGTCGATGTGCAGGTGGATGTGCCCGAGCCGGTCGGCGAGGCATAAAGCTGAGTCGGTGCCGCTTGCGCCGGGGTCGCGATGATGCCCCACGCGCCGCCGGCAACGAGCACGGCTGCCTTGACTAAGTCCTTGGTCAGTCGCTGCATTGGTCTCTCCTCAACCCTTGGATCGTCAGCAATCAACGGCGTGATATCGACCATGTTCGGGATCGCCGGTCTCAAGCCAGCTTGTCCGCATGATGAACTCGGCGTATCAAATGTCAAGCCAAACGGGTGCGGATATGATATCATTTTGATTCCGCATCGCAGCGAGAAGGAAGAGGGTGTGAAGGGCAGAATCGTAACGGCTCTGATCGCGGCGACGCTGGCCGGCCCGCTCGCGCGCGCCGCGCCCGCCGGTCCCGCCCCGGCCGCGCAGCTCCTCGTCGATCCGGCGGGTCCGGGGCTGGTGTTCGAGGGGATCGGCGCGGCGTCGGGCGGCGGCGCGACCTCCCGGCTGCTCATCGACTATCCCGAGCCGCAGCGCTCGCAGATCCTCGATTTTCTGTTCCTGCCGCATTTCGGCGCGTCGCTGCAGGCGCTCAAGGTGGAGATCGGTAGCGACGGCAACGCGACCGAGGGCGCCGAGCCGACGCACATGCGCACCGCCGACGACGAGGATTACACGCGCGGCTACGAGTGGTGGCTGATGCGCGAGGCGCGCAAGCGCAACCCGGCCATCCGTATCGACGCGCTGGCCTGGAACTTCCCGGCCTGGGTGGGCCAGGCCAATTCCGCCGCGTCCGCGCGCTACCTCACGGCCTTCGTCCGCGGCGCCAGGACGGTGCATGGCGTCGACATCGACACGATCGGGCTGTGGAACGAGACCAAGATGGACCCTTCGTTCATCCCGCTGCTCCGCGAGACGCTCGACGCGGCCGGATTGCGCACGAGGATCGTCGCCGACGATCTCGTCAACGACTGGTCGATCGTCGACACCATGGCCGCCCGGTCCGATGTCCGCGCCGCCGTCGCCGTCATCAGCACCCATTATCCCCGCTTCGAGAGCCCCGCCACCGTGCGCGCCCGCGCCGCCGAGTGGGGCCGGCCGCTATGGTCGAGCGAGGACGGTCCGTGGGGCGACGGCTGGGCCGATCGCGGCGAGCAGTCGCCGCCGCTCGCCGAGCTGCTCAACCGCAATTACATTCAGGGCAGGATGACGTCGACGAACGTCTGGAACCTGGTGAGCGCCTATTATGATGTGCTCGAACTGCCCTATGCCGGGCTGATGCGGGCCAACACGCCCTGGTCGGGCCATTACGAGGTGCGCTCGCCGATCTGGGTGGTGGCCCATACCACACAGTTCACGGCGCCCGGCTGGCGTTATCTCGACCAGGCGTCGGGCCGGCTGCCAGGCGGCGGGAGCCATGTGACGCTGACCGATGGCAAGGATTACAGCGTCATCGTCGAGACGCTGGCGGGGACGGAACCGCAGACATTGCGGCTGCGGATCGCGCCCGCGCTCGCCGGCAGGCCGGTTCATGTCTGGCGAAGCACCGCGACGCGCCAGTTCGAGGAGATCGGCACGCTCGATGCGGCGGGAGGGATGATCGACTTCACCGCCGCGCCCGGCAGCGTCTATACGCTGTCGACGACCACGGGGCAGCGCCATGGCCTTGCGACGCCGCCCCGCGCACGCCCGTTTCCGCTGCCGTTCGCCGAGCGGTTCGACGGGCGGGCGCCCGGCCAGTCGCCGCCGTGGTTCGCCGATGTCAACGGCGCGTTCGAGGTGAGGCCCTGCCCCGGTGGCCGGACCGGGCAATGCCTCGTCCAGCAGACGCCGGCGGCGCCGATTCCCTGGACATACTGGGTCATCAAGGATCTCGGCGCGGCGAGTGTCGTCGGCGCGGCCGACTGGCGCAACTACACCGTGTCGACGCGGGCGCGGCTCGACGGGCCGGGGCAGATCGGGGTGATGGCCCGCGTCACCAAGGTCATCGCCGACGGCGAGTTGCGCGGCTACCGGCTCCTGCTCGACGAAAAGGGCCGCTGGTCGCTGCGCACCTCGGTCAAGGGCGAACCGATCGCCAGCGGGCAGGTGGCGGCGAAGCCGGGCCAGTGGCGGCAACTCGCGATCACGGCCGATGGCGGCCGGATCACGGGCTCGATCGACACCAAGGTGGTGGTGCGCGTCCACGATACCAGCCATGCCGCCGGGCTGGCGGGGATCGGGTCGAGCTGGCAGAACGCCGCCTTCGACGATTTTGCCGTGCGCCCCGTCGCCAAGGGCCGCCCCGTCATCGTGCCGCTGCCCGTTCCACCAGCCAATGTGCCGCCGCGCGACGCCGCCAAGCTCTATGTGCCCGTGGCGGGCGACCGGATGGTGCAGCTCAGCTGGAGCGCGGTCCCCGGCGCCACCCGTTATCGCGTGCGGATCGGCCGCGCCGAAAATCAGTGGGACGCCACGGTGGACGTGGGCAGCGAGACCGGCCACAGCTTCCGCACGCTCACCAACGACCAGCGCTATTATTTCCAGGTCGTGCCGGTGAACGCGGCGGGCGAGGGTCCGCCCGCCGGCCAATATGCGACCCCGCGCGGCCCCTGATCCGGGGTGTCAGGCCGGGCGGGGACGGACGGTCACCGGCGCCGAGATCGGCCCCTCGCCCCGCCGCGCGTTCCAGGCCGACACCGCGATGGACCCGCGCAGGTCCGTGCGTGGGTCGCGTGTGAAGCCGACAAGCTCGTGGTCGCGATAGAGATTGTAGCGATCGGCGCCCGCGACCGGCGCCCATCGCGCGCCGCCGGGCGTGGCGCGCGGGCGCGGCGCGGCGGGGGCATCGGGCGCGATCCGCAGGAACGCGATGTCGGTGATCTTCATCGTCCCGCCCGCGACCCGGCATTGGAGCGCGCGCGTGCCGTCGCGCCCGAAGCGCGTCGGGAACGTCACGACGTGCGCGGTCACGCCTGTGGCGTCGAAGCTCCGGCGCGCGGAGAGCGCCTGGGCGAGGGGATGGCCGTCGACCGCGAGGTCGAGCGTGCCGGTCCCCTGATAGCCGACCGTCAGATGGCCCGCGGCGCCGGCCTTGCCGTTCAGCGTCACCGTGAAACGCCCGTCGGCGCCGGCGGCGGTCCAGCCCTTGTCCCAGCCGCTCTCGTCGCGCACCGCCCTGGCCCCGGCGACGCGGTAGCCAAAGCCGGGCTGCATCGTCGCGAAGTCGAGCGCGGGCGACCAGTCGGGCGACCCCTGGTCGCGGCGCAGGCGGCGGGCGGCGTTGACGAGCAACGCGTTGGGGTTGAAATGCTCGGCGCCCCGGTGCTGATAGTCGGGCCGGCGCATCTCCTCGCGGTGGAGTGCGAGCCGGTCGGGCTGATCGCTGATCGTGCCGTCGCGCTCGGTAAATTCCCACTCCCCGATCCAGCGCCAGTCGAAATTGATGTACTGATAGGCGAGCACGCCCGAGGCGCGGATCGAGTCCATCGCCTGGGGATACCAGATCGGCCATGGCCCGCCGCCGGCGAAGGCGAGCGAGAACTCGCCGATCAGCGTCGGCTTGCCATGCTTGCGCGCCTCCTCGACAAAGCCGCGCGCGTCATGATGGCCCCAGACATTGTAGGCCCACCAGTCGACGACATCGTCGCCCGGATACCAGCGCGCGAGGAAGTCGGTGTGATAATGGGTCGCGCTGTCCCACACGAAACCGACATTGTCCGCCCCGGCGGCGCGGAACCGCTCGACGACATGGCGGAAGGCGGCGCGATAGGGCTCGGGCGCGTAGCCGGTCCACGCCATGTCATATTCATAGCCGATGCGCAGCAGGACCGGCGTCGCCATCTCGCGATAGGTGGCGGCGGAGACGTCGATGTCGCGGTCATAGGCGCCGGCGGCGACGCTGCGCAGCTTGGCCTCGTCCTGCCAGGGGAGGTCGTAGCCGATCTGGAGCGCGGCGCCCGGCGCGATGATCGTCGAGCGCAGCACCCCGGTCGAGACGCCGAGGCCAGGGCCGTTGCCGATCCCGTCATAGTCGGCGATCAGATAGGGTTGCCGCTCGGGCTCGGCGGCGTTCGTCATCGCGGCATAGGCGACGACGTCCTGCCCCGCGCCCGAGAAGATGCGGCCCGCCTCCGGTCGCAGCGTCTTGCCCGAGCGCGCGGCAGCCGGTTCGCCTTGAGCCTTGACGGTGGCGGGCAGCGCGGCCGCCAGCATCCCCGCCCCCACCATCCCGGCCGCCTCGCGGCGCGTGAGGTCGGGGCCGGTCACCGTGGCTCTGTCGTCAGAACGCCAGGCGAAGCTGCGCCGAATAGCTTCGCGGCTGCTGGAAGTAAAAGTGGACATAGCCGCCCTTGTCGTAACGCAGGACACGCGACGCCTGCGTTAGGTTCTCGCCGGTGAGGATGACTTCGAAATTCTTGTTGATCTTGTAGGACAGGCTGGCGTCGATCGTTTCGGCGGCATCGATATAGGTTCCGGTGGTCGCGGAGGCGCCGGCGAGGTAGCGCGAGCGCCACAAGGCCGAGACGCGCGCCGAGAAACCGCCGCGCTCGAAATAGACGGTGCCGCTGATATTGTGCTTCGACGCGCCCGAGAAGGGGATCGAGCCGAAGCCCTGATCGGTCTTGCTCTCGACGAAGGTGTAGTTGGCCTGGATGCCGAAGCCCTTGAAAGGATCTGGGAGGAAGGTGAAGGGCTGGTTGCCCCCGACCTCGAAACCATAGGTATGGCCGCTGGCGGCGTTGATCGTGGTGTTGGTGTCGAAGAGCAGGTCGCCCTGGCCCGGCAGCGGTTGCTGAAGAACGGTGCGGTTCGTCAGCAGGTTCGACACGTCCTTGTAGAACAGGCTGATGACGTAGGAGCCGCCGTTCCTGGTGTAATATTCGCCGGTCAGGTCATAGTTCACCGATTCGGTGGGCTTGAGGAAGATGTTGCCCGAGTCCGCATAATTGGGCTGTTGCGTGCCGTTTGGCGCCTTCTCGACGATCGTCACCGTGCCGCGAGGTGCCAGCGCGTTGTAGGAGGCCAGCGAAATCGTCTTGGAAACGCCGTACCGCAGATTGATGTTTCGTCCCGGACTGACCGTGATGTTGAACGAGGGCAGCACCCTCCAATAATTGTTGCTCGCCTCAAGCAGACTGGTGATCGACCGGTCGACGGGCGCGGACTGGAAGCCCGTCTTGTACTGGGTGCCCTGGAAAGCGAGGCCGATTTCCCTGAGGTTGATGGCGCGGACGCCGACATTGCCGCTCACGTCGAGGCCGGCGATGGTGCCCTTGAAATCGCCCTGCCCATAGATGGCGATGTTGCGCTCGCGCAGTTCGTAGGATTCGCCGGGGTTGAAATCGAGCACATCGCCGGGCCTGCCGTCCGACGAGCTCGGGAAGCCGCCTTCGAACGATCCGCGGCCGAAATTGCTCTGCGTGCAGAAGCCGGGATTGGCATCGCAGAACCCGCGGAACGACACCGTCGGCGAACGGAAGTTCACAAAGGGGAGTTGCGTCGAACCGCCGTCGAAGTAGTTGGCGAGGCTGGTCGGCGTCGTCGATGCGTTATAGTTCATCGAAATGAAGCCATATTTGGTCCACTGCGCGTTGACGCCGGCCTTGAGCGTCAGCCAGTCGCCGACCTCCTGCCGCAGGTCGATGCGGACGGCGTTGCGGTTCTGGCGGGTCTGCTTCTGGAACGACTCGACGAAACCGAAATAGGTGTAGGTCGACGGATCGGCGACGGTCGCCACGTTGTTGACCGAAATCCGCGGCAGATTGCCGGTATTGTCGACGATCGTCTCGCCGCCGGGCGAGCCGGCATAAGGACGGATCCACGCCGTGCGGAAGAGAAGGTGGCTGTTGGCATAATCGACCGACAGGCCCGTCCGCCCATCGTCGGTGTTCCATGCCAGATGCGCGCCGCCGGTGAAGAACTTGCTGCGGTTGCGCAGGTGGAAAAACGCCTGATAGGCGACGGATTGTCCGGACCCGGCGTTAACGATCTGGCTGGTGTCCTGATAGATGACCCCGCGATTTTCCGTTCCGCCGAAGATGACGCCGCCGGGCCGGAAATAGGCTCCCGGATCCGGCGGGGTTCCCGTCGGGTCCGGCCCGCGCAACGCGAACGTCGAATCGATTTCATAGTACATCGACTGATCGTCGCGCGACGTGGAAAAGTCGTTGTACAGCGCGTCGAGGCGCAGTTCGAAATTGCTGCCCGGCTTCCATTGCAGTCCCGCCGAGGCCGAGCGCTTGCCGAACGTCGGACGCGCCTGCCAGAAGTCATAGCCCCATTGCGTCAGGATGCCCCGGTACTGCGTGATGGTCCCGTCGGTGCCCTGCACGCCGAAATCTGGGGTGCTTTCATAAGAACCCAGCTCGTCGCGCAGCCCCTTCTGGCGCGAATAGAGGCCGGCGACGTAGACGCCCAGCGTGTCGTCCAGGAATTTCGCCACCGCGATGCCGCTGAAGCGGGGCGTGAAGTCGCCGGCACGGTCCTCGACGTCGAACCCGCCGCTCAGCGCGACATAATGGCTGCCGCCATTGGGCAGGCGGAAGTCGAGTGGCCGCAACGTCTGCAGGTCGACCTGCCCGGCGAGCCCCGGCTCGATCCGCTCCGAACTCGACGTTTTGTACACGACGGTTCCGCTCAGGATTTCGGACGGCACCGCGCCGAAGTCGAAATTGCGACCGCCATTGCCGAAGAAGTCGGGTATGCCCGGCACGTCCCGACCGTTCAGCGTGACGTTGGAATAGTCCGGCCCCAGCCCGCGAATGGTGACGCCGGTGCCGCCGGCGAAGGTGCCGCTGTTGTTGGTTTCGATGCTGACGCCCGGCAGGCGCTTGATGGCGTCGGAGATGTTGCGGTCGGTGAAGCGGCCGAGATCCTCCGAAGTGATCGCCTCGACGACAACGTCGGACCGGCGCTTTACCTCCTGCGCCTGTTCCAGGCTCCCGCGGATGCCCGTTACGATGATCTCGTCGACGAGCGAGTCGCTTGCGCTGCCATCTGATTGCGCCAAAGCCGCCGACGACGTGCCGGCCAGAAGAATCGCCAGGGCGCCGGCGATCCATTGCGTGCTGTGAGCCATATCCCCTCCTGAGTACTGGCTTTGCTGTCGGCGCATGGCCCGCTCCGGGTCTCTCGCGCCGCCTGCATCCTGGGCGATATCTGTGCACCAAGCAACATCTATTTCATCTACGAATGTATATGCGGCGGCGGGCGCGGCGCGAGGTGGCGGTGAGGGGACTTGCATCCGGTGGCAGGTTTCGCGCAGTAAGCGGCGCGGGATCGCTGCATCGCCTGTGATGCCCGCCAGCGTCCTTCACTGTGGAGTGCCGGGCTTGAAGCGCCAGCGGACCGATCTGACCGACCCGTTCCTGCCGCCGTCGGAAAACCGCTACAACGCCCCCGCGCTCGAGAAGGGGCTGCGAATCCTCGAAGTGCTCGCCACCTCGGCCGCGCCGCTCAACACGATGGAGATCGGCCGGCTGGTCGGTCGGTCGCGCAACGAGATTTACCGGATGCTCGCGGTGCTCGAGTCGCACAACTATATCGTGCGCGATCCGGGCGGCGACGGCTTCGTCATCACCAACAAGCTCTTCAGCCTGGGGATGCGCACCGCGCCCGTGCTGAGCCTGACCGAGGCTGCGCTGCCGGAGATGCGGCGCCTGGCCGCGACGGTCGGCCAGGCGGTCAACCTCGTGGTACCCTCGGGCGACCAAATCGTGTTCATCGCGCGGTCGGAAAGCCCGGCCGCCTTCGGCTTCACGGTGGAGCTTGGCTATCACCGCCATGTGCTCGCCTCGAGCTCGGGCCTGCTCCTGTTCGCGCTCCAGTCGCCCGAGCGCCAGGCGACTTGGCTCGAGCGGCTGCGCCGTACCGCCCCGCCCGGCGCCGACATCGACGATTTTCTCGCGGAGGCGGCCAAGGTTCGCGAGCAGGGCTGGCTGGTACGCGAGAGCGTGACCGTCGAGGGCGTGCGCGACGTGTGCGCGGCGATCTGGTCGGCGGACGGCTGCGTCGCCAACCTGCTCGTGCCGCACATCCACCTTTATGCCGACGTTCGCCCGATCGAGGAGATGCTGGCCGATGTGGTGCGCGCGGCGAAGCGGATCTCGGCCGAACTGGTGCCCTGAGGGCGTGCGCGATCAGTCGGGGATGCGGGCTCTTGCATCCCGCGGCAGCAGGCCCGCCGCGACCAGATCGTCCCAGTAGGCGGGCGGGATCGGCGCCCGAAAGGCGGCGCATCCCGCGCGCGCCTCGGCCGCGCCCGCGACGCCGATCACCAGCGCCTCGGCCAGCGGATGCGTCGCGGCGAAGCGGAGCGCGGCGGCGGGGAGGGCGACGCCATGGGCGTGCCCGATCGCCTCGATCGCGCGGACGCGATCGATCACCGCGCGCTCGGCCGGCGCATAGTCGAACATCGCCTCACCCGCCGCGCCGGCGCCCGTCGCCAGGATGCCGGAGTTGAAGACCCCGCCGAGGATCAGCCGCGTCCCCGCGGTCGCGCACAGCGCCTCGATCCGGGCAAAGTCGGCCTGCTGGAGCAGCGTGTAGCGGCCCGCGATCAGCAGCCGATCGAACGCTCCGCGTTCCAGCGCGGCCTCGCACACCGCGAGCTCGTTCACCCCCAGGCCGATCGCCCGCACCGCTCCGCTGTCGCGCAGCGCACGCATCGCCCGGTAGCCACCATCCCAGAAATCGCGCCAGTGGCGCGCATGATCGGCGCCATGCGTCATCTCGCCGAGGTCATGGGCGAGGAGCAGGTCGATCTCGGCCACGCCCAGCCGTTGCAGGCTGGCCTCGAACGCGCGCATCACGCCATCGTGCGAATAGTCGTAGCGCATCGCCATCGGCGGCGGATCGGCGAAGCCCTCGCGCTCGCCCGGCGGCGCGCCGCGATCGGGGTGGATGAGGCGGCCGACCTTCGTCGACAGCGCGTAGCTTGCGCGCGGCCGCCCGGCGAGGAACAGCCCCAGCCGCCGTTCGGCCAGGCCAAAGCCGTAATAGGGCGCGGTGTCGAACAGGCGCACGCCCGCCTCCCACGCCGCGTCCAGCGTCGCCAGCGCATCGCCGTTGCCGATCCGACGGAAGAGATTGCCGATCGGCGCGGTGCCCAGGCCCAGCGTCACCGTGCCATGCGCCATGCGGGACGAAAGTCCGGGAAGTTGGCTCGACATGCGATACTCCTATGTCATATCGTGGAGCATGGAAAGGGAGAGTGCGCCTATGGACGCGGTGCTTGGCTGGCGTGACGATGCGATGCTCGCCGAGGCGCCGGTGTGGGATGCGGCCGCCGGGGTCGTCCGCTGGGTGGATACGCCCGCCGGCCTCGTCCACGGCTGGCACCCGGTGTCGGGCCGGCATGATGTGCTGCCCGCGCTCGGAACCAGCGTGGGATGCATTGCCCCCGCCGGCGAGGGGAGGCTGGTAGCGGCGCGCCGGCACGATGTCGTCACGCTCGCCACCGCCGACGGGCGGATGGCGCCGCTCGCGCGGCCGCTCGATCCGGGTGGCGCGCTGATCTTCAACGACGGCAAATGCGGCCCTGACGGCGCCTTCTGGATCGGCGCCATGACCGAGGCGCTTACGCCGGGGAGCGGCGTTCTGATCCGCGTCGCGGCGGATGGCGCGGTGACGCGGCTGCGCGAGGGGATGACGCTCCCCAACGGCATTGCGTGGACGGCGGACGGCGCGCGCGTCTACGTCATCGACAGTCTCGAGCGGACGGTGACGGCCTATCCGATGCCCTTTGACGCGGCGGCGGGCGAGGTGGTGATCGAGGTGCCCGAGGCGCTTGGCCTGCCCGACGGCATGGCGATCGACGCGCAGGGTCAGCTCTGGATCGCCCATTGGGGCGGCGGCGCGGTTCGGCGCTGGGATCCGGCGACCGGAGCGGTGACGCAGACCGTTGCGCTGCCGGTGAGCCAGCCAAGCTCCTGCTGCTTTGGCGGACCGGACATGCGCACGCTGTTCATCACGAGCGCGTGGGAGGGGATGGACGAGGCGGCGCGCGCGCGCGAGCCGCTCGCCGGAAGTCTGTTCGTCGCCGATGTCGCGGTGCCCGGACTGCCGGTCAGCGACTTTCGCTGAGGCGTTCGGCGGCGAGCCGGCACCACAGGCGCGTCGGCGCGCCAGGCGTGACGCGCACCGATGTCGGCGCGCCGGTCCGGGCGATGGGATTGTCCCCCGTCGACACCGCCACCGGCAGGTCGAAAGCGGCGGCGCAGGGCTCGATGCCGAGCCCCCTGAACCGGCCATTCCACGGCGGATCGGCGATACTGCGGTCGCTAAGCCACAGCAGGCAGTGGGGGAGGCGCGTTCGGTCCCAGTCGATGACGAGCCGCGCGCCGAGGTCGTGCCGGTCGATGCGGATCGGTCCCGCCGGTCGGGCCAGCTCGATCAGCATCTCGCCAGGCTCGGCGAGCGGCAGGCGGTCGAGCGCGACGGGACGGCCATCGATCCCCGGCACCTGCGCCAGCGACGCGAACGTCCGGCTCGGCGCGAAGCGGTCGAGCGCGCCGCTCGCGCCGGGATAGGTGAACCCGGTGCCAAAGCCGCCCTCGATATGCGGGCTCATCAGCCCCGGCCGGTCGGGCAGGGCCAGGATCGGGTGGAAGGCCATCGGCAGATCCGCGGCGGCGCGGGCGGTGACGGTGACGATCCAGTCGATCGCGGGCGCGGCGGGATCGCAGCGGAACGCGGCCTCGACTCGGGCGACGGGATGCGGCTCGGGCAGGGCCAGCGTCAGGGTGACGTGATCGGCGCCCCGATCGCCGACCGTCCAGCTGTCGTTGGCGGCCGGGCCGTGCAGCTCACCCGCATCGCCCACAAGCGCCGTCGCGGGCCAGCCCTCCGCTGGTTCGCGCAGCGGTGTCCCGCCAAAGGGCAGGCAGAAGAATGCCCCGCCCAGGCGGCGCAGGTGGCCGGGGATGCGTGCGTCATCGGCTTCGGCGCCGTCGATCGCCCAGGGCGCCACCGCCAGCGGCTCGAACAGGCCGCCATCGGCCAGCCGGAAGCGGGGTCGCCAGAGCCGCGCGGCGAGAGGATCGACCTCGGCCTCGACCCAGGCGCTTTCGATCCGGTGCATCCTCAGCGCACCCCGAAGCGCGCGATCGCGTGGGGCGCGAGGGCAAGGCCATGGCCGGGCGCGTCGGGAAGGACGAACGCGCCGTCGATGATCGGGATCGGCCGGACGACCAGTTCATTCCACGCCAGATTGGCGTCCTCGGTCAGCACCGGCGCGGGCAGCGCGGCGGCCAGGTGCGCGCCGATGTTGGCAATGGTGTTGCCCAGCGTCACCGGCACGTCGACCTGCGCCGCCGCCCAGGCGAAATGCGCGCCCTCGCCGATCAGGTCGTTGATGTTGATGATGTCGGCGGCGCGCTCGCGGAGCAGGGCCATGCGGCCGGCCGAATCGAGATATTCGCCGGCGTTGACCGGCACGCCGCCGCCCGTTCGACGGAGGTCGGCCAATCCCGCGAGGTCATCGCGGCGCAACGGATCCTCGACCCACAAGAGGTCGAAGCCGGCGGCGGCGATCCGGTCGAGCGCGTGGCGCGCCTGGGGCAGCGTCCACGCCTCGTTGGCGTCGATCATGAACCGCGCATCCGGGCCGACGGCGTCGCGCGCGATGTGCAGCCGTTCGATATCGCGGGCGAGGTCGGCATGACCGACCTTGACCTTGTAGCGTCCGTGTCCCGCCGCCCGCGCCGCCGCGTAGAAGGCGTGGAGCGCGCGGTCGTCGAGCGGGAAGCACAGCCCGCTCGCATAGGCCGGCGCGATGCCGTCGCCCGTCCCGCCCAGATAGCGGTAGAGCGGCAAGTCGGCCTGTTTCGCCGCGAGATCCCACAACGCCTGGTCGAGCGCATTGTCGAGATTGTGGGGCAGGCCGGGGCCCCGATGACGCGCCGGCGGCGGCAGCGCGTGGAGGCATTCGACCGGCTGGCGGCCGCAAAGGCGTGGCCATATCGCTTCGATCGCGGCCGCGCAGGTGGCGGCGTCGGGCAGCGGCACGGCGAGCGACAGCGCGAAGCCGAGCCCCTCGCGCCCGTCGCGATCGAACAGGCGCAGCGCGGCGAGGGAGAGGCGATCGGCGGTGATCCGCCAGTCGCCCACCGGCCGGTCGCTCGGCACCTCGAAGCGGAGCAGCTCGAAGCGGTCGAGCGCGCGCATCAGCCCTCCCTTGCCCAGTTCGCCCGCCGCGACGTCTGGCCGATGCCCGGATTGAAGCCATTGGCCGGATCGAGCGCGCGGTAGAAGTCGGCCAGTGCCGGCTTGGCGCGATAGCAGTGGCCGACATTGTGCTCGGCCGGATATTCGGCGCCCTGCCGGTCGAGATCGGCGAGGATGGCGGCTTCGACGGCGTGCAGGTCGCTGCCCCGCTTCACCAGATAGTCGCGGTGGAAGACATGGCACAGGAAATGGCCGTAGTGCAGCGCGTGCAGGACGTCGCCCCGCGCCGAAGCGGGCAACGGCGTGAACCAGTCGGCGGCGTTGCGCGGCAGCGCCACGTCGACCGCGACGATGCCCTCCACCTCCGCCTCGTGTAGCGCGCGATAGCGCACCGCCGCGCCGGCGACGGCGAAGCGGTGGGTGAAGGCGGCGCGCGCCTCCCCCTCGTCGCACTCGAACACCGCGCCGCTTGCCGAGGGGAAGATCGTCGCCAGCAGGGCGCGGGCCTCGCCGATGGTCTCGTCGCCCGCCTTGAGCAGCAGATGATGCTCGTATCGCTCGTGCCACGCGCGCATCCGGCGCGGCAGGTGGCGCGGGAGCAGGCCGGCGAGGCGCTGCGCGAGCCGATCGCTCGTCCCGGCGCGTCCCAGCAGCGCGTCAAGCCGCCCCTGCCAGCGCAGCAGCGCGGGAATACGCGCCTCGCCGAGCAGCCGGACCGCCAGATAGAGATCCTTGCCGTAGCGCGCGGCGATGGCGAAGGCGGCGCGGTGGATATACTCGGCCGCGATCGGCAGGGTCGTGAGCTCGCGCAGCGCGCGGCGCCGCAGCGTCGCCAGTTCGGCCGGATCGTTGCTGCCGATGTAGAAGGTCTTCGTCGCGCGCGGCGCCGGGAAGCTGTCGAACCGCGCCGCAAAGACGATGACGCGCCCCGCGCTCCCCGCCGCGCCGTGGAGCCGGCGCGGATCGGCATTGAAACGCGCGGGGGTGGCGGCGTCGATGTCGCGGACGTGATCGCGATAGGCGCGGTCGGACGCCGCGCGGCCGTGGTCGACAATGGCATCGACATCGAAGTCGCCGCGATCGAGGCGCGTCAGCATCGTCTCGGGATCGTCGCCGAGCGCGATGCCGAGATCGTTGACGAGGGTCAGCGCCCCGGCTTCGTCGCGGCGGGCATAGAGGGCATATTCGGTATAGGCCGGGCCGCGCTGCACCAGCGCGCCGCCCGAATTGTTGCACAGGCCGCCCAGCACCGAGGCGCCCAGGCAGGATGATCCGATCACCGAATGCGGCTCGCGCCCGATCGGGGCGAGCGCGCGCTCGAGATCGGTGAGCGTCGTGCCGGGGAGGCACAGCACCTGCTCGCCGCCCCGCAGGAGGTGGACGCCCCCCATCCGCCCCATGCTGATGATGACGGCGGGGCGGTCATAGGCGCCCCAGGGAGTCGATCCGCCGGTAAGGCCGGTATTCGCCGCCTGCGGGATCACGATGACGTCGGCGGCGACACATGCCTCGAGCGCGCGCCAGAGCGCGAGCAGCGTGGCGGGCCGCGCCACCGCCAGCGCCGGCCCGGCGCCGAAGCGATAGCCCTGGCAGTAGGGCCGCATGGCGCGCGCGTCGGTCAGCAGGCCGCGCGGGCCGAGGATCGCCCGGAGCGAGGCGACAAGATCCGCGCTCATGGCGCGCCAGGCTTCTGCTCGCGCTCGACGCGCAGCCACAGCGCCGCGCCGATCAGCGCCGCGAGGCCGAACAGCGCGAGCGCGACCAGCCTGTAGAGCCCCAGCCCGCCATGATCGCTCATCCAGCCGGCCAGCGCGCTGCCCACCGCGCCGAACAGCACGAGGCCGCTGCCCGTCGCCGTCGCCGCGCGGCCCGAGGGGTCGATCGCGGCGGCGAGCGCGAGGATGTAGGGGTAGACGAACCAGTAGACGCCCACCCAGGCGGTGAAGCCGATCCAGAAGATCATCGGCTGCCAGGCGCCGATGAGCAGCGCGGTCGAGAGCGCCATCGCGGCCATCCCGCCGACGAACGGCATGACGTTGCCGATGCGCGTGTTGAGCGCGGCGGCGGCGATCCCCCCCACCGATCCCAGCAGCGACACGACCGCGAGCCCGTTGCCCAGCGTCGTGCCGCCGAGGCCGACATGCGCCGCGATCCGCTCGACGAAGACATAGGTGCCGTTGGTGGCGATGGCGAACAGGCCGATGATCGCGAGCGCGATGGCGACACGGCCAGGCCGGAGCGGGGCGGCCGGCGCGCCACTCTCACGCGCGGCGCGCGGACGCTCGGTGTCGAAGCGCATCGCGAACAGCGGCAGCGCGAGCAACAGCGAATAGGCGAGCAGGCCCGCGAACACGCCGGGCGCGGCATGATATTGGCTGCCATAGCCGAGCATGGGATTGAGGCAGGTGCCCAGCAACAGCGAGAGGCTGCCCGCCGTCGCATAGGCCGCGGCGGGATTGGCGGCCGCGACCCCCGCCGCGGTCGCGATCGCGAACACCGCGCCATAGCCCATGCCCGAGAGGACGCGCGCGGCGAAGAGCACGGGCGCATCGGTCACCAGCATGGAGGCGACCTGCGCGGCGATCAGCAGCAGCGTCGCCAGGACGAGCGTCCGCTTGTGCGGGATGCGGTGGACGATCGGGGCGAGCAGCGCCGTCGTCACCCCGCTGGCGATCAGCTCGACGGTGACGACAAGCGACGCCGAGGTCGCGCTGAACCCGCCCGACTGGACCAGCGCGCCCAGAACCCAGGGCGCCGCGCTCTGGCTCGCCAGGCCCAAGGTCGTGCCGAACCCGACGATGAGGCTGATGCGGTCCAGCCGGGCGAGCCAGGCGGGAAGGCGCGATCTCGTCATGTCATGCCCGCCTCAATCCAGCGCGAAGATCGGCGGGAGCGGCGTCCAGCCATCCTCGGCGCCGGGCGGGACGATCTGGCATTGGGCCGTGACATGGTGCCACTCCACGCTCGCCGGATCGCCGCCGATCCGCGCCATGTCGGCGTCGAAATCGTCGCCCACATAGGTGAAGACGGCGAACAGCCGGTCATCGTCGGTGACGAAGATGCGATAGTCGCGGACATGGCCCGCGCGCAGCGCCGCCAGCACCGGCGCGGGCGGATCGGCGTGGAGCGCGAGATAGCGCGCCCGCGCGGCGGGCTTCAAGCGGGCGGTGAATGCCATGACACGCCCGGTCATGAAGCCGGCGCCAGCCGGTAGGCCGCCGCCGCGCTGCCGCCGAACAGCGCGGCGCGCTCGCGGTCGCCGAGCGGCGCGGCGAGCGTCCGGCAGAGGTCGAGCCAGCCGTCATAGCCCAGCGACAGGTCGACGACCGGCCAGTCGCTCCCCCAGATGAGACGACCGGGACCGAACAGCGCGAGCAGCGTGGCGAAGATCGCGCCGGTCCGGTCGCGCGCCGCGCCGCCCTCGCCAGGCCGGAGCAGCCCCGAAAGCTTGCACCAGGTGCCGGGACGCGCCGCCAGGCGGGCGAGGTCGTGCCGCCAGCCGGCAAGATCGTCAGGCGGGTCGCCGGCATGGTCGAGCACGATGGCGAGGCCGGGCGTGCGCTCGGCCCGCGCGACGATGTCGGCGATCCCGCCGGCGCCGGCGAGGGCATCGAGCACCAGCCCCGCATCGGCGATCGCGCCGAACAACCGATCGAGCGCCGGATCGGCGAGCGCCGGCGCGGTGGCGTCGCGGTTGAGCGCGCGGACCCCGCAGATCCGGCGATCGACCGCCCGCAACGCCGCGATCCAGCATGGCGGATCGGCGGCCGACAGATCGAGCCAGGCGACGATGCCCAGGATCGGCGGGCCGACCGCCGGCAGGCGGGCGAGCCAGCCGGCCTCGCCCGCATCGGCGGCGGACTGCACGACGACAAGGCCCGCGATGCCGTGGCGCGCCGCGCACGCTTCCAGGTCATGCGGCAGCCGGCTGCGGTTCAGCGTGGCGCTTTCCTCTTCCAGCCAGGCGTTGCGGCCCTCCGATGGAGACCAGAAGTGGACGTGGGCGTCAATCATGCGCGAGAGGCCTGGGTAAATATGCCGTGTACCAGCATGTATTATCGACATAAGAGAATTCTGTCCATATACTGCAATGGAAATGGACGCCCAGCGGGAGGTGAGGATGCGGGGACAAAGGGTTCTGGTGACCGCCGCGGCGCGCGGCATCGGCCTGGCTTGCGCGCGCGCCTGCGCCGCCGCCGGTGCCGATGTGGTGGCGGTGGATGTCGATGGTGGCGCGCTCGCCACGGCGCTGGAGGGGCGGGCGGTGCTTGCGCCGGCCGACTGCACCGATGCCGAAGCGGTCGCGGCCATCGCCGCCCGCCACGCGCCGTTCGACGCGGTCATCCACGCCGTTGGCATGGTCCATCATGGCAGCGTGCTCGACTGCGCCCGCGCGGACTGGCAGCGTTCCTTCGCGGTCAATGTCGACAGCTATTTCCACGTCCTGCGCGCGACGCTGCCCGGCATGGTGGCGGCCCGGCGGGGGAGCATCGTGGGCATCGCGTCGGTCTGTTCCTCGATCAAGGGCCTGCCCAACCGCGCCGCCTATGGCGCGACCAAGGCGGCGATGATCGGCCTCACCAAATCGGTGGCGGCCGATTATGTCAGCCTGGGCATCCGCTGCAACGCCATCTGTCCGGGGACGGTGCTGTCGCCCTCGCTGCAGGACCGGATCGCGGAACTGGGGCAGGATGTCGGCGGCATCGACCAGGCGACGGACCTGTTCGTCAGCCGTCAGCCGATGGGGCGGCTCGGCACGCCCGAGGAGATCGCGGCGCTCGCGCTCTATCTTGCCGGCGACGCGGGGGCGTTTGCGACCGGGCAGATCTTCGTCGTCGACGGCGGCATGTCGATCTGAGCGTGGCCGCAACCGTTGGGAGGGACCGCTATGAACGCTGATTTCGCGATCGACCGGGTGGAGGTCATCACCATCGGTCCGCCGGTCGAGCGGCTGACCTGGGCGCAAGATCAGGACGGGCAGTACATGACCGGCATCCTCGTCCGCGTGACGACCGCCGGGGGACTGGAAGGGCTCGCCGCCGCCGCGTCCTACAGCGCGCATGGCTGGGATCTGAGCGTCGCCGAGACGCTGCGCCTCATGATCCGCGACCTTATCGGCCTCGACGCGCGCGAGCGCGAGAAGATCTGGCTCGCCATGCAGTCGCGCACGCTGCCGCGCGCGCCGCAGGCGCAGTCGCTGATCGACGTGGCGCTGTGGGACATCGCCGGCAAGGCGGCGGGCCAGCCGCTTTACAAGCTGCTCGGCGGCGCGCGCGAGAGTATCGCGGCCTATGCGAGCACGCCGCTGCTCGCCTCGCCCCAGGCCTATGTCGATTTCGTCGCGGCGCTGCGCGAACGGGGGTTTGGCGCGATCAAGTTCCACTGCTGGTGCGAGCCGACCCAGGATCTCGCGATGGTCGAGGCGGTGCAGCGCGCGCATGGCGGCAAGGGGCTGGCGCTCATGCTCGATGTCGAGCAGCGCTATGATTTCGATCAGGCGCGGCGGGTCGGCCATGTCCTTGGCGACTATGACTATGCCTGGTTCGAGGCGCCGATGGATGACTATGATCTGGAAGCCTATCGCCGGCTCACCGCCCAGTTGCGTGTGCCGGTCATCCCGGCGGGCAATTCGATCATCGACCATCGCCTCGTCGCCTTCGCGCTGACGCGCGGCTGCTGGGACAAGGTGCGGATCGACGTGATGGTGAGCGGCGGCATCACCGGCGCGCTCAAGATCGTCCATCTCGCCCAGTGCCATGGCGTGTCGGTCGAGCTGCAATGCTGGGGCTATGCGCTGCACCAGGCGGCGAACCTCCACCTGATGCTTGCCCAGCCCAATTGCGGCTATTTCGAATATCCGACCCATTCGGAAATCTTCGACTATGGCGTGGCCCAGGGCATCAGGCTGCGGCCCGACGGCCACGTCGCGGCGCCGCCCGGCGCCGGACTGGGCATCGAGCTCGACATGCCGGCGATCGAACGGGCGGCGATCGGCCGGATCGAACAGACGGCCCAAGGCGCGCGGGAGCAGGCAGGGTCGCGCGCCTGACGGAGGGGACGGACATGGCGATCGGGATCGTGGGCGCGATGACGTTGGCGGCGGCGCTGCCGGGATCGGTGGCCGCGCGGCCGCAGCCCGCCGCCCCGCCCCGCGTCATCCATGCCGCGCCCGACGGGTCCGACAAGGGCCGGTGCGACGCCGCGCGACCCTGCACCCTGGTCGCGGCGCAGCGCGTGGCGCGCCGCCTCGCGCGGCGGGACGGCGTCACCGTCCAGCTCGCCGGCGGCACCTATCGCCTGTCCGTGCCGCTCACGTTCACCGATGCCGACAGCGGCCGGCCCGGCCATCCGATCGCGTGGCGGGCGGCGCCCGGTGCCACGCCGGTGCTGAGCGGCGGCCGCGCGATCGGCGGCTGGGCGCCGTTCGATCCCGCGCGCAACATCTGGCGTGCGCCGCTCACCGATCCCGCGCCCTATCGGACCCTCTCCGTCAACGGCCTCCGCGCGGAACGCACACGGACGACCGATCAGCTACCCGACACGGAGGTGACGGCGACCGGCTTCAAGATCGGCTCGGGGCTGGACATGAGCGGCTGGCGCAACCTTCAGGATGTCGAGCTCATCCGGCTCTGGCAGTGGCAGATGTCGCGCTGCTTCGTCACCGCCGTGGTGGGCGGGGAGGTGCGCGTCGCCCCGACCTGCCTCGAGAACAGCCGCCGCGTCGACCTTGGCCTCTATCTCGAAAACGCGTTCGAGCTGCTGCGCAAGCCGGGGCAGTGGTATCTCGACCGGACCGGCGCGGTGGGCGGCGCTCAGGCGATCTACTATATCCCCCGCGCCGGCGAGGACATGGCGAAGGCCATCGCCGAACTTGCCGTCACCGACCAGCTCGTCGTGCTCGCCGGCACGACCGCACGCCCCGTCCACGACCTCGTGTTCGAGGGTCTGACCTTCGCGCACGCCGGCTGGCGGCTCGATCGCAGCACGGCGGCGCGGGTTGGCGGCTATTCGGGCCTCCAGGCCGGGGTTTATCTCGTCGGGCCGTGGGATATCGAAAATTACTCGCGGCCGCCGCCGCCGCAGGACTTCGGCTTCTACGCGCCAGACAATTTCGTCTATGTCGATTATGTGCCGGGCAACGTCAGCGGCGACTATGTCCGCAACGTCCGCTTTGCCGGCAATGTCTTCGAGCATCTCGGCGCCTCGGCGCTGGCGCTGGTGCGCGGGATCAAGGATGTCGAGGTGAGCGGCAACCGCTTCTCGGACATTTCCGGGTCGGCGATCCAGATCGGCGGGGTGGAGCCGGAGGATCACCATCCCTGCGGCGACGTGGCGCGTTGCGACCATCCCCGCGTCACTGAGGGGAACCTCATCGCCGACAACCGCATCGACCATGCCGCGGTCGAGTTTCAGGACACCGTGGGCATCTTCGCGGGCTATGTCCGCGACACGCGGATCGAGCATAATGCGCTGAGCTGGCTTCCCTATACCGCCATCTCGCTGGGATACGGATGGGGCTACTTCGACGCGGGGAGCTACCTCAAGTTCCGCCATCCCACGATCACCGGCAACAACCGGATCGTGGGCAACGACATCAGCCATCATCAGCGCGTGGCGGCCGATGGCGCGGGCATCTACACGCTTTCGGCGCAGCCGGGATCGCTGATCGCGGAGAATTACGTCCACGATGTGCGCCAGGTCTATATCGGCGGCATCTATCTGGACGAGGGGTCGTCGGGGATCACCGTGACCAACAATGTCGTCTCTGACGCGACCTTCTTCTCGCAGACCAATTGCGGGCGCACGTCGAACAATTTCGGCAATGTCTTTCGGATGAACTATTCGCACAACGGCGCGGTCTACCGCACCTGCCATGCGGGCAGGTCGATGTTCACCGAGCGGGTGGACGACAATGTCTACGAGCCGCCGCAGCTTTACTGGCAGGGCGCGCCGCCGCCGGCGGTGAGGGCGATCATCGCCGCGGCCGGCCCGCGTGAGGGGAGGGTGCCATGATGGCGGGCGCGGCGATCGTGACCGGCGGCGCGAAGGGCATCGGGCTTGCCATCGCGCGCGCGGCGGCGGCGGAGGGGTGGCCCGTCCTCATCGTCGACCGCGACGCCGAGGCCTGCCGGGCGGCGACCGACGACCTGCGCGCCATGGGCGCGGCGGTGGACGGCGTCCTGTGCGACATCAGCGCGCCGGACGCCGCCGCGCGCATCCTCGCCGCCGCCACGTCGCTGGGCGTCCCCGCGCTGCTCGTCAACAATGCCGGGATCGAGCGCAACGCGCCGCTCCAGGATCAGGACGACGGCGCGATCGACGCGATGATCGCCATCAACCTGCGCGCCGCGATCCTGCTCGCGCGCGCCTGCCATCCGGCACTGCGCGCCACCGGCGGGTCGATCGTCAACATCGCCTCGGTACAGGGACTGGCGACGCAGCGCGACACCGCCGTCTATGCGGGCACCAAGGCGGCGCTGATCGGCCTCACGCGCGGCATGGCGCTCGATTTCGCGGGCGACGGCGTGCGGGTCAATGCCGTCTGCCCCGGCGCAGTCGAAACGCCGCTGACCGCGCAATGGCTCGCCAGCCAGCCCGATCCCGCGCGGGCGCGCCACGAGCTCACCGCGGGCATCCCGATAGGGCGGCTGGGCCGGCCGGAGGAGGTCGCCGACCTCGTCATGTTCCTGGCTTCGGACCGGGCGAGCTACATTACCGGCGCGGCGTTCGTCGTCGATGGCGGCCTGCTGGCGCGCCATGCGCTCTGAGGGCGCGACGCCCGCGCGCAAGCGCCGCCTTCCGACGCGCGACGGCTGGATCGTCGGCCTTGCCACCGCGCTCGCCATCGCCTGCTGGAACGGATCGACCTGGTTCATGGGCGCGCTGGTCGGCAAGGCGGGGCTTGCCCCGACCACCGTCGGCCTCATCCTCGCCATCGAGCTGGCCGCGACGGGCATCACCATGGCGGCGATGACGCCGATCATCGGCCGCCTGCCGCTGCGGCGGTGGATCGTCATCGGCGGGCTGGTGGTGATCGCGTGCCAGCTCCTCTCGGCCGCGCCGCTCGACCTGCCCTGGCTGTTCGCGGTCCGCACGCTCTCGGGCATCGCGTCGGGCGCGGTCTATGCGCTCGCGTCGGCGGCGGGCGCGGCGGCGGATGATCCCGACAAGACCTTCGCCGACGCGGCGACGATCCAGCTCTTCATCAGCCTTGTCATCGGGCCGGTGCTCGGCACCAGCCTCGACCATTTCGGACAGGCCGGCGTGTTCGCGGGAACGGCGGCCTATGGCGGCGTCTGCCTCGCCGCGCTGCTCGCGATGCGCCTGCCGGCCGCGCCCGTCGCCCGGATCGTCGCCGCGCATGGCGAGACGCCGGCGGCGACCGCGCCGGCGGTGCGCCTGGGGATGCTCGCGATCGTGGCGCTGTTCGGCCTGTCGACCAACGGCCTGTTCCTCTTCCTCGAGCGGCTGGCCGAGCAGGCGGGGCTGACGGGGACGCAGTTTGGCCTCTGGCTTTCGGTCAGCGCGCCGACGAGCACGGTGGGGCCGATCATCGCGGGGCTCGTGGGCACCCGCTTCGGGCGGGCCGCGCCGACGGCGCTGACGCTGGCGCTGACCGGCCTCACCGCCGGCATGATCTTCTCGCTCGGATCGCCGGCGGGTTTTGGCCTTGGCTATACGCTCTACGCGTCGATCTACTGGTGCTGCTATCCCTATCTGTTCGGACTGAGCGCCGCGCTCGACCGCAGCGGACGGCTCGCGGCGGCGGTCGGGAGTATGCTCATCCTCTCGGGCGCGGCGGGCAACTATCTCGCCGCCGCCGTCGCCGAGCGGTTCGGCCCGCAGGCGTTCGGCTGGGTGTGCGTCGGCACCGGCTTTCTCGCGGCGCTGATCGCCGTGCCGCTGGCCGCCCGTGCCCGCGACTGACCGCTCAGAAGGTCGCGGAAAGCCCGCCGTCGACCGACAGCGTCTGGCCGGTGACATAGCGCGCCGCGTCGCTGCACAGGAACACCACGGGCCAGGCGATATCCTCCGGCTTCCCCCCGCGCCGCAGCGGCAGGCGGCCATATTTGACGTAGATGTCCTGGAACCACGGTTTGTCATGATCGTGGCTGCCGTCGGTGTTGATGGCCATCGCAGTGTCGATGAAACCGGGGGCGATGGCGTTGACGAGGATACCCTCGGGCGCGAGGTCGCAGGCCATGGCGCGGGTGAGGTTGACAAGCCCGCCCTTCGCCGCCTGGTAGGAGACCGCGCCCGGCGCGCCGCGCAGCCCCATGATCGAGGCCATGTGGACGATGCGTCCCCGGCCGTCCCGCCCCGTCATCAGCGGCAGCATCGCCTGGCTCACGAACAAGGCGCCGCCGAGGTTGATGTCGAGCACGCGGCGCCAATGGTCGCGGCTCGTGTCGGCAAAGGCGCTTTCCTCCGTGATGGCGGCATTGTTGACGAGGATGTCGAGCCCGCCGAACCGCTCGCGCACGATGTCGGCCACCTGCGCCGCGCTCGCCGGATCGGCCACGTCGATCCGTGCCGCCGAGGCCGCCGGGCCGATCGCCCGCGCGCTGTCGGCCGCCATCCCCGCGTCGATGTCGGCGAGGATCACGCGCGCGCCCGCCTGCGCCAGCGCCCCGGCCGTCGCGGCGCCGATCCCCCGGCCGGCGCCGGTGACCAGCGCGGTGCGTCCGTCCAGACTGAACATGGCTGAAGCCCCTCCACGGCCGGTAAGTGATTGTCTCGGCACCGATAGACAGGCGTTGCGCTGATGAATAGCATTAGTTTCGGAGCAGTGACGGAGCGACAGGTGGCCGGCGGGGAGGAAACGGCGATCGTGCGGGTTCTGACCGTCGCCGACCGGCTCGGCGAGGCGGTGCTGTGGGACGAGCGCCGTAACGAGGCGCTGTGGACCGATATCGAGAGCGCGCGCCTGTGGCGCTGGCGCTGGGGCGCCGACGCGGCTGAAGCCTTCGCCATGCCGGCGCGCCTGTGCGCCTTCGCGCTGACCGAGCGGGATGGCGTCTATCTCGGCGCGTTCGAGATGCGCCTCGCCTGGTTCACGCTCGACGGCCGGTTCGCCGGGGTGGAGGATGTGCCCGCCGCCCCGACGCTGCGGGTCAATGATGGCCGCGCCGATCCGCACGGCGGCTTCCTGTTCGGTACGATGGCCGATGTCGACGATCCGCCGCCGATCGGCGGCCTGTGGCACTGGCGGCCGGGCGGCGGGCTGACGTGCCGGCGCGACCACATCCGCATTCCCAACGGCCTCGCCTGGAGCCCGGATGGCGCGACGCTCTACTTCGCCGACTCGGCGACACGCGAGGTGCGCGCCTATGATGCGACGGACGGCGGTGGCGGGCGCCTTGTCCACCGCTTTGCGCCCCCGGAGGCGCCCGACGGCTGTTGCGTCGACAGCGAGGGCCGGCTGTGGATCGCGATGTTTCGCGGCGCCCGCGTTGTCTGCCTCTCGCCCGGCGGCGAGTTGATCGCCAGCATCGGGCTGCCCACTCTCCAGCCAACCTGCGTCGCACTCGGCGGCCCCGATCGCGATCATCTGCTCGTCACCTCCGCCGCCGATGCGCTGGTCGGAGATGAGCGTGGAGCGGCGGACGGCGCGCTGTTCGTCATCCGCGTCGCCGCGCTTGGTCTGTCCGAATATCGTGTCGCCGTGCCGCCAGGAGAATTGCCGTGAAGATCACCGCCGTCCGCAGCTTCGTGGTGCAGGGGCCATGGTGCGACCTCTGCCTCGTCAAGGTCGAGACCGACGAGGGGCTGGTCGGCTGGGGCGAGGGGACGCTCGCCGGCCGCTCCTCCGCCGTGGCGGCGGCGGTGAGCGAGAATGAGCAACTGGTGCTCGGGCTCGATCCGCTGGCGACCGAGCAGGTCTGGCAGCGGCTCTACCGCCATGTCTACTGGCGCGGCGGGCCGATCCAGACCTCGTCGATCTCCGCGATCGACATCGCGCTGTGGGACATTCGCGGCAAGGCGGCGGGGCTGCCGGTGTTCCGCCTGCTCGGCGGGCCGGTGCGCGAGCGGGTGGAGATGTACGCCAATATCGGCCTCTCCAACGATGACGGCCAGTTGCGCGAGTGGACGGCGGCGGCGCAGGCGATGGGCTACCGATCGGTCAAGTTCCTCCCCCTGATGGAGGATGGCGACAACGAGAACCCGCGCGCCGCCCGGATCGCGGCACGGACCTGCGCGGCGGTGCGCGACGCGGTGGGCGAGGACGGGCGGCTGATGCTCGATTTCCACGGCCGGCTCGACGTCGCGCTGGCGATCGCGGTCGAGGATGCGGTGCGCGAGAGCGATCCCTTCTGGATCGAGGAGCCGCTGCCCGCCGAGAATCTCGCCGCCTATGAGCGGCTCGCGCGGCGCTTCCGCACGCCGCTGGCGCTCGGCGAGCGGCAGTTCACCCGCTGGGGCTATCGCGAGCTGTTCGAGCGGCAGATCGCCAATTTCATCCAGCCCGATGTCGCCAATGCCGGCGGCATTTCCGAAGTCGCCAAGATCGCGGCGATGGCCGAGATGCACGGTGTCCGCTACGCGCCGCACAATCCCAATGGCCCGGTGCAGAGCATGGCCTCGCTCCACCTCGCCGCCGCCATGCCGGCTTTTTCGATTCTCGAACATGATTATGACAGCGTCGCCTTCTGCCGCGACATCGCCTCGGCCTCGCCCGAGGTGGGACCGGACGGCCATGCCGCGCTGCCCGAGCGGCCGGGCCTGGGCATCGAGATCGACGAGGCGGCGCTGCCGGGGGCGAGGCCCACGCCCTTTTTCCTCGACCGCCGCCGCGCCGACGGGGCGTTCCAGGACTGGTGAGGCCTCGGAGTCAGGCGGCGCGGGTGCGCTGGCGCTGCTCGCCCAGCCCCTCGATGCCGAGGCGGATATCCTGCCCCGGCCTGAGATAGACGGGCGGCTTCTGCCCCATGCCGACGCCCGGCGGCGTGCCGGTCGAGATGATGTCGCCGGGATGCAGCGTCATGAACTGGCTGAGATACTGGACGAGGAAGGCCGGCTTGAAGATCATCGTCGCGGTCGAACCCGACTGGTAGCGATGCCCGTCCACCTCCAGCCACATGGACAGATTGGCGGGATCGGCGACTTCGTCGGCGGTCACGAGCCACGGCCCGATCGGCCCGAACGTGTCGCAGCTCTTGCCCTTCACCCACTGCCCGCCGCGCTCGAGCTGAAAGGCGCGTTCGGAAAGGTCGTTGATGACGCAATAGCCGCCGATCGCCGCCTGCCCCGCCGCCTCGTCGGGCAGGTAGCTGGCGCGCTGGCCGATGACGACGCCCAGCTCGACCTCCCAGTCGGTCTTTTCCGACCCGCGCGGGATGAGCACGTCGTCATGGGGGCCGGCGATCGCCGACGTCGCTTTCATGAAGACGATCGGCTCGGCCGGGATCGGCATTCCCGCCTCGGCGGCATGATCCGCATAGTTGAGGCCGATGCAGATGAACTTGCCGACCCCCGCGACGCAGGGCGCGATGCGGCGGTCTGGCGGAACCAGCGGGAGTTGCGTCGGATCGACCCTGCGCACGGCGTCGAGCTGCCCGAAAATGCGTCCGTCGATGTCGCTCACCACGCCGGTCAGATCGCGGCCCGTCCCGGCGCCGTCGATCAGGCCGGGGCGCTCGTCGCCAATGGCGCCGTGACGAAAAAACCGCATCGCCGATCCCCCTGACGCCGGCCGGTGACCGGCCATTGTCTCAAATGATGAACTGGAAAGTCGCTTGTTGATAAACGGGCGCCGATGGTCCGGTCAACGGCCAATTGCGCCGGACGGCATCGGCCTTCCCCGCCGACCGACCGCGCCGGTGCCTGTCCTCACGGCCGCCGGTCGCGCCGATAGGCGCCGGGGCTGGCGCCGACTGTCCGGCGGAACAGCCGCGAGAAATGGGCCGTATCGGCATAGCCGACCGCGGCGGCGACCTCGCCGACCGACAGGCTCGTCTGCGCGAGCAGTTCGCAAGCCCGCCGCATCCGAAGCTGGATCAGATAGCGGTGCGGCGGAAGGCCGGTCGAGTCGCGGAAAGCGCGGGCGAAATGAAAGGGTGACAGGTTCACCTCCCGCGCCAATTCCTCGAGGCTGACGGCGGTGCCGATCCGCGACTCGAGCAGGTCCATGCTGCGCCGCACCTGCCAGCCCGCCAGAGCCGCCGGCCGCCGCGCCGCCGCCGCACCGCTATAGGCGTTCTGGAGATGGCAGAGCAGCGCGCCGGCGATGGTGTCGGCGAGCAGCCGGTCCATCCCCCCGCTGCTGCCCGCGGCGAAGATGAGATCGACGAGCCGCCGCGTCACCGGATCGGCCGAGGGCGCGACGGGCCGCAGCGCGGCGGGCCGGTCCTGCTGGAACAGCCGCCAATCGGCGTCAGGCGCGAAATGGACATGCCGCATCCGCCCCTCGCATCCGTCCGAGTTCCACCAGGAGGGTCTGCCTTGGGGCATCAAGGCCATGAAACCCGTATGGAAGGTCGTACTGCGAACGCGGCCGTCCAGGCGGTAGCGCACCGAGGCGCGAGGCTCGGGCGCCACGATCAGCACATGGCCGGGAACCGGCGGCACCTCCACCTCCAGATCGCGCTCGTAGACGTCCATCGCCGAGAACAGCGTTCCATCCAGCGCGTCGCCGCCGACCGCCTGACCGCCGACGATCAGACTGGCGTTGTACGAGGGCAGGAGCGGCGCGTGCGCGTCAGCCATGTCGACCCTCTCTCCCTGTTGCCCCGCCACGGGCGATCATGCCATCACGGAAACAAAAGCGCTGTTCCATAGCAGATACCGTGGAAGTTGGGGAGGGTGTCGCGATCGCGCTAAGCGTCCGTAAGGCCCAGCCGCGCCTCGATCTCCTCCAGCGTGGCGCCCTTGGTTTCTGGAAAGGCGAGCAGCACGACCACGAACTGCGCCACCATCACCGCCGCAAAGAACAGGAACGGCGCGCCCCGCGACCAAGCGGCCGCGATGGGAAAGGCCTGCGCGACCAGCGCGTCCATGATCCAGTGCGTGCTCGCCCCGATCATCTGTCCGGCGACCCGCATCCGGGTCGGGAAGATCTCGGAGAGATAGACCCAGATCACCGCGCCCTGGCTGAAGGCGAAAGAGGCCATGAACAGCGCCAGCACGCCGAGCAGCCACGCCTGCGGCAGCCGGCCCGCCATCACCAGCGCGGTAACGATCAGCATCGCCGCCATGCCCACCGATCCCACGAGCAGCATCCGCTTGCGCCCGAGGCGGTCGATCACGGCGAGGGCGAGGATCGTGAAGACGAGGTTGACCGCGCCCACCGCCACCGATTGCAGATCCGCCGACAGCGCGCCATAGCCGGCGGCGGCGAAGATGCTGTTGGAATAATAGAGAATGGCGTTGATGCCGGTGAGCTGGTTGAACGTGGCGATCGCGATCGCCAGCATGACCGGGCGCGGCGCCGCGCGCAGCACCTGCCGCACCCCCATCGCCGCCACGATCGGCCCCTGCGCGGCGGCGATCAGCGGACCGATCTCGTCACGGGCGGCGCCGAGCCGCTCGAACGCGCGGCTGGCCGCGAGGCGCCGGCCCTTGAGCAGCAGCCAGCGCGGGCTGTCGGGCACCGCGAAGAGCAGCAGCAGGAAGAAAAGTGACGGCAGGGCGACGATGCCGAGCTTCCAGCGCCACGCCGTCTCGCCAGCGACAAGGCCGCCGATCAACGCGTTCGACAGATAGGCGACGAGGATGCCGATCACGATGTTGAGCTGGTAAAGCCCCGCGAGCCGCCCGCGCTTCTCGGCCGGCGCCACCTCGGCGAGATAGACCGGGGCGAGCACCGAGGAGACGCCGATGGCGAGGCCGCACAGCACGCGAAAGGCTATCAGCGCTCCCCAGCCGGGCGCCACCGCGCAGCCAAGGCCGGAGAGCAGATAGGCGAGCCCGCACAGGATGAGGCCGACCCGCGCGCCGAGCCGGTTGCCCACCGCCGCGCCGCACAGCGCGCCCGCCAGCGTACCCCACAGCGCCGCCGACACGGTGAAGCCGAGCTGATCGGGGCTGAGGGCATAACGTGCCGTGAGCGCGTCGGTCACCCCGGCGATCACCGCCGTGTCAAAGCCGAACAGCAGGCCGGCCAGCGCGACCGCCACGATGGCGAGGAGCGGACCGCGCGGCGCCATCATCGCCCGGCACCGCGCGATGATTGCGCTAACGTCGAGCGCTCGTCCAAAGTCGCGTCATTGAAGCAAGACATGAAGATCGCCCCCTCCCGCCCCCCGCCGCTGACGGGGCATCGCGCTCGCGTCCGGCGGCGCCATTGCCCTCGCGATGGCGGGGGCGACGGGCCTTGTTCTCATGGGCGCCGATCGGACTACGCCGCCATTGCCGGGCTTTGTCAAGCCGATGACGCGGCGTACCGCGGTCCGAACATGGGATGGGCGATGAAATCGTCGATTGTCAGATGCTTGCTCGCTCGTGAGCGCTATCCCGAACAAGAGGGGGCGCGAAGTGGCAACCAAGGTGCCGGGCCGGAGCACGTCGATCGTCGGCGATCGGTGGCCGCTGTTCTGGGCCGGGTGCGCGACGATCAGCCTCGGCGTGCTCCTCCATCTGCCGATGCTCGCCATGGCGCATCAGATGGGCAATCACCTGTCGGGGATGCCGATGGACGCGTCGATGTGCGCCGGCATGGCGCTGATCGCGGTCGGCGTGCCCGCCGCGATCATCGGCGCGCTGCCGACGCGGCGGCCGGCACGGGAAGGCGGCGCCGGCATCGCCTTCGAGGCGCCGGACGGCACGCCGCTTACCCGCTCGCACGCCGCCGTGCTGCTCGTCCTGACGCTCGGGCTCGTCATCGACACGATGAACCCGGCGACGCTGGGCTTCGTGCTTCCCGGCCTGCGGGGGAATATGGCATCACCAAGCCCATCGCCGCGCTGCTTCCCTTCGTGGCACTGACCGGCACAGTGGTCGGTTCGTTCCTCTGGGGCTGGCTCGCGGACATCTATGGCCGGCGCGTGTCGATCCTGCTTTCGACGATCCTCTTCGTCTCCACCTCGATCTGCGGCGCGATGCCGGTGTTCCATTGGAACCTCCTGATGTGCTTCCTGATGGGCGCCTCGGCCGGCGGGATGCTGCCCGTGGTCTATACGCTGCTCGCCGAGGTCATGCCGCCGCGCCATCGCAGCTGGGTGCTGGTGCTCGTGGACGGGACCGGGCTTGTCGGTGGCTATCTCGCCGCGAGCGGGGCGGCGCATGTGCTCGAGCCCATGTTCGGCTGGCGCAGCCTGTGGCTTCAGGGCTGTCCGACCGGCCTGCTGCTGCTGGCGCTCGCGCGCTGCATCCCGGAATCGCCCCGCTTCCTGTGCGCGCGTGGCCTGGAGGCGGAGCTGGCCGCCATGGCGCGGCGCTTCGGGATCGTCGAAATGCCACGTGCCGCGGCCCCCGCCGATGCCGCGCCCGCCGCCGCGCACCACCGCCAGCTGACGGTGGCGCTGGTCATCACCGCGCTGTCTTGGAGCTTGGTCAATTTCGGGCTGCTGCTCTGGCTACCGTCGGACCTTCAGGATCGCGGCTACAGTTCCGCGCTGGCGAGCGGCATAATCGCCAGCTCGGCGCTGGTCGCGCTGCCCACGATCATGGTCGCGGCGCTGCCCTACAGCCGGTGGAGCAGCAAGCGCACGCTGATCGGCACGGTGCTGGTCGGCGCCCTCCTCCCCGCGCAGATCCTCGCCGCGCCGCCGGTGCTGGTGGCGGTGATCGCGCTGCTGATCGTGGGCAGCAACGGCCTCGTTGCGGTGCTGTTGCCCTATGCGGCGGAAAACTACGCCCTTCGCGCGCGCGGCCGCGCCACCGGGCTCATCACGGCGAGCAGCAAGCTGGGCGGCGTTGCGGTGCAGCTTGCCGCCTTTGCCGGGCTCATTCCCACGCTGAGCGGCGCGGCGGCGGCGCTGCTCCTCGCCATGGCGCTCTCGAGCGTCCTCATCGCCCGCGCCGGGCGTGAGACGCGAGGGCGCAGTTTGCGCGCGCTCGAGGCGGGCGTCTGAAACCTACCCGTTCGCCCTGAGCGACGTCGAAGGGAACCGCCGAACGCGGTGGCGCCTTCGCTCCGCTCGGATAAGGGCTTCGACGTCGCTCAGGGCGAACGGGGAAATGCTAATGGCTGGTCACACGTCGAGATTGGCGACGTTCAACGCGTTATCCTGGATGAACTCGCGGCGCGGCTCCACCACGTCGCCCATCAGCCGGGTGAAGATCTCGTCGGCGACATCGGCCTGATCGACCTCGACGCGCAGCATCGAGCGGTTGTCGGGATCGAGCGTCGTTTCCCAGAGCTGCTCGGCGTTCATTTCGCCCAGCCCCTTGTAGCGCGAGATGGTGAGACCCCGGCGGCCGGCGGCGAGCATCCCGTCGAGCAGTTCGACCGGGCGCGTGACGGTGACGCCCCTGGCGACCGACGGCGCCTCCTCGCCGTCCTCGGCTTCGGCGGCGGCCACGGCGCGCGTGCTCACCAGCCGGCTGGCGTTCGCATAGGCCTCGGCCTGTTCGAGCGCGAGGACATGCAGTTTGCGCGCCTCCGCCGAGATCAGGAAGGCGGGCTCGATGATGAGATGATCGGTAACGCCGCGCAGCCGGTGCTGGAGGTGGTAGCCGCCTTCCTCGGAGACCGCGCCGGTCCACTGCCCTTCGCTCTCGACGCTGTCGAGCCAGCCGGCCGCGCGCGCGATCGCGCCCGCCCGGTCGCCGGCGCCGAGCGCGGGATCGAGCGCGCCGACCAGCGCCAGCGCCTCGACGATCCGCGGATCGTAGCGGCGCGGGACATAGCGCATCAGCGTCCGCATCCGCCGCGCGTGGTCCACGAGCAGGCGCAGGTCGGCGCCGCGCCGCACGCCGCCCGCCGTCTCCAGCGCCATCGCGTCGAGGCCGTTGTCGATCAGATACTGGTCGAGCGCGGCGTCGTTCTTGAGATAGACTTCGGAGCGCCCGCGCGTCGCCTTGTAGAGCGGCGGCTGGGCGATGAAGAGGTGCCCCGCCTCGATGATCTGCGGCATCTGCCGGTAGAAGAAGGTGAGGAGCAGCGTGCGGATATGCGCGCCGTCCACGTCCGCGTCGGTCATGATGACGATCTTGTGGTAGCGCAGCTTCGCAAGGTCGAAATCGTCGCGGATGCCGGTGCCCATCGCCTGAATGAGCGCCGAAATCTCCTTGGACGAGAGCATCCGGTCGAAGCGCGCGCGCTCGACGTTGAGGATCTTGCCGCGCAGAGGCAGGATCGCCTGGAACTTGCTGTTGCGCCCCTGTTTGGCCGAGCCGCCGGCGCTGTCGCCCTCAACCAGGAACAGTTCGGACTTGGCCGGATCCTTCTCGGCGCAATCGTGGAGCTTGCCGGGAAGGCCGCCGGCGGCGGACATGGCGCCCTTGCGCGTCATCTCGCGCGCCTTGCGCGCCGCCTCGCGGGCGGCGGCGGCGTCGACGATCTTCTGCATGATCGCGCGCGCCTGCGCGGGGTTCTCCTCCAGCCATTCGGCCATCTTGTCGGCCATCAGGCTTTCGAGCGGCTGGCGCACTTCGGAGGAGACGAGCTTGTCCTTGGTCTGGCTGCTGAACTTGGGATCGGGGAGCTTGACGGAGACGATCGCGGTCAGCCCCTCGCGCATGTCCTCGCCCGTGAGGCTTACCTTCTCGCGCTTGAGCGTCCCCGACTTCTCGGCATAATTGTTGAGCGTGCGGGTGAGCGCGGCGCGGAACGCGGCGAGGTGGGTGCCGCCGTCACGCTGCGGGATGTTGTTGGTGAAGCACAGGACATTCTCGTAATAGCTGTCGTTCCACTCCAGCGCGACGTCGATGGTGATGTCGTCGCGCGTGCCGGTAATCGCCACGGGGTTGGGCATCAGCGGCTGCTTCGTGCGGTCGAGCCATTGGACGAAGGCCGCGATGCCGCCCTCGTAGAACAGCTCCACCTCCCTCTTCTCCTCATGCCGCGCGTCGGTCAGGATGAGGCGCACGCCCGAGTTCAGGAACGCCAGTTCGCGGTAGCGATGCTCGAGCTTGTCGAAGTCGAACTCGGTGATCTTGAACGTGGCGGGGGAGGGGAGGAAGGTGACGCGCGTCCCCTTCTGCCCGTTGGCGGGGCCGACGACACGCAGCGGCGCCTCCGCGTCGCCGTGGCGGAAGCGCATATAATGCTCCTCCCCGTCGCGCCAGACGGTGAGATCGAGCCATTCGCTGAGCGCGTTGACGACGCTGACGCCGACGCCGTGCAGGCCGCCGGAGACCTTGTAGGCATTGTCGTCCGACGTGTTCTCGAACTTTCCGCCGGCGTGGAGCTGGGTCATGATGACCTCGGCGGCCGACACGCCTTCTTCCTTGTGGATGTCGGTCGGGATGCCGCGGCCATTGTCGGTGACGCTCACCGACCCGTCGGGGTTGAGCGTGATGTCGATGCGGTCGCAATGGCCGGCCAGCGCCTCGTCGATCGCGTTGTCGCTGACCTCGAACACCATGTGGTGCAGGCCCGACCCGTCATCGGTGTCGCCGATGTACATGCCCGGCCGCTTGCGCACCGCGTCGAGGCCTTTCAAGACCTTGATGCTGTCGGCGCCGTAGCTGTTGGCATTGGGGGTCTGGTGGCTGTCGGTCGCGGGTTCGTCTGTCATGACAAGCCTATAGGGAAATGGCACGCGGGGGGGAAGGGGCAAGCGGTTCCAAGGACGCTGCTTCCTGAAGCCGTGTGTGCTCCCGCGAAGGCGGGAGCCCATGGACCCCCGCCTTCGCGGGGGAACAAACAATGAGGTTATGGAACGTAGCGCAGCGGTGCGTGAAACGCCCGCCAAACCTCACCGCGCCTTCGCCACCCGCCAGATCACGCCGCCGACATCGTCGCTCACCAGCAGCGCGCCATCGCTCGCGACGGTCACGTCCACCGGCCGCCCCTGCGCCTGCCCCCTGGCATCGAGGAAGCCGGTGAGGAGGTCGATGGGCTTGGCGAGCGGCCGGCCCTTGGCGTCGAAGCGCACGAACACGACCTTGTACCCGGCCGGCGGGCGGCGGTTCCAGCTGCCATGGAGCGCGATGAAGGCGCCATTGTCGAACGGCGCGCCGAGCGTCGCCCCCTGCGCGAAGCTGAGGCCGAGCGGGGCGACGTGGGCGCCGAGGCCGTAATCGGGTCGCCGCGTATATTCGCGCAGGTCCGGGCGCGGCGGCTGGACGCGCAGATCCTCGTACCCGCCCCAGTAATTCCACGGCCAGCCGTAGAAGGCGGCGAATTCGACCTGGGTGAGGTAATCGGGGACGAGATCGGGGCCGAGCATGTCGCGTTCGTTGACCACCGTCCACAATTCGCCGCTGTTGGGCTCCCACGCCATGCCGACGGGGTTGCGCAGGCCCGAGGCGTAGATGTTGACGCTCCGCTTCCTGAGGTCGATCTCGAGGATCGCGGCGCGGTTCTCCTCGGCGTCGATCCCGTCCTCGGCGATGTTGCTGTTCGATCCCACGCCGACATAGAGCCTGGAGCCGTCGGGGCTCGCGACCAGGCTGCGCGTCCAGTGCATGTTGGGCGCGGCGGCGGGGAGGTTCATGACCTTGCGGCCCGGCGCGGCGATGCTGGTGGCCCCGGCCTTGTAGGGGAACGCCATGACCGCATCGGTATTGGCGACATAGAGCGTGTCGCCGACCAGCGCCATGCCATAGGGGGAGCGCAGCCCCTTGAGGAACACGGTCTTGCTGTCGGCCTTGCCGTCGCCATTCGCGTCACGCAGCAGCATGATACGGTCGGGCGAGGGGACGCCGGCGCCGGCGCGGTCCATCGCCTTGGCCGTGACCCAGGCGACGAGGCCGCCCGCCGGTCGCCGCGGACGGTTGGTCTCGGCGACCAGCACGTCGCCATTGGGCAGGCGCAGCATCGAGCGGGGATGCGCGAGGCCATCGGCGAAGCGGCTGACGGCAAAGTTCCTGGCGGCGACCGGCGCGGCGCCGGTCTGCCAGCCCACCGCCCTGGCGATGTGGACGCTCGGCACGATCTCGCGCCTGGCATCGGTGAACTGCGGCTCGCGCCCCTGCAGCGCGCTTTCGGGCAGCGCCGCTTCCTCGCCGCGCGAAAGCCAGTAGGCGCCCCCGCCCAGGATCAGCAGAACGGTAAGGACAGTGGCAAGGAGGATGCGTTTCATAGGCCCAATCTATGTCCGCCCGAGAGCCGCTTCAACCGCGCGGCCGGCCGCGCAGGGCCAGCGCGACCGCGAACAGGATGCCGAGGCCAAGGCCGGCGAGCAGCCCGATCGAGGGCTGGCCGAGCAGCCCGCCGACAATCACGCCGGCGACGATCAGCAGCACCATCGGCCCGCCGGGGCCGGGCGGTGATTGAGGGGGTCGGTCGGTCATCCCCCGCCTTTGGCACGTCGGCGCCGCGCTGACCAGAGTCCCGTCGCGGGACAGGCGGCTGTGCGGTTCCGGCACGGTCTGTCCCGCGCCGGGACTTGGCTAAGGCCGCGTTCACTAGCGGGAGGCGCGGGCGCGCGTGGCGGCCCGGAACTGGCACGGGGATTGTACCCTTCAGAGTCCGAAGCCTGTCACAACAAGCGGATCGCGCGCCCATGAACCTGCCCCTCCTGTCCGACCATCAGAGCTACCGGGACGTCGAGGAGCTGATCGCGCGCTATGGCGAGGAGGCGGGACTCGAGGCCGCCGCGCGCGCCGACCGCAGCCGCGATCTTGGCAACCACATTCATTTCTGCCGCTGGCGCCAGGTCGAGCGGATGATCGTCCTCCTCTCGATCGACGAGCCGCTTGGGACGATTCACTGAAAATTGTTAGCCCCGCCCGTTGACGGGAGGGACAATGGGGGCAAGCAGGGCTTGTCCGCGGCGGGGAGGGTCTGCGCCTCGCCCTAAAGCCGCAACCCTTCGGTCTCCGGCCGTCCGGTGAGCAGGTTGAGCGTCTGCACCGCCGCGCCCGCCGCGCCCTTGCCGAGATTGTCGAGCGCGGCGACGAGGCGGGCCTGGCCGCCGTCGGCATTGCCGAGGACGAACAGCCGCAGCCGGTCGGTATTCGCGGCCAGTTCCACCGGCAGCGTCGCCCCGTCATGGGCGGCGACCACTTCGACCAGCGCCGAGCCCGCGTAGAAATCCGCCAGCGCCTCGCGCAGGCGCGCCGGGCCGGGGCGCCCCGGCAAGGCGGCGAGGTGGACCGGCACCTCGACGATCATGCCCGAATAGACCGGCACCACGGCGGGCGCGAAGATCGGGGCGGTGGTGAGGCCGGCATGGCGCTGCATCTCGGGCAGATGCTTGTGCGCCAGCGTGAGGGCGTAGCCGCTCCACGCCGATGGCGTGCCGCCGCCCTCATAGTCGGCGATCATCGCATTGCCCCCGCCCGAATAGCCCGAGACCGCGTTACAGCTCAGCGGCGTGTCGGCGGGGATCAGCCCCGCGCGGACCAGCGGCGCGACCAGCGCCAGGAAGCCGGTGGGATAGCAGCCGGGGTTGCTCACCCGCCGCGCGCGCGCCACTGCCTCCCGTCCGACCAGTTCGGGAAAGCCGTAGGTCCACCCGTCGACGACGCGGTGCGCGGTCGACGCGTCGATGATCCGCGTCGCGGGATTGGTGACGAGCGCCGCCGCCTCGCGCGCGGCCTCGTCGGGCAGGCAGAGGATCGCGACGTCGGCGCTGTTGAGCGCCTCGGCGCGCGCGGCCGGATCCTTGCGCCGCGCCGCGTCGATGGTGACGAGGCTGAAGGCGGCGCGCCCCGCGAGCCGCTCGTGGATCTGGAGGCCGGTGGTGCCCGCCCCGCCGTCGATGAACACGCGCGCGGTCATGCGCCGATCCGCCGCCGCGCCAGCACCGGCTCGGCATAGTCGGGGCGCAGCCGCTCGATCACGTCGTCCAGCGGTTCGGTCACGACCGACATCCAGTGGGCGTTGCCGTGGATCAGCCGGTCACCATCGGCCATGATGCCGACATGGCCGGGGAAGAAGACCAGGTCGCCCCGCCGCAACGGTCCCTGCGCGTCGATGTCGTCGCCGACGACCGCGCGCTGCTGGTCGGTATCGCGCGGCACCGCCCGGCCGCAGGCGGCGAGCGCCTGCTGGACGAGGCCCGAACAGTCGATGCCCCCCGCGCCGCGCCCGCCCCAGAGATAGGGCTGGCCGGTGTAACGCTCCGCGACGCTCGCCCAATCCTCCGAGATCTCGTCGATCGGCGCGACATGACGGCGGTGGACGAAGCCCGCGTCGGTGGCGAGGAAGCGGCCCTCGATCGTCCCGGCGACCCGCGCCCCGCCCGGCAGCGTCATGACCACCGGCGCCTTGATGTCGGCCGCGGCGAACAGCGGCGCGGCGATCGCGGTGACCTGATGCGTCGCCGCCACCGGCGCGCCGAGCGCCGCCGCCCCGACATAGCCGACATAATGATCGTGCGCGCAATAGCCCCAGGCCCAGTCGGCGCGCAGTTCGAGGACGTGGAATGCCTCGCCATGGAGAAGCTGGCTCGTCGCCGGGGCGGCGGGATCGGGCGCCGCGCGCACCGTCGTGGACGGCGCCACACAGCAGCGCGGCATGGCGCGCGCATAATGGGGCGCGAAATGCTGGCCGGCAAGCGTGAGATCGACCAGATCCGGCCGCACCGCCTCCTGCCGCGCGTCGGGCTGGCGTGACGGGCCGACGAGGCGGAAATGGACGCGATCAGCGGGCGCGCTTGACAGCCGGTCGGGGCGGGGACTGGTCATTGTCCCCGGTCCCTGCGACGAATCGTCCGAAGGCGTCAAGGAAATCCGCGCCCTTCTCCGTGCGCATGACGAAGATGTTGCGGCGGTCGTCCTGGTCGCGCTGGCGCCGCACGAATTGCAGCACGCACAGCTTGTTGAGCGCGCGGGTGATGACCGGCTTTGACACGTCGAGCGTCTCGGCGAGCCCGCGCACCGTGTGCGGGCCGTCCTTCACATAGACCAGCAGCAGCAGCGCCATCTGCCGGTTGGTGAGATCGGGCATCCCCGATCGCACATAGGACGTGAGCACACGCAGCCAGAGCGAGAGTTCGTCGGCCGGCTCCACCTCTATGGAGTCGATGATGGCGGCGGGTTCGGATCGGTGGAGGGCACGCATGAACCGGAAACGTATCGTGGCGCCTGCGGTTGCGCGCGGCGGGGAACTAAATGCAGATTTCGGGCAATTCAGCGGCCGTAACGCCCCTGGAGCACGGCAAAGGCGGCGCGCAGGCCGAGCGCGTCGCCGCCCTTGGGCCGGCCGGGCCTGGCCGCCGGGCGCCAGGCGAAGGTATCGAGATGCGCCCAGGGCGTCCCCTCCGGCACGAAACCCTGGAGGAACAGCGCGGCGGTGATCGCGCCGGCAAATCCGCCCTCGCCGGCATTGGCGATGTCGGCGATGTCGGACTTGATCATCTCGCCATAGCCTTCCCACAGCGGCAGCCGCCACAGCGGATCATCGACCGCGCGGGCCGCGCTTTCGAGGTCGGTGGCCAGCGCCTCGTCATTGGCGAACAGCGCGGGAAGGTCCGGGCCGAGCGCCACCCGCGCCGCGCCGGTCAGCGTCGCGAAGTCGATGACGAGGCCGGGGTCGTTCTCCCCCGCGCGGGTGAGCGCATCGCCCAGCACCAGCCGCCCCTCCGCATCGGTATTGCCGATCTCGACCGTGCTCCCCTTGCGCGTCGCGAGGATGTCGCCGGGGCGGAAGGCGCGGCCGCTGATCGCGTTTTCCGCCGCGGGGATGAGCAGGTGCAGCCGCACCGGCAGCCCGCTCGCCATGACGAGCTGCGCCAGCCCCAATGCATGAGCCGCCCCGCCCATGTCCTTCTTCATCAGGCGCATCCCCGACGAGGGCTTGATGTCGAGCCCGCCACTGTCGAACGAGATGCCCTTGCCGATGATGGCGAGGCGCGGGGCGTCTGACGCTCCCCACTCAAGCTCGATCAGGCGCGGCGCGAAGGCGCGGCCGGCGGCGCGGCCGACGGCGTGGATCATGGGGTAGCCCTGCGCCAGCGCGTCGCCGCGCGTCACCTCGATCCGCGCGCCGAAGCGCGTGGCGAGCGCGTCTGCCTGCGCTTCGATCTCGGCCGGTCCCATATGCTCGGCGGGGGTGTTGACCATGTCGCGCACCAGCGCTGTTGCCTCGGCGAGCCGCACCGCCTCGGCGCTGCGGCCCGGATCGCGGACGATGAGGATGCGGTCGCCCCTGGCGTCCGCCATGCTGCGATAGCGGTCGAAGCGGTAATGGCCGAGCAGCCAGCCGAGCTGGGCGGCGCCCGCCTCGCCCTCGGCGAGGCGATAGGCGCCGGGGGGCAGCGTCTCCGCCGCCTTGGCCAGGCACCAGGGGCCAAGCACCGCCCGGTCGGCCACGCCGGCGACCACCGACCAGTCGGCCGGCCCATCGCCCGGCAGGGTGGCGATCGTGTCGGGCTTGGGCCTGAACCCCTGCGCCTCGATCGCGGTCCGATGGCGCTCGGGCTGGGCCGCGCGCCATTCGTCGTAGCCCGTGGCGTCGACGATGTGGATGGAGCGGGCGTCCTGCCCCTGATCGGGCCGGAGGAAATCGGCATAGTGGGTCATGGTGCGATGTGTAGAGCGGCGGGGGCGGGACGGGAATGGTGTTTTGCGTGTGGCGCTATGCCACCAGCCCCGGCCCCAGCAGCGCCAGCAGCTTGACATCCACCGCGCCGCCTTTCGCCCGCCAGTCGGCGAGGAACGCCGGCAGCGTGTCGAGCGCCACGCGGTGCACGGTGATGCCTTCGCCCGCCACCCCGCCGCCCGCGCCGGTGCGGACGAGGTCGTGCGCGCGGAACAGCGTGAAGCTTTCCGAGACCATGCCGGGCGAGCTCCAATATTCGCCCACGCGCTCGATCCGGCCGGCGCGGTAGCCGGTCTCTTCCTCAAGCTCGCGCGCGGCGGCTTGCGCCGGGTCTTCGCCGGCGGTTTCGTCGCCCACCAAGCCCGCCGGAAGCTCGATGCAGCGCCGGCCGAGCGGGACGCGCCACTGGTCGACGAGGAGGACGTGGCGGCCGTCGGGCGCTTCGTCGATGGCGAGGATTACGGCGGCGGTGATGCCGCGCGCGCGGCCGACATATTCCCACTTGCCGCGCCGCTTGGCGACGATGAAGCGGCCTTCCCACATCGTCTCCTCGGGCGCGTCGGTCACAGCTCGATCAGCCGGTCGGGCAGTTCATTGGTGTCGTCGGTCCGGCGCGGGAAATGCGCGGCGAGGAGCGCGCCGACCTGAGTGACGGCGGCGACCATCCCGTCGGCGACGCGGCCCTCGCGCACGCCGTCGATCAGCGCCGCCATCGCCGCGCCCCACGCGCCGGGATCGACGCGGTCGTTGATCGCGGCGTCGGCGACCAGTTCGGCCTGATGCTCGGCAAGCGAGAGGTAGATGAGGACGCCGGTGCGCGCCCGCGTCCGGCTCTCGACCGTCGCGCGGAACAGCGCCACCGCCCGCCGCCGCACCCGCCGCGCCCTGGTCGCGCGCGGGGTCATCGCCATCCGCAGCAGCCGGAGGGCGAGCAGATAGCGCACGGCGAGGAACGTGAGGATCATCGCGCCGAGCAGCATCGTGAGGAACAGCCGCAGCGGCAGCGCGTGCATCCACCCGCCCAGCAGCGCGATGAACAGCCGCTCGGCAAAGGCGGGGACCGTCGCGGCGGCGGCGAGGACGAGGACGCTCGCCGCGATCGCCCAGTGCAGGCCGACATCATGATAGGCGTCGGACTGGCGCGCGACGATCGTCACGATCTCCCCGTCGCTGCGCAGTTCCGCCTCGTGCACGGCGGCCGAGATGCGGGCATGGTCGGCGGGGGTGAGGGTGAGCCGTGCCATCACCAGCTCCCCGACGCGCCGCCGCCGCCGAAGCTGCCGCCGCCGCCCGAAAAGCCGCCTCCGCCGCCGCCCCAGCTGCCGCCGCCACCGCCGCCCCAGCTGTCGCTGCCCGATCCGCCGCCAAAGCCCGGTCCCCAGATCACCACCGGCCCCCAGCCGCCGCGATAATGGCGGCCATGGCGGCGGCGCATCGCCATCGGCAGGATGACGAAGAACAGGATGAAGCCGATGACGACCACCGCGACGCCGATATCGGCGCGCTCGCCCTCGCGCTTCTGTTTGGCGGCGACTTCGGCAGCATAGCGCTGCGCCTCCTCGGGGGTGAGCTGGAGCAGGCGGATGAGTTGATCGACGCCGGCATCGATGCCGCCGGAATAGTCGCCGGCCTTGAAGCGCGGCGTCACCTCGTCGGCGATGATGAGCGCGGAGAGCGCGTCGGTCACCACCCCCTCCGCGCCATAGCCGACCTCGATCCGCACGCGCCGCTCGTTGGGCGCGACGATGAAGACGATGCCGTCGTCCTTGCCCTTCTGCCCGATCGCCCAGGTGCGGCCGAGGCGATAGCCATAATCCTCGATCTCATAGCCCTGCAAATCGGGGATGGTCGCCACCACCAGCTGCCGCCCCGTCCGCTGTTGAAGCCCGGCGAGCTTCTGCGTCAGCGCCGCCGCCTGATCGGGCGTCAGCAGATGCGCGTCATCGACCACCCGGCCGGTGAGCTTGGGGAAGGTCTGCGCGAGCGTCGCAGCCGGTGCCGCCAGCCACAAGAGGGCGAGCAGCACCGTCAGCAGGCGGCGGAGCGGGTGCGCCATCGGGCGCGGCCGGCGCTTATTGGCCGTTGAACATGGCGCCGACGTCGGGCGCCTGCTCGGCCCCCGCGCGCGCCTGGAACGGCGTCATCGGCTTGGCGCCGTGGACGATCCGGGCGCCGATGATGTCGGGGAAGGTGCGGATGCGGGTGTTATAGTCCCGCACCGCCTCGTTGTAATCGCGCACCGCGACGGCGATGCGGTTCTCGGTCCCCTCGATCTGCGATTGGAGTGTGAGGTAGTTCTGGTTGGTCTTGAGGTCGGGATAGTTCTCCGACACCGCGAGCAGCCGGCCAAGCGAGGTGGAGAGCGCCTGCTGCGCCGCCTGGAACCGCGCGACCTTGGCCGGATCGGACAGGTCGTCTGCCGTGATCTGGATCGAGGTCGCGCGCGAGCGCGCCTCGGTCACGCGCACCAGCGTGTCCTGCTCCTGCCTGGCGGCGGCGCGGACGGTGGCGACGAGGTTGCCGGTCAGGTCGGCGCGGCGCTGGTACTGTGCCTGCACGTCGGCCCATTTGGCCTTGGCGGCTTCCTCGGCGGCGGGCACGGAGTTGATGCCGCACGCGGACAGCGCGAGCGCGCCGAGCAGCGCCAGCGCGGCGCGCAGCGGAAAGGGCCGGATCGCGAGAGCGGTCATGGCGTGGTCTTCCTCCCAACAGGCGGCGGGACGCCGCGCCGCCGTAGATAGGAGGCGCGGTGGCTTGCCGCAACGGGATGCAGCCGTTACGCCTCTTTCATTGCAGGAACAGAAGTGGGGGATGCCATGCTGTCGGAGTTCAAGGCTTTCATCGCGCGGGGCAATGTGCTCGACCTCGCGGTCGGCGTCATCATCGGCGGCGCGTTCGCGACAATCACGAAATCGCTGACCGACGATATCATCATGCCGTTGATCGGCGCCATCTTCGGCGGGGTCGATTTCTCGAACCATTTCGTTCGCCTGGGCGCCATCCCGGCCGACTTCAAGGGCGACCCTTCGCGCTATGCCGATCTCAAGGCGGCCGGCGTGGCGATGATCGGCTGGGGCGAGTTCGTCACCGTTCTCATCAACTTCCTCATCCTCGCCTTCATCATCTTCCTGATCGTGCGGCAGGCGAACCGGCTGTTCCCGGCCAAGCCGGCCGACGCCCCGGCCGAAACGCCCGAGGACATCCTGCTTCTGCGCGAGATCCGCGACTCGGTACGGCAATAGCGCGCGGTTGGTCGCGCCCTGCGGAACCTTTGCGCCGGCCGGGTGATTTCTCCTCCCGCCGAACCGGACAACGGATCAACAGGAGGACATAGTGAAGGCACCGATCATTCTTATCGCGCTGACGGGCGTCGTGGCGCTGGGCGGCTGCGGCTCCAAGGAGGGCAATGCGGTGCGCAACGCGGCCGACAATACCGCCGACGCGATCGACAACCGCGCCGATGCCATGGAGCAGGCGGGCGACAATTTGAGCGGCGCGGCCGCCGCCGCCAACGAAAACGCTGTCGACCGCATGGAAAACCGCGCCGACGCCGTGCGCAACGCGGGCGACGAGAAGGCCGACGCGATGGAGTCGAACGGCGCGGCGCGCTGATCCGGCACTGTTCTGGCTCGCCGAAGGGGGCTTCCTGCCGGGAGCCCCTTTTTCTTTACCGATCACCGACTATATGAAGAGGTGCCGGACCTGTCCGGCTATGACGATAAACGATGGCGTGCAATAGGCGCAGCGGACCCGGGGGCGGTACCCGGCGGCTCCACCATCAACGGCCGGCGCCCTTGCGGCGGAGGCCGGTGTTGACGGGGCCGAACTAGGATCGACGTGTGTTGAAAAGCGGTATTTTCGTCCGGGCTGAGTAACCCGTTAAAGGCTCAAAACCCTTAAGTGCCAACGACAACGAAGCACTTGCTCTTGCTGCGTAATTGAGGGCCTCGCGGCCTGAGATTACCCAAATGGAACGCGGTCGGACCCACCGGGCAACAGAAGGGTTACAGCGGCTTGGGGAGCGCCGGGCAACAGAAGCTCCCCACTTCCTCTTGCGCTGATACGACAACGGCACGGGATCGCGCCCGTGCCGTGCCGTTTCGTGATAGCGGTGGGGTCAGAAGCGCACGGTGGCGTCCACGCCCCAGGTGCGCGGCATGGCGAAGTTGCCATAGTCGCCGATTGTGTTGCCCAGATTGCCGACGAGCAGCAGGTTCGGGACGACGGTGCCGCTGGCCCGGTTCGACTGCACCTGCGGGATGCTGTTCGACGGATCGCGACGATAGACATAGTCCTGGTCGAAGATGTTGCGGCCCCACAGGCTGACCGTCAGCTTCCGCCGCTCGGCGCCGAGCGGGATGTCGGCCAGCGAGACGCGGCCGTTGACGACGAACGAGGCGTCGTTCTTGGTCGCGAACTGGTCGAAGCTCTGCGTCGCCTGGCTGTAGTTGGCGTCGAGGTGGAACTTCGCCGCGATGCCGCCGTCCGTGAGCGGCAGGGCATAGTCGATCGACCCGCTCGCCGCGTTGCGGGGCGTGTAGACGATGTAGAACTTCTGGTTGACCGTGGTGGTGTTCAGAACCGTGCGTCCATCCGTGGCGATTTCGTTATATGTCACCGGGACCGCCGGAATGTCGGTATAGGTATAGGCATAGGAGGCGTTCAGCGTCAGATTGTCGATCGGCTGGACGGTCAGATCGGCCTCGATGCCCCGGATCTTCGTGGTGCCCGGCGCATTGTAGGTGACGAGATTGTTGAAGGCGCTCGGCGTCAGGACGCCGTTCACCAGCGTACTGCCCACCTGGATCGTGCTGAGGTCCACCTGGCTGCCTTTGCGATCCATGATGTAGGCCGCGATGTTGAGGCGCGCGCGGCGGTTGAACAGGTCCGCCTTGAGGCCGACCTCGTAAGACTTCACCGATTCCGGATCGAACGAACGGTAATCCGAAGTCCGCGAGCTGGCGCCGCCGGCGCGGTAGCCGGTCGCGTATTTCGCGTAGCCGTGAATGGTGTTGCTGAAGTCGTAGGCGACCGTCACCAGCGGATTGAACTTGTTCCAGGTCTTGTCGAGCGGCTTGTAGCCAATATTCTCGAGCGCCTGGGCGTTCGCCGGGTCGTCGTAGTTTACGTTCCGCGAGTAGGTCAGGCGACCTTCCTTCTTGTCCTTGGTGAAGCGGCCGCCGACGGTGATGTGCAGCGCGTCGGTCGCGTTCCAGGTCGCCTGGCCGAAGATCGCGTAGCTGCGCGAGCGCACTTCCGAGGCGCGGTCGACCGAGCAGCCCGCGACGGCGGTACCGACGAACTGCGGCCGGGTTTCGGGGTTGGTGCAGAACGGGATCGGGGCATAGGTCGCGCCCGTCACCACGCCATTGGTCACCACGGCTGTCGCGCCCATCGAGCTCGGCGTCGCGGCATCGTCGCTGACATGCTCGATGAAGTAATAGAGACCCGCGACATAATCGATCTTGCCGATGGTGCCCACCGCCTGCAGTTCCTGACTGAACTGGCGCTGGCGCAGGTCGGCGAGGCTGTAGCGGCTGAAGGCGCAGTTGATGCCGGTGCAGGCGGCGGTCAGGTTGACGATGGGCGGACGGTGCGCGCCGCCGGCATTGTCATACTGCTCGACATCGACGCCGCGCCACGCGGTGATCGACCGCAGTTCGATCTGCGGCGAGAGTTTCCACTTGAACGTGTTGGTGAAGCCGTGCGTCTTGTCGACGCTGCGCTTTTGCGGCACGCCGATGTCGGCGGTTCGCATCAGCGTGTCGCCGTTGACGACGACGCCGGGCAGCGTGGGCCGGACCGTGCCGGAGACGCTGGTGAATTGGGTACCGGGCGCGACGCAGCCGCTGTTCGCGGGGATGGCGACCGGCGGCGTCGCCGCATTGGTCGTCGAGCCGCCGTTGAGCGCGCGGCAGTTGTTGGGATCGTAATTCAGCAGCTGGCTGTAGAAGGGCGTGTTCTCGTCCTTCGCCACGTCATAGGCGAAATCGTTGGTAATGCCGTCCAACGGCTCCCAGCGGACGGCAACGCGGCCGCCCTTGCGATCATAGAGACCCCAGCCGGCGGCGTCCTTGAGCGGGTTCTTGGTGGTGGCGTCGCGCGACTGGATGACGCCGTCGAGCTTGATCGAGAAACCGGCGATCTTGGGCAGGTCGACATGCGCGCCAAGGTTGTAGGCGCCCAGATTGCCATAGCCGCCCTCGATCCGGCCGCCGAACTCGCCGGTCGGTGCCCGGCTCACCAGGCTGAGAGCGCCCCCCTCGGTGTTGCGGCCGAAGAGCGTGCCCTGCGGACCCTTGAGAACCTCGACGCGCTCGACGTCGAACAGCGAGGCGTTGAGACCATGCTGGCGCCCCAGATACACCCCGTCGATGTAGATGCCGACGCCCTGCTCGCGCGCGGGCTGGTTGGCGTCGAGCGGCACGATCCCGCGGATGCCGATCGTGAGCGCGGACTGGCGCGCCTCGAACGTCGCGACGCGCAGGCTCGGCACGCCGCCGTCGGCGAGGTCGAGCAGGCTCTGGACCTTGCGTTCCTTGATCGTCTCGGCGCCGAGCACGGAGATGGCGATCGGCGTCTTCTGCAGATTGGTCTCGCGCTTGGTCGCGGTGACGACGATGTCGGTGAGGCCCGCGCCCTCGACACCCGCGTCGTCGGCCGGCGCCGCCTGATCCGCGGATGCCTGGCCGCCGGTCTGGGCGGCGGCGGGGGCCGCGAGGACGATGGCGGTCGCGCCGCCGCACAGGAGCGCAACGCGCGCAAGGGAATTGCGAGTCATGAAAACGGCCCTTTTGTGGAGGATGGGAGTGTCGCACGGGCCGGTAGGGGAGGCGGACGACAATTACGTTGCAATATGATGACAGAAATATGACATCCCGTTACGATGTCGTCACATCTCGTGGCGGTCGCGCCGGCGTGCAGGTGGCGCGCCGGACGGCCGCTAACCGGCCCAGATCCGCTCCCGGTACCATTTGGTGATGACATATTTGACGCCCGCGCGCACCTTCATGCCATGATGAAGCGTGGCCGGATTGGGACGGCCGTCGGCGAGGCGGTTGTTCCAGGCGAGGAGCTTGCCGGTCTCGGGCTGGATCGTCTTGCCGACTTTGGTGAAGCGGGTCGCGCCGCCGGCGCCGGGCTCGTTCAGATAGACCATGAACGTCCAGCTGCGGTTGCCCGAGCGCCCGCAATAGCGCGGGTAATCCGTCCCTGACGGCTCGAAATAGTCGGTGTGCGGCTTGAACTCCTGGCCGACCGCATATCGCTGCCCCTGGAGCGGTTCGCCATAGGCGGGATCGATGCCGGCGAAGGCCGCGAGCTTCGCCTCGATCGCGGCGATGAACGGGTCGGCGGCGGACAGGTCGCAGGTCTCGCTGGTGCGGAACGCTGCATAGCCCGCATCGTCGGCGATGGTCGAGGGACGGCGCTCGCGCTCGATCCGCGCGACGAGGCCGGCGCATTCGTCGGCGTCGAGGAAGCCGCGACAGATGAAGAGCACGAGGTCGCGGCCGGGGAAGCGCTGGACCCCCGGCTGGCCGGCGAGCAGGGCGGGCTGGGCGGTGGGCGGGATCGTCGTCATTCCGGCAGGCTAGCGCGACGCGGCCGCGCGGGGAAGCGGCAGGAGGCACGACGATCGTCGCGGGATCGTCACGAAACCGTCTCCCGTTCGTCATGTCGGCTCCCTAGAGCGGAGGACAATCGGGGGCAGTTCCACAGATGCGATCCTTCGCTCAACCTGCGCGCGCATGGTCGCGACTGCATAGGACGGCGGCCGGGCCGGCTCGACAGGCGGCGCCCCGGTGAGCGCGGTCGCGTCCCCGCCGATCGACATTCCGCGCGCCTTCGCGCGCCGGCACGGCGTCCTCGTGCGTGGCGACCTGTTGGACGGCCGCGTGCGGGTGGCGCTGCGCGAGGGGACGGACCCGCTCGTCCTCGTCGAGGTGCGGCGCCATCTTGCCGGCAGCGTGGAGGTCGAGATCGCCGATCCGGTGACGTTCGAGCGCTATCTTGCCGCGCATTATGCGCCGGCCGACGATATGGCCGCCGATGAGGGGGCGTCGCCCGACGCAGGCGGCGACGGCCCCGCCTCGGCCCGGAGCGACGAGGCGGCCGCCGCGCGCCTCGTCGACGGCCTCGTCGCGGAGGCGGCGCGCCAGGGCGTCGGCACCGTGCATCTCGAACCCGGCGACGGCGGCGTCGTCGTGGCGATGCGGCGCCGGGGGGTGCTGGGCGAGACCTTGCGCCTGCCGCCGCCGGTGGGGCGGCGCCTCGTCGCGCGGATCAAGGCGCTGGCCGGGCTCGACATGGACCAGGTGCGACTGCCGCAGGACGGGCGCGCGGGCCTTGCCACCGCCGACGGCCGGGTCGAGCTGCGCGTGTCGACGCTGCCGAGCCGCACGGGCGAGCGGGTGGTGCTGCGCATCCTGGACAGGGACAGGGCGGATCGCGCTCTGGGCGTGCCGGGCATGGCCGGCCATGCCGACGCGGCGTACCGCGCCGCGCTCGCCGAGCCGGACGGCCTGATCCTGGTCGCGGGATCGCTTGGATCGGGCAGGGCCGCCACGCTCTATGCGGGCCTGCGCCGGCTCAACGACGGCAGCCGCAGCATCCTCACCGTCGAAGACCCGGTGACGGCGGCGATGGAAGGTGTCGGCCAGATGCAGGTGGACGCGACCGTCGGGCTGTCCTTCGCGGCCGGGCTGCGTGCGGTGCTGCGGCAGGATCCCGACGCGGTGATGATCGGCGACCTGCGGGATCGCGAAACGGCGGAGATGGCGGTGCAGGCCGCGCTGGCCGGCCATCTGCTCCTCGCCGCCGTCGACGCGCCCGACGCCGTCGGCGCCATCACGCGGCTGCGCGCGATGAAGGTCGAGCCGTTCCTGCTTGCCTCGACGCTGCGCGCGGTGATCGCGCAGCGGCTCGTGCGCCGGCTCTGCCGCGCCTGCCGCGCGCCCGTTCAGGCGGGGAAGTCGGCGAGCGCGCTGCTCGGCTTCGATCCGGGCACGGTCATCCACGGCCCGGTCGGATGCGTCGATTGCGGCCAGACCGGCTATCATGGCCGGATCGGTGTGTTCGAGGCGATCCGCGTCGACGAGACCGTCCGTCGCATGATCCATGATGGCGGCGATGAGTCGCTGATCGCGCGCCACGCCTTCCTCAACGCGCCCAATCTCGGCGCCGCCGCCCGCGCGCTGGTCCGCGCCGGAGAAATCGGCGCCGAAGACGCGATCCGGGTTTCGCGCCGCGAGACGGCGCTTGCCTGACCGCCGCGGCCCCCGCGGCCGATGACGGCGACTGCGCTGTTCGCGCTCGCCGGCATCGCCATCGGCGCGATCGCCGGCAGCTTTCTCGCCGTGGTTGTACTGCGCTGGCCCGTCGGCGCGTCGGTGGTCGGCGGACGGTCGCGCTGCGACGCGTGCGGGCGGACGCTGGACCCCGGCGATCTGGTGCCGATCCTCAGCCTCGTCGCGCGGCGCGGCCGCTGCCGGCGTTGCGGGGCGCGGATCGACCCGCTGCATGGCGGCATGGAGGCGGGCTGCGCGGCGATCGGCGGGGCGGCGATGCTGCTGGCGCCGGGATGGCCGGGGGCGGTCTGGGCGCTGTTCGGCTGGGGATTGCTGACGCTGGCGGTGCTCGACGCGCGCCATTTCTGGCTCCCCGACGCGCTGACGGTGCCGCTGGGCATCGCCGGACTCGCCCTTGGCGGCGTGGCGAGCGGACTGCCGATCGCCGACCGGCTGATCGGCGCGGCGGCGGGCGGCGGGATGCTGCTGGCGCTGGCGCTGGGCTACCGGGCGCTGCGCGGACGCGAGGGGCTGGGGCTGGGCGATGCGAAGCTGACGGGCGCGATCGGCGCCTGGCTGGGCTGGCAAATGCTCCCGCTGCTGCTGCTGCTGGCGAGCCTGGGCGGGCTGGCCGCCGCGCTCGGGCTGCGGCTCGCGGGGCGCGGCGTCGACGGCACGACGCGGCTGCCGCTCGGCACCTTCCTGTGCCTCGCCGCGCTGCCGGCGTGGCTGATCGCGCGCGGGACGGCGGGCGGAGTCTGACGCGCGGCCATGACGATCCCGTCCGCCCGCTCGGTCGATCGGCCGCGCGACCTCGAAGGGTCCGCATGGACGCGCCCGAACGGCCGCGGCATATCGCTTCACCGGCCAAAGCCCCGCGCGCCCGGTTTACTGTGTCGCCGGCGTCTCCTCCGCCGACTTGTGGCCCCGACGGGCCTTTGCGCCTGGGCGGTATCGGTATTGCCGGAGAAAGTGAAACCGTAGCTTGGGACAATGGCTGGCGCACCCTAGACGGAAAGTTTGCGAGTTCGCTTGGGGCTGGTCGCGCTGGCGGTAGCGCCGAAGTTGGGCTTTGGGACGCCCACTGCTGCGAAGCCAGGATGGAGGCCTAGAGGAAGTTACCCGTGGCAGGTCACCCCGTATGCGGTTCCCTGATAGATTACGATGTTGTCGCTTCCGGCATCGCCGAAAATTTGCGTGCTGGTACTTCCGTCAAGGCTAAAGAGCGAGTCGTTGCCGTTGCCGCCATAGATCGTGTCGTTCTGGACCGTTGTGGTGGGTGTCGTAGTCGGCGGTAAAGCTGTCAGGCTGTTCCAGCCGCCGTAGATGGTGTCGTTCCCATCCCCGCCGCGACCGGACCGCGAGCGGCGACGCTGCGGCGACGGGTAAATCGTCAGAAAATGCTTGATTATCAAGGGTTCGTCGCGCGCGGCCGCCCGGTTCATTGAAACGCTAAGCCGTCGATCATTAGAGCGGTTGCCGCCGGTTCGCCGATAGATGTCACGACCGCAAACTCCGACGGATCGGCGATCCCGAACGAGGCTCTTCAGCCCCTTTCCTCAGCGCAAGCCATTCTCATGGCCGCTGGTACAGTCGTCTGCTGTGGAACGTATCTGCGCGTGAAAGCATGTGACTCAAAAAAACATCTAAACGGATTCTCGAGGGTTGCGATTGGGGGTGGGATCGGCGGGTGAGCGTGTCGTCTGCTGGTCTTGGCGAGGGGACATCTGATGGTTGCGGTGATCACGGGCAATGGGCTGGGTC